>Ga0272445_1001355_pt1 | contig 19283 bp, 14 predicted proteins | sample YNPCB0031_FD_194404 | JGI IMG/M metagenome (GOLD analysis project Ga0272445, IMG submission 194404) | Hot spring sediment microbial communities from Yellowstone National Park, WY, United States - YNP-CB-003-1 | ecosystem: Environmental > Aquatic > Thermal springs > Hot (42-90C) > Sediment... | reverse complement strand
CTGGAGAAGGCGCTAGCTCTTCAATGTTTCGTCCAGCTCTTCCCACAGGCACAAGGTTGTGGAAGACAACCATTCTAGCACCGTACTCTGCCCCAAGCCTAATTGGGTGCTCAATATATTTGTAATTATAGCGGTTTAATGTAACCACCAGGCAGTCAAGTATTCCAGCTTCTGACAACTTCTCCATAACTGAGAAAGCCTTATCATAGCTACCAACTCCTCTAACCTTATCGTTAACTTCCCTTGGTCCGTCGATGCTAATAGCCGTGTGGACCTCATTTCTGACAAGGCCGTTAAGTAAGTCTTCGTTAAAAACAAAACCGCTGGTTATCAAGCTAACCTCAAGCCCGATTTTTCTGGCATAGCCAATAATCTCAAAAATATCCTTCCTTAAGAGGGGCTCGCCCCCGCTAATCCCAAACCAAGGGGAACCAAAATCATAAATTTGATCAACAATTCTGAAACCATCTTCTGTGCTAACTTCGCCGAAATTGCCAGCTTCAAGGTTAAAGCTACAATAAGTGCAAGCGCCCACACACTTTCTTGTACATCGCCACGTAACCATGTAAAGCGGTGCCTTACTTCCTCTCATTTAGCATCACGATAACTAAAGGGAAAAACATATTCAGATATAAAATTTTTCTCCCAGCTTCTATTTTCAGTCATACCATTCTCGCTTTATAATTATCTAAGGAGCAACTTAATCAGTTTAGAATAGTCCCATTAGTGGGGGAAATATCTGAAAGCTTTGAGTAAACCCTTACCCAGTATGCTATTTCCATATTTAATTTGCGTGATCTGAAGGAAATCCTGGGAAATCGGTGAATAATTTAAAATCTGTGTTAACTCAAAGATTGGGGTGTCTTTAAACTTTGTGAAATTTTGAAGGTAAAAGAGTAATGCTTGCCGACGTGTACCAAAGTGTGGGATATAACGCTCAACCTTATGCTCTTGGCAAATAGCTATAAACCTCTTATATAGGTCATGCAAATAGGATTCAATTGGGTAATACATAGGGGTACCGCTTTTCCATTTGTAAAGTTTTTCAAAGAGAGGAAGGTGCTGAGGAAAGTTCACCTTTAGAAAGTTCCTAAATTTCGAAAAGGCCCTCAGGTCAAGAGCCCCGCCTAAAATAAACTTGGCTCCATTTTCCTTGGCTGCTTTAACCACGTCTGCAATGCTTTCATCGCTGTCCGTGATATGTGGGATTATTGGGGTTAACCAAATCCCCACAATTAATCCTTCATTGGAGAGCGCATTGACAATTTCTAATCTCCTCTTTGGAGGTGGCGCATTGGGTTCAAGAAGCCTTGCAAGTTTTTCGTTTAATGTAGTTATGCTTAATGCAATGCAGCAATGAGACTTCTTGGAGGCCTCAGATATTATGTCTAAATCGCGTAAGATTAAATCAGATTTTGTGCCGAGGGCAAAGGGGCAGTTGTTTTTTCTCAGAACTTCTAAAATCCGTCGTGTAACGCGATATTTTTCCTCAGCTGGTTGGTAAGGATCAACGGTTACACCCATGTTAAGCTCAACTTTTCTTTTAAGTATGCTTAATTCCTTCTCCAATATTTCTGGTGCGTTAATTTTTACATAGATCGATGGGTTCTCTTGTGCTGGATTGTTTGGATCTACCCCTGTATTGCAATAAGCACAGTTGAGTTCGCAGCCGATATATGGGTCGAAACTGCATTTTGTCCAAAGACGGGTGGCTAAAACTCCTAAATTTGCTAAGACGTTTTTGCATTTCACTGTTTTGTATTTGGCAAGCATTTCAGTACATATACATTAATTGGGCTTTATTAATCTGTTCAACCCTTCGGAGGATTTCCTCGAGGGAAAACTCTTCTTGAATGAATTTTAATTTGTTATTAGCTTTTCACTTGATTCTTAATCTAAATATTAAAATAGCCAGAGTTAAATAACACCTTAAAAGATGGTGACTTAATGACTGAGGAAGTGAAAGTTGCGTTGGTGAACCCCCCGCTTCTTCCAGGAATGTTTAAGCATCATCCGCTTGTTCCGCTGGGCTTAGCTTATTTAGCATCCGTTTTAGAGAATGCTGGCCATGAAGTCAAGGTATTTGATTGTCCACCGCTTGGCATTAACCACGAACAGCTGGTTAGAATGTTAGCTTCTTTCTCACCAGATTTCGTTGGGATAACTTGCATGACCATGATGTATCCTTCAGTCATTAAAGTGGCAACTATGACGAAGGAACATCTGCCTGAAACTATTGTAGGTGTTGGTGGGCCCCATGTCACTTTTTATGACGAAGAGACCCTTAAAGAATGCCCTTCCATAGACTTGGTTATTAGAGGTGAAGGAGAAAAGACCATGTTAGAAATTGCGGCTTGCATCATGGAACGCAAGAAGCTTTCTAATGTTAATGGACTAACGTTAAGAAAAAACGGTGAAATTGTCAGAACACCTGACAGGTTGCTGATTCAGAATCTTGATTCATTGCCTTATCCTGCTTATCACTTATTTCCAATGGACAAATATAGAGTTTATGGAAAGAAGATAATGCCCATAATGACCAGCAGGGGATGCCCTTTTCAATGTTCCTTTTGTGTGACCAGTAGGATGGTTGGAAAGAGGTTTAGGGCACGAAGTCCGGAAAATGTTGTGGGCGAGTTGGAGTGGCTTGTAAGGGAGCATGATGCCGACGCTGTATGCTTTTATGATGATACTTTAACTTTAGATAGGAACCGAATAGTTAAGATTTGCAGAATGATTAAGGAGCGGAAGATTGGCGTACCGTGGGATTGTCAAACTAGAGTTGACCAGATATCCTTGGAGGTTCTTAAAACGATGGCAGAGGCCGGTTGTCAGCTTGTCAGTTTCGGGGTAGAGTCCGGAAGCGATAAGATACTAGGCAAGATAGGTAAGGGCGTCACTGTGGAGCAAAATAAAAAGGCTGTTATGCTCGCTAAGAAGGCTGGTTTACTTGTTGCCGTTTCGGTCATTATTGGATACCCAGGGGAAACTGTTGAGACATTGAATGAGACGTTAAGTTTTCTATGGGAGACGAAGCCTGATGACGTCTACTTGTGCTTTGCAACACCTTATCCTGGAACAGAGCTTCGGAGGATGGTTGAGGAATTAGGATGGGAAATTTCTAAAGACTGGGATAAATATGACACTTTGACACCCGTTTTCGAAAATCCAGAAGTCCCGGGCGAGTACATGGTTCGATTAAGAGAAAACTTCTACAACAAATTTTACTCCCCATCTTATATTTTTAGCCATTTCTTAAAGAATAACTTTTACAGCCGTGCCATGGCAAGGACAGCTCTGAACCATTTTATTTGGAGAATTAAATCTTTAAGATAAATGTTACTTGCAAATAGAAACAAATAGAAAAGTGGGGATTTATTTTTTGGGTTTTTTGCGGATGTAGATACCTATGGCGATTATGATAATGATGATTATGATGATGGCAGCTACAAGCTCTGTTGGGAATGGTGTGACTTGTGGTTGTGGGCGTTTCTCAGTGGGTGCTAGCACCTCTAATGGGTTGTCTGGCGTGTGGGCGTAATTGTATGAGTGGCTGATTTTGTCTTCGCCTTCGTACCATGCTGTCCATGTCCAGTTTCCGGCAACTGTTGGTGTGAAGGATATTGTAAATAGGCCTTTGCTGTCAGTTGTTGTTGCAACATCCACTCGGGATCCATCAGGCTTTACAAATGTTACTTTTATTGTAGCGTTGGGGATGCCGGGATACCAGACCTCGCTGTAGTTTACCGGGAATTTTGGATTGAATTTTTTAACATCGTAGACTACTTTTGCACGGAGTTTACCATGAATAACTATTGTCTCGTTAACGTTGCACTTCCTCCAGTCACACCAAGCGACTATGTCTGTGGGCACCACTGGCGCGCCGCTAAAGCAGTAGACACAACCATCATAGGATCCCACGTAGATTTTTCCGTCATAGATGGCTGCTGAGCCGAAGATGGGTCCGCCTGTTGAATAGGATGATAGGGGCTTTCCTGTCTTAGCGTCGAAGCATATTAGTGAGTAGGCGTTGTTGCCGAGGTAGACTTTTGCACCGGTTAAATCTTCTGCGTAGACGGCTGATGAGTAGATCACGTGGCCGACCCATTGGGACCATATCCTTGTGAAGTATGTTCTATTTACAATGGCCCATGCGCTTGCGTACATGCCTTCTGATATATAGAGAATGCCGTGTGTGCCGTTAAACTTGTAGGCCGGCGCCCAAGCCATTATTGTGGATGCCGATCCAACTAGTGTTAAGTTAAAGTATTTTATGGTGGAGCCGTCATTGATGTTTATAACGTACATGCGCCTACCGCCCATGAAGTCTCCGGTGTCTGATCCTATGATGAGCATTTCGCCTCCGCGGGGGTCGTTGATAACTATTGGTGTGGCAACCAGTCTTCTATCATCTGTTGTTAATTTTTTCGTCCAAACGGCTGTGCCTGTTGTTGCATTTATTGCGTGGAGAACGCCGTTGCCGGAAGCTATGTAAACTACGCCCTTATAGTAGAATGGGGAGCCGCCTATTCCGTAGGTTATGTTTGCGGCTGTGTATTCCCAGACTTTATTTCCGTCGGTATCAAAGCAGTAGACTTTTCCATCCATCGCTCCAACATAGATTTTGTTATTCACAACTATTGGTGAGGAGCGTCTTTGAGGCATTGATCTGAAAAGTGCACCCTCAGTAACGCCTCCGGCAAACTTCTTCCATATCTGGGTGCCCGTGTTTGCGTCTAAACAATATATATACCCATCGTCCGCTCCTGTGTAGACCCTGTCGCCAACCACCGCTGGGGTTGAGGATATTCTGTAGCCTGTTGGGAACTTCCAAATCAAGGTGCCCTTTTGTGCGTCGATACAGTAGATGTTGCCGTCATATGATCCGACGAATATTTTGTCGTTTGCAGCCACTGGTGAGCCGACTATAGGGCCATCTGTCTTAAAGGTCCATTTTGGATAGCTGAGGTCTGATGGAGTATATTGCCCAACAGCAGCGCCATAGTTGCTTGGAGATCCATGGAACATTGGCCATGGATCTGTCTTTTCACCGATGCAATATAGGGTTCCTCCTGATATGCCATAGAGGTTTCCATAAGCAACCATTGGTAGGGCGATGTTTATTGGAATTGTCCAGATAACTTGTCCTGTGAAGGCGTCGAAGCATGTGAAGCTGTATCCTGGAGCTGGGACTCCTGCAACGGATTGCCCGGCGGCTTGGTCGCATGTGTGTACATATACTTTGCCGTCAGCCACTACGGGTACGCCGTAGGTGATCATGTAGTGGGCTGGTTGTTTCCATATCATTTCGCCAGTTTTTGCATCCCATGCTGCAACATATCCCGGAAGGGCCATGCTTTTGTCAAAGTACAATCCGTAGGCTGCTGCTCCGCCGAAGGCGAAAAAGGCTCTTGGACCAGCTTCGAACTCCCAGAGTTTTGTACCGTTGGTGCCATCATAACAGGTTACTTTTGTTCCCCCAGCGCTGTGGTAGACTTTGCCATCATAATATGTTATGCTGTAGCCGCAGTCGCCAATCTTCCAGTTTTTCCATACGATTTTTCCGGTTGTTGCGTTTATGGCATAGATTTCGCCTTCACCATAGCCTCCATAAAATACTAGGCCGCCACCAGCTCCAAGGGCTTCAACGCCTGTCGGCAGGGGGCATGTCCAAGCTATTTTTGGGCCAGCCACGGGGTTTGAAAGGTCGAAAGCGACCGCCATGTGTTGGTTTGTGGTTAAGTTACGCGCGGCGCTGAATGCTAGTTTATATTCGCGGTAGTAGAAGGCGCCCCAGTAAAGAACTTCACCAGCCACTAGTCCGCTTATTCCATCAACTTTTGGGTCTATAGTTTTTTGTGACACAACTTCCCCTGTGTCTATTTTTAGAATGACCACTCCGTTAGAGTGAACGTAGCCCATGTAAGTGTCGTCGATCTTGAATATGGAGCCCGTTCCGAAGCCTATTGGAGGGTATGGTAGGGTGACGTTGTAAATCACTGCCCCTGTGAATGGGTTAAGCGCCCAGAGGGTTGATGGAAGGAAGATGAAAGTTGCAGGTGGAATGTACACAAGACCTCCACTTAGGGCGAAGACCTTTCCGTTAAAAGCTGTTGGCGGGCCTCCCGTGATAGTTCCGTATTTTGTTGTATTTGCTGGTCTAAACGTCCATAAGATGTCGGGTCTATTAGGCGCGGGTCCTGGACTAAAACGTGTATTTCCACTGTCGTGTCCTGATACTGGCCAGTCGTATTGCATTATGTCGCCATAGGGCTGTCCTGTTAATGGATTAACACGTTGGCTTAAAGGTATTGAAGCATTTGCAGTGTTTTGAATTATCATTGAAAATGTTGATCCAAACAGCAAAAACATCATAGCAACAGTTAAAAACTTTGAAAGATTTCCCCACATATTTTACACCACAGCTTTTTTTTTATTCATCCTTAAACTTTAAAAAGCTTTCGAAGCAACAAACTCAGCACTTTTATTAAACAAAACAAAAGACGTGGACGATATCAAAGCTTACTCGGAGCGCCAGTAAGATTTCTCTCATTCTAATTTGGCTTGTTAAACATCAGTCTTAAGCCTAGAGGGAAGAAGGTTATACACCATAAGTCCGGGTTGTGGGGCACCACCATTTCATGCCAGACTGTAGGCTTTCCTGCATAGCCACCAGCTATAAGGTACAGGGCGACCACCAAGATAAAATAGCCTCCAAAAGCCGCCATAATAAAGCCTAAACGTTTCAAGCTCGGGCTGACGCCTTTCTTCTGAATATATGGCAGAGAATAAAAAAGTGCGGATAGAGCTAATGCCAGCAAACCGAAAACTGTGGCCGTAAAACTGACTAGGCTTATGGGTTCAAACAATATGCTTATGCCGGGCTGCGCCCTCTCCGTCCAAGGAATAGTAGTGGCAATCCATGAAAGCGAATAGTTAAGCCAAAAAACAACAAAAAGGTAAGATACTCCCACAATGCAAATTTGCCTAACCACTTCTTCTCTTGAGGCTTCCCCAACAATTTTTGACCTCAGCCTAAGAAGGTTGGGAGGAATAACTGCCACCATAAAAAGGCATGCAACTCCACTAACAAGCAGAACAGGCATCCCAGGAGTTGAGTCAAAATACCACAATTTTTCTGCAAACAACGAATGGACAAAACCCAGAACCGCCGAAGGAATCAAAGCCAAATAATATCCAGCTTCAAAAACAAACGCTCTGCAAATGTTTCTCTTAACCCGAGGGGTAAAAGACTGTTCATCCTTCAAAAACAGAAAAGTCGAATATAAAGCGAAAATTCCAGCTATAAAACGGAGGGAAGTGCACACAACGCCACCTAGTTCGCTACTGTAAAAGAGGACTATCCACCAAGACTCTTTTAGAAGGCCGGCATAAAGGGCGAATTTAGAAGTTATCTCATAACCCCACATGAAAGACCGATAAATCCAATACAAAGCCCAAACCAAATAGGCGAGAACAACAACAAGCACTAGAGGAATAATCTTCTCCATCCTAGCAGCCATATTTTATCCAATTTATCATCAATCACAAAGCATTATTTAAAAGTTTTTTGAATATTTAAGGTTATAACAACTTTCATAACGGAGAATAACCTAACAAGCTGATAATAGAAAAATTGGGGAATACTTTTACGCTGGTCGTCTTGGCAAAACGTTGTACCAAATGAAAACTTTGGCTATAAGGGGCATTATAATTCCGTAGATGATCCTTGGCAATAATACGATAAACGTTGTATAAGGAATGTCTGTGGCCATGCCCAAAGGCGATATTATCATCGTCCAAAGAAGGAAGAGCCCGCCGATGATCCCTGAAACAAGCCCGGCAACAATCATCCTTAGAAAGCTAAACGAACCCTTATTCAATGATCCAGCCAAGTAGCCAGTAAGCATAGCGCAAACAATATAGCCTAAAGTTGAAATGTCAAATGGTTGATACCGTGGATACATTGTGCTATACTGCACATACATATCGTTGATGTAAAGGGCGTAAATGCTCCCTAAAAGAAAGCCGGAAGCACCACCAGCCCATCGATTCCACAGCAACCCAAAAAACATCGGAACAGCTATAATCAATATTGCCTCTCCAAGACCATCTATGAATATTGCCTTTAGCGTAGGGTCAGCTATTAGAGGTTTCAAGTAGGCAGGGAAAATTATTATTAATGCTGCAACAATGCACGGCGCTATGACCCCATATAAGATGTCACCTAATTCCAATTTTTCTGCGTTAGTCAAGCTTCAAACACCCCCATTTGGCGTTCAAACCATTTTGTGATTTTGCATTAATAAGCCTTATCACAAAGCATATAGGATGACAATGAAAGTCATACATCGTTCCACCAAATTAATTTTTCATATCGACTTCTGATAGAACCGCCTAGTTTTTCGTCATCATATAGAATGTCGATTTTAAATTGGTGTTCTTTTAAAAGTGTTAAAGAATAACTCCATATTTTTTTGGCTAAAATATCGTCTTTCCATAAACCCCATACGGTGTCGTTGGCTTCTCGAAATCCAAAACCGAAATCTTCTGGGATAACATAGCCAACCTTACTTTTGTAAACGCCATGTTCTCCAGGATTTTGTTTAGTGTAATACCAAAATTTTTTCAAATTCTCAAAATGTTCTTCGGTCAGCGTTCCATAAGGCGTGATTTTAGGATAACTAAAAACTACAAAATATTTGGCCCCGGCTTTGTAAGCCAAAACCAAGTCGTTGTAAAGCTCATCCCCCGATTCAAGGTATGGCGGATTCGTAAAAGTCCAAGTTATTATTACGCCCCAATCCTTACCTTGAACATTTGCCGCCCCTCTGCAAAGTGCAATGTTTAAATTTCTGCTGTGGTTCCATCCAAACTGGACAAGGACAACATCATATCCTGCTTTATAGTCAAACCAGTAAAGCCCATAATCTGAAGTGAACACGCTAACGCCAGAATACTTGTAGTATTCTATGTGTCCCCTAAGATAATCGACATAGATTTTGGCAGCCTCAGTATAATTCTCAGCTTCAACAACCATCCGCCCAGAATCACCATCAAGCTGTTTTCCACCAGGCTCATCATAGTAGTAGACTCCTAGAAATTTTTCACCATACTTCTCCACAGCCTTCATAATCCACACATAAGGATGATAGTTCCTGTAAGACTGAGGATTTGTGAACATAACAATGAAATGAAGCCCTGAAGCATAAATATAATCACAGAGCTCATTTAGCCGCGTCTGGTTAAATGTCAGTTCAGGCAAGCCGATGATCAAAAGGTTTGTATAATTTTTGACTTTGTCAACAAGATTCTTGCAATCGTTTGCATCACCATAGGCAAATTCAACGCCAACAAAAATTTTCGGGGAGGGTTTCCAGTCCCAAATCCATTCGATAACGTAGAAAAGGGATATCGCAATAATCGATATGGCTAATAAAGCCAAAAAAGCCTTCACAATTTTCATTTACACCAAGCCTCAATGTCGGCCATTAGAGGATAATATCCACCGCTATTTAATACTTATTGACCGAAAAGCCTTATAAATCAATTATCTACATCTAGAAACGTTTCAAACTGTAGAGGAGATTGACCAAAATGTCTAAAGCAAAGGAATATTCATGGATGACTAAAGACAGATTAATGACTTACACTTTGATCGCGCTTGCTATTCTTGCGGCAGTCACAATAATCCTGTGGTGGCCCATAACTCAGAAAGGCTTGTCTTTGGGCTTAACGCTGTTGATATCATGCCTAATTTCCATTGGCGTATCAGTAACTTTCGACTATCTAATTTCGTTAGCTATGAAAAACGTGGGGCCAGTTAACACCATGTCGGCAGCTGTTTTTGGTTTAATTGTCGCTTTATCCTATTCTTATGGTATCCCAGTAATGGCAACCGTTGAGGTGTTGCCATTAGTAGCACCTCAAGCATTCATCTATGTTGCAATTATAGCTGCTGTGGGGCTTATAATATTCAAGAAACTTCAAGGCTTGCTTGGCAGAAAATATGTAAATCCAGCTGCGGCTGCGAAGATCTTGGTTTTACTCCCATTCTTATATCAGATTCTGCTGCCAAAAGATCACACAAGGTATATACCGACTTTAGCAGCGGAGCTAAATTATAACGGTTTGCAATCTTTTGCAAGCGCCTTGCAATTCTGTTTCGGAAACCCTGACCTAGTGTCGCGAGGGGTCCTTCCCCTTCCACCATCACCTTCAGAACTATTCTGGACTTTAGTTGTGGCTAAATACCATGGATGGGCTGGAGGAGCTTCGAGTATTGCTGTTATAATTGTTGGAATAGGACTGTTCATTGTTGCGCGCAAGTACATGAAATGGCGGATAACAGCAGCGTACCTCGCATCAGTCATTGTGATGTCCCTAATTTTGTCGATGGTTTACGGTGGAGATGTCCTTTTAAGGCTTGGCTTTCACTTGTTTGTTGGAAGCTCCATCTTCCTGGCGTTTTTCATGGCCACAGACCCCGCGACAACTCCTCTGACCCACATTGGACAATGCATTTTCGGCTTAGGTTTAGGTGTCTTAACTGTTTTGATTCAAACTTACATGAACTTTTATGGAGGCTCGATTTTAGCGTTAATAATCATGAACTTAACTTCTCCAATGCTAGACAAAGTGGGGTTGCCAAAACCAACGGAGGAAAAGGTTACTCCAAAACTTCCAAAAGCCCAGCAATTTGAAACAGTTAAAACCATTACATGTATGCGATGTGGAGTTTGCCTAGAAGTTTGTTGTCACAAACTAAGTCCAATATTAATAAAGGAATCTTTTGACAGAGGGAAAACAGAAATCTTGAAGATGCTACGGGCAGACCTCTGTGATGGATGTGGAAACTGCACCTTTGTGTGCCCTGCAAGAATAGACCTGAGGGGATTCGTGTTACGTGCAAAGGCTTCCCTCCGCACGGCAAAAGACTAACTTTCTTCCCTCTTTTCTGCAAAATTCGCGTATATCATCCATATTGTCCGTAAAACGACACAAAAACAACTACTTTTGTCGCATTCTGGATCGTCTTTGCATCAACTATTAAGGACTGAATTATGTTTCTGTTGGGCCATATGCTTAGCCAGTCATCGTAGCTTAGCCACCGTGCCGTTGTATTTCTAAAACAAATTTCTAAGCCTTCAGAGAAGGAACCGTCTAAAAATTTGAGTCTAAAACGGACAAAGATGATCTCATCTACTGAAAACTCTCCACTAACTTGCACCTTAACATTGAACGAGTGAATCGGTAAGTATAAGTGTGTGACCAGACCTATCTCCTTGTAAGCCTCATAACTGTTGTTTATGCCAATGGGGATACTGACATTTTCAACTTTGAAGGATCCACCGGCGCCATAAAGCCACCTATTATATGGGTTGTAAATTTTTTCTGTTAGATTTCCGCAAAAAACTATTCCATGACCTAAAATCGGACCTTCTCCCTCACGGCCAAGGTTTATGCCGTAGATATTTTGAGGATTATCGGCGAAAGATTCGAAAACTATGTCTTGCACCAGTGTGTTGAGCATGCTCCCTTCAACGAGGAACCCTGTCTGATTGGTTTCACTAATACCTCCCATCCATATTCTCACGTTTTGGACGAGTCCCTCGTTGAAGTCAGAAAATGGTTCAACATGAACTCCAATGGAGTTTTCCCTGGTTAACTCGAAGTAGCAACGCTTTATCTCAGTATTCGCATAGGAGCGTGTTCCATTTCCCTTTGGAGTTTCGAAAACAATACCTCTTCTTACATTTTTAAAGTAGCAGTCTTCAATTTTTGTGCACTCAGTCCAACCATTAGTGTTTGAGAGAATTATGCCACTGTCAGAATCTACAAAGAAACAGTTTCTCACGCTCGTCATGAAGCTGTTTTCGACGACTAAGCTTCCATTAAATATTGTTAGTCCTTCTATGGAATTATACTTCGAGTTTTCCCAGCAGTCACCTTTAATGGTAAAGGTGCGACCTCCCAAATTTATTTTGGCTCCATTGCTGGCTATCTTAACATTTTTAAGATTTTTAAAAATGATGCCGCCAGATGCGTTATATTCTGCTCTCCTTATGAAAACTCTCAACTCATCGCTTTTTAGTGCGTAGTTTATGGCTTGTGTTAGATTTTCTCCAACAAAATCTATACGTCCAGTTGTTCCGTTTTTAACCTTAACAGAGTTCCCATCTAAAAAGATAACGTAATCATAATCCTCAGTGTAGCTTATGTTTTTGAAAAGGAGAAACTGATTTAAATTCCAGAATAAAGAGACTATTAAGACCCCGCTTAAAAAAATGACAGCATATTTTGCGAAACTTTTAACCGCTTTCATAACGGTTCCCTTCGATTTTATACAGTAAAGGAATGTCGAATAAAATAATTTTTGATAAAAGTGAGGAACGCTTAACAATACGTTTAAGTTTCGCATAGAAGTAACATAACACTTCATTAGAATTGTTATTTGGGTTGGCGTAATAAAGCATGAAAGCCTTAAAAAAAAGCGGAAAAAGTCGAAAGACGAAGCTGAGATATCTTAGATGGGTATGTAAGGCTGCCTTCCTAATTTTATTCATTTTGCCCTTTGCCTATGTGCCTCCTGGAAGAGAGTGGCCTGTTCCATACGCCCCAGTGAACAGCATCATATTGCAAAACCGTCAGCCCATCCTATTTTTGCCCCTTGTACAATCGCCTTGCAGCATATGGCTTGACGGCTGGTGCAATGTGGGGTTTGGTGAATGGCTTGCTTGCCCACTTGGCGGAATTCAGTCTTTAGTTACTAGGAAGGTGGAGGCGCGTCTTCTTATCCCAACAATTGTTGCTGTTCTGCTTGTTTTACTTGTAATCCTTCTTTTGGGAAACATTTTCTGCAGTTGGATTTGCCCCGTCGGCACGGTTATAGACAGTTTTGATAAGGGTATTGAACTTTTTTCCCCTAAACTTGAAGCTAAGAGGGCTAAGGAATCAACAGCTAACATGGAGAATCCTCGCGAAAATAAAATGGCTGCCTTGTGCAAATCCTGTCCGATTATGAGAGTTGTTTCCAATAAAAGCGGGGCAACAGCTGGTGGGGTTTTAGCTTTCGCGGTTACCAGTTCAGCCGTTTTACGGTTTAACGTGTTTTGCCTAATATGCCCTATAGGAATCTTAACGAGGGGATTATTTCATCTCAAGGCTACAAGATACCTTACAGGTGTTATTAACAACATCTTAGTTGAGTTGTATATGATTCCAATAGTCGCGGTGATTTTAAGCTTAAAGGAAAGGCGATTTTGGTGCAGGAAACTGTGCCCCGTTGGAGCCTTATTAAACATTATAGCATCGGCAAACCCGTTTATAAAGCCAAAAGTTAGAGATGACAAATGTGTTATGAAGGGCTGTCCAGAAAAATGTGAAGACTATCGTTTAGACTATTGTTTGGTGTGCCGCATAGAAGACAATCGGAAATGTGAAAAAGTATGTCCAGTGGGCGTAAAACTCATGGATGGTGCTGGGTTGAATAAATGCACCAAATGCATGGAATGCTACATAGCATGCGACTACGATGCCATCCAAATAAAGCTGTCAGATTAACCCTTCCATTTTGGGAAATGTTTTGGCAAAATTTATAAGCAGCAAGCACGAAAAGTTTCAAGATGATTAAATTTAAGCGAGAGATGGAAAAATGAGCAAATCTAAATCATTTCTTTTGAAGTCAATTGGAGTTTCATCGTGCCTCAGTATTTTGCTTTTGGTTTCAATGATTTTTGCAGGAGTATTTGGTTCAACCTCTGCTACTAGCTCCGTTCAAAGCCAAAAAGTTAACCCATTGACAGGCCAGCCATATGGCGACATAATGCAATACGAATGGCCCCAATACGGATGCGACGAAGGACAATCCGGTTTTAACCCAGGGCCAGGTCCCAACATGCCCAACATCTTATGGAAGGTTCCGTCACCCGGTGCGAGTGGTCAGGTTCAAGTTTTTAATGGAAAAGCTTTCGTCATTGCAGGCACTACTCTACGTGCATACGACGCCTTTACTGGTGAGCTTGTATGGCAAGCAACGCTTAAAAGACCTGCATCAGGCTTCGGGACTTCCTACACGGTAAAAATAGATGACACTTACTTGATGGTTTTTGGCAGTGGACCGCAAATTTTCAAAATATCAGACGGCGCGTTCGTAGCTGATCTCTATCTGCCTGAATACTCACGTCATCCAGGTAGTGGACAGTATTTCTGGGGAGCATATTCAAGTGAGCTAAAGATGGCGTATGTAACAACATATTCAGCAAGCGCTAATAAGGGTAAGGTTGTCGCCATCAGCATAGCAGAACCAACAAATCCAAAAATAGCTTGGGAATATGTGGTTGATGAAGCATCTGAGATACTTGCATGCGGCGGCGGAAAAGTTTTCGTTGGAACAACACAGGATACGATTTACGCATTGGATGGCAAGAATGGTACTCTGATCTGGCGGGTCCACAAAACTGGGCTGGCGCAGCAATCGGGTTTCTACTACAATGGCAAGCTATACCATGCTGCGACGTCTCAATTTATGACATGTATCGATGCAAACACAGGCAAGATTTTATGGGAGTTTGACTCCAGAGTTCTTGGGGAGAGAGCTTTCTATGCATATAAAGGTGCGGGGGCCTATGGAAGAGTGTATGATGCTTGTGTCTCTTCTTATCCACATGGCTGGATAGTCTGCTGGGATGCAGAAACAGGTGAATTGCTTTGGAAGCAACCAGCATACTACATGATTGCTTATAATACCATTGCGGTGGCTGACGGAAAGGTCTATGTAGGTACATGTGACCAGCCAGCTGGAAGTGTAGTTGCCGGACTAGAAATGCCAGGATACTCTACCGCTTGTTTCGACGCATTTACGGGTGAGCTAATTTGGAAAATTGACGGGATCTACGTTGCTCATCCTGTAATCGCTTATGGAAATCTGTACTTTGTTGCCGGTGGATACGTGTACTGTATTGGCGAAACAACCCCAGCAAGACCATGGGCTTTTGGATTGCATGGAAACCTCGAGAATCCAAGAATAGCTGTAGGCCAATGTGGTCCCACTAATCTAACTCAACCTAAATGGGTATATAAAACAGGCGGTCCCATAAGCAGCTCTCCTGCTGTCGTAAATGGCAAAGTTTACATAGGTTCTCACGATGGCAACTGGTACTGCCTTAATGCATATACCGGTGAAAAAATATGGAACTTCACAATAGGCTACAAGGTTTTATCTTCACCTGCAGTTGTAGACGGCAAAATGTACACCGGAGCTGACGACGGCTACATCTACTGTCTTGACGCTGAAACAGGTAAACTCATATGGCGGAAATATGCTGGAGGCCTTATAACTAACGTCTTATTCGCTGGAGAATGGCAGCCTCGGTCGTCACCCATAGTTATTGGGGATAAGTTATATGTTGGTGCCATGGATGGAAAGATTTACTGCTTAAGGACAAGTGATGGAGAAATACTATGGACTTATACTACCGGTGGTCCAATAGGAGGGTCGCCAACCTATTATAACGGAGTAATTTACATCACTTCTACTGACGGCTATCTATACGCCTTAAGAGCATCAGATGGACAATTATTGTGGAAGAGTTTTCCACTTAATTTAGATGTCGGCATTCCAAGCTATAGCAACTTCTGGTGTGCAGCCACACCAACAGTGGCTAAGGGCGTAGTCTATGTCGGAGGTGGTGTTATGTACGGCTACGCTCTCCCAGGAGTTAACTACACCGCTCAGGGTCATACCATCCCGGAAGGTGCAAATGGAGGAGGCATTAGATTCTTTGCTTTTAATGCGACAAGTGGTAAAAGCATTTGGAATGTTTCATTGGCCGGAAACACCGAACCGTGGTTCGTGCCAGTATACAAAGATGGCAATCTATACATCACCGAATACATGTATGTATCTTGCATGAATGCATCAAATCCAAAAGTGGGTCCTGTAAGAATGGTCGGATTCGCAGGAAAAGTTCCTGGAAACCGAACATGGGCACATTGGATTGGCTACCAAACTTTCTCATCAATCGCTTACGCTGATGATATAAATGGTCCTAAGCTTTACCTGGGTACAAGCCTAGGCGGAGTCCTATGCTTTGATGCTAAAACAGGGAAGCCTATCTCTGCGTATCAAACAGGAGGCAATGTTCACTCATCCCCAGCCATATGGGAAGGAAAACTCTACATAGGTTCCATGGACGGCAATGTTTACTGTTTCAGCGACGCGCGCACATATCGTCCAACCATCGTTGCTTGGTGTGATTGGCGTGAGGCTTTTGTTGGCGAAAACATTATCGTGCACAGCCGCCTACTGCCCGGCATTCCAAACGAGAAGCTTATCCTAACCCTAACCAAGCCTGACGGCTCCCAAGTGCACATCAACAAAACAACAGACCAGAAGGGTTGGGCAGACTTCACCTTCACCGTAGACAGCCCCGGCAACTGGAATTGGACTGTCTGGTACGAGGGCAAAGACAAAGACTACATAGTATACACATACGCATACACAGACACACACCCGCTAACAGTAAAAACAACAACCGCACAACAACCAACAGCAGCACCAGCCATACCAACAGAATACATAATAGCCATCATCATAATAATCGCCATCATAATCGCAGTGGCAGCATACCTAACTAAACGCAAAAAATAACAAACCCCCACCGTTTTTCTATTTTAAGGCGATTTAATGGAACTTTTCATAACGATGTTGGCTATACTGGTGGCGGCAATCCTAATAGACTTAACGCTGGGAGAGCCCCCTTGGGAGTCGCCAATACCCCTCCACCCAACAGTCTTAATAAATAAGTTTGTGAGGAGAATCCTCCCATTTTTTAGAAGTGAAAACCCAACCCTTGAAAGGTTAAACGGCGTCCTCTTAGCCATAACCGTCATCCTAACAACAACCGCAACAGCCTACATAATTCTCTATGCAACTCGCTTAATATTTTCCCCATTGTATTTCGTTCTCGCAGCCGTTATACTCAAGCTTACGATTTGTATAAAACTTGAAACAGAAATGGCAAATAAAGCAGCAGAGTGCATCAAAGAGAAAAACCTTGAAAAAGGTAGAGAAATAGCCTCCCTCTTTTCGAGAAGAGACGTAAAGGACTTGAATGAACGACAAATAGCCTCAGCCGTCATAGAATCCATGGCTGAAAACCTAACAGACTTCAAACTTTCACCAATGTTTTACTACGCCCTTTTTGGAGTAACTGGAGCTGTTGCCTTCAAAACGATCAACATTTTAGATGGCACTGTCGGGTTTAAAGATAAAGAGCACATAAACATCGGATGGTTTTCAGCCATGGCTGATACCGTGGCAAACTTTCTGCTCTCAAGATTAACCGCAATACTAATAGTTTTAGCGACACTTCTCCTTGGGGGAGACTACAAAAATGCTTGGACAACGATGAGAAAAGACTATAAAAAGGTTCCAAGCATAAACCACGGTTGGCCCATGGCAGCCATGGCTGGAGCTTTAGGCGTCCAGCTACAGAAACCCGGATATTACGTTATAGGTGAGTCGAAGCAGGAACTATCCTACGAGCATATTAAAAAGGCATTAAGAATAAGGAACGCCGCAATGGCTCTATTCATAATCCTTGTCGGGTTACCTACACTATTTTTAAGCACAACTTTCTTAGGAATGCTTATCTGAAAGCAGCTTCCTAAGTGCACCCGCAAGAATTGAGTTTTCTTCCGCGCTTCTGACGGTTATCCTGAAATAGCTCTCGTCTAAACCGTGAAAATCTCGCAGTCCCTTATTAGGATGCCTCTTTTTGCGAGTTTTTTCTTTAAATCTTTAGCTTCTAGTTTTTGAACAAGTTTTTGCAGCCTATTCCATAGCCTATTCTTATTCCGGGCATTCCGAAAAACTTTGAGAAAGATCTCACCACAAAAATGTTCTCATATTTATCCACGTAACGAGCCAGCGTATATTCTTCAACAGGATCGACAAAGTCTATATAGTTCTCATCTAAAATAACGTAAATTTTCTTTTCATGGCAAAATTCAACTAAATTCAAAATTAGGTTGCGGTCAAGGAGCTTCCCAGAGGGACTGTGCGGGTTGCATATAAACAACAAACAAGTTTCATTGTTGACATTCTTCTTAACGAGTTAATGTCTAGTGAGAAGTCAGGCTGCATGCTCACCAACTTTGGCCTTGCAGAAACCAATAAGCTGACCCTTTCATATTCCATGAAAGATAGAACTGGTATCAGGGCTTCTCCGCCAGTGATTAAGGCTTCAGCAAACCGGTATATTAGTTCCATGGATCCATTTCCAAGCACAATGTTGTCTGGACTTACGCAGCCCACATAATTACATATGTCATAATATGTCATTCTTAAATTCAACCGGATCTTGATTAGGATAAAACTTTATGATTTCAGCGAATTGCTTTATAGCCTTTAATGCCCGTGGTGGTGGTCCCAGAAAGTTTATTGGGGCGCTAAAGTCGACAATTTTTTAAGTGGAACTTTATATTTTCGCGATAAACCCCAAATGTCGCCGCCGTGCGGTTTAGGCTTTATTTTTGCTCAAACAGTTTTCCCCTTTTCAAGCAGCTCAACTATCCGGTCCTCAATTTTCCATTGGGCCTTAAAATGGTTGTTATACTCATTAAAGATTTTATAAAACCAGTAAGTCACCCCACGCCCAATGTTGCCAATGTTATTGCCGCGTAAAATTTTAGGCTGATTTTTCTTTCAACAAACTTCTCATCTGGAAACATTTTTCTGAATAGAAAGGCTTGTCTCTGCTCATGTAAAATTAGGTCTTTAGAGAGGAGGAAGGCTACGGCAAATATTGGAAAATATTAAAATTATTGATGATGCCCATAAGAGGGAGTTCCTTTCATGAAAACTTTCCTGTTCAACTGTAAGGTTTATTCCCTTGCTTTTTAATATTGTTAGGATTAAATCTTCTAGCTCTTTTTGATGTCTAAAATGTCTGTTCCTTCTTTCAACTAAGTAGTAAATCATCGGGAGTAAAGCTAATCCAAAGGTTATTATCGAAACGAGGAACCACATTGAAAACCACGCGCGCGCAGGGTTGATAAGCAAGATCATTTTGCGTCCTCGCAACACGCGCTAACATTATGGATCCTTTATTTTAGGGTTTCCTTCAAGGAAAATTGTGTTCTTCAGGTTATTGCACGGAAGAATTTTTGGTTTTAAGGAAGAATTTAATAGGTTTTAAAAGGAAAACTGAATTTTTCTGTTCTTTTTTGAACTCGGATATTTCGATGACCTCTTTAAACATCGGTGCATCTATTAACAT
>Ga0272445_1001354_pt1 | contig 19285 bp, 18 predicted proteins | sample YNPCB0031_FD_194404 | JGI IMG/M metagenome (GOLD analysis project Ga0272445, IMG submission 194404) | Hot spring sediment microbial communities from Yellowstone National Park, WY, United States - YNP-CB-003-1 | ecosystem: Environmental > Aquatic > Thermal springs > Hot (42-90C) > Sediment... | reverse complement strand
TGGCTAAGCTCAGGGAGGAGATGTACGCTGGCTTCAAGCGTTACGATGAGGCTATCGTTAAGCTCAGGGAGGACATGGTTGCTGGCTTCAAGCGCCACGATGAAGAAATGGCTAAGCTCAGGGAGGAGATGTACGCTGGCTTCAAGCGTTACGATGAGGCTATCGTTAAGCTCAGGGAGGACATGGTTGCTGGCTTCAAGCGCCACGATGAAGAAATGGCTAAGCTCAGGGAGGACATGAATAAGGGCTTCGAGCTCGTGAACAGGCATATATCTGCTCTTGGGGCTAGGTGGGGTATGATGGCTGAGGAGGCCTTTAGGGAGGGCTTGAGGGGCCTCCTCGAGAGGGAGCTTGGCCTAAGGGTCGAGAGGTGGATAGGCTTCGATGAAGAGGGCCTCGTGTACGGCTACCCCAAGGAGGTCGAGGTAGACGTAGCAGTCAAGGATGAGAAGATAATATTAATCGAAGTTTCATCGCATGCGAGGGGCTCAGACGTATCTGAGCTAAAGAGGAAGGCGGAGCTATACCAAAGGAGAACGGGGAGGAAGCCAGACAGGCTCGTCATCGTAACACCTTATGCCGACAAGAGGGCGCTGGAGGCATCCAAAAGGCTTGAAGTAGAAATATACACAAGCGTTTAGCTCCTAAAGAACTCAGTTCGAAACTTTTTGACAAGGTGTGAGAGGCTAGCCTCAACATTCCTAGCGCTCATACAGGTAGCATGCATACCCATCTGCCTGAGGGTTCTGCGATGAGTCCCAAAGAAAACCTCAGGTTAATGTGGTTAGGATAGTTAAGGTCTGCGACAGAATCAAGGTGTACAAGGATGGAAGATGCTTGGAGGCCGTATCGCTATTCAACACGGGCCGCCGCGCGAACCCAGAGCTCGGGATCGGGGGCGTCGCTTGGTAGACGCCCTCCACAAGGAGGCCGTCAAGAGGACCTACGGGGAGAAAGGGGTTAAAGCGCCATTGAAAAGGTCAAGGAGTACGTCGAGGACGCGGAGAGGCCCATTGAAAAAAGCTAAGCGGGAGTACGCGAGCAGAAGTAGATGAAGACTCGTAGACGACCAAGATGAGGGAGGCCCCTGCCTCGTAAAACTGGTGATTCCAGACATAGGGTCGCCGCAGGTAAAGGGGAGAGCCTAGACGAAGCTCAAGCCTACAGAGCCCTTACAGGCTCGCGGAGGGCTTAAAGGGCTCGCGAGCTTAGAGCTTCACGGTGCAGCTGAATGGAGCTTAGGTGGCTTGGGCATGCAGCCTTCGAGCTGTCGACGAGTAGGGGTGCGGCGCTGATAGATCCCTTCATAACCAACAACCCCATGGCGCCGGTGAGGGCTGAGGAGCTTAGAGATGTTAGGGTCATAGTGGTCACCCACGATCACTTCGACCATCTAGGCGACACGGTGGAGGTAGCCAAGCGGACCGGGGCTAAGGTGGTTGCGGTCCCAGAGCTGGCGGCTTCGCTGGGTGGCGTTGAGGCGGTGGCGGTCAACATGGGGTCGCTGGTCGACGTAGGCGGCATCGAGGTGGGGCTCTTCCAAGCCTTCCACACCTGTGGGCGCGGCCAGCCAGCCAGCTGCATCGTGAGGGCCGATGGAGCCACGGTCTACCACGCGGGCGATACAGCGTTGTTCGGCGACCTTAAGCTGATAGGCGAGCTGTACAGGCCTGATGCAGCCCTGCTGCCCATAGGCGGCTACTACACCATGGGCCCTAGGGAGGCTGCAGTGGCTGCGAGCCTGATTAAGCCTAAGGTAGCCATACCCATGCACTACGCTACGTTCCCAGTCCTAGTTCAAAGCCCAGGTGAGTTCGTGGAGGAGGTTAGGAGGAGGTGCCCTGAGGTTAAGGTCGTGATCTTAAGGCCCGGCGAGCCCTATCGGCTACCGTGATAGCCCGACAGCCCTGGCCACTAGCTCAGCCACGTCTAGGACTTCGACCTCCAAGCCCCCCTCCCTAGCGGCCTCTATGAACGTAGACTTGCAGGCTGGGCAGGCTGAGGCTAGGACGTCGGCCTTAACGGATAGGGCCTCTTCAAGCCTCCTCCTAGCTATCTTCAGCCTCAGGCTGTTGTTGGAGGCCTGGAGGAGGCCTCCCCCGCCGCAGCATGAGGTCCTCAGCCCGCTTCGAGGCAGCTCCACTAGCTCCTGCGCGACCTCCCTTATCACTAAGCGGGGCTCCTCAACTATCCTCGAGGCCCTAGCTAAGTCGCATGGGTCGTGATAGGCCACCCTAACGCTAAGCTTACGCGGCACCTCAAGCCTAAGCTTGATTAGGTATTCAGCTAGGAGCTGCGTTACATGCATCACCTGGAGGGGCGGAGGAGCTCCCTTGAGCTCCTCGTACACTATCTTGAACATCTTGTAGCAGGATGGGCAGACGGTAACTAGGCGCTTGGCGCCTAGGGATAGGAGGAGCTCGACGTTGCGGCTTAAGCAGCGCTCCGCCTCCTCGCGGTTGCCGAGCAGCAGGAGGGGGTAGCCGCAGCACCACTCTTGGTCTCCAAGAGTCGTCCAGCCCTCCCTGACCCTCTCCAGGATCGTCACGGCGGCCGCTAGGATCTCTTGAGCCGCGGACCTTAAGGCGGGCGTGCAGCCCATGAAGAGCGCCGTGTCGGCCCTCCTTCCAGCCGCCCGCCGTAGGGCCTCGTCCAGGCCGAAGAGCTCGGGCCAGTAGATCCTCATGGAGGGAGGCGCGCCGTAGGGGTTTCCGCTCTTAAGCAGCTGCTCCTCCAGGCCCTTCAAGGGCTCAGGGTTAAGCCCAGCTGAGTGCAGCGACTCGCGGAGGCCTAGCCATAGGCTGACGGTATCTATCCCGAAGGGGCATGCCTCCTCGCACCTACCGCAGAGGGCGCAGCTGTAGGTCGCTGTGGCGAGGGCCTCCACGTCGACGGCCCTGCGGAGGCCTAGGAGCCTGCCCATGATGGAGGGGGCCTCAATGGCCTTGACGAGCTTCACCTTGTAGCTGGGGGCCAGCCTATAGTCTGATGTAAGCTCGTAGGCTGGACAGGAAGGCACGCATAGGCCGCATCGTGGGCAGGTGTCGACGTAAACCCTCTGCATCTTACGTAGGCTTAAGGATGGCTTAGCGGAGGCGCCCCTCGACGTCACCTCCTCGCCCACCCCCTGAGCTCGTAGGCGATCCTCGTCAGCTCACCGCCGGGGAGCATGTGTATTTCGCATGTGAAGGGTATGGACATGATGAAGAGCTGAGCTATGATGCCGTGCATGCTTGCTAGCAGCATCCTGCCCTGGATGGGGAGGTAGGGTGTAAGCGCGTCTAGGGTGATGGCTGTTCCCATGAGGGAGCCCGATATCATTAGGAGTAGGAGGTAGTAGACGCTGAGGGATGAAGTGGCCCTCAAGGCTGGATCTCTCAGCCTCCTTATCAAGAGGATGAGGGGCGCGCATACAAACACGGCTCCTCGTAGGATGGCGGTGGGCCTCTCGATGGCGTCGGGGATGAGGGGTGGGATGTAGAGCTTGAAGAAGCCTTGAAGGCTGGGTATTGGGAGCCTGAAGGGCTCATGCATCAAGGACGGGGCTTCATCCATCAGCCCGAGTAGGTAGAGGTGGGCTTTATGGTGGACGCCGGAAAACATGATGAAGGCTGCGCATAGATGCATGATCCACGACACAGCCCATAGCCTAGGGCTCTCCCTGTATACGCTCCTGAAGAGGAGGAGGTCTAGAACGAGGTTGAGGAGGGACTTGAAGGCTGAGGAGCTTGAAGGAGGCGATATGCGTAGGCGAAGCGTGGTGCTTGAAGGAGCTAAGCTCCACCTAGCGAAGCGATGTAGGAAGCCTAGGGCCGTCACGGCCACCGTGAGGTAGGGGAGGTAGCTGAAGGTGGCTACGTAGAGGCTGCTGATGGCTGAGCCCTCCATGACCTACCGCCCCAAGGCCCTCCAGAGGAGGTCGCCGAGGTCTAAGACCTCCACCGCGGCGTTCAGCCTCTCGACGCCCAACTTAAGCATGAAGGTGCAGATGGGGCACGCTGAGGCCACGAGGCTGGCGTTGGATGAGAGGAGGTTGCGCACCGACTTAACTGCGACCTCCCTAGCTAGGCGGGGCTCGACCACCTCAAGCCCTCCCGCGCCGCAGCAGATGGCGGCCTGCCTGTTCCTAACGGCCTCCCTCAGCTTTAGGCCCGGTATGGATGCGAGCAGGCTTCTAGGCTCCTCCACCACCTTGAGGTGGCGCGCCAGCAGGCAGGGGTCGTGGAACACAGCTTCAGCCTCGACTGGAGCCTTGAACTCCACCTTCCCTCCGGCTAGGGCCTCCACCACCGTCTTGACCTCGATGGAGAAGCCCTCCACGAACTTAGGGTAGAGGACCCTGAAGGTGGCTGCCGCGATGGGGTCTGGCGTCACTATTTCCTTAACCCCTTTATCCCTCAAAGAGGCGTGGACGCGCTTGGCGTAGTCAGCGAAGTCCTCCAGGAAGCCGAAGGTGTGGAGCTCGGTGCCAGCCCAAGGCTCCTCCTCGTAGAGGTAGGAGACCTCCAAGCCGAGCTTGGGGAGGGCCAGCAGGTACTTCCTCAGGATTTGACGGCTGCTTCGGCCCACACCCCTCATCGCCGCCTTGACCAGCCCGCCTAGTCCGAGGCGCTGAAGGAGGGCTGCAGCCCCCCTCGCCGCAGGCCCAGCCCTAAGCATGAGTTTAACCAAGGACTCAAGGTGGTCCGCCAACGTGTAGAAGCCAGCGTAGAAGAGCCGAGGGCTGGACTTAGGGATGTTTAGGTCGATCGCCCAGTCCATCAGCTCCCCCGCCTTGACGCCAAGCGGGTTGCCTAGCTCCAGCAGGTTCCTCCTCGATAGTTCGACGACCGAGGGTGTCAGTCCCCGCCTCGCGGCTTCATGCCTCAGCTCCACTATCACCTCGGGCAGGTTGACGCCGCGCGGGCACTCCTCATAGCATCTAGCGCAGAGCAGGCATAGCCATACGTCCTCCTTCAGCGAGGGCTCAGCCCATCCCATGTAGGCCCTCCTGGCCAGCCTCCTAACGTTGAAGCCGTGGAGCCCCGTCATGGGGCAGACCCCTGCGCAGGCGCCGCACTGCATGCAGGTGGCCAGCGATTGAAGTATGTCGCCCACAGTCCTCACCTAGCTAGGCCCAGCTTGGCCGCCATGTCCTTGATGATGGCTGCGAACTTAGGGCCGTCCGCCGCTGAGAGCCACGCCGTCCACAGCCTCTCGGGGCTGAAGCCGCGCTCAGCTAGCTTCGGCTTCAGCTTCTCCATCCTCTCCTTACACTTGTAGTTGCCGCTCGCGTAGTGGCATGTTGGGAACTCACAGCCAGCCACTAGGACGCCAGCTGCGCCAAGCTCGAAGGCCTTCAGCACGAGGTTGGGGTCTACGCGGCCTGAGCACATCACCCTGATGATCCTCACGTTGGAGGGGTAGGTGAGCCTGCTCACGCCAGCTACGTCAGCTGCGCCGAGCGCGCACCAGTGGCAGCAGAAGGCTAGTATCTTCTCGCCCGGCCTCTCCTCGAGCGCAGCCTCCACTTGAGCTAGGAGCTGGCGGTTCGTGAAGTGGATGACGTCAATGGCGCGCCTAGGGCACTCGGGGGCGCAGATGCCGCAGCCCTTGCAGAGCGCCTTGACGACCTCAGCCTTGCGGCCCCCTTCATGCTCCTTGAGCCTGATCGCGTTGAATGGGCATGCCTTCATGCAGAGGCCGCAGCCTACGCAGGCCGCTGGGTCTACGAAGGCCACGGCCCCCTCGCCCTCCACGTAGCCCCTCACCATGGGTATGGAGGCCCTCATGGCAGTCCCAAGCGCCTCCTCCATGCACTCCCTAACCCCCTTCGGGTACCTAGCGGCGCCGCATAGGTAGACTCCGTCGGTGTAGAAGTCGAGGGGCCTAAGCTTGATGTGAGCCTCCTGGAGGAAGCGGTCGGGGCTGGCTGAGACCTTCAGCAGGCCCTTGAGGCGCTCCACGCCCTCATCGCCCGCCAGCGCGACCGTCAACACTACCAGGTCGGCTGGCAGCTCGACCTCCTCGCCCAGCTCGAGGTCGAAGGCCTTGACGAGTAGGCCCCTACCCCTCGGCTCAACCTTGGGGGGCTTGCCCTCAGGGTACCTGAGGAGCTTAACGCCCAGCTCGAGGACCCTCCTCAAGTATAGCTCATCCATCCCCCTCAGGTTTAGGTCTCGATAGAGGATGTAGACCTCAGCCTCAGGCCTCAGCTCCTTCAGGTGCTTAGCGTTCTTCAGCGCCGTCAGGCAGCCTACGCTGCAGCACCCCCTCCCCTCGACGCGTGAGCCCACGCAGTTGATCATCACTATCCTCCTAGCTTCACCCAGCCCCCCCTTCTTCAGGAGCCCCTCGAGCTGAAGCTGGGTTATCACGTTGGGGTGGGAGCCGTAGCCGCATAGGCCCGTTGGCTCCACCTCCCTCATGCCCGTGGCCACTATTATCGTCGAGGCGGGTAGCTCCCTCACGTCGCCCTGCTGCCTAACCTTAACCTTGAAGCTGCCCACGTAGCCCTCCACGGACTCAACCTCAGCCCCTAGGAGGACCTCGACGCCTGAGCTGGCCTCCAAGCGCTCGACTAGGCCCTTTAGGAGGGTGGAGGCCTCCACGTCCATGGGCGCCACTCGGCTGAGCTCGTTGAGTAGGCCTCCAAGCCTCTCCGTGCGCTCAACCAGGTACACCTTGAAGCCTTGAGAGGCTAGGGCTAGGGACGCCGTCATGCCTGAGGCGCCGCCCCCTATCACGACGGCCTCCCTACCCACGGGCAGCTTAACCTCCTCAGCGGGCTCAAGCAGGGCTGCCTTGGCCACGCCCATCTTGACCAGCTCCTTAGCCTTCTCGGTGGCCGCTGGATCCCCTCTATGGACCCAGGAGCACTGCTCCCTTATGCTGACGAACTCGAGGAGGTAGGGGTTTAAGCCAGCCTCCTTCAGCGCCGACCTGAAGATGGGCTCGTGGGTCCTAGGCGTGCAGCAAGCCACCACGACCCTGTTCAAGCCCTGCTTGACGATCTGCTCCTTGATCCTGCCTAGGTAGTCGGCTGAGCATATCCACCTGCCTTCATCAGCGAGGGCTACGTGGGGCAGGCCCTTAGCGTACTCCACGACGGCTGGGACGTCTACGACCCCGCCTATGTTCGTGCCGCAGCGGCAGATGAACACGCCCACCCTAGGCTCCTCAGCCATCACCCTCGCCTCGTCGAGGCCCTCAACGCCGCCTTCATGCTCGCCGCCGCGGCTTGAACCACAGACTCGGAGATGTCGATGGGGCCTGTGGCGCCGCCGCAGAGGTAGATGCCTTCATCAGCCTCCAGGGGCGCGTTGACAGGGTCCCTCTCCTTGAAGAAGCCGAACTCGTCGAGCTGGACGCCCAGCTGCTTAGCTAGCTTAGCGTTGCGGCTGCTGGGCAGCAGGGGGGCGCAGAGGACGAGTATGTCTACGTCAAGCTCCTCGACCTCGCCGAGGGCTACATCCTCATAGGCCAGCTTCAGCATCCCAGTGGCGGGGTCCTCATAGACCTCGACCGGCCTAGCCTTAACGTAGCTGACGCCCATGGACCTCGCCTTCTGGACGAAGTCGTGGAAGCCCTTGCCGTACTCCCTTAGGTCCAGGTAGAAGACGTAGGCCTCTATTGAGGGGTCGTGCTCCTTAGTTATGATGCTCTGCTTCGCAGCCACCATGCAGCAAACCTTGCTGCAGTACGGAACGCCCGGCTTGGCCTCAGGGTTGACTCGGCTGCATACGCATTGAACCCAGACGACCCGCTTGTGGCGCCTTCCATCCGACGGCCTAACTATCTCGCCCATCGTCGGCCCGCCGGCGTTCATCAACCTCTCGTACTGAAGGTGGGTCAGCACGTTTGGGTAGATGCCGTAGCCTAGAGTCCCGCGCGGAGGCTCCATGACCTCCAGCCCAGCGGCGACCACTATGCTGTCCACCTCCACGTCCATCAGCCTCTCGCGCTGCCAAAGCATCACGGCGTCGGCCCCCTCCTCCTTACAGGCCTTGACGCATAGCGCTATGGGGCACTCACGGCACTGGCTGCAGTCTACGATGCAGCCTCCCACGCAGGCCCCCTTATCCCTCATCTTGCCGAACCTACACCTTGGGTCTATCAAGTAGGCGTTTGGCACCGCCTGCGGGAAGGGGGTGTAGATCAGCTTCCTGAAGCCCCCCACCTTGCCGTCCAGCTCGTCGGGCACCTTGACGGGGCAGGCCTCAGCGCACTTACCGCAGCCCTTACACCTCTCTTCATCCACGTACCTAGGCTTCCTAGCCAACCTAACCCTGAAGCCGCCTCCGACCCTACTCACGCGGCGAACCTCAGTGTAGGGGAGGAGCTTGATGTTTGGGTGGCGTTGAACCTCATACATCTTGGGGGCCTCGATGCAGATGGAGCAGTCGTTGGTCGGGAAGGTCTTGTCCAGCCTAGCCATCAGCCCTCCTATGCTTGGAGCCTCGTCGACTAGGTACACCGTGAGGCCGTAGCTAGCTAGGTTTAGGGAGGCCTCTATGCCAGCTATCCCTCCCCCTATGACTAGGACCGAGCCGGGCACGAACTTCCCCCTTTAGGACAGTGAAGGCGGCAGACGCTAAGGGGCTTAGCTTTTTTAGCGTATCGCACTCTCATGCACGATACTGTCAAGTTAAGCCCTTCTACGTGGTTGGCCGTCAATTATCTATGCCTGAGGAGGGTTGGATCGCATTAACCGTTGGCGCTAGGATTGAGGCGCTCGCTGGGCTCAAGGCTAGGAGGATGTCGGAGCGCGTCCAGAGCTCCCTTAAGAGGGCTTTGACGGACAGTTAATTAGGCCTTAACTTGACAGTATCAGCCCCTCGAGCTGCGCCGTGCTCAGAGCTTCAAAGTACATGGGCTTAAGCAGTCCTTAGCATTGAGTTAACCGGGAAGAAGTTCAAGGCATTTATAGAGCTCGTCGAGCTCGATAAACAAATGCTCGAGACCAACGTTAAGAGGCTCACCATCGGCTACGCCAAGTACAGGGAGGCCGCTCAAAGCGTCAAGGGGAACGGACGCGTGAGGAGGGCTCTCCGTGGGAGGGGGCGGAGGAGGGAGAGGGACGTCAGGCTAAAGGTGGCGAACGTGATCGCGAATACTGCTGAGGAGCTAAACGCAGTTGTCGTCTTGGAGAGGCTCCCAAAGCGGTGCCCGAGGAACATGATCGAGGGCGTCAGGGACTCCTTGTCGAGGCGCAGGATCTATCAAGCTGGCTTCAGGGGCATGGTGAGGGCGATTAAGGAGGAGTGCTTTGAGAGAGGAGTCCCGTCGCAAAGGTCGATCCGAGGGACACGTCTTCGAGGTGCCCGCTTCGCGATTCTAAGCTGATGAGGGGCCATGCCTTGAGGCTTTCGAAGTGCTCGAAGTGCGGGTGGAGATGGGAAGGGACGTGGTGGCCGTTATAAACATCGAGAGGAAATATCCGACTTCCAAGGGGCTCATGCCGTTGGCCCGACGCCCTGTGACCCCACCCTTGAGATAGCAGTGCTACCAATGGAGGAGTGAGTGAGGAGGAAGCCCCTAGGTGCAACGAATGAAAATAAAGTAATGAGAATGAGCGTCTAGGGATAAACGGTTCAGCGCTTACCGCCTACATCAGAAGCGGAGCCACGACCATGGAAGCTGCGGCGACGGCTAAGCAGACGAGTGGATGCTTAAAGCTGAGGAAGGTTAGGTCGGAGACCTTAGCCACTATGATCCCGATCACGAAGGAAGTGATTACGGTCATCAACATCACCGAGGGCAGCACCTCCAAGAAGGCAGCGTAGCTGGGAGCTAGCGCTAACGCAGCGGGCGGCGTGGGGCTTGAGGTTGAAGCTAGCTGCTTGGCCAGCGCTTTAAGCATGCTCACCCCAGCCACCATGAAGGCTGGGGCGCCGTACCCCACGTATGCTTGAAGCCTAACCCCCGCCCTACCGCTCGCCTTAGCTGCGTTGTAGTCGCCTACGTAGTTGGTCAGCATCTCTAACACCACGGGCCTCCCACCGCCGCTCTCTGAGAGCTGAGCTAGTATTAGGAGGGCAGCTTTAACTAACCAGGAGGGGGTCTTAAGGGATAGAGCTGCCTCCTCGAAGGGGTGCCCAAGCGCTAAGCGGCTCCTCATAGTTGAGAGGAGGCTGTCGAGGTGCTTACCGTAGCTTCTACGTGAGAGCCTCAGTATGGAGTCCCTCACGCTGAAGCCCAGCTTAACGTGCTCCGTCACGTCCCTTAGGAAGTCCGGCAAGGCCTTCTCAGCTTGGAGGGCTGAGCTTAACTGAAGGTGGCTGCATACGGCTAGGGGGATGGAGGAGGCTAGGAGGGAGGCTAGGAGGGCTTCGTGAGGCTGAAGAGATGTAAGGGCTGAGAGGGCTAGAAGCAGGGCTGCACCGACGACCAGCGAAGTTAAGGCGGGCTTGCTGAGCTCGTATCGATCAAAGCTTCTAGGCTGAGCGTAGTGTATTAATGCTGAGGATGCTACCGTAATGCATGGGACGACGACGAGGCTGTACAGCTGATTTATCTTCACGCTGAGGCCACCAGCGAAGACTAACGAGGTTAAAGCTATCGAAAGAGGGCAGATGAGGAAGACGGCCAGCACGGCCTCACCTAAGACGCTGGTGGTGTTGGCGTAGCTCATCCACTTACGCTCCAAGCCCCTCAAGAAGTCCCTAGCCTTCGATGCGAGGTAGGCTGCGACGTCCCCGCCGCTCCTCAGCACGCTGGTATAGCCTAAGATCCACTGTCTAAACATGCTTGAAGGGTGCTCCCGCGCCACCTCTTCGAGGGCCTCCAAGGGGCTTCCGCTGAAGTAGAGGGAGTTCCTCCTAAGCAGTGAGGCCTCCTTAGACATGGCTGGGAAGAGCTTCGACCTCAAGGCCAGCTCGAAGGCCCTGATAAGCGAGAGGCCCGTCACGGCCATCACCGAGGACGCGACGCTGAAGAACGGTAGCTCAGCCTCGACGCTCGTCCTTCGACTCCTAACTGAGGCATGAGGGAGGTAGAGGCCCACCCCAAGGACGACGAGGGGGGCGGCTAGGAGGAGTAAAGCTAGGTAGGACTTGAGTAGATAAAGGTACGTTAACAACGCTAGGGTCAGGGACGCCGCGAGGGCTAAGAGGGACGACCTAGCGAGGGTGAGGGCATACGCCCTAGGGCTCTTGAACCATAGACCCCTCGCGAGGGAGGTGGAGGCCTTACCCGATAGGAGGCTAGCCGTCTTAAGGGTTAGGGCATGCAGCATGCCTCTAACTCCCCCTATTGAGGTTAAGCTTCTCCTCATGCGCTAGGCCTCAGCGTAGAACTTCCTCAGCTCAGCCACCACGTCGTTGTAGTGGAGCACGTTAGCCTCAAGCAGCCCCTTCAGGAACTCCTCGCGCCTCCTCATCTCAGACTTGAGCCCCTTGGAGCTCCATCCCGTGAGGCTAGCCATGCGGGATAGAGCCGTGCTCTTATCGACCACCTCATCAACCGTTAAGGGTAAGTGCACATCCAGCTGAGGGTCCCACTTGAAGACGCTCCTACATTCCTTCGCGCTCACCACCTCTAGGACCTCAACCACCCTCCTAACTGGCTTGCCGCCCAGCGGGGCCAGCCTCTTGATCACCACGACGTTCGTTATGAGGGGTATGAAGGACTCGCCGACGTTGATGGGGGGAGAGGTCAGCCTTTGAACCATGGTCTCGAAGCCGTCGCCGTGGAAGGTGCAGGCGCATCCATGGCCTAAGGCAGCGGCTTGAACCAGCGCCTGCGCCTCCTCCCCCCGTACCTCACCGACTATGATGAAGTCAGCCCTCTCCCTCAAGCTGAGCTTAACTAGGTCGAAGAGCTTAACCTCAGTGACCGTTTCGCCGAGGGTGTAGGTATGCCGAGCCACCAAGGGCTTCCACCCCACATGGGGCAGCCTAAGCTCCTGATTGTCTTCGATGGATACAACCTTCCAGTTGGGCTTTAGCAACGTGGCCAGGGCGTTGAGGAGCGTCGTCTTGCCGCTGGCCATGGGGCCAACTATCAGCACGAATGCCTTATTCTCAAGGAGCAGCCACCAGTAGGCAGCCATCAGCGGGGAGATCGTCCTCGACTTCGTGAGGTGGCATATGGTCAGGGGCTCCTCCCTAAACTTCCTAATGGTGATGGAGGAGCCGAAGGGCGTGACCTCGCGCGAGTAGGTAACAGTAACTCTATGCCTCTCGGGGAGGGTGGCGTCGACCACTGGGAAGGCCGCGCTTACATGCTTGCCAGATAGGTGCGCGAGCTTGATGGCGAGGTGGTCTACGTAGCGCTCATCGTCGAGCCTGATGTTAGTGGTCAGCCAGTCTAGGTCGTTGTAGTCCCTATGGAAAACCCTCACGGGCTTACCCACCCCCTCCATGGATACATCCTCAATTCGAGGGTCCCTTATCAAGGGGTCCAACGGGCCGTAGCCAAGTGAGTCCCTCTTAACATAATACATGATCTTCCCCCTGACCTCGCTCGACAGGGCTTCAAGCCCGTACTCCTCGATGGCCCTCTCTATGTAGGATTCGAGGTAGCCTACTGGGTCCCTAAACATCTCTGCGGACGGCTCTACGATGCCCCTCAACGCCTTCATCAGCGACCCGTAGTAAAGCATGTCTCCAGGCGTGAGCGATGGCTCCTCCACTAGGTAGTATCCCGTTCCATACCTCACCCCCACGATCACCTTAACGCCCTCTCCAACCTCATACCTCTCAACGACGTCGAGGCCCGCTAGCAGGCTTGCGTCTAGGACTCCATGGTAGAGGGGAGGGTGAGGGGTGGGGTTTACGACCGCCCGACGGTCTCGTCGGCCCTTGAGGGGGGCCGGCCTAAATATGGAGCTTAGCCTCAACCATCCTTCCTCCACGAGGCTACGTCAGGCCGCCGTTTACCCAGTGAAGATCAGTGCGTCACCTCCGTAGAGCGTCAAGGAGCTGCTCCGCCAAGGTGCGCCGTCGACAGGGGTCACCCTGACGAAGCAGTATCCACATGGATCCAGCTGGCCATCTCCACAGCGGACGACGACTCTGCCTTCAGGCCCAGCCACAGCTTGCCCCATGAGGCTCCCATCGTCAGCCCTACACACTTGAACCACCTGCCCCTCCGCGAGGCCTTCAACGGTCACTACGTCCCTGCTGTAGATGTACAGCTGAAAGTCATCCTCGATGGGTGAGCGGGCCTCCCACCATGCTCCACCCACTTGCGCGTCGCTGCTCACAGCAGCTATGGCTAAAGCCACATAGTTCACCGCGCCGCGCTTGAGGAGGCCCTCTAGGCTCACGCGCTCAGCCTTCCAGGACTGCGCATCATCAGCTAGGTCGACGCTCCACGCAGCCCTCCACGTCCCTCCTCCCTGGTAGATGAGGAGGCGCTTCTCCCACTTGCCTGATGGCCCGCTATAGAGGTCGCGGTGGAGGAAGCAGGCGTAGAGGGGCTCCGGAGCCTCCAGCGGGATCGCCACCCCGCCCAGCGCCCCTCCCCAGCCTAGGCTCACAGGGTAGGGGTGGCGGTAGCTTACGTTGACGTAGGCCCTCGCCCTCCACGGGTCGAAGATGGGGTGTAGGCTGTACGTAAAGCATGGGGAGGTTGCATAGGCTTGGAGCGATGAATGGCTCACGGTTCTGTAGGTGTTCTTAACGATCAACGTGGGCCTATCATACACCTTAATGGCTAGAGGTAGGGAGGCGAGAGCCACTCCGTCGGCTTCAGCCACTATGGCTATGCGGTACTCGCGGGGCAGAAGCTCGGGGGAGGCCTCGATGGTGATGGTGAAGCGGAACGGTGGTACGCCGCTCGACTTGTCGAGGCTGACGGAGAGCCCCTTGGGTAGGCTCGCGGCCCTTAAGCTCACGTTTGTCGAGGGGCCGTAGCGCACGACCGCCTCCGCCTCAACAGCCTTCGAGGGGCCTCCCGCCCTCAAGTACACCTCGTTGGCTTGAGGGAGGAGTTCTAAGAAGCAGTCAAGCAGAGGGGCTTCAGCGATCCTCGTCAGTGAAAGCTGAGCCCTCTCGTCTATGAAGGCCAGCCTGCCCCTTGAAAGCCTAGCCATGAAGCAGCCGGGCACCTTAAAGGCAAGGCCTCCGCCCCTTAAGACCCATCCCCCGCTCCAGGCCGTCCAGCTTGCACCTTTCCAGTAGCCAATCCATGAGTAGCACTCTAAAGCTATGAGGTCGCCCTCGCTGCGGAGCATGCGTTGAGAGCTTCCATGCTTAGCGATGCCGAGCGGGGAGCTGGCGAGAGTTAGAACCTCGACCGCCTTTCCGTCGGCGCCGACTATTGTCAGCCAGAGCGTCTTACGCGTGTCGTCCTCCGTGATCGCCGCCCAGAAGCTGTCAGCGACAGCTAGGTCTTCAACGTAGAAGCCGGTGGGCAGCCTGACCTCCTTAAGCAGGGATAGGGATAGGTCGAAGAAGCGTAGGATGGGTGGGCTGCCAGCAACACTAGCCGCTATGAGCCCGCGCTCAGGGAAGATCCATGCCGAGTAGTAGCCTCCACCCGTATGGTTGAGCTCCACGGCCCTCGAGTAGAGGAGGAGGCTTCCTGAACGCACGACCACGGTTAGGGGGCCGCTGGACCTTAGGAAGCTGCACCCTCCTACGTCGATGAGGAGGGGGGCTCCAGTCCTAAGGTCGAAGGCGTGAAGGTATTGCCCTCCGCTGAGGACGTAGAGAGTTTCAGTGCTGCCCTCGATGTCTAGGTAGTTAGCTGAGCTTAGCGGCTTGGCCCATAGAAGGTTGCCGGTAGAGGGGTTGGCGACCCCTACATACCTTGAGGTGGCGAAGGCCAGGCAGCCAGCCCCTAAGGCTATGAAGGTGGGCTCTTCAGGTAGCTCGACGCGATCTATGTGCCTCCCTCCCCAATCGTAGACGTTTATGCGAGCCCCGGCTGTGGTTAGCTGCCAACCAGCGAGGCGGGGTTCTCCATAGTAGCTCCAATACACTGGGACGAGCTGGCCTGGGGCGGAGGCTATGAATAGTTCATCTGCAGCCAAGAGGGCTGCCGCGCACTCTTGGACGCCGCTGTACTCAGGCCACACCGCCTTAACGCCATCGGGGCTTGAGTGGGTGCTTGAGGACCCTGAGGCTCCCTCAGCCGCCTCGAAGACGTTGCCCCTCCTCGTCACCACCTTCACTGATGACGGGCGGCCTTGAGGGGAGGGGACAGATAGAGTCGAGTTCAGCCCCGGCGGTATCGTGCAGCTAGCGTTGAAGGCTGAGGCTACCCTGCCTCCGTACGATAGAACCACGTAGCTCACTTCAACGGCAACAGGTGAAGGGTTCTTGGCCTCTATCGTGAGGGCGCCGTCGGCGACGCGGTAGGTCAGCTTCAAGTCCTCCCTAGACTTGATGAGCTCCTCCTGCTGGAACTGCCTCAAGGACGCTACGTATTCTCGATGCTCCCTCTCAACCATGAGGAGGGCGGACATCATCGAGACGAACAGGAGGGTCAAGATTAGGCCGCCGACTACGCTGCTGACTCCAGCCCTACGGGCTAGCCTCAAGCCTAAAGACGCTCCCCATGGAGGTGCGTATGAGGAGTGGTGATCCCTGAAGGTTTAGCGAGCTTAAGTTCAGGCGGAGTACTGAGAGCTTGCCGGGCTCCACGACGAAGGGTGGGAGGAGCTGGAGCCTCTCGCCGTTGACGTCCACCTCAACAACTTCCACCGGCTGCCTTCCAGCATTGTACAGCCATAGGGTCGCGTTCTCGCTGAGGTCTACGCTCACCAGCGTGAGGGACTCCGCGAGGGATCCTCGATCCCTACGTATGGCCTCCATGTAGCCAGCTGTGAGCTCCCTTGAGCTGGCTGTGAACTGGAGCGCGACGATGGACATGAAGGTGAGCGTTATGAAGGTCAGGGTTAAGGCGCCTACGACCTCAGAGACGCCTCTCCTACGTGAGCGGAGCTTCAACCCCCCTCACCCCTGACACGTGGTGATGATGGAGTAGGTTGAGCGCGAGCCTCCTCCCTCAGCGTACACCCTGATGAGGTATCGTTCACCAGGGTTGAAGTCCACTGGGTTCAAGAGGCAGCCAGCCCTAGCCAGCTCCTCCTCAGTTATGGTTTGGGAGGAGCCTGGGCTGACGACCTTCGACAAGGGTTTATCTACATAATAGAGGCGCTGCGATGTGTGGATGGTCACGTTGACTATGGAGAGCGGGACGGTGCCTATGTTCCTAAGCGAGATCAGGAAGTATACGTGGCCGCTTAGCTTGGTGAGCTCAACGTTGGTTATAGATAGGCTTGCCATCTGCGACGAGGAGGACATGTAGGAGGACACGTACAGGCCTACGAAGCCTCCTAGGGCTATGGCTACACCAACCATCAACAGCACGGATACTACGGGCGAGACCCCTCTCCGCGCCTTCCCTAAGTAGAAAAAGGGGGTGGTGCTCAAGTCTTCAACCCCTCATGCAGAGAACAGTAGACGTTAGGTTTCCCATGGAGGTCTCGACGACTATGCCGTAGCTTCTGCCTGGAGTGAAGAATATGGAGGTCTCGGTTAACGAGTAGGTGCCGCCAGCCGGCAGGTCGATGTCAACTTGCCTCGGAAGCGTGCCCTTGTCGTGGGTGATGAGCAGGCGCTTGACTGCTATCGACGTCGTCCCTGCGTTCCTTAAATTCACCTGTATGGATGCCCCACCAGTGTAGTTTAGAGCCACAGCGTCTATTGTTAAGGAGGGTATCTGCGAGGTGGCCCTAACGTAGCTCGTAACGTACCAGTAGGTGAGGGTGCCGATGGAGATGGCGGCGGCCACCATCATCAAAGTAGCTACGACTGGCGATACAGCGCGCCTCAGCCCAGCCTTCATTCATACCGCCGCCCGCCCCCACTGAGGAAGCCTTTTAACCCCTGCGGGTAGCTATCCCTTAGCCTTCATGCGCTCTAACATGCGCTCGAAGGTCCACTTGATGGCGTTTCTAAGCTCCCTCACCCTGCCCTCGTCGACCACGTTCTTAACTACGATCTGCTTCAAGGTATTCCCATCGGCATGTACGCGGTAGTCCATGACTCGAACCGGGTCGAGGAGCCCCCTCTCGGCTTTATCTCTATCCTTAGCCTTCATCGGCTCGAGTATCTTGTCCACGAGGAAGGCTTTGAACGGCGGGACGCTGACGTCAAATGAGAGGTCGGGAGAGGGCTCCACGCGAACGTAGTCTGGGCCCACGTACATCCTCCCCAAGACCTTTCCGTCTCTACCCGCTATGAGCATTACGTTCTCCTCGGCTGAAGGGCCTGCTGGAGGCTGAGGCTTAAGGAGCTCGTAGGCCTGCTTGAAGCTGCTTTTAGCTAAGGCCTCGTCGACCAGCTTGACAAGGGAGCTTAAGGCTTCCATCTCCCTCCGTAGGCTAGAGATCCTTTCCTCTAGGTACTTCTTGAGCTCCGCAAGCTCCCTGGCTTCCTCCGAAGAGGCTTCCTCAGGCAAGCGGCTCCATCACTCCTCCGCTGCGAAGAAGCTTACGCCTAGAAGCGCTCAAAGTGCATCAACTCGCTTATGGGGCGCCTTGAAGGCGGTTGGGGCCGCTCAGCAGGCCTGCCCACAGGCAGTATAGCTATGGGCCGAACCCCGCTGGGAAGCTTCAGCAAGCGAGCCACCCCCTCATCGTGGAAGGCGCCCACCCAGCAGGATCCAAGCCCCCCTGCGTGAGCGGCGAGGAGGAAGTTCTCAACGGCCGCAGAGACGTCGCATATGCAGTAAAGTAGCTTACCCCTAGCGCCGTAGACCCTCGAAGACCTCCGCTCGTCGGCGCAGGCAACCACAACGACTGGGGCTTCAGCTATCCACCATTGATGAAGGGCCTCCTCAGCCAGCCTCTCCTTGAGCTCCTGGTCCCTGACCACTATGAACTCCCATGGCTGAAGGTTGCCGGCTGAAGGGGCCCAGGAGGCTGACTCAATTAAGGACTCCACCTCGCGGTCGCTTACGGTGGAGCTTTGGAAGGATCTTACGCTCCTCCTCGTCTTTATGGCCTCGACGACCTCCATGCTCCCCCCTAACTACCACGTCAAGCAGGCTTTTAAGCTAACCTAAGGAGAGGCGGGTCGAGGCTCCAGCAGCTCCTCGCACGTGAGGAAGGCGTTGTGCTCCTCAAGGAGGCTCAGTAGCTTGAGGTTGGAGGCCATGTAGTCCCTCGAGGTCACGTTGCCCTCAACTATGACGCTCCTCACACTAACCGCTGCGCCTCGGATGTGGTCGATGGGCGATGAAGCCTCAACGTAGAGCCTACCCTCATCCTCACGGAGGCTCAGCCCCTCGAAGAAGGTGAAGTCGACTGGCAGCCAGCCCCAAGGAGGGATGTAGGCCACGGCCCATCCATGCCTGCTAAGCTGGCTCATAGAGTGCCTATACCTGCCGTTAAAGTAGGAGGCGTTGCTGGTTTTGCCCGGCTCATAGATAATGCCGTACTGAAGGAAGCACGGGATTCCAACGCCCCTGCATAGAGCTATGAATAGGTTGGCCCTATCGTCGCAATCCCCCAACTCTTCCATCACTGTCTGGTTAGGGTACCTAACCAGGCCCCATTCTTGACCTCGAGGGTAGGCTATCCGCTGATCTATCCACTCTATGAAGGTTAAGGCTGTAGATAGGGTGGTGCGACCTTCTACCTTCAGCTCCTTCAACAGCTGGCTGAGTATGGGGTCCTCAAAGTCCCATAGACTGGTCTTGGAGCAGAAGGACCTCTTAAGCTCCTCAGGGATTGAGGACGTTGGAGGCAAGGCGTCCTGGGTGAGGCTTAAGTTCATCCGCTCACGGCTTGCCACGTGGATATGCATGGACAACTCTACCTTGAACGTGGAGCTAGGCGTTAAAAGCTCAGGGACGCCGAGCAGCTTAGCCTCAACGTTCCCCTCCTCCGTCTCCTGGAGCTCATAGCTGCTTGAGGCCGAGCCGTTGACCCACCACCTCGCATCCACGATCCACACTCTCTGCCTAGAGGAGTTGGAGGGGATCGTGATGCACTCAAAGCCCTTCAACGGCATGGGGCTCGAGCCGTTGTTAAAGACGTAGAGCCTAAACGTGTACCTATAGCTGACTTGCTCGACGGAGGGGCGGAGGGATAGAAGGAGGGCTAGAGCTATGGAGGCGGCAAGGAGGCTCACGAGAATCAAGTAGTTAAGCTTAGACAAGTCGACAGCGCTTACAGCGCGCAGCGTCCTAAATAGCTTCGAGCCCTCTTGAAGTCTCAAGCTCGCGGCGTCCCCTACGGGCTCCCCTCCGCCATCCCTACATACTCAGCTCGCCGCGCTTATCAATCACGCCAGCCCGAGGAGGGTTCGGCGTCCAACTTGATCGAGGTGCTAAGCATCGTAGTTGC
>Ga0272445_1001347_pt1 | contig 19320 bp, 17 predicted proteins | sample YNPCB0031_FD_194404 | JGI IMG/M metagenome (GOLD analysis project Ga0272445, IMG submission 194404) | Hot spring sediment microbial communities from Yellowstone National Park, WY, United States - YNP-CB-003-1 | ecosystem: Environmental > Aquatic > Thermal springs > Hot (42-90C) > Sediment... | reverse complement strand
GAAGTCGGAGTTCTGGTCTCCATTTTAATTATGATGTTTAGAGTTATTGGTGATGTAGATGTGTTTAAAATTAAAAAGTTTAGGGGGTGATATATATGAATATGTTTAACTACCCAATTTTGTTATCCTCCACCATAGTTCCATTAGCTGCTTCAATAATACTGCCAGGAATTTGGAAATATACTAGAAATATAAAGATCTTAGCTTCTATAAGCACATTGTCATTAATATATCCACTTACAGTATTCACATGGATACTATTTAGTGAAATATCTAGACAACCTCTTCTTGACCCTATATATTTCACTCATCCTCTAATAGGTAAATTCAGTATGCTTAGTGATGGTATAAGTACTCCAGTAGCCTTTGGTATTGCGCTTGTAACCTCATTCATTGCTATATATTCAATACCATATATGAAGCACAGGTTTGAGGAAATGGTTCATGAAGGTATTACTCCTCCGTCATGGGGTACTTATTACATGCTTTATACTATGTTTTCAGCTGCAATGATAGGGACTGTTCTATCAACTAACCTGATAGAGTTCTATATATTCTTTGAATTAACATTAATTCCATCATTTCTTCTAATAGCCTTCTACGGCTATGGCGAGAGAATGAGAATAGCTATAATGTACTTGTTATGGACTCACATAGGAGCATTAACATTGCTTATAGGTATTCTTGTATATGGGTTTAATGCTGGTACTTTTGATGTAATAAATCCAGAGACAGGAGTGTTTAATATAGGATTTGCAGAAAGATTTTTGCCTTCAGAATGGCAGCTCCCAATATTTATTCTAATGACAGTAGGGTTATTAGTTAAAATGGCTGTATTTGGCGTCCATATTTGGCTACCATATGCTCATGCTGAAGCACCAACACCGCTCTCAGCACTGTTATCCCCAAACCTAATAGGTATTGGAGCATACGCATTAATAAGAATTCCATACATCCTGTTTCCATCAATATTTGAAAGTGCATCGATATACTTGTATGCATGGGCAATCTTAACTATGATTTATGGAGGACTGATGGCTTTGGCTCAAGACGATTTTAAGAGGTTTCTAGCTTATTCAAGTATAAGTCAGATGGGCTATCTATTACTTGGAATCTCAAGCCTTACAGTACTTGGAATTACAGGTTCACTTATTCATTATGTTGCTCATGCTGTAGGTAAAGCAATCCTCTTCATGTCTGCAGGAGTATTAATTGCAATGCTTCATGGTCTCAGAAGTATAAGTAAAATGGGCGGATTAGCTGTAAAAATGCCGTATACAGCATCATTAGCGCTTATTGGATTCATGCATATTACTGGAATCCCCCCATCGCTTGGACTATGGAGCGAAGTATTTATTGTTCTTGGAGCTATTGATAAAGTACTTCATATAAGCTCTAATGCTCTAATAGTAGCAGTTATAGGTTTACTAGTAGCAATAGGTCTATCTACTTCATACTCGTTTATTACAATGAAGAGAATATTCTTTGGCGAGATTTCAGAAAAGCTAAAGGAAGAATCTAGAGAGGGAGTTTTATCGTTGCTCATCCCGATGGCAATAATAGCAGCTACGGGCATATTGTTATTCTTTTTAGCTAATGTATTCATAGAGCCTACAAAGACGATACTTGAACTTATATCTGCACATAAGTGATCGGCATGCTTGTAGACCCCATATATATATGGGCAATACCGTACATAGGCGCAGTATTTTCACTTATATTTTCGGAGATAAGTAAAAAAGCAAGAAATTACATTGCAGTTCTATCTTTACTTTTCTCATCCATTTTTGCAACTACTACTTTGTATGAGTTTATTATTAGTGGAAAACCAATACATACATCTTACGTATGGATTAAATCTTTAGGTATAACTTTTGGCGCATACATGGATGGATTAAGCTCCTTTGCAGCGTTTCTAGTAAGTTGGTTGTGTTTTTTCATAGGTTTCTATAGTTTAAAATATATGGAGGAGGATCCAGGACTAACTAGATATTGGTTCTTCTTCACCTTCTTTGCTGGTAGTATGCTAACCTTAATAACAGCAGACAATATTCTCTTTATGTTTGTAGGATGGGAAGGAACAGGGCTATGCTCTTATGCTTTAATAGGTCACTGGTTTACTGATGAAGAGGAAAGATGTGTCGGCGATCCAGGCAGAAAAGCATTAGGAGTATCAATGTTGTTTACTCCAAGTCATAGCGGTGTAAGGGCTTTAGTGTTTACAAGACTTGGAGATGTAGGATTTATTACTGGGATAGCAATAATTTATTCAGTACTTAAGACATTCAGCATTCCTGAAATAGTGGAAAATGCTCCTGAATGGATTATTTACCTAGCAAGATTAGGATTGTTATTACCAGTTTTAATTATATTTTCTCTTGGAGCTCTTGCTAAGAGTGCTCAGTTTCCATTTCATGAATGGCTTGTAACAGCTATGACCGGTCCAACATCAGTTAGCGCATTAATACATGCTGCAACCATGGTAAATGCTGGTGTATACTTTATGTTACGTTTCTCTCCAGCTATTTATTTTTCACTTCATAGAATTCATGAGGAAATACTTCTTCATGTAATCAAAAATGATGTTGCAGTCTTCTTTACGATTATAGCAGCTATAGGTGCTTTCACAGCAATATTTATGGCTTCACAGGCTATAGTAGCTAGGGAGCTAAAGCTCATCTTAGCATTTTCAACAGCATCTCAATTAGGATATATGTTCCTAGCAGTTGGAGCTGCAGGTTTATGTCCAGAATTCATAAATGGTTGGTTGGCAAGCTTTAACCACTTAATGAGTCAAGCAGTTTTTAAAGCATCACTCTTCATGGCTGCTGGAGCAATTATTCATACGGTAGAATCAAGGTTTGTTGATGATATGGGTGGATTATTTCATTATATGAAAATAACATTTGTATCAATGCTTTTAGCTGCATTCAGTCTATCAGGAGTCCCGTTCTTTCAAGGTTTTTGGAGTAAGGATAGCGTACTTGAAGTGGCTGCTGAAAGCGGTAATTTATGGCTTTTAACTCTTGGTATACTAACAGCAGCATTTACCTCGTTTTATTCTTTAAGATTAATTTTAAGGGTATTTACAGGTTTAAAGTCGGAAAAGATTAGGCATTTAGAACATGCACACCACATTCATGAAGCACATCCAATAATGTTAATGCCTTATTTGATACTTGCTGTGGCAGCATTTATTATAGGTTTAATTTGGCCGATTTATGGACCAGAAATAAACTCAAGTATAGTAAAGTACGTACTTGGAATAGAGGAGCATTACATTATTCATGAAATACATCTTAATCCACTTTTAACAACAGCATCGATAGCTATGGTAACCATAGGGTTTAGCTCATCTCTATCTATTTATAAAATATTTAAGATCGATACCTCCTCTATTTTAAAACGTAGTTCAATCGCTAGACTTATACACGGTTTACTTTATGATAGATATTACATTAACCCGATCTATTATAAGGTTTTAGTTAATGGATTTAGAGAAGTAAGTCTCATGACCTTTAAATGGTTTGATAAGCTTGTTATAGATGATCTATACCACAAGCTAATTCCATTAGTGTTCACTAAACTATTTAACATATTATTTAGACATTTTGAAGTTCCTGTAATCGATGAAGGATATAATGTACATACAGTTAATGGAGTGCTTAAATTTTCAGCATTTATTAGAAAGTTACAATCGGGAATTTTAAATAATTACTTAACAACATTTATCATAGGCGTTGCTTTAATGATTACTCTATTAATAATATTAATGGTGTAAATTATGTTTCTAAAATTTGAACTTATTTCGAATCTAACTACTATACTACTTATAGGAGCTGGAATAATAATTCCATTAATTGACCAATTACTAACTGAGAGGAAACATAAAGAAATAGGATATTTGATATCTATGTCTTCACTTATCTTAGCTTTACTTCTGAATATTCCCCTAATACTTAGTGAAGAAGTATTAAGCAGCGGAATGTTAATAGTAGATAGGTTTGGGGCTTTAATAGTAATAGTAGCAACATTTAGTGCGCTTTTAGTACTTACAGCTTCAGTTAATGAAGTGAGGTACTGGCCAACATCAACCAGCTACTATTCATTAATTCCTATAGCTCTACTAGGCATATACTATATATCATTTGCAAATGATATATTACTGATCTTTGCATCATGGATGCTAACATCAGTTGCATCCTATATAATTGCTGGTTTAAAAAAGGATGAAAATTCAGTTGAAGGAGCTATTAAGTACTCAATTATGGGAATGCTATCCACGATAATAATGCTTTACGCTATTGCACTACTATATGGAGTAAGCGGTACTACAAATCTACATGAAGTAGCAAATTCGCTAAGATTTATAAATGAAGAGAAAATACTGCTTGTAAAAATATCTCTCATAATGTTTATAGCATCTTTAGGGTTTAAGTTTGGAGTCTTTCCATTCCATACCTGGCTTCCTGATGTTTATGGCGGTGTCCATCCAATATGCGTAGCTTATTTAGCCGGAGTTATCGAAATCTTACCTATAATGGCATTCGCAAGGCTACTATCCGTCTTTTCTACAATACCTACACTCCAAGCTACATATATTTTCTCCATACTTATATTCTCAATATTAACAATGATCTTTGGAAATATAGTTGCTCTTGTTCAGAAAAATGTACAGAGGATGCTAGCTTACAGTACCATTGCACATGCAGGATATTTTCTAGTAGGCTTTACAGCTTTCGGTATAACTAAGCCTATCTTAGGAACTCCTGCCTCAATCTTAGGTCTGCAAGGCATAACATTACACTTAATAACATATATCTTAGCTAAAACAGGACTTTTTGTTACTCTTTCATATGTTTTAAGAAAAATTGGAAATTTAGATTTAATCTCCATTAGAAACTTAGGAAAAATACTTCCAGTAACCTCATTTTCAACATCTATTTTACTACTAAGCCTAATGGGCGTACCACCACTAATAGGTTTCTGGAGTAAATTACTACTTTTCTTGTCTGTTGCAGGAGAGTATCCGCTACTTACTCTCATAGCAGCTTTAAATAGTGGTATTTCAGTTGCATATTATATAACTATAATTAAAAACATGTACTTTACACAAAACAATATAACAGTAAAATGTTTAGAAAGAACTAGGGATGTCGAAGTCATAATAACGATTGTTACGTCATTGCTGACTGTTATTTTAGGCTTAGGGATAGCACCTTATATTGCAACTTATATTGCAACACTAAAATAGCTTTGTTCATTACTATGGAATTTAAAAAAGTTTTGTAGCTTAATACTCGATAATCGTACTCTTCATATTAAATCGATATGAATTAAGGAATAATACTGAATTTTCCCCATATTCTATATTATTATGTGTAAATTTACGAGATTTGAAATTAAGCCACAAAGCTTAAAAAAATTAGTGGAAACAGCTTTTAATAAGAAAACTTATACTTTAAGAACTAGTAAGACTTTAATAAATAGTAAAGCATCGCTAAATAACACTCTTTACTGATTTTGAATATATGAATAAGCTTTGTGACTTAATTAATTTTCTTTATGGATTTTAAGAGTATTGATGAGGCTTACTAGATGCGCTCTCTCCAGTTTAGACTTGGAGTTATGATTTGCATAGTTTCTTGAGTAATTATATTTTGTGAATATTAGGATTATGGATGATGTGCTATTTACTACCAAAATACTACTTCAATACAGTAGAGTTTAATGGGTTTCGAATAGGTTATTTAAGCCTTTACTCACGGATTGGTGCTTTGTAAACTTAAGCATGCTTCATCACCTCTATTATTGGTATTGTATTCTCTATGAATTCTTGCTTTAACTCTTCTATTTATCCATTCGTTCATCATTATCATTATTATTTAGAAGCATTTTTGCATGCTCCTCATCGCATCCATCATTAATGCATGTAGTTATCGAATAGCTATCTATCCTTAACTTTACTATCCTCTCCATCAAGTTCCTAACTTCAATACTGTATAATCCATGTCTTAGATTAAGAATTCTACATGAAGCCCTATAGTATGGAGCACCATCAGTCAACATAATTATGTTGAGCCGCAAATAGTCCTAATCCTCTTAATGAACACTAGTGATGTTAGTGTATTAGCAACATCGAAAGTCATTATGTATATGATCTTCCTTAAGTAGGGCTCGAAGGAAATATATAACACCCTCTCCCTGGAACCTATCCTAATCCTAATATCATCAACCAACAATACTCTAGCATTCCTACGAACATCAAGAAACAGGAAGCCTAAAGACCTAAACCACGATAGTATAGATATATGATCTATATATTATGAAGCTTAAAATATCTGAAGAAGCTCTCGAGAATATAAACGAAATATATTAAACACCATAAACAATTAAGATAAATGGGGCCCTCTCCCTAATGAATCTAACAACTCTAGACATAGAATCACCATAGATAAGGAAAGAACCTCAGATAAGCTTAAGCCTAATTGGCTAGTCATAGGAGAATTAAATCACAAGCTTAAGTTTACAAAGCGAATAGTACTTGAGAAAAATTTATTAAGTAGCCATATCATCTTACTTGGCTGTATAGTGGTTAACATGATTAGATCGCCTAAGATTGTACGCTTAAGATTTGCTGTATTAAAGGATAAGGTCGATTATGTTTTAGTATCTTTAGGACAACTAGGACTTATACACTTTATAGATATTAAGAAGACAAATGATAAGGAACTTCTGAAGATTGTTGAACCATATGAGTTGTCTAGTGAAGCGTATAGAGTTTCAGAGCTTCATAGTAGAGTTAGTCGTTTAATTACTAAAATAGGACTTCAACCTAGGAAAATAATGGTTAATGATATTGACTTAAAAAACCAAATTAATAAAATTGAAGAGGAAGTAAAAAACATCGAATCTATACTGTTAGACCAGAATATATCTAAAGATTTAATGCAAAAGTACATCGATCAACTAATAGATTATGAGGCAGCACTAAGAGCATTGAAAGAGGTTGAAAATGTTAAAGCTATGTATGGTGGTGTTGTAGGGCGAATGCTTGTTTTTGATTGTTGGGTACCAAAGGAGAAATTGAATATCATAACTGAAACCATAGACAAATACTCAGATCAGCTATCCATATATGAGGTGATTGAGGACTTAGAAAAACTTGAAGAAAGGCCACCAACAATAATTAATGAAAAAAGTAAGCTTGGTGGGTTTGCTGCTTTAACTCGCGGATTCGGAATACCGGTTTACAGTGAAATCGACCCTAGCATTTTTATGATGGTAACATTTCCTATATTTTTTGGAATAATGTTCGGTGATGTAGGTCATGGATTAATATTTCTTATAGCATCATTATACATACTATACATTAAGAAGAAACAGATACCTATACCAGATATTTTTAGACCAATAGTGCAAGGCGCAGACATTCTCATAATTTGTGCTGTATCCTCAATTTTCTTCGGTTTTCTATATGGCGAGTTTTTAGGTAGTAATGAATGGTTTAAAATGCTAACTCACATAGATGGAAAGCCCATATATTCATTATTAGGCTTTTCTGGTCTAGAGGAGGAAGTAGCTGAACATAAATGGTTCATAACACTAATGAAACTATGTATATATATAGGTATGTTTCATATAATCTCCGGTCTATTACTAGATATTACAAATAAGATTACAGAAAGAGAATATAAGCATATGTTTTCAGGACCTGTATTATGGTTATGGTTCTATGGTACACTTACAGCTCTATTTGCACTATATGATTTTAATCCAACAACAAGGGTTTCACAACTGTTGTCTGATGTATTTAGTGCTAGAAGTCCTCCATTTCTACCAGTATCTCCCCTATATCTTCTTATAGCTCCGGCTATAGTTATGTTTGTTGTCAGAACCTTTATTGAGGGCTTCACCGAAGCCTTAGGAGAAACTCTCGAACATTTAATTGCTTCAATATCAAATACTATCTCATACTTAAGAATTTTTGCATTCCATCTAGTACACTGGGCAATAAGTCAGATAGGCTTAATGGGTAGGGGATCAATATATTTGTTTTTATCATTGCCACTAGCAACATTCTTAATAATGACATTAGAGCTTCTTGCAACATTCATGCAGGCTTTACGTTTACATTGGGTTGAATGGTTTCTCAAATTCTATAGAGGAGAAGGTTACGTGTTTAAACCATTTCAACTATAAGGTGCTATAATTGAAAGAGAAAGGTTTTTCTCTATTTAGAATTTTAGGTATAGGTCTTATATTACCAGTTCTAGTCGTTGTGTGTTTACTTATTGGAATTTATTTGGGCAGATTGGTTAGCACCATGTATATGATGATTTTAGGTCTTCTAGGTGCAATATTAGGTCTTGTAGTAGGCACAATAATAACTGTAAAATTATTTGAAAAACTCCCACTAAATGGAGGAGAATAGTTTATGGTTAAAGTTTTAGATGCTAATGCAAGTAGATTAGGATGTCTTAATGCGAGAGTACATGCATTAAAGTCGAGAATGTTAAAACCTGATGACTTTAAACTCCTCTTGAAATCATCAGATCTTAAATCCTTCTTAAGATCTTTAGAAAAAACGTCGTATTCTTCATGCTTATCTGCATCAGAAGAGTTTTCAATCATTGAGTTTGATAAGAAACTTGTTAGTTTATTAATTAAAGAAATAAATATAATACTTAACTATTTAAATAAAAATGATAAGAAACTATTTATTGCTCTATTAAATAAATGGAGACACGACTCATTAAGAACTATAATTTTATCCGTAATAAGTAAAGTACCAAAGGATATAGCATTGTCTCTATTATTGCCTATTAATCCCTATAATGTTGAGTTCTTAAACTATGCATATACTTCATCAAGATCTGTTGAAGACATCATAAAATCAATTCCTGAATATCAGCTAAAATGCATCCTCTTAGACACATTTAACAAATATGGTATATCATTATTATTTTTTGAATCTGCAATATTATCTTACTCATATAATCAAATATTTACAGCTTTAAGTAATTTAAAAAAAGTTGATAGAACTCTAATCTCTCCAATAATTCAACTTGATGTGGATTTATCCAACATACTTCTAATATTAAGAGGAATATCTTTAAAAATAGATCCAAAACTTATAGAATCCATTCTAATACCAAGTGTAAGAAAATCCTCATACATCCATATTATTGAGATGAAAAATATAAATACAGCTCTCAAGGCTTTAAGCGAATCCCGCTATGGTTTCCTGGCAGATTTGATAGATAAACCAATGAATCAAATCGAGTATCATATTAAAAAATACTTTGCTAGATACATTTACAGATATCTCTATGGCGATACTATGAATTTAGGATTTCCGATAGCATATCTATATATTAAGTATTTTGAAATAATGGATATTAGAACAATGATGCTCGGAATTCTTGCTGAGATTTCGACTGATGAGGTTATTAACTATCTTATAACTTATCAGAATTAAACATAAATCATTTACGACTCTGAAAATATTTTAGTTATTTTTATGTAGTTTAAACATTAATGCTTTAACCTTTTATATACAATTTAAAAGTTGCATAGAATTTTATTAGTTAACGTTTATTGTTATCTGCTCAAGCTTTCTGACCTAAAGCCTCATGGTTGCATGGAATAATCCCAGTACTTATGCTATATCCTATAGCTTAAGCCATGTAAGCAGGATCACCCTAGCCTCGCATACGGTGAAAACCTATTACATCTAATAAGCATCCCTAGGAGCTTTAAGAAGCAACCTAATTAATGAGAACACCTCCAAAACACTCCTCTCAAAGTCCTCTAAACTTGACAGTATCCATCAGCGGACGTGGTAACTTAAGTTCACCTCCTAGGTGGTTGTAATATAGTATGAATAGTTTATTGGTAGGTTCCAGCATAGTGTTGATCTTCTGAATCTCTCACTTTGTTAGTGGGTTTGATGTTGTTGAGAATGATTTGTTCTCTTGAATGATGAGTATACGATTCTACTAGACTTTCATCTGAAGAGGCTCTATACCGTATGTTAATCCTAACTCTTCTAGTGCATGTTAAGCCATAAGCATCATCAACAATAAATATTGGTCCTCCAATACAGTAATAACATCTATGAATTATTGTGATAAGAGTATTTTGATGACAAACTCCTATAGATCTCATTCCTATTAACATCCAGCATAAATCCAACCAATCCATTAACCTTAACGCACATCTCATCCAATGCTATAACTCTTCTAGGTATTCTAGATGGATTAACACTAATCCTCCTAAACTTCATAATCCACCTCCAAAGCTGTTTAGAGACCCTATGAATCTCAATAATGCTCTACCTCCTAAGACTAAAGCTGAATATAGAATGCCAAAGAATCTTAAGCTCAACGGAACCCTACTCCTCCCAAAAACTAAATCCTCAACCAGAAACCTAATACTCAACATGAAATAATTAAACAACAAAATATAAACCTTAAGTTGCCATGTTCCATAAGCTTGTAGTAAAATTTATAAATTCTAATATTTACAGCTGACGTTGGTTGATAAAAATGTCTAAGAGAGTTATGTTATTACTGTTTAGTGCTGGCTTAATACTAATAGTAGCTCCCCTAGCTCTAGCTCTGAAACCCAATGTTACAGCTGAAATTGTTGGAGAGAAATACTTAGGAGCAGCGCTGGCTATCGGTTTAGCTGGTTTAGGTGCTGGTATTGGTATGGGGACAGCTGCTGCTGCGTTTGCAGGCGCACTCGTTGAAAGACCTGAATTATTTGGAAGGTCGTTAATATTTATTGTATTTATTGAAGCTATAGCAATATATGGCTTAGTTATAGCATTTATGCTTCTCTTCATGGGATAGAAATAAAACATTTTTTCTATGTAGCTAGTAATCTAGCTAACACTATATATCCTGTATGTACTATTTGTCGATGAAATGGTCTTGTCATCCCATTTTTTACTCGAAGCTGCCTCATAATACATTCATAACATTCAATTTCACTAAATCTATTATTTTCAAGCATATTGACTGTCTGAATTACTTGCTCAATGGTTGGGCTAAAACTTGCAAAAACTCCACTAGGTTTTAATACATTTCTAATTACTGGTATTGCAAGCCATGGTGTTGGAATATCTAATATTACGGCATCAACATTGCTTTCATTAATATGTTTTGTGACATCACCTACTTTAAATTCAACAACATTACCTAATCCAAGTTTTTCTATATTTTTCTTGGCATACATCAAATTCTCAACATTAATGTCATAACTATATACTTTACCTGTTGGTGAAACTAAAGAAGCTAAAACTAATGTTAATGCCCCTGTTCCTGTTCCCCCTTCAACAACGACTTTTCCTGGTCTAATATCTGCGTATAAGGCAATAATTGCTATATCCTTGGGATATATTATTTGTGTTCTTCTTCTAAGTTGCATTATAAAATCTCTCATTAAAGGATAAAATATGTAGAAATCGTATCCAGAACTACTTTTAATAGTTGTTCCATACTCCTTACCTATTATATTATTCATATCTATAAAACCCTTATGAGTATGAAAAACTTTGTTCCTTTCAACTTTAATAAGCCATTTATATCCTTTATGAACAAGTAGTACAAGATCCCCATCGTTAATAACCATGCTTTAACCTCATAATTATTGATTTATGAAAATTAGTTATTATTGTGGTATTAATAATTTTAATTTTTCTTCACTAAGAGTTTTAAAGTAGAAATTTATAAATATGATGATTTAGTATATAAATTCCACCCAATTGAAGTAAATAAATTATATTTTATTATTAAGACTATATTGCTAATAGCTTGACCAAATTTGAACTATTCTTCTCTATTTATTAAAGTCAAATCTTTTCTCACTAGGTCTCTTATTGCAACCCTTATAACCTCTGATACAGATGGATAAAGACCTGCTTTAACAAGTTTTTTCATTGCCTCAATATATGCTTCAGGAATTCTAACTGTTACTGCCCTCAAACAATCCCCCTACTACAATAAAATTACAGTGCTTAAAATGGTTATGTTTATTGTTTAAACAAAGAATCATCATTTTTCAAACCAATTTTAATCACAGCTCTTATAAAAGTTTTCGTTAATGATTTTAAAATCTAAAGTCATAGTTAATATAGGGGTTCAATGAAAGAGGAAAATCTAGTGAAAATGGGCGTTCCAGTCATAGATGCTTTAATACCAATAGGTATGCCAAGAGATAGCTTTGTAATGATTATAGGTGAAAGCGGCACTGGAAAAACAGCATTAATGTTACATTTACTATATGCTAGACTTAAACGTAAAGAGCCATGCATATATATCTGTTTTGATGATAGTCCTAATGCAATAATACAACAATTATCATCTTTTGGATGGTGCCCTACAAAATACATTGAAGCTAATCTTTTACATTTCATTGATTGTTTCTCATATAGAGCTAAGCAATCAAATACACTACCTTACGTAACCTTTATTGAAAACCCGCAAGGATACTACAGTATGTTAACTGACATAATCGCATCTAGCTTTGAAAAATTTACATTACATGACTGCCAAGGGGCAGTATTTTTAGATTCTATGACTGAGTTTTTAACTCAAGTTGATTTAGCAAAAGGTATAGAAACAATAAAAACTTGGAGGGCGGAATTTTCTAAAAGTCGTAACATATTATGCTTTGGAACATTTCACATAGGTATAAAACCGCTTGAAGGTGTTGAAGAGATGCTTGAATATATTATGGATGGAATAATTGATTGCCGTTTTGAACCTAACTTCATGCGTGAAGGAGTTCTTCTAAAGCAACTTAGAATAAGGAAATTAAAGGGAGCACCACATAGGTCACGATGGGTCTTCTTTACAATAACTAGAAGGGGAGTAACCTCCATAGATGTTAAAACAATTAAACACCAAACCTCCCTCTAGTATTCTAAGAGTTTAACTCTAAGCCATTTTAAGAATGAAGATTTTACGTTAGAATTATAGAACTTAAGTTATAACGTAGATATATTTAAAAAGTCTTAATAATATTTATGATAAGGCGTTGATGATGTTCATCAACATATCCAGAATTCTAAGTGGGTATGAGGGTAAGGTTAGCATTAGGGGCTGGCTTCATAATAAAAGGTCTCTAGGTAGTGTGTTATTCCTTATTATTAGGGATGGAACTGGCTTCATACAATGTGTTTTAAAAAAAGATATTATTAATGAAAATGTAATTAAGGAGATAGGTAAGTTAAATATAGAGTCGGTTCTTGAAATTCATGGAATTTCGAGAATTGATAAGAGAGCTCCTGGAGGATATGAAATTTTGGTTGAAGATGTAAAGGTTTTACATAGGGCTGAGAATGGGTTTCCTATAGCTAAAAAATATCATGGACCTAGCTTTCTATTAGACAATAGACATTTATGGATAAGAAGCCGCAAAATGTTCATGATACTTAAAGTTAGGGCAAAAATAATTGAAGCTGCTAGGGACTGGTTTAAAAATAATGAATTTGTAGAATTTCATGCACCAATATTCACATCAACTGCATGCGAAGGTGGAGCAACATTATTCCCCGTAAACTATTTCGGTAAAACTGTATATTTAACTCAGAGTTGGCAACTTTATGCTGAAGCCGGAATTGCCAGTCTTGGTAAAATATATACCATTGCTCCATCATTCAGAGCTGAAAAATCTAAAACTAGAAGACATTTAACTGAGTACTGGCACCTCGAAGCTGAAATTCCTTTTTGTGACTTTGAATGTCTTTTAAACATTGAAGAACAACTCATAACGTACATGTTACATAGAGTTGCTGAGGATTCATATGATATTTTAAAATCGCTCGGTAGAAACCCCGAGGACTTACTCAGAATTAAGCCTCCATTTCCAAGAATAACATATGATAAAGCTATTGAAATTCTTAAAGAGGACGGAATTCAAATAAATTGGGGAGATGACCTCACATGGATTACTGAAAAAAAACTTGCTTTAAAGTTTACTACTCCATTCTTTATTACTCATTTCCCCAAACATATTAAGGCATTTTACCACAAAGTTGATCCAACGAGACCGGAGGTAACTCTAAGTGCAGATTTACTAGCTCCAGAAGGCTATGGTGAAATAATAGGTTCGGGTCAAAGAATCGATGATGTTAATGAATTAATACAGAGAATAAATGAAAATAATTTAAATCCTAACGATTACTCTTGGTATATCGATCTTAGAAGATGGGGAGCTATTCCTCATTCAGGTTTTGGTCTAGGTATTGAAAGAACAGTTATGTGGATATGTAAACTTAAACATATTAGGGATGCTATAGCCTTTCCAAGACTTATTAATAGGGTTTATCCTTAAATAGCTGTATAATGTTTTATGCCTAATCCTCGATGATCATACTTCATTTTTAAGTCGGAACAGACTAAGAAATTCTCTTATTAAGAATGGAGGTAGTATAAGAAGTGGGAAATCTTTAATTACTAAGGATTCAAGCATGGAGGGCAAAGTGTATGTAATAACTGAACTTATAAATCAATGTGGTGTGACAAGTTATTAACTAACTAAATTCTACTTTACCCGATATAGTAATATTAAATAACCTCCACTTCGTGTAGAATTTTTCTCGCCTCCTCATAAGATATACTTCTTTCATTTAAAATTGTATATCTTTCTGGTCTTGTCTTTCTGGATGTAATAAGAGCTTCAATTAAATATTTTTCCTCAATACCTAGCTCATCGGCATTTGTAGGAGCACCTATCTCCCTTAAAATACTTTTAATTAATCTCCAGTTTTTACCATGTAAATATGTCATGATTATTGTTCCGACACCACATTGTTCTCCATGGAGCGCTGGCTTAAATCCATATTTATGTGATAGCATTTCTAAGGTATGACTAAAAATATGTTCAGAACCACTTAATGGTCTACTACTAGAAACAAATCCTGCAGCAACTCCTACAGCAATTAAAGCCTTCAATACAACTCTGTAGCTTTCCTCGGTAGCTAAACTTATAATTCTTCTTCTATTTTTAATAATCTTAAAACCTAGCATAGACAAAGCCGCAGCATATTCATTGAATTTTTCTCCAACACGTTTATGTGCAAGCTTCCAATCTAGTACTGCAGTAAATTTTGCAGTTAAATCTCCGCAGCCCGCATATAATAATTTCTTATCTGATCTTGATGCTATTGCTGTATCAGCTAGTATTGCAACCGGAGGTCTTACTCTACTTGATTTTAATGGAATTTTACTAGATATAACTTCAAATATAGGGTAGCTAATTACAGGTGAGCTTATTCCATCATGTGAAGCTGTAGTTGGGATGCTAATGTATGGTATTGATAAAAGCTCACTGCATACTTTAACTATATCGAATACCTTCCCTCCTGCTACGCCTAATATTATCTTAATACTGTTTTGCGTTGCTATATTCGATATGGATTTAACCTCGTCAATGTATTTGTATTGTGTTTTTTCAAGAAAGTTATTTAAAGAATATGTAAACACTTTAATATTCATATCAGTTAAAATATTTTTAACTATCTCTCCATACTCTCGTGTTTTAGTAGGTCCTGTCACTACTAATGCTGTATTAATTCCTTTAAATATGTCTATTTTTTTAAGTCCTTCTTCTAATATGTTGCTACCTAAAATAACATGCTGTGGGACCTCAACTTCATAGTAATCATTTACCACTATTTCTTCACCTTATCCATTAGATAGTCTATAATAAATGATGCTGGGTTAATTCCCGTCGTCTCCTTTAGCCCCCTCCAATCAGGAGCTCCATTAACTTCAAGAACGAATGGTCCATTTTCTCCTTCAACTATATCTACACCAGAATACCAAAGATTCAAAATTTTTGTTACTTTTACTGCCAGCTCTGTTAATTCATCGCTTAACTTACATGGTTCTGTTTTCGCCCCTTGAGCAACATTTGTTTTCCACGAATTAGCAGGAGCGTATCTATACATAGATGCAATAACACTATCACCTACAACAAATGCTCTTATATCCCTATCATTTTTTTTAGGAATATACTCCTGAATGTATAGTGTCTGTCCAAAACTTAAAATTGTCTTCATTATTCTAAATGCTACATCTGGATCTTCAACCTTAACTGATCCAAATCCTCTAGATCCTATTAAAGGCTTAATAACAACAGTTCTAAGTTTAGCTACAGCTTGATAAGCTGTAGCTAAATCTTCAGTAACTATGGTTTGTGGGACGGGAATCTTATGTTTTGAAAGGATATACAGCGATATATACTTATCCCTAGCTTTCCTAAGTCCATCTATAGGATTCATAACTGGAATTCCGCTTTTTTCCATATGCTTAAAAAGCGATGTTCTATGCATGAACTGATCATCTGTTAGCACCAGCCCTATACTTCTTAATAATACTCCATCAATATCGTCAAGAGCTAACTTTGACGTAAAGAAGGATTTTTCAAAATTTATTGCTGCTGTAATCTTAGTAACAGGTAATACTATTGTCGTAATCTTCCTTACCTTAAGCTCATTAATAAGCTCCATACAAGCCCAATTTGGCTTTTTTCCTTCATAAACGATGAGAATTTTCAATTTTCCCCCTACATAAATGTTTTATTGAAATATCCCTTAAACTTAAAAATTTATTCAGTACATTAATGTATAAATAGTCAACTATGTTAAATAGTACTTTAGCAACTTAATCTATGTTTTGATTTTTACCTATCTAGTATGAATCTCCACTATATCTCCATCCTCAAGAATGTGGCTTAACCCTACCTTTTCACCTGGATATTTTGCAGATGGCCCCCATATACGTGCATATAAGAATTTCTTGTAAAATTCACTATGAATGCTTTTAGCAAGATCTAAAATGGTTATTCCTTTTCTACCGATGAATGGTTTTTTAAAAGGCTCTTTCTCTAAAGGTTTTTTCGTATAAACTCTAATAATTTCCAAAGTCTTAAATATTGTTTCCCCTATGGAATCAATGCCTGTTAGGTTTTTACATGATGTGCATATAATTGGAATGTCGGTTATAACTTTCTTAATGTCTTCAATAAATACTTTAGCATTATCTATCTTATTGATAATTATGATTGATGGTTTATAAATAGTGTTTTCAAATATGGCGTTTTCAACATCATCTATTGTTACTTCGCCGAAACATCTTACAACTGCACTACTAATTTTATAGCTTAAAAGGAGCTTTTTAATATCCTCAAAAGTAGCATTTAAAACTTTACCAATAACCTGAATACCAACTCCAGCTCTTCTTTTTTCAATTTGTACATATCCGTTAGGTTTATGTATTAAAATTCCAGCTCTTTCTAATGTTTTCTTTATAATTTCAAATTGTTTAAATATATCATCCTCTCCGTTCAGAACCATAAGTATTCCATCGGAATTTCTAATAAGACTTAGAGCTTGAGCTCCTCCTATAATTTCCCCTTCATCTATTATAGGCGGAACCTCTACTAATTGGAAAGATATGTCTTCATATGGCAGCATCCCCACCGCTGGCTTCTTTGTGGCGAACGGGTAATCAGAGATTTCAACTTTAGCTTTTGTTAAGATCTTTAAAAGGCTGCTCTTACCTGATTTTGTCATTCCTATAAGAACTACTTGTGCTGCCCCTTCCTTTTTAATACTGTACTCAGACTTTGAAATTATGGATTTTCTCTGTCTTTCTCTTTCTTCAATCTCTCTCCTTAAAGTAGCTATTTGATGTTTAACATGACTTATTAACTTTTCAGTACCCTTATGTTTAGGAACAGATGAGAGGAAGTCTTGTAGAGCAATTATTCTCTCATAAGGATTGCTTATTTGCATTGCTTTAATCCACTTTGCTTTAGCTTCTGCTGGCAAATTAGTTGGCATTCAACCCACTATTTTAGATATTTAATAGCAATTTAATAGGATTTTCTTCTGCTATAACAATATATTTAATTTGAAAAACATATATTTAAGAAGAAGTAGATATTGATTTACTTTCTTAGACGTAATGAATCAAAATATGCGTTTTAATTAACAGCATAACAAATTAAGAGTTACTTTACTTCCCTATTCAAGAAGTAGTTACGATCCTACTTATAAACACCAGATTTTATGATTGATCAGCATTAAACTCCTAAGTTACTTCATCTTTTTCTCAATGAAAAGCTTTTAAGGATGCAATTTAACCTATGATGTGTTTAATACTATGTGGATCCGCGTTAATACGAATAATTTTTTAATTAGAAACTTTTACTTTAGCAATGCTAGATTAAAAAAATACTACTGCTGTAAAGGGGGAGCATATGCCATTAAAAACGGAGCTAAGATCTAAGCTTAAGGGAAATTTAATTGATTACGAATCATTAATTAATGAAATAATTAACGATCAGTCATTTAATGCTCTACTATCTTTAATAAGTGATAAAAATGAATGCGTTAGACTAAGAGCATCATACATAATTACAAGTATCGCAAGAAGAATTCCGAAGTTGATTGATGTATTTTACCCTAAATTATTGGAGCTACTTAATAGTGAAGATGAAGGAATACGAGTAGCTGCTAATTTTGCTATTGAAAAATTTAAGGAAATAATTAATCAGAACGCCTCTTCTTAAAAGAAGGGATAAGAGCATTTTAATAACTTTCATAACTTATGGCTAGTTCCCCATTAATTGTACTTCTCATTTCTAAGCCTGCATGGGTTGATGTTGAAGTTCCTCCGTTTTACTTATGAGTAAGTTGCAAGGTTCAAATAAAAATTAATAATGTAGCAACTTAATGTAAAGTATTTAACTTCTTAATTTGTCAGTTCAAATTATCCTATTTGATAAAAATGTTATTACTAGTTATATTCTTAATAACTCTAACTCATATAGTTTTTTATAAAGCAAGTCTACTGCTTGATAAACCTCGTTTTCCTGTCTTGCTCCTGTACATACAATCTTACCTGAACTGAATAATAATAGAACAACTTTGGGATTTTTCATTCTGTATATTAGCCCTGGAAATTGCTCCGGCTCGTACATTGAATCTTCAAGTGTTAATGCAGCTTTTTCTAAATCTATTTCAGCATTTAGGTTTGCGGATGCTACGATATTCTGAATTTTTGTTTCAGCTTCCCCTATTATTATAATCCCATTGCTGCGAAGGATTTTAATTATCTTCTTTACAGCATTATAAACATCCTTCTCACTTTTGGCACCTGTACATACCATTTTTCCTGAAGCGAATATTAATGTTGCAGTTTTTGGTTTATCAAGTCTGAATACGAGACCTGGAAACTGTTCCGGGTTATATTCAACATTCGGCACATTTCTAAATACCGCATCAAGATCTATGGATTG
>Ga0272445_1001343_pt1 | contig 19385 bp, 14 predicted proteins | sample YNPCB0031_FD_194404 | JGI IMG/M metagenome (GOLD analysis project Ga0272445, IMG submission 194404) | Hot spring sediment microbial communities from Yellowstone National Park, WY, United States - YNP-CB-003-1 | ecosystem: Environmental > Aquatic > Thermal springs > Hot (42-90C) > Sediment... | reverse complement strand
AACCTGCCTAGGAGAATATTTCTTAGCATTAGTTCTCTACGGTATGTTTCGTTACCGCTTAGAAATGGTGGTAAGATAGATTTACGGAATAGAAACATAAGTTCTCTAAGTTTCATCCATGCAGAGAAACGGTCGCCTCTCTCCATAAACCATCGAGCCTCACCAAGTAAAGCTTTAGCTTTCTCAAGCTCAGCCTTATCAAGGTACGGTGGACTACCAAACGGGGGTTCTTCTGCTTCTCTAATCTCTTTCTCCATTAAATCTAGAAGCATCTTCAGGTCCTCCATCTCTTTCATTCTAAGACTTACAAAAAAGTTATATGCTAAGGTAATAGAGGCAGCGGATAAGATAATTATTATGCAGGCTATAGTTATCCACTTATTTTTTCCAGTAAACATTCTACTAACGACATTCTTCCATTTATTCAGGCTACTCATATCTTAAAGCCTCCAGTGGCGTGTACTTTGCAGCTCTCCATGCTGGGATTATCCCTGCCAGTAAACCTATTACTACAGCCATGGCTAACGCCGTTCCTAGTAGGTCTAGAGTTATCTTCGGAGTTATCTGGAGAGAGAAGGCTGCTTGTCCACCTCCACCAGGCCTCCCTCCAGGCATTCCAACACTACCAAATGGTGTAAAGAAGAAGTATCCTCCTATGGATCCTATTACTATTCCTATTATTCCTCCTATGAAGCCTATTAATGTTGCTTCCGTTAAGAATATCCCTAGTATATGTCTTGTCTTGAAGCCTATTGCTTTAAGTATCCCTATCTCTCTAATTCTCTCGGTAACCGATGTAAACATTGTTGTCATTATAGCTAGGAAGGCGACTATAAACGACATGAAGGCCATGAAACCCAAGAACATTGAGTATTGACCTATCGTCTGCTGGATTGTCTGCACCATCTGCTGGGGTGAGAATGCTCTAACACCATCTCCTAGAATATTTGTTATCTCTTTCTGAACATTCTCTACATACTCTGTATCTCTAGCGATTACTAGTACCTGACTATATGTTGACGCACTTGTTAGTTTACTTCCAGCCTTCAGAGGGATAAATATAGTCATGTCAGGGTTGAAGAAGAGCCCCTGGCCATACTGTTTTAATATCCCTATGACTTTAACAGTGATCATACGTGTCTCACCTCTACCAGTAGTTGCTTCTATAGTTATTAAGTCGCCTACGTTTACTTCTGGAAGATCGCTTCGATCAGGTTTCGAGACCTTTGAACCTATCACTGCAATATATCTTCCAGCTCCAGAGGGTCCCCCTTCCTGGATCTCTAATCCTTGAAAAATCTTGTCTAGAAGGTCTAGGTCAACAGCGATGATTCTATATGTTTCCTCTCCGCCTGGGGTCAATTCTATTGTTTTACCTTTAATTTTAACGGTGGCCGTAGATATAGAATAGATAGGGGCTACTGCAGCTACATCCTCGATCCTCAATATCTTCTGTATTGTTCTATCTGTAAATTCAATTCCACTCCTCGGCATAGGCATTAACTGGATGACGTTAGCTCCCAGAGATTGCAATCTACCTGTTAAAGCTTCTCCGAATCCCTGAGTTGAGGCAATTGCTGCAACATATAGAGCTGGACCAATGACCATCCCGAGTATAGTTAAGCTTGTTCTAAGTTTTCTTGACTTTAACGCTGCGAAAGCTAAGTATAGTATGTCAGGAAGCTTCATGTTTCTTCCGCCTCCTTAGCAGGAACACTACTACTATGACGGCAACGATAGCTATTATCAATGATATTATTATCGGGTTCTGTAGAGTTGAGAATTGTTGTAGCCCAGCCTGAGTAGTTGCTTGACGCTGTACTGTGGGTGTAGTAAACATGGAAATGGCTCTTTGAGTTACCTCTACCTCGAATATCTTAGAGTATTCTGTGAGACCCCCGAATACATCACTACAAGAGATTACGAGGTTTGCAGTATATTTTCCAGGCTTGGCATTACCTGCTACATCTATTGAGACTGAGAATGATGCTTTCGAGAGGCTTGAGATGTCTCCTATATAATATGTCGAGTCTGGGGTCTCCATTAGGGGCGGCGATGATTTTACTTTTACTTCACATAATTTGCCAGTTGATAAGCCTCTATTATACACATCTCCAGATATATCTATAGATTCGCCCGCCATCACTGAAGTAGAAGATAACGTGACTTCTCCGAATTCAAATTTTAAGTCAGGTTTAATTATTATAGGAATCGAGACTTCATCTGTCTTTAATTCTCCAGTAGGGTTACGATAATTGATTGATAGTTTTCCATAAGAGATTCCAGTTGAGGCTGATGGTGAAATCTTTACTGGAATCCTTAATTCTATAGAGCTTTTAGCAGGGATTTCTTGGAAGTAGAATGTATTACTGCCTGTTAACGCTAGTGGAAGATTCTCAAAACTTGCCTTTATGTTAATGTCTGTTATCGGTGAATTATAGGGATTCACTACAATGATAGACAGGTCATGGCTTCCACCCACGATTACTTCAGGGTTCTTTATGTAGCTTGATAAGCTAAGTAGTGGTGGAGACCTAACTTCAACTTTTACGATCTTTGACAACGTTTGAGTAATGCCATTTGAGTCAACATATTGAGCTTGTATTGTAATTGGATAGAAGCCTTCAGATAGCATCCCTGGAATACGTATGGGAAAACTATAACTCAATTTTCTATCAGGACCGACCTCTGCGATTCTAACTTCATTACTTATTAGTACTAGGCTATCAGAAGAAATAGAAACTCTAACCGAGTAGACCGGGCTACTCCCAGTATTCATTACTTCGATATCTATGTTTGAAGTAGAACCAATAGTGAAGACTGAAGATGGTACGGATATATCTAAGTCGCTGCTACCTGCTATCGTTACTGGGATAAAGATTTCTTGAGCTTGTAGACTTAGCCATTTATCATAATAGTTTAAAACGAGCTTTAAGTCGTATGTGCCGAGAGGAGCATATGATCTTATGTTTAATGGGAATCTCAATGTAAAGTATTGGCTTTCACTTGATTGCCCCGCGTAACTAGTCTTAATTATGTCTCCTCCTGTGAGATTACTGAAGTAGCCATTTAGATATAGAGTTGCAGCAATATTCGAGACTTCATAGTATTTTGGAACAGCAAACGTTATTGAAAGTATCTTGTTTGAGTCGCCTGGCCCTGCAGAAGTTTGAAGACCCTCACTATTAAGCCAACTTACGTCAATTATTCTAAATTCTGGGAGTGGCCACACGTTGATGTTTATCTCTTTTAAAGTCATTATCAAGGGATATTCTGGGTTGTTACAATCGTAGTAGAAGAAGTAGAGGTATGCTTCATATGTTCCAGGCTTAGCATTTCTATCGATTATTACGTCGAAAACAAGTTGTGCTTTATCCCCAAAGTGTATCTGCTGATCAGTGTATGTTGTTATGTTACCTGGTTTAATACCTTTGAATGGGAATGGTCTAAAGGGGTCTATCGGCCACAAGATAACCTTCAAACCACAAATAATCTCGTCTTCAATTAAACTTCTAAAATCAACTACTAGGTTCGCTCTATCACCAGGCATAGCAGCCCATTCCTTCCCTGATTCACCCCAATAAACATCTATAATCTCTATCGTTCCTGTTTCAGCATTAATATATGGGATCATCATGTTAAGTAATATTATATTTGCTAATAGTACTAATAGTATAAAAATGGTAGTTTTGGACTTCATGTTTTCAACTCCTCCCTCTCGATTAATCCATCTCTAATGTATAGTATCCTTTTCGCATAAGACGCAACTTCAAGATTATGTGTAACCATGACTATCGTTCTACCTCTATCGTTAAGTTTCCTGAAAAGTTCAGCAATCATTATACTATTTTTTGAGTCTAGATTCCCAGTAGGCTCATCCGCAAGCAGTATCTCAGGATTATTTATGAGAGCTCTAGCTATCGCAACTCTTTGCTGCTCTCCACCGCTTAATCTTGTAGGTCTAGTGAAAGCCTTATCCTTCAACCCAACTTCTTCAAGTAGTTTTAGAACCTTCTCCCTACGCTCCTGGGAAGATACACCTTTTACAATTAGAGGTAGCTCAACATTCTTGATAACTGGTAGGTATGGTACTAAGTTATAGAATTGAAAAACGAATCCAATCTTTTCATTCCTGAGTTCAGCTAACTTATCGTCTGAAAGCTTGTTGATATCATTTCCTCCTATTAGTATTCTTCCACTTGTAGGTCTATCTAATCCACCTATAAGATGTAGAAGAGTTGATTTACCACTCCCCGAAGGACCGACCACAGCAATGAATTCACCTTTTGTAACTTTAAATGAGATACCCCTCAGAGCTTCCGTGGGGACGCCATCAGAAACGTAAACCTTCTTAACATCGATTAATTCAATGATAGTGCTTCCCTTATCAACAATGTCTTGACTAAGAGCTTCAATATTTCCATCCGTAGACATTTCTTGTTTCATGCATTATAGATTAAGAAAGAGCGCTATAAGGAACTTGATGAAACATTAATGAAACAGTCCAAGGAAAGGTAGGAATTAAAATAGGTGGCAACATATCCCATTAACTTGTTCTTCCTGCTTAGAATAACGTAATGACTAGTAGAAACTGCTTGATGTACTAGTTTAATCTCTTCCTTGGAATGGATATTTATAATGGCATTTGAAGGGTCTTAACGTGGTCCAATTATGGAAAGGGTTAGGTTTGCAGTATATGGTGTTGGACCGGTCGGTTCTTTAATTACTAGATATGGGTTAGAGAAAGATTGGATGGAGCTTGTAGGAGCATTCGATATTGATCCATTGAAGATTGGAAGAGATGTTGGAGAAGTTATCGGTTTAAGTGAGAAGATTGGAGTAGTCGTTGAGAAGCCCAGCATAGATGTTTTAAGAACTATTAAGCCCGATATCGTTCTCCATGCTACTGGGAGCTTTCTAGACAAGGTATACGAGCAGATCCTAGATGCTGTGAGAGCAGGGTCTGACATAATATCTACATGCGAAACGCTCTCCTATCCATACTATAGGTATCCAGAGTTGGCTAGTAGACTCGATCTAGAAGCTAAGAAGAATAATTCAACAATACTTGGTGTAGGCATAAATCCTGGGTTCCTGCTTGACCTTCTTCCAGCAGTTCTTACAACTCCATGCATTAAGGTAGAGAAGGTTACAGCTAGAAGGGTTATAGATGCTTCAAAGAGGAGAGAATCTTTTAGGAGGAAGATCGGGTTAGGGCTTGACCAATTAACATTCAATGAAAAGATTGAGAGAGGAGAACTTACAGCTCACGTGGGTTACGCAGAATCTGTATACTTGTTAGCTGATGCATTACATCTGAAGATAGACTCAGTATACGAAAAACAAGATGCAATCATAGCTGATAGAGAAATAAAAGTAGAGAATATGGTAATTCAGCATGGAAGTGTTAGAGGCATTAGAGGATACGGTGTTGGATTAATAAGAGGTAGAGAAGTAATTAAGGTAGAGTTTACCGCTATTGCTGGTGCTGAAGAAGAATTTGAAGAAATAATTATAGATGGAGCTCCGAGAATTGCATGGAGAAGTATCGGTGGAACCCCAGGAGATTTAGCTACATCGGCTGTAGTATTAAATTATGTTTCAATAGTTTTGGACTCAGACCCTGGCTTGGCTATCGTTACTAGATTGAGGGCTCCATCCTACTGCTCATCTTATCAGGGTGTATGAGATTATCTATGGCCAGAGCCCTCTAGATTTGATTGCATTGACTACTCTCTCTACAGCGAGAGCCATTGCAGCTTTTCTATAGTCTATATTATATTTTTCTTGGTATTGAGCAACTTCATTGAATGCTTTAACCATTTTATCATCTAGCTTCTTAAGGACTTCTTCCTTAGTCCAGTAGAATCTTTGAAGGTTCTGAACCCACTCTAGGTAGCTTACTGTTACCCCTCCTGCATTCGCTAATATATCTGGTATGACTTTTACACCCTTCTGGCTGAGGATCTTGTCTGCTTCAGGCGTAACCGGCCCATTGGCTCCTTCAACGATTACTTTTGCTCTAATATTGTCTGCATTCCCTTTATGTATCTGACCTTCTAAGGCTGCTGGAATAAGGAAATCACATTCAAGTTCAAGTAATTCTTCATTCGTAATCTTCCTGGTATTATTGAATCCTATGACGCTTCCAGTCTTCTTCTTATGTTCACCAACTTTATATGGATTTAACCCATCCTGTGATAGTATTCCACCTTTAGAATCGCTTACAGCGATGATCTTAGCCCCCCAATCATATAGTATCTCAGCAGCATACGCTCCAACATTACCATATCCCTGAATAGCTATCCTTGCATTCTTTAAGGGTATCCCGAATTTTTTAGCAGATTCTCTAACACATACAGCTACACCATAGGATGTTGCTTCAGCTCTACCCTCACAACCCCCTAGATTAACAGGCTTACCCGTTACAACAGCTGGAGTAGGCTCACCTCTTAACTGGCTATAAGTATCCATTATCCAAGCCATTGTCTGAGCATCAGTATATACATCTGGTGCTGGAATATCTATGTGTGGACCAATTATATTGTATATCATAGCCGTGTATCTCCTAGTAAGTCTTTCAAGTTCATTCAAAGACATCTGTTTTGGATTGCATCTAACTCCACCTTTCGCTCCTCCATATGGTAGATTCATAACAGCTGTCTTCCACGTCATGAGCATAGCAAGTGCAGTAACTTCTTCCACTGTCACTGTTGGATAATACCTTATTCCACCCTTAAATGGTCCAAGAGCATCAGAATGCTGGACACGTACACCCATAAACGTCTTAATCGACCCATCATCCATTCTAACTGGTACAGAAACTATGAGAGTCCTCTTAGGCATCTTCAACATCTCTCTAAAGCTATCCTCAAGACCCAGTATGTCAGCTGCATCTTCAAACTGCTGGATAGCTGAATCTAGAAACTCTTTACCACTTAGACTCAATACCTCTCACATATTATTATTTCCCAATGTACTATTAATACCTAGAACCCATCTATGTAATTTTAAGTTATTTATAATCATCATATTTATTAAACGCTTTGTTTAACATAATCGGTTTTCAAGATTTTCAAAAACAGGTTCCCGTTACTAGCAGTTTCAAAATAGATTAGCTTAAAAATATATGTATGGAGGATGTAATGAGAAACTCTAAAACTTGAAGAACTCCCTAGACTACTGGGATTATCCAGGGTTAAGACAAGGATTGTAAAAATCATGAGTGGCTGAAGCTTAACATTCTAGAACTTTTTTGATCTTTCTAGGCTTAGGTCTGGAGGCATACCACATCTTGGACATAATTTAGGGTAAATGAGTAGAGAGAGATCTTCTGAAAACTTTAGAGATATTTTGTGAGGAGAATTCTATTAGGGTGATGTACCTGAGAACTGGATATTTCTATCAATAAACTATGTTATGTATAGTGTTAGATTCTTTCCTCCAGATGAAGATGATTAAAGTTGTTAATGATTCTATAGTGCTTCTATTTTTGAGTATGAATTGAGATGTATTTCTGGTTCTCCGAATATGTTTTGTTTTATGTTTACCCATTTTATTCTTATTCTAGCTCCTTCAGGGATTATAGAGACTTCTTGTGCTTTAGACCTCCATGCTACTCCTTGTACTGCTATGTCTTCATCCTTAAGCCAGAATAGGATCTTTTCTGCAATACCATATCTCGTCTCAACATTTACAATATTCGTTTTAGTATATAGTATTCCTTCAACGATTACATCTTCCCCCGTTAGAGTTTTCTTCTCAGCTATTTCTTTTAAACTGATTAATCTACTTGGTATAGATATATCTATAGTGGGGTTCTCAATCTTCTTAAGTGTTTCCTTATCTATCATTATCATCCTCCTGGGAGTCCGCATATCATCAACTATACCATATACTTCAACATACTCTCCAGGCTTCAAATCTAATTCTTCACGGCATGTTAATTGAAATATCTTTACACCATCTGTAGCTGTTATTATAGTATAATTTGGAAGAGCCTCTATATCAATTATTCTTGCAATCTTCTTCTCACCCAGCTTTTCCTTAATCTCTTTAATCTTCTCTAATCCAGCCTCATGAATCATTGATAGAGTACTCCTAGAAGTTAGATAGAATTTATTATCTTCCAACCTAACATCTGTAATGAATATCTCCATACCTGGTGAGAGGTTCTTAAACTGGTCAACCATATCCCTCCATACAGTTAGTTTTGCTAGGCTGGATCCATCAGATAGAGTTATCTCAATAATGGAGGCTTCCCCATATCTAGTAAGAAGCTTCTTCTCTTCACTTATTGATATTAGATATCCTCTTATATCATAGACTCCATCACCTTCTTCCATTACCTGAGTTAGAGTCTTATAGAATGAGTGAGGCTGTGGTTGAGATGAGTCTTGCGGTAGCTTCTTCACAATACTGTTTCTACCTAAATGGACCTCAACAGTCCCTGTTTCAATCCTCTCTTTAGTATATGCATTTATGATAGCAATATTATCACCAATCTTTATTGAAAGCTTACTAATCTCATCTATCTTCTCATTCCACGCGTAAACTTCAGTTACCCCAGACCTATCACCTATCTTCAATCTAAGCAGTCTATGTTCTCCAGCAGCTCTAGGTCCAATGACTGCATAGACTACACCTCTAACATATACGTTACTAAGCCCTGGAACTAAGTCTCCGATCCTAGCATACGCTAACTCTTCTAAAACTTCTTCTGGAACTTCTTCTCTAGATTCTAAAACATTTAGTTCTTCAGCTACTAGTAGAATCGCACCAACCTTATTAAGATATGGATGAGTTTTAACCTTCTCATTTACCAGTGCTTCTAATTCTTCTATGGTTAATCCTGGGACTGCTTTTAGAATTCTAGCCATTAGTCGTCTGTATTCTTCTTCCATGACGCCTATTTATTAATTGTCAAGAGAGATTAAAAGAGTTTTACTTCCTTCTCTAATATCTCGACTAGTAGTCGGTCTAGGTGGATGTAGATTTAATTATCCTCATGTATTACTAGATTTTACGCGTCCACTCCTTCTCTTTGTACCCTCTCTTCAAATTCATGTATCTGGCTAGTAGGAATAATAGTGTTGATAGTCTATTTATGTAAGCCAAGATCTCTGACTGGATAGGTTCTCTTCTAGATAGCGTTATTATTCTACGTTCTACTCTTCTAGTTATAGCTCTTGCAACGTGGAGTATTGCAGCAGATTCATGGCCTCCTGGAAGTATGAATTTTTTAAGGATGGGTAATTTAGATTCATAATCTTTAACCCAAGACTCTAAATCTTCAAGTGAATTCTTAATCTCCCCGTTGATATCTTCTAAACTTTCTGAGGTAAACTGGATCCTATAACCTATAGTGAATAAATGTCCTTGGATTGCTTCTAGAATCCTACAGGTATCTTCATCTTCAATAAATGATTTTGCTAAACCAATAATTGATGAGAGTTCATCTAGACCACCAATAACTTCAAGTCTTGGGTCATCTTTCCAGACCTTCTCACCAGTTAAGAGGTATGTTTCCCCAGTATCTCCTCGACCATACTTCCCCATCTTACTCATCCTTATATCTATTATTTTGGGTTGATTTCAATCTTTACTATTAGAAATCTTCTTTTCATTCAATGGATGCTAGTTGTACTAGTTGGAGTGGGTGCCTACATGGTAGATTAGAGAGATGCTGGAACTGGAGAAGACATATACTGCACTCCGTTACGATAAATTCTCCACCTAGTTTTTCATATTCTTTTACTAAGTATCTACCGATCTCTATACTGACATCGTAGCCGTGTCCATTTTTCTTCATCCCCCAAGTTCCTGCAAGCCCACAGCATCCAATCTTCTTAAAGTAGACTTTAGCTCCTAAAGCTTCAAGGAATTCTTTTACGACTATGCTTCCATCTCTAGCTCTTGAATGGCATGGTAGATGATATGTAACGTGTACTCCTCCTAAACTCTTTAATACTTTTGTAACCTCCTTCCAGCCTATCTTCTTTAAGAACTCGAAGAACCCATAGCTATTCTCAGCTACTATTCTAGATTTCTCGCTTGCTAAAAGTTTAGGATAATAATTTGTTAGACATTCCTGAGCTGTAGGTTCTAGAGAGACTACGATGTAGCCTTGCTCAATTAAGCTGTAAAGATATTCAACATTGTATCCCGCTATTCTTCTTGCATCATCCATGAAGCCATACTGGATTAGAGGCATACCACAACTCTTCAAAGATGGTATAATGATTCTATAACCTAGAGATGATAGAATCTTAGCTGCTTTAACCGCCCAATCGGGATACATGTAATAGATTAATAAGTCTGTGTATAGTACTATGTTGCCTTTCTCAGGTAGCCCTAACTCAGTAAAGATTTCCCCTAGGTTCTTCTCTGATAATCTAGGTAAAGGCCTCCTTGAATCTATCCCTATAAATTTCTCCATAACTTTCCTGGCAAAATTGGAGTTTAGCAATTTATTAGATAGGTTTGGAGCTCTACTTGCTAATGTGATTAATCTTTCATATCTTTTTAATAATTTATTCAGCGATGGATAACCAAATCTCTTACCGTATCTTTCTTTTACTATGGAGTTTATGTATGGGAGGTTTATATCGAGTGGGCATGCTTCTCTACATAATCCACATGTATTGCAGAGCTGTGAGAAGTAGGTCTTCTCAAGCCCATGAGCTATCATCGTCCAGGGTATCCCCATGGGACCACTGTATATGTATCCGAAGACGTGGCCTCCAACCATGTTATATGGTGGGCAAACCTGTAAACAAGAAGCACATCTAATACAGTATAGTATCTCTTTTATTTCTCGGTCTTGACGTGCCTCCATCCTCCCATTATCTATGAGGATGTAGATTGTTCTACGAGGGCTTAGTTTAGCTTCTCTAGGATATGCAGTCATATTTGGAAGATGGAAGGATACATATGAGCTTAAGCGTTGACCAGTAGCATTTCTAGGTAGAATCTTTAGAATCTTTAATACATCTCTAGTTGATGATACGATCTTCTCTACACCTGCTACAACTATATGGATTGGAGCGAAGGCTAAGGCTAATCTATCGTTCCCCTCATTAGTTACTAGAACCATAGCTCCATTCTCTGCAATGATAAAGTTTGCTCCAGTAATAGCCATCCCAGCTCTCTGATATTTTTCTCTAAATTCTTTTCTAACTTCTAGTACTATCTGCTGAGGATCTGGAGGTATTGGTCTACCATAATATTTTGTGAATATCTCTGCTACTTCATTCTTCGTCATATGGAATGCTGGGCCGAGAATATGTGAAGGCTTTTGCCCTGCAAGCTGGACTATTCTCTCTCCAAGGTCTGTCTCGATAACCTCTATATTCTCTGATTCTAGAACCTTGTTTAATTCTATCTCTTCTGTTGTTAGGGACTTAGACTTAACAACAAGCTTAACACCATACTGTTTACAGACCTCTAAAACAATCCTTGAGGCTTCTGCACCATCTCTAGCAATCCTTAATTCAGCTCCTCTTTCTTGTAGAGCTTTTCTCAAACGTTCAATATTTTGCTCCAAGTTTTCTATCGATTCTTCCTTAATCTTTCTAACTTCTCTTAAAAGTTCTGCGCTAACCTCTGAGATAATCTTTTCTCTCCTCTCTCTAATCCTTAGATTGTTCTTTAACATAGGCCAGGTATCTTTGTAGAGGGAGAGCTTCTCAAGTACTTGTTCTTCTAATCTCATGCAGATTCACCATTAATTATGAATACATAGAATCTTCTGGGGCCATGAACACCTTTAACTATCTCCCCCTCTATATCCGCGGTACTACTTGGACCAGTTATAAAATAGAGAGATTCACCTCTTCTTAGAAAATCATCAACATAATCTTCCAAATCCTCAACGTCATATAATATCTTGTTTTTCGATATTATTGAGGCATGTATTTCTGGAAAATAGATGGATGCTTCCTCTATTCCTGAAGAAGCCCTATAAATAACCGTACCTGTATTAGCAAGAGCTAGCTCAGGGAAACCTATAGATAACTCTGCATCATATATTGGAGTAGTAGAGTCTACTCTTATGACTCGTATGTCCTGGTTATTTTCTCTCAATCTTTCGATTAGCTGCTTCATATATTCTGTCTCTGAGCCTGTTATGAGTATCTGCGTTTTCACTTCCTTGATTAAATCATTTACATGTTGAAGTAAGTCTTCTATGCTGTGGCATATGTATGTTTTCGCTCCTAGATCTTCTAATCTATTAATGAAGAGTTTTAAGAGGCCGGATTCCATACATCAATCAACTCTATTAGCCGGTTTCATAAAACAATCTCTTAAGGGTATCCAATAAATTTAATTTTTCAACAAAAAAGTTATTTAGCTTCAAGTATACTTGTCAGACATGTCTGAAGATGTTATAGAGTTATCGAGGAAACACATCTTCGGGACTTGGAGAATCCAGAAGACTTGGAAGCCTATAAATGTTGTTTCAGCTGAAGGATGCTACTTTACTGATTCAAGTGGCAAGAAATATCTAGATTTTTCATCTCAATTGATATGTATAAACATCGGTCATGGAAATAGAAACATTATTGAATCGATATACGAGTACATGAAGAAGCTTCAATATCTTACTCCTGCTTTTACATGTGATGTTAGAGCTGAGTTAAGCAAGATGCTTCTAGAGATTATGCCAGGGAATATCATAAAGTTCTTCTATTCTACTTCTGGTACAGAAGCTGTAGAAGCAGCATTAAAGATTGCTAGGATGTATACTAGGAAGCACAAGATTATCTCCCGTTACAGGAGCTACCATGGTTCTACCGCTGCTTCAATATCAGTTACTGGAGAATTACGTAGAATACCTATAGATGGCTATCATACTGTTCCAGGAACACAGTTTGCTCCAGAATGCTATTGTTATAGATGCCCATTCAAGTTAAGTTATCCCGAGTGCGGTATAACCTGCGCAGAGTATATAGATTATATGCTTCAACACGAAGATGATGTTGCAGCAGTCATAGTTGAGCCTGTAGTCGGTACAAATGGAGTAATTGTACCCCCACCCGAATACCTACCACGTCTAAGAGAGATAACGAGAGAACATAATGTATTATTGATAGCTGATGAAGTCATGAGTGGATGGCTTAGAACAGGCGAGTGGTTCGCTGTTCAACATTGGAGTGTTGAACCAGACATTATAACAACAGCTAAAGGCGTTACCTCAGGTTACTTACCCTTAGGGGTGACAGGTGTATCAAAAGAAATATCAGATTATTTTGAAGAACATCTATTCGCTCATGGACATACATATGAAGCTCACCCTGTAACGCTTGCAGCTGGTATAGCAACTATAAACGAATACAATAGATTAAAAATTAAAGAGAATGTCAAAATTGTAGGAGAATATCTAGGTAAGAGACTTGGGGAACTTAAAGAAAATCATCCAAGTGTAGGTGAAGTTAGAGGGCTTGGGATGTTCTGGGCAATCGACCTCACGAGAGATGGAAAAACTAGGAAACCAATGAATACTCCTAAGGATAAACTATATGGTAGACCTATCGTTGTCGAGAAAGTAGCTTCAAGAGCTTCTGAACTAGGAGTATTCGTTATCGGATGGGTAAATAATCTACTGATTGCTCCACCCTTGATAGCTACAAGAGAAGACATAGATAAGGGTGTAGAAGCATTAGATGAAGCACTGAAAATCTCCGACCAAGAGGTAGGATGAGGCAATACTAAAACTTTCCAATTTTTCTCTAAACACTATATTCTTATTTTTAGGATTAATCTTATAGAAGACTGAAATCTTTGAGGTTTCATTTAATCTATGGTGGATGCTTCACTAATACGCTATCTGTAGATTATATTAAAATTGTATTAGAATATAACATGATTTCCCATCTATTCTATGGGATGCTCAACCCAAGTATAGACTTTTGAATGCAGCTACCTATATATGCTATTAGAGATGTTCTAGAATCATCACTTTTACTGGAATAAGCAGGTTCAAGTATATTTATCGAATTCTCTCAGGAAGTTTTCTATCTTCTTTCTTAGAATGTCTAATTGGCTGCTAAAATCCTCAATATCCATAGATTTTAATTCTTCGAATTCTTCACTCAGTTTATCCAACAATGTTTTCTCTAAGAATAATTTAACTAGCGTCTTCCTCCTTAGATTAATCTTATGGTTGAAATAACCTTGGCTAGTACAGTATTCTAGGTGTTCTTCAATAGCTTTCCTAAGCTCTTGAATCCCCTGCCCCATTAATGCTGAAGTCTTCAGAAGTCTAGGTTTCCATCCAACTCTGCTTCCAATCTCCCCTGACTCAATGATGAAGCTTAAGTATTCAAATGTCTTAAGGCTTTCTTCTTTATCAGATTTATTTAATACATAGATGTCAGCTATCTCCATAACCCCTGCTTTCAATACCTGTATCTCATCTCCAACTCCAGGCATAGTTGCTACAATAACTGTATGAGCAATATTCATTATATCGGTTTCAGCTTGACCTACACCTACTGTTTCAATAAATATCTTATCATATCCAAGATAGTCGAATAATTCTACCATTGCCACTCCTGCGAATGATAAACCTCCTTTCAAACCTCTCGTAGATACACTCCTAATAAACACGTTTGGATTCAGTGAGTGCTCCTGCATCCTGATCCTATCACCTAGAAAAGCTCCTCTAGATAGTGGGCTTGTAGGATCAATCGCTATAACAGCTATCTTATGATTATCTTTAATGTATTGATGTATTAGCTTGGAAATTAACGTGCTTTTCCCAGAGCCCGGTATACCTGTGAAACCAATTACATGTGCTTTACCTACGTTATTCCTCAGAATAATGTTGAGAACTTTAAAAGCTTGAGAAGGTGATGATTCTAGAAATGTTAGTAGCCTCCCTATAGACCCTTTATCATTCTTTTTCGCTTTCTCAATATATTCATAGATGTATTCTTCAATCACGTACTTTCATCCTTTTCTTTATTGCAGCATCATATACGTATTTCACAATCTCATTTAATGATGTCCCTGGTAAGAATACTTTGCCTATGCCAATCTTTTCTATTTCAGGTATATCTGGTAAAGGTATTGTTCCGCCCAGGAATACGGGGATATATTCTACACCTTTTTCTTTTAAGTTTTCTATTAGCCTCTTCATCAAGCTTATGTGAGCTCCACTCAATATGCTTACACCTATTACATCCACATCTTCTTGAATAGCTGTTTCAACAACCTGCTCAGGGGTCTGCCTAATACCTGTATAGATAACTTCCATGCCAGCATCTTTTAAAGCTCTAGCAACAATTTTTGCACCTCTATCATGCCCATTCAATCCTAGCTTCGCAACCAATACTTTAATAGGCCTAGAAGAATTCTCGATGATGCCACCCCCATCAATCAATTTACCGAGACTATTTTAAAACTCATCAATACGGAATTTAAACATTTCCAGTATTCAATACTTATCCAGAATGTATTATGTACATCATAATAGCTATATCTTCATGGTGATCGTCCCCCGTTTTTAGCATTGCCATATCTTTAAAATACTATAAGTTAGCATTGAGAAGCTTTACATTACATCTTTAAACTCTATCTTGACAACATTCTTAATTTATCCTCAACCTTAATAACAATCTTCAATTAAGATTAAAAATCTGTAGGTAGATAGTCTAACAAATCTAGTAGTGAGCTTCCTCGCTTAGACTTAGTTATCACGTTGATTCTATTCTCCCGTTTAATAAATGGGTGGCTCTATCCATACACCGTAGACTTCTTTTAATGTATTCATTATCTCGCCAAGTGTAGCATACTTCTTTACTGCTTCTAGGATGTATGGCATAACATTCTCGCTTCTCTCTGCAGCTCTCCTTAACTCATTCAATGCAGATGATACTGCTTCGTTATTTCTTTCACTTCTCAGCTTTCTCAATCTCTCAATCTGCTTTCTCTCAATTTCTTCCTGGTTTATATCTAGTAGAGGTACATTCCTAATTTCTTCCTGCTCGGCTTCTATGAATATATTTACGCCTACAATAAACCTCTTATTCTCTTCTACTTCTCTCTGAAATCTATAACTGGCTTCTGTAACTTCTCTCTGAGGATAACCTTTCTTTACTGCTTCAAGCATTCCACCCATCTTCTCAATTCTATCAATGTATCTCCATGCTTGTTGTTCAATCTCATCTGTTAACCATTCTACATAGTATGATCCTGCTAGAGGATCAACTACATCTGCAACTCCAGTCTCGTATGCTATTATCTGCTGCGTTCTTAACGCTATCTTAGCTCCAAATTCAGATGGTACTCTGAATGGTTCATCTAATGCATTAGTATGAAGGCTTTGAGTACCTCCAAGCACTGCTGCTAATGCTTCTATTGTTGTTCTCACAATATTATTGAATGGTTGCTGAGCTGTTAATGATACACCGGCTGTCTGAGTGTGGAACCGCATCCATAGAGACCTTTCTTTCTTAGCATTAAACCATTCTTTCATTATCTTTGCCCACATTCTCCTCGCAGCTCTAAACTTTGCGATTTCTTCAAAGAAGTTAATGTGTGCATCAAAGAAGAAGCTTAACCTATGTGCGAAGTCATCTATATCCATCCCCCTATTAATTAACTGTCTAACATACTCTATGCCGTCAGCTAACGTAAATGCTAGTTCTTGAACAGCTGTTGCTCCTGCTTCTCTGATGTGATATCCACTAATGCTTATGGGATTCCATAATGGTAGGTTCTTAACACTCCATTCAATAACGTCCATGCTAATCTTAACAGCAGGCTCAGGTGGGAATACATAACTCTTCTGAGCAATAAATTCTTTTAGAGGATCATTTTGAGTCGTTCCACCAATCTTATCGTAAGTTACTCCTTGTTTTTCAGCTGTAGCCACATACATTGATAAGAGTATTGGAGCGGGTGGATTGATAGTCATATTAGTAGTTACGCTACCCATATCGATCCCATCATAGATTATCTCCATATCTCTTAGTGAAGATACAGATACACCGCATACACCTACTTCACCAGATGCCGCAGGATCATCAGCATCTATACCTACTAGGGTTGGATAATCGAAAGCAAGACTTAGCCCCGTCTCTCCATGAGCTATCAAGTATTTTAACCTCCTATTCGTATCTTCAGGAGAACCATATCCTGAGAACATCCTCATAGTCCAGAGCCTACCTCTATACATCGTTGCATGAATCCCTCTAGTGAAAGGATACTCCCCGGGAAGCCCAAGCTTCTCAAAATATTCCATATTACTTATATCGGTCGGAGTGTAGACTCTCTTAACCTTGATATCTGATAATGTTGTAAACTCTTCCATCCTCTCTTTAAACCTTTCTAAACTCTTAACTAGAGTAGTCTTCTCCCATCTTCTAATTCTATCTTCTATCTCACTGAGAGCTTTCTCATCAAACAATCTCAATACAGATCTACACCTAATATGATGTTATTTGTAGTAGAAATAAAAAGTTAACTCATGTATCGTGGAGCTTTAAGTAAATCTTAAAATATCTTTGAAGGTGAAGGTAGGCTGTAATGGTCAAATTGTTTAATGAGCTCATTAATGATTATGTTGAGGTTCCTAGTGAGCCTAGAATAGTTAGTTTAGCTCCATCAATTACTGATATACTCTACCAGATTGGTGCATGGAAGTATGTTTACGGTGTTAGTGTTTACTGTGATTATCCACCCGAAGCGAAGAATAAGCCTAAAGCTGGCTCATATACAAAAGCAATATACAGCAGGCTATACGAGATTAATCCAAACCTAATCTTAACAACAACTGGTGTGCAGAGAGCGTTAACACATGAATTGAAGAATAAGGGATTTAATGTATTCCCAACTCAGGTACCATCCTCACTCTACGGTATATTTGAAAATATCGCTATCATCGGTGCACTACTAAATATGACGGAGAATGCATACAATGTTATAGATAGATGCAATAAACTCCTAAATGATATTAAGAATAAATTTTCTGCAACAGTGTATTTCGAGGTAGATTTAGGTGGACCAATAACAATCGGCTCAGCAGCATATATAACTTCTGCATTATATCATTTAGGATTAAAGAATATATTCATGAATATTCAGAAAGCATACTTTGAGCCTGAATTCGATTTAGTAGCTAGAGCTAATCCAGACTTGATAATATATGAGTTAGGATACGGTGGTAAGCAGGATTATGAAGGAATAATCGAGATATTTAATAAACGTGGATGGAGTAACCTAGATGCAGTAAGAAAGGAAGAAATATACATTCTTCCCCCAAATACTCTAACCCATTACGGTCCACTATTATTTGATAATTTAAAGAAAGTTTGCGAAGTAGTCGGTAAGGAAGAATAGACCACTAGGTTTCTAGACGTTTTCGACTATTAATCCGGTGTCTCTCTATGCTTCTGGAGTTTTTCCCTTTCAATACTCCCAAATATGTCGGAGGCATTAGTTATTTTTAGAGTTAAGTAAAGCTATCAAGCTGATCCTCCGAGAGTAGTCTTAACATATGTTTTTACACAATTCCTATTTTCAAGTAAGTGAATGATTAAGGTGAAGGTTAAGAGTATTGATGTTTGCATATGCAAGTCTCTCCAATCGTCTTTTCTTAAACCGAAGAAATCTATTCTACCAGAATGCGGCCCCTTAGGCCACACGTATAGAATTAACCCTGTTACGAGAACGACCAATCCTAAGATGAACATAAGATAGAAGATGACCGCTCTTAGAGTTAATTTCATGTAGAGAATAGAGTGGACGTTTGATTTAAGTTTATTGATGGAATTAGCCGGACTCTCTATATAGCCTTGAGAGAATGATAGGTGTGATAAATGATGTTAAGATAATCATTCCAACTGCTTGTATATAGATAGGCTGGTCTATTAACTCTCTGCTAAGCCCCAGGCTTGCTATAACTAATCCAAGCTCACCTCTAGGAACCATTCCCACTCCTAGTCTTATAGTCTTACCCCAGCTTCTAAGCTTAGGTAATGCAGTGAGAGCAGACCCTAGAAACTTTGTAGCAAATGCAATCCCAGTGAGGATCAGTAGACCTAGCAATACATTCTCGTTAAATACTGTTACATCTATCCTTGCACCTACGACTGTAAAGAAGAGTGGGCTAAACACTTGGTTTAAATGTTTAACGAAATCTTTAACTCTAACTAATGCTTTAGATTCAGCAACAGATAATCCTGCAACATATGATCCTATTATTGGTGAAAGACCTAGACCCGCGGCTATTGCAGATAATATGAATGCTGAGCCTATCGCAGCTGCTTCAACAGCTCCTTCAGCTCTTATTAATGATGCACGTTCAATAAATCTTGGAATAATGTAGACTCCTATGAGAAGCATGAGAAGCCATATAATGAAGAATATTGAGGTTGTCC
>Ga0272445_1001342_pt1 | contig 19409 bp, 27 predicted proteins | sample YNPCB0031_FD_194404 | JGI IMG/M metagenome (GOLD analysis project Ga0272445, IMG submission 194404) | Hot spring sediment microbial communities from Yellowstone National Park, WY, United States - YNP-CB-003-1 | ecosystem: Environmental > Aquatic > Thermal springs > Hot (42-90C) > Sediment... | reverse complement strand
AAAGGTTTCTCAGAATTGCTGAAGAAATAAAGAGAAAGGAGAAGAAAGAGGCCTATCTCCTCTTTGTTGCCCACGATTTTCCTCCAGCCATAGAAGAGCTTCTCCAAAAGAAGGGGATAAAATATTACTGGTCTTATGAGTTTTAAAAGTGATAGGTAATCTCCTCTTCTTTAACTCCAAATTCTATCCTTTTTGTGCTACTGTTCTGTCGCTTTGGGCTCTACTTTGCACTAACATTTGGGGCGAGCGATGGGGCTCGAACCCACAACCCCTGGAGCCACAGTCCAGTGCTCTGACCAGTTGAGCTACGCTCGCCGTGAATTTATTATAACAAAATTTATGCTACCTTCAATCTATACTGGCGCGCCCGGAGGGATTCGAACCCCCGACCCACTGCTTAGAAGGCAGTTGCTCTATCCTGCTGAGCTACGGGCGCAAATAGTATCTTGAACCTCTTGAACAAATTTTGAACTATAATTTTGGTCGGGGCGAGTGGATTTGAACCACCGACCCCCTGCTCCCAAGGCAGGTGCGCTAACCGGGCTGCGCTACGCCCCGAATTACCTAAACTCCTCAACTTCTGGACTCCTTGATTATCTCTTGGGGATTGAGCTTCTCAATATCCTCAGCCATCTTTTCTCTGAATTGCTTGAGTTTCTTTTGAATCTTCTGATCCTTTAGTCCTAAAATCTCAGCTGCAAGAATTGCTGCATTCTTTGCGCCAGCCTTTCCAATAGCAACGGTTGCAACAGGTACTCCTGCTGGCATCTGGGCCATGCTCATAAGGGCATCAATGCCATTCAAGGGTGATGAATTCACAGGCACGCCTATAACGGGCAAAAGTGTTTGGGATGCAACCACACCCGGGAGTGCAGCAGCCATTCCTGCTATTGCTATTATCACCTCTGCACCATCCTTTTCAGCCTCTTTTACGAGCCTGACCACCCTTTCAGGTGTCCTGTGGGCTGAGGCAACCTCAATCCTGTAAGAAATAGAAAATTCCTCAAGGAGTTTCACTGTCTCTTTTGCTACAGTGAGGTCTGATTCACTTCCGGTAAGGATAAGAACCTTCATCTTCTACTCCTCTAAACTTTCCCTTAAGGATTCTTTCAATACCATTGAGGTCTTTAACAATAGAAATTTCAGTGAATCTATTTAATTTTGCCAGAGATATTACCTCTTTGTAAAGACCTGCTCCGAGTTCAAGAAAGAGGAGGCCACCATTTTTTAAATATTTCGGTGCATCAGTGATAATCCTTCTGTAAAATTTAAGCCCGTCCTTTCCACCATTGAGGGCTTCAAGAGGTTCCCAGTCCCTGACCTCTGGTTCAAGGTCATTAATATCATCCGTTTTAATATAAGGAGGATTGGCAGTAATAATGTCGAATTGCATATCTTTTCCTTTAAAAGGTTCGAAGAGGTCCCCTTGCAAAAAAATTACATTCTTAATACCATTTAGTTCTGCATTTTCTTTTGCAATACTTATTGCCTTTTCAGAGATATCAACTCCGTAAACAAGAGAGTCTTTTAAAAAACTTCCGATGCTTAAGGCAATAGCTCCTGTACCAGTGCAGAGGTCAAGGATTAAATCAGGCCTGGTGCCCGAAGGGAGGCTGGAGCTCTCTCTAATAACCTCTAATACAAGGAGCTCTGTCTCTGGTCTTGGGATCAGAACTCCTTTTTCTGTCTTTATCTTTAAATCTAAAAAATAAGTATAGCCAAGTATGTACTGTAAGGGCTCTCTTTTTTTTCGCCTTTCAAGGTATTCCGTCAGTTTTTTTAGCTCATCTGGATTGAGTACAGGATTTCTCTTGAAGAGCTCTACTGGATTAATGCCCAGAGCAGAGAGCATCTCCTGAGCCTCTTTTTCAGGAGATGAGATGCCTGCATTTCTGAGGGCCTTAACTGCACCTTTGAACCATTCCTGACTCTTCAACTGTTGCTATACTCTGGCATAGTCTATTTCTTTCAGACTCTCTGCCTGATAGTGGGTAATCAGGCTATCAATAATCTCATCAAGGTTTCCGTCAAGGATGTCCTGAAGTTTGTAAAGTGTAAGGCCGATCCTGTGGTCTGTAACCCGGTTCTGTGGAAAGTTGTATGTCCTTATCCTTTCAGACCTCTCAGCGGTTCCAACCTGCTGGCGCCTCTCCTTTGCCCTCTCTTCTTCCTGCCTCTGCCTTTCCATCTCAAGAAGCTTTGCCCTCAAGACCTTCATGGCCTTTTCTTTATTCTTTATCTGAGACCTTTCATCCTGACACTGGACCATTATGCCTGTTGGTATATGAACAATCCTTACAGCAGAATAGGCAGTATTAACGCTCTGTCCACCAGGACCAGAAGAACAGAATGTATCTATTCTTAAGTCCTTTTCGTCAATCTTTATATCAACCTCTTCTGCCTCAGGGAGGATTGCAACTGTAGCTGTTGATGTGTGAATCCTTCCACCTGCCTCTGTAACAGGGATACGCTGAACCCTGTGAACACCACTTTCGTATTTAAGCCTGCTGAAGGCACCTTTACCCTGAATAGTGGCTATGACCTCTTTGATGCCTCCAAGGCCTGTAGAATTGATGTCAATTATCTCAACCTTCCATCTCTTCTGCTCAGCATATTTTGAATACATCCTGAAAAGGTCAGCAGCAAAAAGGGCTGCCTCTTCTCCGCCTGTGCCTGCCCTGATCTCAAGGATAACATTCTTTTCATCCCTCGGGTCCTTCGGAAGAAGGAGGAGTTTTAGTTCCTTTTCAATCACTGGTTTTATATCCTTCAGCCTGTTTAATTCTTGTTGAGCGAGGTCTTTCAGCTCTCCATCTCCACTTTTGAGAAGTTCCTCTACATCTTCAATTTCTTTTATTAACTTTTTATATTCACGGATTTTTTCTACCAGTGGTTGAAGTTCTGCCTGCTCTTTAGAATATTTCTGGTATCTCTGAGGGTCCGAAAGTGTAGATGGATCCGCAAGGAGCCTTGTGAGCTCCTCATATTTTTCTTCTATCGTTAATAGTTTCTCAAGCATGGTTATATCCTGTGGTGGCGAGGTAACAGTTCTGGATTATGGGTGAATGAAAGGGCTTCTTTAAGGGCAACGATTGCGACTTCTATCTGGTTTTCATCAGGTTCTTTTGCTGTTAATTTCTGAAGGGCAAGTCCTGGCATTGCAAAAGTCTTCATAAAGATATTTTTATTGTATCTGGCAGAGAGTTTAAGTGTTTCATAAGAGAGCCCTGCAACTGCTGGAATAAGCATAAGCCTTGCCAAGAACTTTTCTAAAAGGTTGTAGTCCTTTGGGATAAAACTAAAAAGCAGGATACTTATGATCATTACTATCATCAGAAAACTCGTTCCGCACCTCGGATGGCTTGGACTGAATTTCTTAATCTCTTCAGGCACAAGTCTTTTCTCATGCTCGTAGGCATGGATCACTTTATGTTCCGCTCCATGATACTCAAATATCCTTCTCATATCCTTCCACATGCCCACAGCCATTATATAAATTAGAAATAATCCTATTCTTATAATACCATCTACCGCATTGAATAGAAACGGGCCCTCACCCACGGGTTTTAAAAAGGTTCCGATAGCCTTTGTGAGATAGACTGGTAAAAATAGAAAAAGACCTGTTGCAAATAAAAAGGCAACTACCATGGTAAGGGCTATTGAGGTTTTACTCATAGGTTTTTCTTCCTCACCTCCCACTACAGAGGCAGAAAATTCCAATGCCTTCAGACCAAGCCTTAATGTCTGACAGAGTACAACAAATCCCCTTATAAAAGGGAGTCGCCAGATTGGTTTTGGTTTTTTTAGAGGTTCCTTTTTTGTCTTTATATCTCCTGATGAGCTCCTGACTGCAACACTCCAGCCCCCTGGGGCTTTCATCATAACACCCTCAATCACTGCCTGACCACCAACCTGAGTCTTTTCCCTTTCATTTTTTACTCTGGTGTCTGAGGTAACAATTGAAGTGCTCCCTCTTTCTTCCAAACCGATTGGTGGCGAAAGTAACAGTTGCTGAAGAATAAATTTGAGATAGGTAAAGGCTATTCTTAGCTTAAACATTTCCCTCGCTCTTTAAAAATTATAAAGACCCATAAAGGGTCTTTATAATTCTACATTGCATTTTAAGATTTTTAGCTCTTTGTTTCTTTCTTTGCGTATTTCTTTCTGAACTTTTCCACCCTTCCCTCGACATCAACAATCTTTTCCTTTCCTGTATAAAAGGGATGGCATTTAGAACATACATCTACCCTTAAAACAGGCTTTGTTGACCTTGTTGTAAAGGTCTCTCCGCAGGCGCATATCACCTTTGCTTCCTTATACTCTGGATGAATCTTCTCTTTCACTTTAAACCTCCTCTTCGAGATTATTTTTATAAAATATTTTAACAGGTTAGACAATATTTTTAAAAGCCCTGTTAACTGTTGCTTTTGCCGCTAATTTCTCCCAGGAATCTTTTTATCTCATCAGCCCTTCCTTTTAAGTAAAGGTTCAAAATATTTTCTCTGTAGCTGTTTAATATCCTATATGCCCTTATTCTTGTATCTTCAATTCTGGCTTGGTCTTCTGTATCTGCTATCTCGAGTATTGAAGGGTATAAAACTGTCCTGTATCCTTCCATGAAATTTATGTACAATCTCAGAATATCAAGGTCGTTTTTTTCTAAAGCCCTTTTTATAGGCCCATGCTCAGAGGTATCAGCGATGAGGTCCTTCAACGCCCTGAGCATGAGTTCAAGGTTTCTGTCTTTTAGATGAACAATGAGCTCATTCCAGTCTGGTATATCTTCCATTGCTTCAGCGAGCTCATGATAAAGAATCATTTCAGAATATTTAAAGACCATCTCATCGATGCGAATCTCGAGGGTCTCCTCATCTATGGCTTGTGTATTAGAAGGAGAGAGGCCAAACTTCAAAAAGGCCTTTTCAATGTGTGGTTTTTGCCCTGATCTTAGGCTGGCAAGTTTTTCCCACAAAAGGGTTCTTAATGGTTCAAGTCTTATGAATATGCATCTTCCCTGAAGCATTGCAGAGGATGCAAAGAGGTCTCTTGCGAGCTCCTTTTTTGAAATATATACAGTGTAGTCACTAATATCTTTTTTTGAACTTATCTCAGCTACAAAAAATGTTGGTTTCATGTAGAGGCCATAACCTGCACCATAGACATAACCTGAGGGATTGAGATGGAGGTTTATCCCTTCTACATCAAAGGGGCTATAGAGCTCTTCATCTATCGGCAGGGGTGTGAAACTTCTTTCCTCGAGCTCCTTCCATAGGGCCTCTCTTTCAGAGATCCACCGGGCTACTTTCTCTTTTGAAATGGGATGCCAGGGTTTTAATCCATTTTCTGATCTGTAAAGGTCAAGCATCCTCATGAGCAAACCGCAAATAGAAAAATAGCCCCAGTATCTGGCATCAGAGATATGGCAGTTTAATTTTATTGTTTTGAGGAGTTGCTCCATTAACTTATTATACCTGAAGACAGGCTTAAGGCATAAAATAGGCTGAAGTTGTGGATTAGCTAAAGAGTTAAGTGATATGGCCTTGTGATGAGCGGTCTAAGTGAAGACGATGCAAAAAATCTCATAGAAGGCAATGCCTGTCTTTATTTCCTTGGATAAATGTTGGTGTAAGTAACAGGTTAAAGTGGCGCGGCCAGGAGGATTCGAACCCCCGACCTGCGGATTCGTAGTCCGTTGCTCTATCCAGCTGAGCTATGGCCGCACCAGTTCACCCTGAAGTCCGTCAGGTTGAAGCCTAAAGCCTATCTTCAGCCTTAGCCTTTCCTTATACCCTCTTTAAGGGTGATTCCATATTTATCATGCTGGAAAGGATGAATCGTGGGGAACTTTGAATAAAGCCAGCCCTTGAAGATCTCCTTTCCTCCTTCATATACCACTACCCTGACTGCTGGATTGTTTGGCTCGTTTGATGATGATGTGATTGTTAGACCATCCATTTTAAAATCAGGCAAAAACTCTCCAACCTTCACCTTGAGATTAGAATTTGGTATTGTGTATTCACTATCGAGTTTTACAATTACCTCAGAGGTCTTTTTTGCTGTTTTATCTTCTATAACCAATTTAACAGCATCCCATTTACCCTTTACTGCCTCTGGCACCACCACCTTTGTTTCACCGGGTGGCATCATAACACCAGTGCCAGGACCCATAGGGGCCTGTGGAACAGGTTTTTCTTCTTTCTTTTTGCAGGATCCAAGAGACAGGAGTAAAATACTGAGCATAACAATAAAAGTCTTTTTTAACATCTTTCAGCTAAACCTCCTCCTTTAAGATTAACCCTGAAACTCAGGATTTTTCTAATTCTGGCGGAGAGGCAGGGATTCGAACCCTGGGTGAGGTTTTACCCCCACAACCGCTTAGCAGGCGGCTGCCTTAGACCTACTCGGCCACCTCTCCAGAATTAAATTAATTATAACATAATCAGGTGGTGGAGAGTTTTAGGAATTCCTCATATGTTATAGTCTTTATTCCGAGCTCCTTTGCCTTCTGGAGCTTTGAGCCAGGCTCTTCTCCTACTATAAGATAATCTGTATTTTTTGACACAGAAGAACCCACATGACCACCAAGCCTCTCTATCTCTTCCTCTACCTCTTTTCTTGGTTTTGGTAATGTGCCTGTAATTACAAAGGTGAGTCCTTCAAGGGGCCTCTTTTCTGCCTTCTTTTCAGCATGCTCAGGGTTTATTATCTGGAGACCCATCTTTTTCATGGTTTCAAGGGTCTTTATGTTTTCAGGGTTATTAAAGAAGTCGTATATAGAATTAGCTATCTTTTCTCCAATCTGGGGTATCTCCGTCAGTCTCTCCTTTTTTATATGATAGAGGTCTTCCAGCCTCTTAAAATTCCTTGCAAGGACCTTTGCTACATACTCTCCAACATGGAGTATGCCAAGGCTATAAAGGAATCTCGAAAGGGTTGTCTTTTTGGATGCCTCAATAGCATCTATAAGGTTCTGGGCAGATTTCTCGGCGAATCTTGGAAGTTTTAAAAGGTCTTCCTTTTTTAGCCTGTATATGTCGATAAAATTCTTTATCAAACCCTTTGAATAAAGAAGCTCCACAGTCTTTTCTCCAAGGCCCTCTATGTTCATAGCACCACGACTTGCGAAATGGATTATCCTTTCCTGAACCTGTGCAGGGCAATTTATATTGATGCATCTAACCGCAACCTCATCAGGCTCTCTTACAACCCTGCTACCGCATTCAGGACATCTCTCGGGAATCGGGAAGGGTTTTTCTTTACCAGTCCTCTTTTCCTTAATAACCATAACAACATGGGGTATGACATCCCCTGCCCTTTCGACTAACACAGTATCTCCTATCCTGATGTCCTTTCTCTCCATCTCGTCCCAGTTATGAAGGGTTGACCTTGTTACAGTAACTCCTCCAATCCTGACAGGCTCAAATATGGCATAAGGGGTGAGGACCCCTGTTCTTCCAACAGAGGCCTTTATATCAAGTATCCTTGTTGTTGCCTGATGGGCAGGAAACTTGTAGGCAATTGCCCATCTTGGCTCACGGGTCTTTACTCCCAGAATTTTCTGTAGCTTGAAGTCATTTACCTTTATTACCGCTCCATCTGTCTCAAAGGGCCATTTTTCCCGCAACCTCGAAATTTCTTCTATCGCCTCAATAACCTTTTGAGGTCCCTTTGCAAGTTTCACAACCGCTGGAACAGGAAATCTCTTGTTTTTTAGCCATTCAATAAATTCCATCTGGCTGGAGAACTCTCTTCCCTTAATAGCTCCAACACCATAGCAGGCAAGATGGAGTCGCCTCTTTGCTGTTATGGATGGGTCGAGCTGTCTTACAGAACCAGCAGCAGCATTTCTCGGATTTGCAAAGAGGGGTTCACCAGCCATCTCCCTCTCTTTGTTTAATCTCTCAAATTCATCTATGTTCATATAAACCTCTCCACGAATATCTATCTCTTCAGGAACATCTCCTCCCTCTATTCTTAATGGAATGGATTTTATTGTCTTTATGTTTTGGGTGACATCTTCCCCTTCATATCCATCACCTCTTGTTGAAGCCTTTTCGAGAAGTCCTTTAATATAGGTGAGCTCTATGGCAAGGCCATCATATTTTGGTTCAATGGTATACTCTATTTCTTCATTCGTCCCGAGAAACCTCTTTACCCTCCTGTCAAATTCCCTTACTTCTTCATAATTAAAGGCATTGTCCAGAGAGAGCATGGGTTCCTTGTGTCTGACCTTTTCGAATTTTTCAAGAGGTGGAGCCCCTATCCTTTGAGTTGGTGAATCAGGAAGGATATAGTTATATCTTTCCTCAAGCTCCTTCAACCTTCTAAGGAGCCTGTCGTATTCTTCATCAGAGATTACAGGTGAATCAAGGACATAATACCTGTAGTTATGATAATTAATCTCATCAACAAGCCTCTTTATCTCAGCCTTTATCTCCTCTGTAAGCCTCTCAGCCATAAGCTCACACCTCCTGGTGGCGAAGTAACAATTGGGGATTGATTATTTCTATTAAGAATTTCAGTGCCTCAATAGCTGCCTTTTCTTTATTCTCCCCCCTTTCCCCGGATAGTTTCAGCTCCCTTGTGTATGTCTTATCCAATGCCCTTACTGCCAGATATACAAGACCTTTATCCTTGTTTTCAAGCACATCTGGTCCGAGATTTCCTGTTGTTGCCAGAGCATAATCAGAGCCTGTGAGCCTCTGGACACCTTCTGCCATTTCAGAGGCTGTTTCTTTACTTATTACACCATATTTTGCAATGGTCTGAGCTTTTACTCCAAGTATCTTTTCCTTTAGTGAGGCAGAGTAGGTAACAGCACCTCCTTCAAAAAAGAGGCTTGCACCTGAAAGGGCTGTAATGTAGTGACTTATAAGACCACCTGTACAGGATTCTGCTACGGAGAGCTTGAGGCCCTTTTCCTTAAAGACTTTATGAAGCCTCTCTAAAACAGAAAGAACTTCATCAGGGATTTTCGCTATGGCTGTCATATCTTTATTATAATAGATTTATGGAACAATGCTATCCACCAATTAGTGGCGAAGTAACAGTTGAAAATCCTCTTTTTCTGTTTGTAAAAGTGCTCATTTTTGGAATAATTCTGCTTTTACCCCTGGCCTGCCATAGTGCTGTGCTCATGGATGATGGATTGTGCATTGTTAATAGAGAGAGTATGCTCAAGGCTGAGACTAAAAAGGGCATATTCAAGAAGGGTGGTGTGGTTGTTGAGTTTTTTGTTAATGGAAGGTCTATTGGTAAGGCCCTTTCAGGTGGAGATGGTATTGCCTATAAAGCCCATACTTTTAATAAAAGAGGACTTAAAAAAATAGAGGCCAGGGTGGCGAAAGGAACAGTTGAGGAAACTACAACAGCAAAAATGCTCTGTCTCGAGCAGGGAGAAGAAATTCTTCTAATTGATATTGAGACATTGCGGATTAATCCTTTTTCATCAATTCCGAGAAAATTCAGTAAAGAGGTCTTAAAGAGATTAAGCAGGAGATTCCCGATTGTTTATGTCCAGACAGGTCCTGGTTCACGAAAAGAGATAGAAGAATGGCTTTCAAAAAATGGATATCCTTCTGCACCTCTCCTTGGTATTTATGAAGGGCTTTTTTCTGATATCTTAGACCTTGGCCTCAGGATAAGGGCTGTTGTGGGAACAGAAAAGGTGGTAGAAATGGCCCTTTCTCATGGGCTAAGGGCCATTACCTTTGAGGATATTGAAGGCACAGTAGAGGTAAATAGCTGGCTCGAGATTGAAAAAAAGTTGTTATAAGTTTTAAACCACCAAAGGCTTCAGGAGATTAAGAAAAACCTTATAGCCTGAAGCTTGGTAACAGTTTAGTTTTCCCAACAGAGTACAGCATGACTGGCTTCTCGGCAAAATTTAAACTACCTTGTTTCAGAGCTGAAAGCTTCATTATGTCTTCATTCCTCATCATTAATTTATCAGCCGTGGCTGTCTTCAGGACAGCCACTCCCTGCCAAGACCCGTGAAATTTTGACTCGAAGCCAGCCATGCCATACCCTTATTTTTTAGGAAAACTTACCTATTACGAAGACTGACCTTCATGCAGAAGGCCTATTTATAGGTGCGAGAAAATCTTCCAGCCTCATTAGAGGCGATATCTTGAAGGCCTTCTCAAGGATAGCTGCCCTTTCAGCCTCGGTTTTTGCCAGCTTGTACTTTTCCCTTAATTTTTTCAGCTTCTCTCTTCTGTGCCTTCTTCTGTGAAGTTCAGCTTCTCTCCACTGTCTTGACATAGATTTTATTTACCATAAAGCCTAATAGGTTTTCAAGCACCTGTTGCCCAGTGTAGTACCTATCACCTATTCTTCAGCCCGAATGTCTGTCAGCAACCTTTGAAGCACCAAAGGAATCAGGTTTTGTGACAGCCACATATCCAGAACCAGCAACCATTCCTACGACCTCTTTTATAATCTCCCTTGTCTCTCCATTCTCACCAACATCTATGTGAATCTCAACAGGAAGTTTTGAATAACCATTTTCTGATAGCCTCTGTCTTAATAACTCAGCAACCTCAAGGCTCAGGGTAGTCTCCAGCATTATCCTCTGCCTGAGATTTTTGATTTTTCTGTGCCTGAATTTCCTGTAAAAGTATCTTCCTCCTGCTCCTTTTCTATGAATCACTATTGCAACCACAAAGGTGGTCTCGTCTCCCAGAAGGGAGTCGCTACCAATTATCAGACGGTAGCGCTTTTCTGGTGCTTGTTCAATAAATTCTATAAGTTTTCCAAAGACTTCATTAAAGGTCAGGGTTCCAGAGGTGGGGCTCTGAAATATCAGTTTCTCTTGCGAGGCCGTGTCCATAATGGAATAATTTTAGCTCTTTTATTATTGAAAAAACAAGTTTTTTAGGTGGCTCAGCAACTGTTACTCCGCCACAAGAGGTAACAAAAGGTATGAGCAGGCAAGGTTTATGAGGCTCACGAATCCCCCGTTGGGTGCTCGGTTCGGAATAGAGACTTACCTTAGGGGGGGTTGACAAGAATAATTCTAATCTGATAATATTTATTAAATAGGAATTATGGAAAAGTATAAAAACATAGGTCTTAAGCTCACACCCCAGAGACTGGCAGTCCTTCAATATCTTGAAGGGAACAAGAGCCATCCCTCTGCAGAGGAGATTTACCGTGCTGTTAAGAGGAGATTTCCGACTATATCTTTTGCCACGATTTACAACATCCTCGAAAGCCTTAAAGAAAAAGGCCTTGTGCAGGAGCTTAATATTGATCCTTATAAAAAGAGATTTGATCCTGATACATCCCATCATCACCATCTTATATGTACTAAATGTGGAAGGATTGTTGATATTGAAATGGACTTCAATCCCTCTTTACCAGAAGCTGAAGGATTCCGTATTGAGAGGATTCATATGGAATTCTATGGGGTTTGCAGAGATTGCAGTTCAAAGGGTAAATAATTTTTTATTTTAAAATAGGAGCTTTTAGCTCCTGAATATTAAAATTAAGGAGGTCTAAGATGTCAGAGGTCGTAAGAATAGGTCAGAGGGTACCAGATTTTGAACTTGAAACCTTTAATCCATCAACAGGTAAGTTTGGGAAGTTCAGTCTTGCCGAGGCGGTGAAGAATAAGAAGTGGACTATCCTTGTTTTCTATCCAGCAGACTTCACATTCATATGCCCAACAGAGCTTGCTGATGTTGCTGAAAAGTACGAGGAGCTCAAAAAACTGGGTGCAGAGGTTGTCTCTGTAAGCACTGATACTAAGTTTGTCCATTATGGCTGGTACCAGCAGGAAAAAGCCATTAAGGATGTGAAGTATCCTATGGGTGCTGACCCAAAGGGAACGGTATCGAGGCTCTTTGGTGTTTATGATGAGGATCAGGGTCTTGCCCTCAGGGGGACATTTATAATCAATCCAGATGGAGTTCTTGTCTCTTCTGAGGTCAATTACTACAATGTTGGAAGAAATGCTGATGAGCTTCTCAGGAAGCTCGAAGCCTTTACCTATGTATGGGACAAACCAGAAGAGGTCTGCCCTGCAAAATGGAGACCTGGTCAGAAGACCTTGAAGCCTTCTGAAGAGATTGTTGGAAGGGTCTATGAGGCCCTGAAATAAAAGGAGGTGGATTATGGCAACTAAGAGATTACAGGTTTATAAGTGTGAAGTTTGTGGAAACATGGTGGAGGTAGTTCATGAGGGAGCAGGTGCCCTTGTCTGCTGTGGCAAGACCATGAGGCTCTTTGAGGAGAATACGGTTGATGCATCAAAGGAGAAACATGTCCCTGTTATTGAGAATATTGATGGTGGATACAGGGTGAAGGTTGGTTCAGTCCCCCATCCCATGGAGGAAAAGCACTATATAGAATGGATAGAGCTTGTTGCTGATGGAAGGGCTTACAGGGAGTTCCTTAAACCCGGACAGCAACCTGAGGCTGTTTTCAAGATTGATGCATCGCAGGTCTCAGCAAGGGAGTATTGTAATCTCCATGGCTTATGGAGGGCTTAGTCATGGCAAAGAAGAAAAAGGTCTATGTCTGTCAGATATGTAATACCTATCTCACAAAAGACGAGGATGAAGCAATTCCGGTATGCTGTGGTAAAGAATGGTAGAGATGGATGAGTTTGAAAAAAGGAGAAGTAAAGGATATTAAAGAGAGCTCTGGTGGGTCTAATAAAAAGGAGGTTTGCTATGGAGACAACAACAAAACAGGAATTAAAAGAATATGTATGCCAGCAATGTGGCTATATTTATGACCCTAAAAAGGGCGATAAGAAGAACAAGATACCCCCGGGTGTGCCCTTTGAAGAATTGCCAGATACTTACAAGTGTCCCCTCTGCGGTGCACCAAAAGCAAGATTTGCACCAATGCTTGATTAGGAGGTTTAGTTATGTGCATGGATTATAAGGTGAGTTGTGAATGCGGTAAATACACAGCGAGCTTCAGCTTCAGGGACAATATAATGCCACCAGAGGTTGTCAACAGGCTCTACTGTCCTGAGTGTGCCTCAGGTATAGAGATTAATCCATCGAGGATGCTTGTTGACAACGGATGGATAATTGAATATGATATGGATATTGCAAGGTTCGCTGCAAGGGTTCTTCCTGTAAAAGAGCTGACACCTGAATGGATTTTTGACCAGGGCTACTGTACATGGAGAGGACTTTATCCAATGGACTATATAGACTCTGTCAATGAAAGACAGAGGATTGCAGAGCTTTCAAGGCGAGACCCTAAAAGATACCTTGAGGAATTAAAACAGTGGGGTATCAAGAGGATGGATCGCCTTAGGGCTGAAGGATGGAGGAAGGCAAATGGAGGAGAAAAGATATGGATATAAAGAAAAGCCAGCCTGTGCTGAGCTGAGGGAACCCTTTCCTGAATTTGTGACATGTCCGAAATGTGGAGAGGATGTGGAGATCTGGACTGATGAGGAAGAGACCCACTGCCTCTTCTGTGGTTACCATCTCTTCAGGAAAGAGGCTATAGTGCACTGAAAGGTTACAGGGGAAACCCTGTAACCTCCTTTACCCCCTTCGGGGATTTATAGATTTAATTTAAAGGAGGAGTGTTTTATGGCAAGCAGGGAATTACTTGACAAACTCAATGATGCAATTGCAAGGGAGCTTCAGGTGAGTGTCCAGTATATCTGGCAACATGTAATGGTAAGGGGTATTAATGCAGAGGCTGTTGGAGGGGTCTTTAAGAAAATAGCCATTACAGAGATGAAACATGCTGAGGAGATTGCTGAAAGACTCGATTATCTTGGCGGAGTGCCAACAACAAAACCAGCTCCGATAACAGTTGGTAAGAACCTCAGGGAGATGCTCGAGATAGACAAAAAGGCAGAAGAGGAGGCCATCAGCCTTTATAAAGAGATTATCAAGCTTGCTGATAAAGAGGGCGATGTCGTTACAAAGAGGCTTTTTGAGTCAATTCTTGCTGATGAAGAGGAGCACCACAATCAGTTTTCAACATTACTTGAGGACTGATTTTTATTGGGAAGTTTCGGGGTAGAACACAGAGGAGGTGAGAGGATATGAATCCTGTAGAATTAAAGAATGGTATCTACTGGGTTGGTGCTATTGACTGGGCTGTAAGGGATTTTCATGGATATATAACACCAAGAGGAACTACCTATAACAACTACCTTATCATTGATGATGAGATAACCCTTATTGACACAGTAAAGGAAGACTTTGCCGAGATTACAATTAAAAATATAAGGGCATTAGTTGAGCCTTCAAGGATAAGGCATATAATTGTCAACCATATAGAAAACGACCACGCCTCTGGTCTTGACAGGGTAAAGGCCCTGTGCCCTCAGGCAGATGTCTATATTACCGAGAGGGGCAGGAAAGGTCTTGAGAGGTTCTTTGATATATCCTCATGGGACATAAAGACTGTGAAGACAGGCGACACCCTGAAGATTGGCAAAAGGACCCTTCTCTTTATTGAGACACCAATGCTTCACTGGCCCGATTCCATGTTCACATATATCAAGGAGGAGAAGGTCCTTATAAGTCAGGATGCCTTTGGCCAGCATATTGCATCATCAGCAAGGTTTGATGATGAGTATATAACCTGTGAATCCATGTCTGAACTCGAGGATGCTGTAATTGATTACTATGCAAACATCCTTATGCCCTTTGGACAGCTCATTAAGGCAAAGATAGATGAGATAAAGAAGCTCGGCATAGAGATAGAGATGATTGCACCCGATCATGGTGTTATCTGGAGGCAGAATCCCCAGAAGGTGCTTCAGATGTATCTTAACATGGCAACAGGAGGAGCAAATCTCAGTGTATCCATAATCTACGATACCATGTGGCATAGCACAGAGCAGATGACCCTTCCGATTATGCAGGGAATAAGGGATGAAGGAGTTGACTGCAAGGTAATAAAACTCAGGGCAACACCTATGAGTGTTGCTATTAAGGAGTTCTGGAAATCCCGCGGGGCATTAATAGGAACCCCTACATTAAACAATATTATGTATCCATCAGTCTCTGAGTTTTTAACCCATTTGAGAGGACTCAGGCCAAAAAACAGGATTGCTGGTGCCTTTGGTAGCTATGGCTGGGGGGGTGGAGCTGTAAAGGAGGTCTATGAAGAACTTAAGAGGATGGGACTCGAAATATACGAGCCTGGTATTCAGGTAATGTACAGACCATCCTTAGAGGATGAAAAGAGGCTTTATGAATTTGGAAGAGACTTTGCCAGAAAGGTAAAGGAATACCATTCGAGATTTTAGGAGGTAGATTATGGGAGTATGGAAATGCACTATCTGTGGATATGAATATGATGAAGAAAAGGAAGGTACACCCTTTGAAAAACTTCCTGATGACTGGCGTTGTCCTGTCTGCAACGCACCAAAGGATGCCTTTGAAAAGGTAAGATAGGAGGTGTTTTTATGGCAAATACAGAGAAAAACCTGCTCGAGGCCTTTGCAGGTGAGTCCCAGGCAAACAGGAAATACCTTGCCTTTGCAAAAAAGGCAGAGGAAGAGGGCTACAGGCAGATAGCAAAGCTCTTCAGGGCAGCTGCTGAGGCAGAGACAGTTCATGCATTGAACCACTTAAGGGAGCTTGGTGGGATAAAATCGACAAGGGAGAACCTTGAAGCAGCTATTAATGGTGAAACCTATGAGTTTCAGAAGATGTATCCAGAATTCATAGAAGATGCAAAAAAAGAAGGGAAAGAGTCTGCCCTCAGGAGCTTTAACTTTGCCAATGAGGTGGAAAAGGTTCATGCCCAACTTTACAGAAAGGCCCTCGAAAATATCGGCAGGAATCCTGATGTGGACTATTATGTCTGTCAGGTCTGCGGGAATACTGTTGAGGGAGCACCACCCGATGAATGCCCTATATGTGGGGCAAAGAAAGAGGCATTTAAAAAGATAGACTGATGAAGGTCATAGCCTTTAATGGAAGCCCGAGGGTAGAGGGTAATACAGAGATACTTTTAAAAGAGGCTCTCAGGATTGCCCGTGAGGCTGGTCATGAGATAACCCTCTTTAATCTTAATCTCATGAACATAAGACCCTGTCAGGACTGTGGTGGCTGTGAGAATACTGGCGAGTGCATAATTGATGATGATATGACCGAGATATACAATGCAATAAGGGAGGGGCAGAGGTTTATCCTTGCCTCTCCTGTATTCTTTTTTGGTATTAGTGCTCAGGCAAAGGCAATGATTGACAGGACACAGGCCTTCTGGTGCGAAAAATATCTCCTCAAAAGACCTATACCTGAAGGCCCAAATGGTAGAAAAGGGCTTTTTATAGTTGTTGGAGGGATGAAGAAGGAGATAGGTATACAGTGTTCAGAGGCTACTGCAAAGGCATTTTTCAGGACAATAAGTGTACCTGCCCACGAGACAGTGAGCTTTCTCGGAGTGGATGCCAAAGGTGCTATCCTTGATATACCTGATGCCTTTAAAAGGATAGAGGATGCAGTAAAGAGACTTCTTTCATAAGATAAAGAAGGAGGTTAAGATGGGACTATTCGATTGGTTGTTTAAGAGGAAAAAGAATGAATTTCAGATTGAGTGGGATGATCAATATAGCGTGGGCATAGTAGAGATTGATGCCCAGCACAGGAGACTCTTTCAGATTTACAACAACCTTGTTGAGGCAATGTATCAGGGAGTAGGGATAAAGGAACTCGGTAATGCCCTGAATGAACTACTTGAGTATGCTGTTGTTCATTTCATGACAGAAGAGGCATATATGGAAAAATACAGTTATCCGGGTATTGGGCCCCATAAATCAGTTCACAAAGAGTTCAGGGAGAGGTTTTACAAACTGCACAAGGAATTCCACGAAGGTAAACCTGTTATTACAGCTGAGGTTGTTGAGTATTTGAGGGACTGGCTGAAGGGTCATGTCCTCAATATGGATCAGAAATATGCACCGCACTTAAAGCGAGCTGGTGCAAAGTAGTTTACTTGCTCGAAGGTGCAAAAATATATTATGATATAAACTGAATTGGCGAAGTAAGATTTGGGCAGGTAGCTCAGTCGGTAGAGCAGGGGCCTGAAAAGCCCCGTGTCGGCGGTTCGATTCCGTCCCTGCCCACCATAAGTAAGGTCGGAGCTCACTGTTTTCCAAAACAAATTTGAAGGGCTTTTAAAATAGGCATAAGGCCTCAAACAGGCTTGGGGCCAGAGGCTGAAGTAAGCGTAGAGCGTATAGCGGGTAGCGAACAGAATAGAGATTTACTCCCTACACGCTATACGCTATTCGCTACACGCTATAACCTAATCCTTCAGCCTAATTATGCCCATTAAAAACTTTATTTTAGACAGTTATGGTCGGAGCTCAAATGTCAATATTAATACCTCTTTTGACAGCCCTTCATGTGATTGTGGTTATCCTCTGGATAGGAGGGGTAGCCTTTGTAACTATTAATATATTTCCTATCCTCATGAGGATGGAAGACTCCCTTGAAAAGGTCAGGTATTTCCAGGCTGTAGAAAATAGGTTTGCCAGGCAGGCAAGGCTTTATGCCTTGATTGCAGGAATTACAGGTGCGGTGATTCTATTCCTTGAGAATGGCTGGTCAGGTCTTTTCACCAGGAGGGGACTCGGAATCCTCCTTATGCTCCTTGCATGGCTTGTCTATGTGCTCATACTCACCTTTGAGAAAGGTATCTTCAAGGTTCTTTTCAGTGAAAGAGTTCAGGATGTATCAAGGATATTTTTTAAACTGAATATCTTTCACTGGTTTATCCTTACACTGAGTTTCCTCGCCATATTTGCTGGTGTCTACTTTGGTCACGGAGGCACCTTTTAAGTTCCTCCTTGAGGATAATTATTACAGAAAGATTATCATTGACTACAGATATCAGTCTGAAGAGCCTCCTGTTTATGAGTCCTTAGATCTTTCCGAAACCCTCAAGAAGGCCCTCGAAAAAAGGGGTATCCAGAGGTTTTATACCCATCAGGTAGAGGCCCTTAGACACATAAGAGAAGGAAAGAATGTAGTAATAATGACACCCACTGCCTCTGGAAAGAGTCTGATTTATAATATTCCGATTATTGAGGATATTCTGGAAGAGCCCTCCTCAACAGCCCTTATGATCTTTCCATTAAAGGGCCTTGAGCAGAATCAACTGGAAGTCCTTAATGAGTTGATGAGGGATTCAGGCCTGACAGAAATCCATGTATCAAAGAGGGGTTCTATTATAAAAAGGGCAGAGGTCTATGATGGAGATATATCAGATTACAGACGGAGGTCCATCAGGCTCCACAGGCCATCGGTGCTCCTCACGAATCCAGACATGATTCATCTTGCCATAAATGCCTATCACAGAAAGTGGTCAGATTTTTTAAGCCATCTTAAATATATAGTGATTGATGAGCTCCATGCCTACAGGGGTGTCTTCGGTTCCCATGTGAGCCATGTCCTTAGAAGGCTTAAAAGGATAGCCTCTTTTTATGGTGCCTCACCCAGGTTTATTGCCTGCTCAGCTACTATAGCTAATCCCCTTGAACTTGCCGAGACCCTTACAGGTGAAAGATTTGTCCTCATTGATAAGAGCGGTGCTCCGAGATCTGGAAGACATTATTTCCTTATTAATCCCTTAGAGAGCCCATATACAGAGGCTACGAGACTCTTTATTTATTTAGTCAAATCAGGTCTCAGAACAATAGCCTTTACAAAGGCAAGAAAGGTCACAGAACTGATTTATCGATGGGTCATTGAAAGGGAACCATCCCTGAAGGATAAGGTGAGCGCCTACAGGGCAGGATTTCTTCCCGGTGAAAGGAGGGATATTGAACAGAGACTCTTCAGAGGCGATATGCTTGGTGTAATAACTACATCAGCCCTTGAGCTTGGTATTGATATAGGTGGCCTCGATGCCTGCATCCTTGTTGGTTATCCGGGCTCAATATCGAGCTTTTACCAGAGGGCAGGAAGGGTTGGAAGGGGAGGTCAGGAATCAGGGGTATTTTTTATTGCCCTTAGAGACGGTCTTGATCAGTATTTTATGAGACATCCTGAGGAATTCTTCAATAAGGGCTTTGAGGCAGTAGTTATAGACCCATCAAATCCCTATATCCTTAAAGACCATATCCTGTGCGCTGGAGCTGAGCTCTCATTTATTGAAGAGGATGGAAAGATAAAAAATTACGACCTCAAGAATATTGATATGGATAAGCTCCATGGTCTCATAAAGGATCTTCTTGCTCAAAATCTTATGAAGAGGTCAAAGAGGAACAGGATTTATTCTGTTAATAGATTTCCTCATAAAGAGATTTCTATAAGGAGCAGTGGTACTGTTTACAGAATTAAACTCAAATTACGCAAGGGTGTCACCTAAAAAATGGATTTCAGCCTCCTCGAAGTTAAGAAGTGCCTTTGTTAGCATCTTGAAGACCGCCCTCAATATATATAATCCTGACATTGTAATCTAAT
>Ga0272445_1001340_pt1 | contig 19421 bp, 26 predicted proteins | sample YNPCB0031_FD_194404 | JGI IMG/M metagenome (GOLD analysis project Ga0272445, IMG submission 194404) | Hot spring sediment microbial communities from Yellowstone National Park, WY, United States - YNP-CB-003-1 | ecosystem: Environmental > Aquatic > Thermal springs > Hot (42-90C) > Sediment... | reverse complement strand
AGAGTATCTGGACATTAAGGCACTAAGGGAAGACTTCAGCGACGAAATTTTGAGGCGCTATCTCAAGGAGACCTATCCGATTTTCATCCGATGGCGGAAGAAGTAGGGGCGGGCACAAAATTTGGCGGCAGCGCTCCCGAGCCGACCGTCTCCCCGCCCCACTCTCAATTGGCGGGTCTTTTAGGTTCAATCTATCGCTGCTTCAAATATTCCCTCATTGCTTCGGCAACGAGTTCTTGAAATGTCCGCCCCTCGTCAATTGCCATATGCTTGAAGGTCTTGACCAAATCAACAGGTAGCCGAATTGTAACCTTCGTCATCGGCTCAAAACCCTCTGATGCCTCAGCCTTGGCTCTCGTTCCTTCTCTCGGCTCTAATTGCTCCATGACCTTTACCCCTTTCCTTCCAAGTTCCGTTAAGGTATCCTCTTTCCTTTTCCTCACTTCTTCGTCACCCTCCTTTCGATGGCTTCAGCGATTTGCTCAATTTGCTGTGCCCACTTGCTCGCAGGAGCGAGAATGTGCAGCGGTTTCCTTTCCAGTGCGGTCTCTTTGACCCTAACAGACTTGGAAAGCACACCTAAAAACTTCCCCTCTCCCATGAGTTGCTTAACTGACTCGATAACCCTTTGAGTTATCCTCGTGTGTTCCTCGGCTAAGTTCACAACGACGCCCAAAACTTCCACCGCCCTTTTCTGTTTACTCGAAAACTCAACCAAATTCTCAACCAACTGAACTATCCCTGCGACTGCAAAGGGAGAAGGGTCAACGGGGACAACAATGTAGTCGCAGGAGAGAATTGCTGCCCTCGTTAAGGGTCTCCAACCTGTAGGTGTATCCAAAAGGACAAGGTCAAAAGGTAACGAGCGGATTACTTGGGAAGGCAAAAGAAGGTCTGGGTTCGTCCCCCTCATGTCCCAACTTGAGAGTTTGCTGTCAGCGCCCAAAAGCCAAAGGTTCTCTGAGACAGGATAGGGTTGCGGGGACTTTCGGGAAAATAGGCAGCGGGTTTGAGCGTCCTCAGGGAGACTTTCGGGAGGCAGAAAAGCAAAGGTTAAGTTGCCCTGAGGGTCGAAATCGATTGCTAAAAATCTCTTACCCTTATCAGCCCAAAGAGAAGCCAAGTTGTAAGTTAAAGTTGTTTTCCCAACCCCGCCCTTTAAACTGGCAAAAGCGATGACGACCATGCTAAACCACTTCCGCTTTCCGAGTTTCCTGTTGCCTTACGAATGGATTGTCATTCGTAAGACTTGCCTTACGAAAGAATTGCTGGCTCACATCTATTTAGACATCGTTTTGCTACCCTTCGTTGCCTCTGGAACGATTGGCTCAATCTCGATTTTCGTCTTAGCCCTGACCTTGACTTTGAGGATGGTTTTGCAGTGAGGGCATCGGATTGTGACAACACCTTCGTCATTCAACTGCAGCGCTAAGGGTTTAACCTTCCACCTTATCGTTGCTCCTATCTTGCCCCAGAACTTCTTTGATAACCGTCTCCGATATTTCGTGTCGTTGATTGCGTGCCATAGGGTTGTTTTGTCGTAGCCAGTCATTTCAGCCATCCTCTTTAGAGAGATTCCAGCCCTTTCTATCCAGTCCTTCCAGCGCACCTTCCTACCCCCTTTCCTGCGGACGGCGTGGGCTCAAAAAGGGGTTATGCAACCCTCGTTGCATTTTGGCTCAGAGCCCCCCTCTCAGTAAGACCCCATTAAAGACCCACTCCCAATCCAACAGACCCCTCTCAGAACCTTTTAGGCGGGATAAGGATACCGCCGCACTCCTCCCGCCATCCGATTTCAACCCTTAAAGCCAACCCATAAGGATTACACTACTGATGATGCCGAACATCGGGCTGCCCAAACCTTTGCGACCATCGCCCACGAAGTCCTACACCATGAGATTCAAGCCCACGACGAAGAATTTGCGAGTGAATTGACCGCCTTAACGGGCGTTTTGGACGCTATGGGCTGGAAGACCAACTCGCAGGCACGGCTGGCAAAACATTACGAGAAAGTGTTAGACATGATGGAAGGGCTCTCAAAGTTGGTGGAAGGGCGCGAAAACTTGTTCCGCGCGGAAGGGTTAAAGGAAAAAGATTAAGGGTTGGAACATATTAAGGGCGTAGATGCATTAAGGGTTTGGTGCGATCAAGGTTTTGACATTAAAGGTTGGGTTGTTAAGGTTCAGCCCTTAACGATTAAGGTTTTGGTGGTTGCAATTAAAGATGTGGTGATTAAGGTTTGTAGCATTAAGGCTTGGTAGCGATTAAGGTTTTTGTCCGCTCTTAACGATTAAGGGTTGTGCTCACCCTTAAGTTTTTTGTTCTTAAGTGCCACTTTTGCCGCTTCCCAATAGAAAGCCAAAACCCACTTGCGTGCCCTCTCTTGTTCTCCGTCTGGGGCTATGTCTATAACCGTTTCGGGCTTGATGGGCATAGGTTCGTCGGGGTTGGGCGCAACATCCAAGTAGGCAACAAGTTCCATAACCTTTTCCCAGACCCGCAACCAATCGTCGCCCAAGTTTTTAAAGGTAGTCAGGTAGGCTTTGGCACACAAGTAGTCATCCCGCTTAAGGAAGCCGTAGATAGCGTGGGCAGCCGACCACCTTATTTCCTCTTTTTCCTCCTCAGACCGCTTCCGCCACCTTTTGCGTAACTCTTCCCATAAGGCTTCTTCCTCCGCCTCCCGCTCCTCTTTTGAGCGTTTCCGCAACACTTGGCGCAACTTTTCCCATAAGGCTTCTTCCCATAAGGCTTCTTCGTCGTTCGGCATAAAGCATTCCCCCTATAAATGGTCATTAGCCTGCAGTCCACATTATCCCCTTAAGACTAATAGGTTACGATGCTCGCAACCTTAATGCATTAGCCCTACAACCTTAATACATTAGCCCTAAAACCTTAATGTGTTTCGGCGCACATCCTTAATCGTTTAGACCCACCAACCTTAATGCGTTAGACCCACAACCTTAATGTTAAGCGTCATCATCCTTAAATTGGGCTTGGAGCAAGCCCGCAGGGGTGACACCTTAACAGTATCGTCATGCCTGCAAGAAGTTGTCTGTTTCAGCCGCCAACGGCTCATCAACACGATTAAGGGTTGGAGCGGGACACCTCCGTAAGCACTTTTCGAACCCACTCCCTAAATTCCTTCTTTAAGGGTTTGGGCATCGCACGGTAGGAAGGCACTTTGGTCATGAACCACACAATCTTTCTGGCTTGTTCTCGCACGGGCATGTCGTCGGTCACGCCCAGCCACTTCTTAAGGTCTTCTAAGGTCGTGACCAACTTGCGCCGTCCCTTTTTGTCGGTCACATAAAAATCCCAACTAACATAGCGTATCCAGTCCTCGTTCATAATCGTAAGGTCAATCTATTCGGGCGTCAGTTCTCTCGGCATCAATCATTACCTTACCTACTTTAAGGGTTAGCTTTCCATTCTTGGCGATGCACTAACCCGTAAGACCCAAACTTTGAGGCGTTCTACTTTCCACCATAACTTTAAGGGTGTGGTCAAGGTCATCCCTTAAACCGTCGTTCCATTGTGGGTGCATCTTCTATGTTCCCCCAAGTGTATTGCAGCAACTTTTCGCCCAGTTCCTTAGCCTTGCCGATGTCACCTTTGGCGACGGCAGCCTCAAACTCCCGCCACACACCCTTAACTTCGTCCTCGTAACCCTTAAATTGGTCAAAGAACCATCCCGATGTTTCGCCTTTGTTCAGCGCCCGCAACAACAACACCCGTTTGGGATAAGTGATGTATTGGTAAAGGTAGTCCATAAGGAAATCCTTAAGGGTTTCAAGGTTGCCGAAGCCAACTTCAAGCCTCTCATCCTTAAACGGCGACTTCATGACATCCTTTTGCTTACTTAGAGTGACACCATCGGTAGCGTGCCAATGGATGCGACTGCGGTTCACCTCAGCCTTAATTAGAACCTTAAGGATAACGGGCATGTCGGGGTGCATGTCCGCAATCTCCCTTAACCTTAACACAATTTCAGCCCCGTCCATTGGTGTTTGGAACGCCTTGCCGAACCTTCCCCAGTTGGTCGCCCTGTCAATCAACTCCACCAACAACCGAATGGTCGAGTCTTTTAAGGCGTCATTGAGCAATTGAAACAAGGCATCGTTGAGCAATTGAAAGAAGCCCATCGTTAATCATCCCCCCTATTTTCTTTGCATTAAGGTCGTCAACTATGACACCCCCACCAACGCCCACCTTAATGTCATGGTTCGCGCTCCCATAGCTCCGTGATCGTCCAATGCAGCAACTCTCCCAAGTCAGCAAGCCCCTGCGGGAACATTTCAACCCACCTATCCCCCGCCATAAAGAGTGCCACGCCGATACCCCACTTAGCGATAATTTCGGACGGCACATCCCGCTTTTTCTCTATTTCTACCACCATTGGGATATGGGCGACATAGATAGGTCGGGCATTAAGGTTGCCGAATTGGATGACGGCGACGGGCATTTGAAACCCATAAACCTTCTGGGCAGCATCCTTAAATTGTTGCGGGATGCCCCTTAAGTTCTCTATGAAAGTTTGTAGAACCTTTCGTTAATGTTTGTAAGGTTGGGAATGGCGTCCTATAACTTGATTGAAATTAAGGGTTTGGTCCGCCCGGCAGGGCGAGGACGGGTTAGCGCTAAGTAAGGGATTAACGAATAACCTGTTGGGACTAACATCGCTAACTCGCCAACCCCCTTTAGGATTAAGGGATAAGGTGTTGGTCTTAACGCAGGTGACGGCAGAGATGCCCCTACATTATTATTGCCAGCCCGACCGAGGCAAGAGTTTGCTGTCCGCAAGGTCACTTGGGTCTTTAGTTCCGACATCGCCAAGTGCGTCCAGCTACTAACCTTAACGCCACCCGCCAACATCCCTTACGGGCTCATCCTGCCAAGATGACAACCTTAATTGGGCAACAACCTTAATTGTGTTTTTCAAAAATGGGGGTGCAAAAACATGGACATTGAACTCCTTGACACGGAGAAAAAGCGGTTAAGGGAAGAGAGGATTAAGGTGGGGTCTCAGGCTACAAGGGAAAAGCGCAAGACCCAAGTGCTGAGGGTCTATCAACTCAAACTGCAAAACCTTAAGGCACATCAGCAGGAAAAGTTAACCCGTCTCTTTTTGGAAGCCAAATGGTTCTACAACCATATCGTCGCCGACATTGATAACCGCCTGACGCCCGAGGTTTGGAAACTTAAGGTTGTGTCGGTTAAGGTTGGCGACCAATTTGAAGACCGACCCCTAACGATATTGCCAGCCCAATGTAGGCAAGCCCTGCGTGACCGAGTTTTCCAAGCCCTTAAAAGCCTTAAGGTTCAAAGGGTTAAAGGGCACAAGGTTGGGGCGTTGAAGCCCAAGCGGGAAGTCCGCTCCGTGCCTTTGCCACAATTCAAAGTGACCTACGACATAAACCTTAAGGAGAGCAAGGTTCAGCTACCCAAAATCGGTTGGGTTCGGGCTTTGGGGTTGCGCCAAATCCCGCCTGACGCTGAGTTTGCCAACGCAACCTTAATTAAACGCCCATCGGGCTTCTATGTCTATGTGACCGTTTTCTTGCCCAAGCAGCCCCACCAACCGATTTTTGACAAGCCTATCGGGATTGATTTGGGCATTAAGGCAGCCTTAACCCTTTCTAATGGGCTGCAAATAGACTTTGCCGTCCCTGAAACTAAGCGCCTTAAACGATTACAGCGTCAATTGGCACGAAAGCAGAAAGGCAGCAAAAATTGGCACAAAACCTTAATGAAACTACAACGGGAGCACGAATACATTGCTAACTGCCGTCGGGATTGCCTAAACAAGATTATCGCCTTCCTTAAGTGCTACTCTAAAGTTTGCGTTCAAGAGGACTACATTAAGGGTTGGCACGAGAACGGGTTTGGGCGGAAAGTGCAGTGGGCGGGCATCGGCGGATGCATGACCAGAATGAAGAACATTCTGGCGACGCTGACGCCCATCCCACGCTTCACACCCACGACCGCCCAATGTTCTGAATGTAACGCAACCCTTAATGTAACCTTAAGTGACCGCATGATTGTTTGCTCAAACTGTGGCATTGTGGTGGACAGGGACTTAAACGCTGCAAGGAATATCTTAAGGCTTGGGCTGAGCCTCAATCAGTCCCTACCGCTGGGCTGGCGGGAAGTTACGCCTGTGGAGTGGATGACCGCTGTGCGGATATTGGGTTCTAATCCCTATATCCGCATAAGTCGCCACGATGAAGCAGGAAGCCGACGGGGCGACCCGTCGGAGGAAGTCACGGAAGGAAAAGAAGGAAGCGGGAGGTGCATTAAAGATGGTTGGCATTGAACTCCTTGAAGAAGAAAAAAAGCGAATAAGGAAAGAACGGGCGGAGGCGGTAGCCCTGCCAAAAACTTTAACCCAACGAACCAGAACCATATTGGAGAATTGGAGTCGTGAGTATGAAGCCTACTTCGGGCGCAAATACTACCCCAGCCGACAAGACTTAGCCGAAGCCGAGCATTATAGCCGTTTCATAGGCTCGTGGGACGAGATTGCCGAGAAAGCCCGATGGTTCATGCGTCATTACTTACTCACTCCAATCGGCAAGTATAAGGCATCCTTAAGGAGAACCTTGTTTGCGCCAACCTTAAGTGACTTCCTTGAAACCTTAAACGATTTACCTTTCGTCAGGGAAGGTAAGACGCCCGACGGTTGGTGGGTTGACGAGGACGGCGAAATCCGACGGCACAGAACTTAAAGTCCGAAGTAACGACCAACCTTTCACTTTTGCCTTAATTTCCTTGCCTTTCACCATCTCCGACACCTTTTCTGACCCCCAGATTTTCCTTTTGGATTTTAACCCGTTCGCCACAAAGTAAAACCAAGTCTAAGCCTTCGTAGTGGACAATGATTTGCAGGGTTGAAGATGTTAACGGCGTGAAGGCAATAAGGTTAAACCTTCAAGGTATTCTTAACGATTCTTGACGAAAGCATAGTCCTGCAATAAAATGACTGACAAAAAGGCACTGAGCAACTGTCGCCCTGTAATAAGGTTTAGTCGTGACGATTACTGTCACAGGAGGGGTTAAGATGCAGGATGCAAGGACTTTAGGCTTCACTGCTATCCTTCTTGCCGTCATTAGCCTTCTTTTTTATGCTACTTGTTTTGGTGCCTACATTGCTCCCTTTGTAGCCCTCATTGCCACTATTCTCTCAATTTTTGCAATTTTTAAAGGTGCAAAGGGTTTAGGTTGTGTAGGACTAATCATTGCTGCTATAGCACTCTTCATCTTTATATTGATGGTTATTGGTTGGACTTACTGGCTTACACATTTCCCACCATTAACGACAAGCCCTTCTTCACCAAATCCTTCTTCTTCATCGTCGAAGCCCGTTCCTCAAAAACCTATCTCTCAAAAGCCCTTAGTAACTTCTTGTCCTGTTTGTAACGGTCAGGGAGGATGGTATGTAGACATGCCTTGCTTATACAGGCAAATACATGAGGGATGGGTAACATGTCCAAACTGTGAAGGAAAAGGGAAAGTGGTTTGCCGCTTCTGTGAAGGAACAGGAATCTCTGGCGGCACAATAGAAGTCAAGAGACACCTCCTTGGAAAAGATTGCGGTGTCGGGTTTGAAACTGCTCATTATCGGATTAAGCAGGGTGACCTTAGAGCGCCATGTATTGGCTGTGGAACTTGGGTTTACGCATGTCTGTTTTGTGGAGGTAAAGGAATACTACTAGAGGAGTGTCCCACGATGGTTTACTTTCGCTGCGAGCGTTGTGGTGGGAGTGGGGTCTACAAGGAATTTCGCAAGTGCACAACTTGCAATGGAACGGGAAAAGTTTTTCACTCTCCTTAGATTACGCCAGCATTATATTGGATATTTTCTGCTTCACAAAACTGCTTCAGCACTAAAGCGTAATATTCCAGTGTGCGATTGCTAAGGCTTTTGATTTTGCGTGACCAAAGGAAAGCGTCAATGGTGGTTTGCCACGAAAGTTGTGGAGAAAAAGCAGGTTGTGGTTGTTGCATGACGATTCACCTCCGATGTGACCCCCAAATTTTCGTGGAAAGGCTTCGGAGGCGAAAGGCATGGGGTTGAAAATCGTGGGTTTGGAGCAATTTTTCGGTGGTACGCCGGGCAGGAATCGACCTGCGCCTCCCGGATTAAAAGAAGTGTGTGCCCGATGGTCAAGGAACGCTTAAGGTTGTTTTTGGAGAAACAGGGCGTCATGCTACCGACGCAGCCCGATGAGGTTGCCAACACCCTTAAAGAAAATCCTCACCTTAAGGATGAGATTTTGTTATGGGCGACCTTACAGTTTGGTCTACCCTTCGCTAACATCCCAACCTTAATTTAAACCCGCTATTAGAAAATGAGGGGCAAACAAGGTATGCGGAACGACTGCAAAAGGCTATCACAACCCATAAGGGGGTAAACGCAAATGGAATTTAAGGTTCAGCTAAAAGCGATGACCGTTGAGGATGCCTTAATCGTGTCTCTATGGCACGACCCTAACCTTTTGGGCGTCGTCCCGCATTTAACGGAGCGCCATTTTCCCACTTGGGGCGTCGTCTTCAAACACATTAAGGATGCTTTCCTTAATGGCTACCGCCCCATCATCCCCCTTCTTCCAGCAAACTTGCAGTTCCCCTTTGCTGAGTTGTTGGACAAAGTCCCGCCGATGGACGAGGCAGAGGTTAAGGTCGCAGCAGAGCAATTGGTTAAGCAGCAAACCCTTAGCCTCTTAAAGCGGTTAGGGGAGATGATAGCACGAAAGGCGTCGGATGGGGTTGACCCATCTTACCTTATTGGTGTCATCAGCCACTACATTGAGCAAACCGTTAAGGGTATGGGCTTAGAGTTCAAGTCTTTCCCAACGCTCGTTGCAGACTACCTTAAATGGCTGACGGGGGTGGAGCAAGACGCCAATGTGGTGGGCAGTTTCGGGTTGCCAACCTTAGATGAGAAGATAGGGCAATTAAGGGCGGGGATGTTGGTCACGGTATTAGCGCCGACAGGTGGCGGTAAAACTTCCTTTGCAGTCCAACAGCCCTTAATTCCGCCATGCAGAACCACCCAGTTGCCTTCTTCAGCCTTGAAATGACCGAAGAGCAACTGATGACCCGCATGGTGGCGCATTTGACCTCGTTACCGTCTTTTGCCTTATGGACACGGCGCATCGGCAGTAGCCCCGACGACCTAAAGAAAATTGAGGACTTAAGGGATTTGGGCTTGCCCATTTACCTTGCCCGTGACACTTGGACACTTGATGATGTCTTAAGGGCAATAGTGACGGCGAAATTAAGGTTTGGCTGTCGGTTGGTCATTGTTGACTACTTGCAAAAAATCATTGCGCCCCAGCAGGAACGGCGGGAGTTGGAAGTGGCGATGGTGGCAAAGGAACTTAAGAGATATGCGCTACAGCAGGGGGTAGCCTTTATCGCGTTATCGCAAGTCAACACGGAGCGGGAAGGGTGGGCACGGGAAAGTCGGGTCATTGAGCACGAAAGTGATGTGATGCTATTCCTTAAGGCAAGTGAGTTTGGGCGGGTAAAGATAGAAGTGCGAAAAAACAGGATGGGTGAAAGTGGGCACATCATTGAGGCAGACTTTAATGCGGAATTGTGTCGGTTCAGTGAGGTCGGTGAACGACCGCAACCGACATCGCGTTCGGTAGCGTGTCCCCATGTTGAACCGCCAGCCAGAACGAAAAAAGAAGAACAAGCGGGTGCAAGGCGAGCGGTCAGGACGGACGACGATTTACCGCCTGCGAGCCCATCCGTCAGCGGAAAGCGCCCCGATGGGGGGATAAAGACGGGTTCTTGGCACGCTAATCCCTTAATACAACACGCTAACAATCCCTTAATACAAAGTGCAAAAAGGGGTGATAGTAGGTTGATGGGCGAGAAAGTCGTCTTGCTTGTTTTGAAGGACGATATGGCGAAGTGGGTGGATGACTTAAGGAAACGGACCCGAATGTCGGATGAGGAGGTCATTGAAGAGGCACTATACCTTTTAAGGATCGCGACCTCAACGGAACTGGGGCGGTATTATGTCGCCCAAGCCTTAAAAGCCAGTGGTTTCTTTAATGCAACGGACAAGAATAAAATTAAGGGTTGTGGTGGGCACTGAAAGGGGTGGGCTGAGGCGGGGTCTTAAGGGGATAATGTGAACAACAGGCTAATGACGTGCGGATATAGTTGTGCTGACAATGTTTTAGGTCTTTGCCCGTGAAGCGGAGTATGGTTACGAACAGGGCGTTTATGCCTGCACCGAACCGCCTAAAATCTGGGGGCAAGTCGCCGAGTTCGCCGACCCCGTTGGCTATTTCTACCCCTTAACATCAAACTACATTAGGGCGTCGCTAAACCACTTCCTTAAGGTTGGCTGGAACTACTACTTGCCCGACAGCGCCGCAAAGGTCTATGCCAACCTTGTGAGGGCTGCCCTTAAGGCAGGCGTCCCCGTATCCTACAACGATAATCCGTTGCTGTCAGCATCCTTGCCCGCCGACCTTAAGGTTAAACTTAAGGACTACAACCCCCAAACCGACGCTATGTGCGCTATGCTTTGGGACGCTTATAAAGTTCAGGTGCTTAAGGAACTTGTCGGCGAGGACGACGGCGATTACATCAAGGAAAGCCGTGAGGAACTACTTGAAGCATTGAGGGAGCGTGAAAAGAAGCACGGTTATAAAGCACCCCTTAATGCGAACTTAACGAAGCCGTCCCGATGGGAGAATGTGCCTGATGACGAATTCGCCGACCCTGTGGGCTACAAGTATCCTGTGCATACTCCGAGAAACGCCCGTGCAGCCTTAACCTACTTCAACAAACCCGAGAACCGACGGTTCTATACTGCGGAAGGGCAAATTAAGGTTCTGACCCGCATAATTCAAGCGTGCTTGCGACATGGCATTAAGGTTTCCTTCCAGCCCGAAGACCCGTTGTATTGGCTTTTGCCTTCATCCCTTAAGCGTAAATTGGCTGGCTACGACGATGTTAAGGAGCAAGACACTGAGGAGAAGCGCAACGAGATGCGGAGAAAGGTTGAGCAGATGGCGGCGTCGGATGTTGAAAAAGTTACGCTTAAGGTTCTTGAGTGGGCTAAGGAAGTTGACGAGGAGCGGGTCGTGACGGCGATTGATAGGCAGGGCTGAAGGTGGATAGGGAAGTGCCCGTCGCCGTTGAGGAAGTGCCCAAAGAGATTAAGGTTGAGGATGTTGCGCAAGTGCCCGTTAAGGAAAAGCCCGTTGAAGTTGACCGTGACGCCATCGCCCGACACCTCCGTTTTGTGTTATGACCAGCCAAAGCCGACCACAGCCGACGCAGGCTGCCGTCCCGTCGGCTTCTGGCTCAAGGGGTTCACCACATTCAGGGCAAATAGGTTCGGAAAGGGTTGGAAGGTCGGGAGTGCTAAAGGAAGCAAGCCATTCCTCTGTGCTGATGGTGGCAGGCTGGTCGGAAGGTTGGGCAGGTTGGTCGGTTGAAGGCGGTTCGGTCGCGAGGCGACGGGCAAGGCGGGAGACCTTAGCCTTGCTGACGCCGAACTTGCGGGCAAGGGAGCAGACTGGGACTGGGTAACCTGCCGAAATGAAAGCGCAAATGGCATCCGCAATGGTGAAACAAACCGCACAGTTCATTTGTGTCTTAGTCTCAGTATCCCCGTTTCCTTTCTCTTTACCACAAATGTAGTGTGCGGTTTGTTTCACTTCCGCCAGCAACTTCCTCGCCCAGTTCCGATGGGCGCCCAAAACTTGCGCCAGCCAAGCGGGCTTGGGGTCTTCCCCGACCACTTCCCGATAGAGCCTGACCGCCTCGGCTGCCTTCGCCAGCCTTTCTGCTGCTGCTCTCTGCCTCAGGGCGTTGACGACCGCAGCGCCTCGCTGGCGTCGTCGCTGCCAATCCTGCCAGAGTTCGGTCGGCAAGACCTTTTCTGGCGGGACAACAATGGGGTTCAGGGCTTCGGGGAGCGGTTCAGCATCCAAGACGACCATGTAGCAGGGCTCGGAGCGCCTGCTTTGCCTTAACCGACCTGCGACTTGAAGGTAAGCGATTGCTGCCTCGCGCCTAATAGCGGTTGCAAGTTCGGTGTCGGCAAACTCCCGCAGGACTGTCCACCAGTTGCCTTTCGCATCCAGCCTTGCCTTTCGCAGCGCTCTTTGCCTCGTTCCCGCCTTCAGGCGCTCGGCGGCGACGCTTCCGATGTTGCGATGGGGCAGCCCGACGGCGACCAACACTTGGACGCCTGCTTCATAGAAGGCGTTTGTGGCTCGGTCGTCACGACCGAACCAACCAATGACAGCGCTTTTGCCGAAAATCTGTTGCGCGAACTCAGCGGCGCTTTTGTGGGTCAAGACACCAATTTTTGCGTTCGCGGGCAAAATCCCTTTCCGTTGAAGTGCCTCAACGACCTGTTTGGCTGTCCAAAGCCAGCGGCGTTGGGCGTCGGGTCGTGCTCTATGGGAAAGTGCGCCGAGGGGGACTTGATAGACGGTCGGGAACTTTTCAGGCTCATCGCTTTTGACGATGGCAACTTTTGTGTCAAGCAACCGCTCAACTTCGGTTGGGTCGGCAGTCGCGTCCAAAATCAGCACAGCGCTTGCTTTCCTAACGGCATCCCTGATTTTGGCGTCCAAGACCTTGACCTTTAGTGTTCCTGCTTCAATCCAAACTTGACCAATTAAGTTGTTTCGGAAAGTGTCCGCTATCGCTTGCGCCCAACCAAGCCAACTCATGCGTTGGTCAGTTTGCTTGAAAACCCATTCCCGAACTTTGCGGATGTCAGCATAGAGCGTTAAAAGGTCGTGGTTAAAAGCGCTCCAATGTTCGGGTTGGACAGCGTTGAAAATTTGCGTAACCTCGTTGTGGCTTAAACTCCCGCTTTGGCTGATTGCCTTTTGGAGCGCTTTGAAGGCTTCCAGAATAGATTCTGGCGCGCCGAAGCGGTCAAGGAGGGCGACAAAACCTGCCAATTGGTCAGGGGTTATCGCAAAATCACGCCACAAAGGCAGTCGGGCAAACTCGTCTAAGACCAAAAAGTCACCTTCTTTTGGGCTGTAGGACTGCCAACTGATGCGCCAGTAACGCCGACCACCTGATTGCTTTTGGGCGTAATAGGCGCATTGCTTGCGGACAGGGCAATGGGCGCAAATCCGCTTGCCAACCTTCGTTAAGCCTTCGGCTTCCACGACTTGCAACCGCTCCCAGAAGGGGCAAAGGCTATCCCGACCTGCAAAAAGGCGGAAGCGCTCTAAGGGCTTGACGGGGGCTCTTCTGACCTCAGGGCTAATATAGACCAATCGCTTAACAAAGAGCCCCGCCTTCCTCAATTCGCTAACCTTCAACTGGGCTGCCGCGAAAGTCTTGCCTGAGCCTGTCGGTGAAGCGTCCACAACGACCGCTGCTTTCCCGTTGGTCGGTTGGCTGACAAGGGCTTGCAGCCAAACTTCTTTCCGCCTCGCGACCTCGTAGGTTTGGGCGACAATGCTTTGTGCTGGCGCAACGCTTTCGGGCAACTCAATCGCTTGCGCTGTTTCGCCATCAAGCAGCAAGCGCGGACGCACCTTAACTTGCAGCAACTCATTTCTAATGCGGGTTTGAAGGGTCGCAAGCCAAACCTCTGGGGCAACAACGGTCGGCGTCTCTCCTGCCAGCAGTGCGTCGTCAATACCTTTGAACTTTGGCGACCAGATAGCGAAACTGACCGAAAAGCCTTCCCGCTGCAAGTGCTTTGCGACCTCAAAAAATGCTTTCGCAACTGCAACCTTCGTTCGGGCGTCGCTGTCGGGGGCAAGGACGACGGGGGCGGTGAAAAGATTGGCGTCTTTGTGCCAGCGCCTTGCGACTTCCGCCATAACGCCGATGGCTTGTCTTAACGCTCCCGTCCCCAATGCTCCAATGGCGACGACGCCCAACTTGTAGGCAACGACTTCCGCCTTCAAAATGCCTTCCGTGACCCAAATTCCGCTCCAGCGCTGTCCATCGGTTCGGTCTTCCGTCGGCAGGGCGACATGGGCGAGAGGGAGAGGGGCGTTCACGAACTTGACGGTCAAGTATCTGGGCTCGCCCTGAAGGCGACGAACTTGCAAGGCGAGGAAGGCGGGTTGGTGACCATCGGGATAGGCGGCGACGGGCAGCCAAAGGCACGGCTCGTCGGGGGAAAGGAGGCGGGGCTGGGGCAAAGCAGCAAGGGTCGTGGGGGAAACCTTAAAGCGCAGGTCGGCGACCCTGCCGAAGCGAACGCCTCGGTTGACAAGCCAGTGAGCCAGTTCTGGGTCGTAACCCCTGACTTGTTGCAGGACTTCAACGGCAGTGTCGGGGATCAAGGCGTTGAGGATTTCGCCGACCGACGCGTCGGCGGTGCGCCAAGCGAGGGGCGACAGGGGGCGGACTTCCGCTTGGGGGACGGGAAAGTCAGAGGGCGCAAAGTCAGCGTCGCCCAAAATGCCACAGTGACCTTTGTCGTCGCCACAGTTGGGGCAAGTGACCAGTGTGACGAACCTGTGCCAACGGGGCTTGGCGTCAGGGGCGGCAGGAAGGGGGTCGGACACCTTGCCACGAAAGCCACACTTAACGCAATAAACCAACCATCGCGACTCTTCTTGAATTCTCGTTTTCATAGGGATTTTGCTCTCTACTGCTACACAAAGTTGCGTTAAACTATAAATGGTGTTCGCCATTGGGCGTCACCACCTTCCATCCCAATTGTCGCGACCAAAGCATCAACGAACGCCCGCGTGGTGGGGACGCGGGCGTTGTCTTTTTTAAGCCGCATCCTCGTTCACCTCACCTTTTGGGGCTGCTTTTGCTTGCATTCGTTTTCTTCGTCTTGCCCAAACTTGCTTTTGTGCTTGTGCAATTGTGCGCTTGTATTGCGTTGCGATGAAGTGTTGGGCTGCTTCAACATCAATGAGCCGATGCCTACCAACTTTAATGAATGGGATTAAGCCTCTTTCGCTTGCGCGACGCAACGCTGGGATTGTCACTCCAAATTGCTCTGCGACTTTGCTAATCAACTCGTAAGTCTTTCCCTCAACAATGACAGGCATCTTTTTATCACCCGCCGATAAGTGTAGCGTGATTGAATGCGCAAACGCAAGGCTTGACAGGACGCAAATTTTCAAAATCGGTAATTTTGCCAGCAAAAAGGTATCAAACTGGTGGGGTTTTGGGTCTTTACATAACTGTTCAATCATTGTATAATTTAGAGCGACAGAGCGGGATGCCCCGACATCCCGCTCTGGAAACTAAGCGCTAAGGAGTGGTTCAAATGACTGCCCAAAAGCAGATTAGCACAGTAACGCAAAAAAGTCAAGTCACAACAAAGGTCGTTTCGAGTCTTAAGTGTCCTGATTGCCGTGAAAAGCAGGTCACAATTAAGGTCATTCGTGGCGTTATCGTTGCAGGCTCGGCAAAGTGTTCTGCTTGCGGTTGGTCGGTTAGGGTTGCAAGGCTCAACGATGGCGTTATCGGGAAATGTCCTTGTTGTGGCTCGTTTGCGTTCCCTGCTTTGGGTTGGCGCTCGGGAAAGCAACCTTTCATGGCTCTGTCTTGTGACCAATGTGGTTGGGTCGCAAGCGAAACCTACATGCAAGCAGTTGGCATTCTCTTAAGTGTGGACATTTACGCTGCAACCAATCAAGCCGATAAAGGTCAAAGCGACCAAGTTCGCCGTGAAAGTGACCGATGCCTTAATGGCGTTCCCGCTGTTTACGAGGCGGCTTTGCGGGCTTACTATCGTGGCGACGCTATCTGTCCCTTCTGTGGCAAGCCCTACAAGCAACTTGAAGCAGAGCACATTGGCTTCGGCGAAATTGTGGTCGTGACTTGTTTGCGTTGTGGTTGTGGCGTCTTTCCCGTTCGGGCAATAATTGTTAAAGATTGAGCAAGCAAAAGGGTTCGGGCTCAAATGGGCTCGCGCCCTAACGCTTTCGCCTTTCCTTCGCCCGCTGTGCCTTCCGTTCACTATAAAACCGCTGTCGCCAGAAAGTCGCTTGTTGCCAGTCCACCAAGATGGCTCTGGGCGAAAGGCGAAGGGCGTCAATCTTGCCCTCTTTGACCACTTTCACCAGCCGCGATGGGCTAACTTGCAACTTTTCCGCTGCCTCTTTGACGGTCGCCCAAAGACGCCCATCTTCCGTTTTCAGCACCACCATCACCCACCATTGATTGTGCCATTTTAATGTCTGAATGTTAATGATTTGACGCCGATAGTGCGTTTTAGGAAGCCGAAATTATCGGACATTTTTGGAGGAAAGGACATCAAGTCAAAAAAGGTGCTTAAGCAACGCACTCAACACCTCTTCGACGACGGCAGCCACCAAAGCGTTCAACAACAAGCCCGCGACGATCGCAACAATGTGCCGAATCCGCTTCCTTGCCATCGGTTTCGTCACCTCCCGACGCCTAATTATTCGGTGGGAACACTTTTTCGACGACGGCAGCCACCAAAGCGTTCAACAACAAGCCCGCGACGATCGCAACAATGTGCCGAATCCGCTTCCTTGCCATCGGTTTCGACCACCTCCAACATTATTCGGCGGCTTCAACATCCAATTATTCGGCGGGGTCGTTGTCGGACACGGGGCTTTATCATTCGGCAATCGGCAAAAGGAGCTTTATTATTCGGCAAAAGTGGTTTTAAGGGGAGGTTGACGCAAAGGCTTTAAACTAAAGTTGCGAAGGGGCACAACCTTCGCGGCTTCTTGGGGCACGTGTTTGGGCTTAGGTCTTTCGTTATGCTATCTTAACGGGCTTTATTTTTTCGCCCATAGAACTTTTGATGGCAGCGGTGCGCGTCAGCATTCTTGCTCGGGCACGCCCGCACGGATGCAGGCACACGAGCACGAGCGCCCGGAGGGTTTGGGGGATACATGGAGCGCCCGGTGGGTCAGGGGTCGCTGTGACCGCCCTGAGACCTGCATAAATTTCTCTAGGTTGCCCAAATGTCGTGTAAAATAGTGAACTTTTTTTTAGCACCATCCTCTCACCCTCGCGCCTGCAAACCGCCCGCACGCGCGCCCCTTAAGCGTTTCAGGCTACCCCCTCAAATTCCCTGTTTTTCCTTGCATTTTTACACTGCTGATGATGAAAGATAGGCGCAAAAGGGCGTTTTTTGTGGACGAAATGTGGACGAAGTGTGGATTTGGTTGGTTCGGGTAATCAACGATGGCGGGTTGAGAAATGCCATTATTGTGGCTCATCTGCATTCCTGCTTTTAGTTGGCGGTTTCGTTTTTGCTAAGGAGACAATCACTCTTTTACTTAAACTTTTGTCTCCTTTGGGGCGTTTTTATGCGGGCGTGATCTTGGGCTTTTTGGGGATGTTGGGGTTCAAAAGAAGACAAAAGGAAGGATTTCGTCTCGCTAACTTCAACCTAAGAAGACCTACCTGCTCAAAAACGGGATGGCAAACTTGTGAACGGGTGAAGGGAAGATGGTGACATTAAAGTGCATCGCTGAACTAAAGAAGCCCACCCATGTCGGTTTTGGAACCGGAAGGCAAGTTAGAGACCTGAGAAGGAAACCTTTCATCCCTTCCATCGTCTTGACAACTCAAATAACCACCCTCTCCCTTAGGCTCGCCAAGTCTGTCAATAGACCTGCCCCTTCAGTCAAAGTCTCCGACGGTTTCTTGATGGGGAAGGAGAAAATGGTCAAGGTTAGAGGTCAAGAGTTCTTTCAAGGTCAAATCGCCTTCCAAGTTCAAGTCCCAAAAGAAAATCTCGACATAGTGTTGGGAGCATTAAAGTTGCTCCAAAACTTTGGGATAGGAGCAAACACATCTATGGGATTTGGCTACTGCTCCATAAAGGTAGTGGGGACATCAATTGGGAAGCCAGAAGAAGTCATCAACCGATTCAACCCAAAGGCAACAGAACTAATTGGCGACGGTGAATTTTCCCTCCCTTCACCCTTCGTAAGGTTAGCCCAGCAAATTTTCAACAAGTTGAGGATGAACTGGAGTTCATGGTTCAAGGCTATGGAGACAGGTGCAATTGAGAGGATAGTCTATCTTGCTGGGGAGACGGAGATTAAAAACCCTTTCATCTACCGAGGATGGTTGAGGAGCAAGTTGTTGGAATTTTGGGGGATAGAGCACGAGGATAGGATAACGGTTTGTCCTCCAAAAACGAATCCTTGCAAGGTTTGCAGGTTGATGGGGAGGATGTCGGAGAAGTCGAGGGTGATTGTCAGGACTTTTGAGAGGAAGGGGGAAGGTGCTTCAGTTTGGCTGATTGCTGACAATCCTACTGAGGATGAACTTGAGGCGATAAAGAAAGTGGCAGGGGTAAGAGTTGTCCGTGTTGAGAAAATCTCCGATTACTTGCCTTCCGACACCGCTCTATCTTCGGCATCCACGCCTAAAACCCGTAAAGAGGCTGCGACAGACCTTAAGTTTTAGGGAAGCGAATTATCCTGACTGTGGTCTCTGTAGCAATCACCAAATTCCCTTCGAGGTCACCCGCATATCTGTCCAACAATTGTTTTAGCACCCTAATCTTGTTAGCCGTCCTCTCGTCCTTCAGCCGCAAGATGATAACCCCACTGTGTTGCTTCCCTTCCCTAACTACCTTTTCTCCAAAGTCTTTATCGTTGGTGACAACAATCCAGCCCTCGAGATAGGCTTTCTCCAAGAGAAAATCATCCTCCGCCCCTCTCATCTGTTCGTAGACGGAGAAAACCTCGTGACCTTGCTCCCTTAACCACCTTGCGACAGAAGGACCTGTGCACTCGTCCACCAGAAATTTCAACTAAATCGCCTCCGCCATCAAAGGAACAAACTCTGTCCTTTCTAACGCTTCAGAGGCGAAAGCAATGCATGCCAATATGTCTTCTCTCTCCAAACCCTCATACTCGTCCAATATCTCCTCAATCGTCATCCCACTGGCTAAGAGGCTGAGAATGTAATGGACGGTCAAGCGAGTCCCTTTGATGACAGGCTTACCTGCCATCACCTTCGGGTTGACCTCAATCCTTTCAAGCAGCCTTTCTTTTTCCATTTCCATCTCACCTCTCCTATTTTGCCCTTAACTTGCTCACTCCTCAAACTTAACCTGAGCCTGAATCTTCAACGCCTCTTCCATCGTCAGTGTTGCAAGATACCTCATCGTCATAGCCATGCTATTGTGCCCCAAGTGCCATTGAAGGGCTTTCGGGTTTCCTGTTTGCCTCAGCCTCTCAATGGCGCAACTGTGCCGAAGCAAGTGGGGATAGACCCTCTTGTTCAACCCAGCCAGTTTCGCTGCCTTAACCAACATCTTGTGGGCGTTCTTCCGGTTCAGGTTGAAAAACCTATCGGTCTGCTTTAACTTCCTCTGATATGCGTAGGCAAGCAATTGAGAGTAAAGTGCTTCTGGGACATGAACGAGCCTTTCCTTCCCACCTTTACCCTTCACCCTCAAGCAGGGAATCCCTTCAAATCGAGTTAGGTGAGAGGGT
>Ga0272445_1001338_pt1 | contig 19438 bp, 16 predicted proteins | sample YNPCB0031_FD_194404 | JGI IMG/M metagenome (GOLD analysis project Ga0272445, IMG submission 194404) | Hot spring sediment microbial communities from Yellowstone National Park, WY, United States - YNP-CB-003-1 | ecosystem: Environmental > Aquatic > Thermal springs > Hot (42-90C) > Sediment... | reverse complement strand
ACAACAATCGCATTTTCACAGCCCGATTGGGTTGTTGAATGCCCCAAAGGCGCCTTCACCGAATTCTATTTCTGCGGTTTCGCCATTGACCGCAACTATGAACTCGCACGTTCTAAATCAATTAATAACGCCATTCTTCAAATTAGCCGAACTTACTCAGTTGAAGTTGAAATAAAAGTTGATAAGTCAACAAAATTTGACAACTCCTACATCAAAATAAAATTAAAAGGACAAGAACAATACCTCACCCTCCGACTCGTTGACGAATATCATAAAAAAATTGACGAAGAATATCATGTCTGGACCCTTATAGCTGTTCCTAAACCTCCTCAACTTGCAAGAAAAGAACCAACCGATCTTGAAGCGATGCTAAAATCAGCTATCTTCCCGGGCTGGGGACAATTTACAAAAGGACAAACAGACCACGCCGTATTCTTCATAACCGCTGAAGGGATCGCAGCTGGTTTGACACTTTATTTTCTTTCTATCCCAAATGAAAAAGCAAAATTTTACGCTAGAATCTCCCTCGGAGTAACCGCAGGTATCCATATTCTCAATATAATAGATAGTGGAATTATCACAAACAAAATAAGGTGAAAGCCATGAAAAAATTAATCATAACAATAATCGCCATCATCCTTGCCGGCTGTTCATCATCCGAAAAAACGATTGACATTTACCCGAAACCACTTGTTAAACTCCCTCCCGAAACGAAAAAACCAGATTGGGTGAGTTCCACAAAAGCTTTCTGGTACACAGAGAAAGATGGTAACGGTACTTTCTTTCTGAAGGGAGAGGCAACATCATCCGACTTTGAGATCGCCCTCGCAAGCTCAAAAGCAATGGCAGCTAAAAACATCGCTGAATATGTACAAGCCAGGATCAATTCATATTTTGGGAAGAATAAAACCATTGACGCCGATTCCACACGACTGATAATTGAGATGATAACTGAAAAAGTAAAACTATCAATTGCAACAATTGAATACTACTATGAAAAATATCTTGAATTTGGTCGCCCGAAATATGTCGTGTACACGCTGAATTCCGTGTCTAAAAATTCTGTTGATTACGCTTTGGAAGAAATTTTAAAAGGTAGATAAACATCTATCTTTTTGAAAAAGGGAGGAGAGCTCTCCTCCCTCGTTTTTATCTTTAGAAAAAAATTAACAAAACTTAACATGAAGAAAATTATCTTTCTTCTTATCCCGTTAAATATCGCCTTTGCGCAAAGAAATTTCATCGGCGTCTCTTATAATTGGGAAATTTTCCAATATAACGCAATCACTAACCAAGAATTCTTCAATAAAATTGGCGAATCTCCCTCAACCTCCTTTGAAATTAATCAATGGGAGATTTTCTATTTCTCAAAAGTAAAGAATTTTCTCTCAATCTACATTTCAATCGGCGTCGGAGGTGCAAGAGAAAAAGGCTTCCTTAAAACTTCATCAAATGCCCTCACATCTATGGCTGTTGGCATCGGAGCAAGATGGTTTGAAATTTATGCAGGTGCAAAAGCACGCGCTTTTATAGAACTAAAACAAAAAAGCATCAACATCAAAAACCAAGAAACTTGGGATTCTTTCAAGGACTCAGATCTTCTATTTTCTTATTGTGCATTTCAAGGGTTGAAATTTTTCCTCGGCGATCATTTCAACATTTACGCCGAAATTGAAGAAAATTTTTATCCCTTTAAACTAGTTGAGAATAAAACTGAAAACCTCACCCCGGCTTTTAAACAATTAACATTTCTCCCATTCTCACTGAGATTTGGAATCGGGCTTCTTTTTGAACTAAAATAAATTTTTTTACCAACGATGAAACAAAAAGCAAAAATACTTTTAATTCTCGCCCTCTCAACCTTTTTGACCAACTGCACAGCTGTTAAATTCATCTTGACTGGCTCTGGCGAACTTAAAGGAGTTGTTACTGACCGATGGTCATCAGAACCGTTGATAGGTGCTAATGTTTTGTTAATGGAAACATCTTTTGGTGCATCAACTGACTTAAACGGCGAATTCCAAATAAAAGGAATCCCAGCAGGTGTCTATGAATTAGTCGTCAGCTATATCGGCTATAAAACTTATCGCAAAAAAATTCAAATTATGCCCAATCAAACGATTTATATCAATATAGCATTGATTTCTGAGTACGATTATAGTGACTACGAGGAAGCTAAACCCGAAGAGCGAATTTTTTTACCTCCATGGCCATATAAAAAGAGATATTCAAGCTCTTTTGAAACCCGAGGGAATGAGAAACCCGAAACTGAACCTGAAAAGCCAAGTTATCTACTATTCTCGCCATCCAAAGAAAAGTATTCAAGTTCTTATGAAACCCGGAGAAATGAAAAATCCCAACCAGAACCCGATCTAGTGAAATTAAATAACTTCTCTCCACCTCTTGATCAAATTTATGTCTCATCACCTTTCGGCGAACCAAGAAACTATGGCAAGCACTCCGGGGTTGACCTCCTAGCTGACTGCGGTACCCCCGTTTATGCAATCTTAGATGGCATCGTCACCTTCGCCGGCTATAACGGTGGTTATGGTTTTATGATTGAAATTAAGCATAAGAACAACCTAAAGAGCGTCTATGCTCATCTTTCATCAGTCCTCGTTAAGGAAGGCGAATTTGTGAATTCAGGACAAGTCATCGGCAGGGTAGGGCACACCGGAAATTCAACCGGTTGCCATCTACACCTTGAAATTATCCACAACGGCGAGAAAACCGACCCAATTAAATTCTTGAAAAGTTATTAAAATAAATTAAATTATTATGAAACTAAAAGTAACTGATGAAACCGAAAATATTAAGTGTAGGAAACCAAATATGGAAACTTAAATGCTCTTAAAAGTTGAAAATCTAACGATACGCTTCAATGATTTCATTGCTGTGAATAATCTAAACTTTGAATTAGAAAAAGGCGACACATTGGGCATCGTCGGTGAATCAGGAGCAGGCAAAACTGTAACCGCACGCGCAATACTTAAAATCCTTGACCCAAACGCTAAAGTTGAAGGCAAAGTCCTTTGGAAAGGGGTCAATCTTCTTAAACTTGATGAAAAACAAATGACGAAAATACGTGGTTCTCAAATTGCGATGATTTTCCAAAACCCTCAACTCGCTCTTAACCCATCCTTCACAATTGAAGAACAAATGACTTCTTTACTGAAACTGCATAAAAAACTAAATCATAAAGAAGCTTTAGAACAAACTAAAGAATTCCTAAAACTTGCTCAAGCTGATGCTCTGATTCCCCGACTAAAGTATTACCCCAACCAAATTTCAATGGGTGAAGCTCAACGCGTAATGATAGCTATGGCTATTGCCTGTCAACCAGAACTATTAATTTGTGACGAACCAACCTCATCCCTTGATGTCACTCTGCAAGCTGAAATTATTCAACTGCTCTCCGAACTCCAAGAAAAGCTTAAATTCTCTATGATTTTCATATCACACGACCTCGCTGTAATTTCAAAAATAGCTAGCCGACTCCTTGTCATGTTCAAAGGTGAAATCATAGAACAGGGCTACACTGAAGAAATCTTCTCAAACCCAAAAAATGAATACACAAAAAAACTGTTGAACTCAGCTCTCTTCATAAACTCAAAAATAAAAATAAACTAAAGGTGAAAGTCATGTCAGTTCCCGCTGGCTCCAAATCCGGCTATGTGCTACCACTTATTGACTTAGGTATCAACTATTATCGCCTCGCTGAAAGTTTCTCTGCGATCGCACAAAAGTACAAACTCTACAAAATCAAAACTGTCGGAATTTATATAAACGACTTATGCAACCTCAATTGTAAACATTGCTATTATACACGAGATAATAAACTTAATGAAAATCCAGTCCCGTTGGAAAAACTTAAAAGCTTCATCAATGCCTGTATCTCAGGGGATATTAAACTGTTCGCTTTCGTCGGTAAGGAAGTATTCCTCCCAGGCGCAGATATAGGCCAAAGAACCATTGAACTATTAAAATTTCTCTCCTCAAAAAAACAAAATCACAATATACTCCTCGGCGCCGTAACTAATGGTACGAAAATCAATCTCTTCATCCCCGAACTAAAAAACCTTGACATTGATTATATTGATTTCTCAATTGACGGGCCAGACGCTAAAACACACGAAGCTCTGCGTGGCGAAAATACTTTCAATATAACCATCAAAAACCTTGAAAAATCTATCTCTGAAAAAATCGCTAAAAAAATTTTCATCGCCTCTACCCTATACAAAGGAAATCTGAACTCACTTTATAAAATTATTCACCTCGGCAACTCCATCGGCGTAAAGCACTTTAATATAAACCCAATAGTAGCTATAAAAGGCGACCACCTCGCTATCTCTATTAACGAACTCGCTAATTTCATCAACGAAATTTTTGATTACTCCATAAAAACAAATACTCAAAACCTAATCCTCTTTGATATTGATAGCTACATCATTGATAAATTGCTCCCAATCACACCATTCCATGATGAAAATATTAAAATTGACTACTTGAACAACATACTCCTCATCAAAAGGGAGGGAAACACAGAACTCGTCCTTAAAATCAGCCCCCCTGACCCCTGCAATAGCTACGCCTGCATCTCCGCCGATGGATTATACTTTGATAAAGGCGGATGTCTGTTTATGGGAAATGAATATGAAAATAAATCACTTGGTTCAATTAACCCCGACCTTATCCTTAAACACGAACAAAAAGTTCTTAAAATTCTTAACACTCTAAACTCAACTCTTCTCCAAAAATCATCAGATGAAATACTAACAAAATTTGAGGGGATAAGCTATGCGCTACCAAAAATTAATTAAACTCTTCATCGCATCAATTATTCTTTTCTCTTTTATCTCATGCAGAAGACCAGCAACCGAAGAAAATATACTCTACGAAGCCATATACTCCCAACCCCAAAGCTTTGACCCGCGCGATCCCGTCGATGCCGAAACCTACGGCATTATGTACACCATCTACAATACCCTTGTTGAAATTGACGACTCTCTCAAAATCCAACCAGCCCTCGCTTATAAATGGATTACAAATGATTTTAAAGAGTGGAAATTTTTCATCAGAAACGATGCCTTCTTCAAACCCGACCCTTGCTTCGGTGAAAGTAAAACGAAAAAACTTACCGCCTATGACATTGAATTCTCCCTTAACAGATCGCTCAAACCAGGTGGAACCGGCGCGTTTATGCTCACAGACATCGTAGAAGGTGCGGAAGAAGTTAACACCGGAAAAGCTGATAAGGCCTCTGGTATCACCGCAATTGATTCTTTCACCCTCGTTATCCGACTTAAAAAACCCTATGCAAAATTACTCGAGCGCCTCGCAATGCCTTTCTTCTTCATCGTAAGTAAAGACGCCGTCGAATTCTATAAAGATAAATACCCACTCAACCCAGTTGGCACCGGTGCCTTTATGATAGAAAAAATTGACCCCGGTAACGCAATCTACCTGAAAAAAAATCCATACTTTTGGAAAAAAGATGAGGATAATAATAAACTACCCTACATTGACAAAATAACCTTCCGCATCCTCAAAAACCCGCAACTCGCCCTCAACGAATTCATCGCAGGCAAACTTAGCGCTGTTGAAATTCAACCTATCCAAGCTAACCTGATCTTCGACGAAAAAGGAGGACTTAAAAATGAATTTAAAAAATTTAAAATCGCCGAAAATATCGCACTTGACGTCCACTTCTTTGCCTTTAAAATGGATGAACCACCATTCAAAAATAATAAACCCCTAAGACAAGCCATCAACTATGCAGTTGATAAAAACGCAATAGCTAACAATATCCTAAATAAATTCGCCACCCCAGCTGTGGGCGTCCTCCCACCCTCCGTCTTCCCCGAATATAAAAGAAAATTACCATACGAATATAACCCAGACCTCGCTAAAAAAATCCTTAAAGATGCTAAAATCGACCCACAAAAAATCCCACCTATAACTCTATATATTGACAATAAACCAACTACCGAAGCAGTCGCACAATTCGTAGTGTCAAACCTCAACAATATAGGACTTAAAATAAATATCAAAAAAATGGACTTCTCAACTTTGCTCGGCGAAGTTGTCCAAGGAAATCCAAAATTCTACTATATGTACTGGGAAGGCACAGACCCAAACCCCGAAATCTTCATGATCCAATTTAAATCTGACCTTCTCCCGGAAAAAGGTGGCTATAACTTCGGAAGATATAACAACCCAACCGCTGATAAACTATACGACCAAGCTGTCTCAACCCTTGACCCAGAAATATCTAAGAAAATTTGGCTCAAACTTGATTCCCTGCTCGTAAACGACGCACCCTGGCTATTTCTCTACCACACTAAAAGAATACGACTCCTCCAACCAAACATAATTAACTATGACAACAACCCAATGCAGATCAGAAGGTATTACTATACAAAATTCACAAAAAATTGATAGACCAAAATGTTTAAATTCCTTCTTAACAACATACTGTCATCCATAATAAATATCTTTATCCTTATTTCCTTTACCTTTCTCCTGCTTGATATTCTTCCAACTGACCCTGTCAAAGTCCGCCTCGGAATCCGCTATAACGAAAAAGATGCGAAAATCTTAAGAGAAAAATATCAACTTGATAAACCTCTACCTCACCGCTTTTTAACTTATATCTTTAACCTCCTTTCAGGCGATTTAGGCACCTCTATAATCACCGGCTACGATGTCCTCTTCCTTGTAAAAAATAAAGCCCCTAACTCACTGAAATTAATTCTCCTTTCCCTTATTTTTTCATTGCCTTTTGCACCTATAGCCCTTTTCCTCGGTTACTCAAATAAAGGAATTAAAATTGAAAGATTTCTCTTTTTCATCGCAATTATCCCTGTTTTCATCGTCTCTTCTATTATCATCTTCATCTCAATCACCCTTTTCCAAATCTCCTTAACATCTGAAAAAATGCACATCACCGATTTCATTATCCCATCCGCAATTCTATCACTCTTTCCATCTTTTATCATCTTTAAAACAATTCGCGAAAATACCCAAAAAACCTCAACCCAACTTTTCATAACAGCACATAAAGCCTTCGGCTTCCCTAAAAAAGATATCCTCCTTAAATTCATCCCAAAAAATATCAGCCCCCAAACTATATCACTCCTTAGCAATCTAACCCTCTACTACCTCTCTACAATCTATGTGCTTGAATTTACATTCGGAATTAACGGCGTAGGCGAACTCGCCGTCTCCTCAGCCCTAAACTATGACTTCCCAGTCGTTATAAGCATTGCCGTCTTAACCTCTGTCATCTATAACTTCGTTAATATCCTTACAAAAATTTTAATCCTGATAACTAACAGGGCTTTCATCCATGAAAGCGCTCAACTATAAAATAATCTCCTTATTTATCATCCTTATCATCTCAATCCCCGCAGGTTATCTTTTAAAAGAAAAAGCAATCCAAATCAACCTTGATTCAAAATTTGCCCCAACTTCACTCCATCATCCTCTCGGCACCGATGAACTCGGAAGAGATATATTAGCACGAACTATATGTGCCCTCGGTAACTCCGCCTCAATTATTTTAATCGCATCGCTACTATCTATATCCTTCGGAATCACTATAGGTGGCATCGTAGGCCTTACAGAAAATAAAATAGCTAAATATACCTTTGAAAATACATTCAACGCCCTTTGGGCTCTACCCGGAATACCCCTTTTCGTCGCCATACTTACCTATTTCCCAAGAAATACCATATCAATCTCACTAACTATCTCCACCCTGACATGGATCGTCCCAGCCCGAACCATCAGATTTATAATTGAATCAGAAAAAAGAAAACTATATGTCTACGCCCTTAAAAGCTTCGGCTACCCTAAAAAGACCATTTTGAAATTTATCCTCTACAACATTAAAGAATCAATCATCATCTCAACCTTATTTACTATCCTTGATATAATTATAACAGAATCAACCATCTCTTTCCTTGGTCTCGGTCTTCAACCTCCCGAACCATCCCTCGGCTCAATGATATATAACTCCCTAAATTACCTAAACCAAGCACCTTTGCTATTTATCTCACCTTTCCTCACTTTAATCTTTTTGCTAATTTCTCTGTTTTTATTTATAAGCAAAACCCAGGAGGTGTCCAAAAATGTCTCAATATCCATCCCTGTTTGAATCAATTAAAAAAATCCTTGTGGAAAGTAACCTTAATATCCACCTTATGCTTTTTGACCCGCTTGACGGCTGCTACCACTGGTTCATCGGACAAGTACCCAAAAATGTTAATAAAGTCGTCATCCAAGATGAACAAGATGAAAATAGCCCATTAAATGGTATTGAAATTAAAGAACTTTTTACAAACCCAAACGAATTTAAAGATAAAATTAATTCAAATTTATTTAAATTAATTAAAAAATTAATAAAATCTACAAAAAACTGGGAAGAACTTAACATTACGGAAGAACTTAAGCAAAGCTCCAACTACTATGAAAGGCTTCTTTCCGCCCTTCCAAGCAAGTCATCTTGGGACGTGAACGGCTTATACCACAAAATTTTCTTCGGTGTCAAGAAGAGTAATGAAAATGAGAAAAGCAAAGAAAAAAATTTTTTTAGTGGAATTGAGGGATACCTTGATCAATTTAAAAGAGAACCTATCTTCTTTATTGATTATTTTGATAACTATTATGTAGAAAAATTAAAATGCAAATGCATCCTTAAAGGCAAAATTGAAACCATTTTTGATTTATCTTATGCAGATAAAATTGATAGAGCCGACCAACTATATGAAACAATTTATAATGCACTTCGCGAAAACCTGTTCCCTGAGATGAAGGTTGAAAAATTCGTAACCTTGCCAATCGTTATAAGCGGTTATTTCTGGGGTATCGCCTTTAAAGAAATTAAAGAAGAAGAATTTGAAAATGAAGAAAGGAACTTCCTTGAAAATATCATAAGATACATCCAACCCGCCGTCACACGTCTCATCCAAAATGAATTTGATAAAAGATTTCTAAGGGATATTGACAAATTTAGAACATTTGAAGATATTATAATCTCCTTCTGCTTGAATATAAACCTAATCGCAAGATGCGACCTACTTGAATGCACGATCTCCCACCCAAATAAAAAAGAAAATATTACTTATTATTTCGTCTGGGAAAAAGTCAAGGGATTTTGGACGGAAAAATTTACTAAAATAGAACAGCCAGAAAAGATAAAAAAGATAAATGAAGTGAAAAATAATTGCAATACACCAACTATTACAATAAAACATAAAATTGAAAACTCCTGGGAAATTCAAATCTCAATTTACACCACCGCCAATTTAGAAAATGTTAATAAAATTGAAATTGAACAGCTGATAAAACAAAAAATCATCGCCCTTGTTGAACCAACCTTTGAAAGGTTAAAAAGATTGAGAAACCTATACTGCTTGCAAGTTCGCGCACGTACCCTCGCCCACCGCTACAATAAAATCCTCGCTCCATACTCTAAACCGGGTAATGAGGGTTTGGAAAATATAAGAAATGAACTCGGATATTTCCCTGCTTTTTTTGAATATCTACGGGGTCTATTCAATAATAATGCCTATACCGCCCTGCCTGGCTATAACTTTATGATAGCTAAACAAATCGCCTCCGATGTCATGAAACTATTTTGGCCAGAAAGAAGAGGAGGCAACTATCAAAAGATTATTGTCAGTGAACTTTTAAAGTTAAATGAACGAGAAAATGAGTTTGATATATCCATTGAAAAAAATAATGGGAAAATTACTGAAAAAAACGATCTTTCCATCTGGTTCCCCAATGATATGATAGGTGTCCATTGCTTCTATAACATCCTTGAAAATATAATCGCAAACATAAAAAAACATATGTCAAATACCGAAAATCTGAAAATTAAAATTATGGACTATAATGATAAACTCTATAAGGTCAAAATCTCGCATATTGATCAAAATAATAAACCGGTGAAAATTTCAGAGAAAAACTTTGAAAAAGTTAAATCCTATATAAACGAATCAGTTGTATCAACAAGAGGCAAACCTCGCGAATCCGGTTGGGGTATCATTGAAATGAAAACAAGCGCCTGCTACCTACGAGGAATATCATTTGAAGATATTGACGAACCAAATGACCCTCCAATAATTGAAGCACATAACGATGATACTGACGGCTTTCACTATATCATCTATTTGCTAAAACCTAAAATCGCCAGCATATATAACTATCAAGGAAAACTAAATCTTCCCGACTGGCTTGAGAAAGTCCAAACCACCACAGAAACTAAAACAAAATTCTTCGTTGAAATATCAACCGAAAATACAAACAAAAAAGAAATCCGAAACGGCCAACTTTATCTTAAATTAAATCAAAATGAGTTTGAAGATCTTATAAAGGAAAATGATCCTAATAAATTTGAATACAATCTCTGGCTAAAATGGCTTGGCGAAAACTTCATCAATAAATATAAAATAATTAACCAAAAAGGAAATGATATAAAAAGTTATGTTTTAAACAATAATCAAAACGAAAGAAAACAAATCGTCTTTGATAACCATGGCGAGCATAAAAGTTACTATGAAAATGCTTTTTATTACGAACCCTATCCGACGATGTTAGGAACCGATAATTATCTCCAACGACTTGAAAGAAACTCTGAAAAAAATTTAGCTATCTGCGAAATTGTTTTCTCCGCAACCCGTGAAATTCTAATAATTGACGAAAGAATTGACGAACTTACAAAAAATGAAAAAGAAAAATTTATAAAAATGAAAATTTATATAGAGGGTAAAATACCCGAAGATTTCAGTGGAAATTACAATCATATCTTAATCCACCTAACTCTCATTGAAAAAATAGCAGGCAATGAAAAGGAAAACATAAAAAAATGGATAGACGAGCAAAAAGGAAAACTTAATGAAGATGCGCAATTTATCGTCATCTCCGACCGTGGCTCACCACCAAATTTACCCGAAGATGAACTCTTCTTACCTTTTGATCCAATTTTTTACATAATGTTTTACTTGCAATCAAAAATCCATCTTTGTAATTTATTGCTGGTGGCGAGAAAAATTAAATAGAGGGTCTCAAAATGAACGAAAAATTCTTCATTTTCACAAAAGGGGAAGATCAAGAAACCCTAAACAAAATTATACCGAATAGAATAGAAGAATTTAATCAAAAGCGTTTCATAAAAATTGATGACCATGTCCTCCTTATTGACTCCCTTGACTTAAATACATATAATAACTTGAGAAATGATTTAAATGTAGAAATTAGTAAAGCTGAATCATGCTATGTTTCCCTTCATCGTGGTCGTGATGATGGATCAGAAGAAACCGCTAAGAACTCTCAAAGGCAAATTTTCCCGCAAAATAAAACAATTTTTATAGAAGAACACCACAACAGCGGTTTTATCTACGAGAAACTGATTGAATATGTTAAAGCCAAAGATGAAGAAAAGGAAAGGATCCGCAATGATATTAAAGAATATTTTGTACTCAATGAAACCATCCGAAAAAATTGGGAAAACCTTGACGCTGACCTGAAAAACTACATCATTGAAAATAACGCAAAAATAAATCCCTCTTCAAACTTTATCCTTGTCCTCGCTGAACTTAGCCCCGACCTCTTCGGTGAGAATTTTAATAAAAAAGAATGGACCAAGAAAAACCCAGCCGAATTTTACGGAGTTGACTTATTATATAAGCTAATTCAAATTTTTCAAAAAAAAGAAAAACCATTAATTGTTAATCCTTTTCTTATACTTTCAACAGTTGACAAAGAGAAAATTGAAAAATATAATGAACTTGCATCTCGGGGTTTTCTAAAAATACCTCAAATTGGCTTCATAAAAATAGAAGCTGATACCGAAAAAAAACGCATTGAAGAATTTTCAAAAGGAATCCCTCTGATGACAGAACTAAAATTGTTTGATATAGTGAGATCATTTGATTTTATAGAGGGAACACTTGATGAAATCCTACATCCATTATCTGAACCAAACTTAACAGATGAAAAAAGAAAAGAAATTTTTAATAAGCTCATTGATTATTGTAAATTAAAAAAAGTTGAAATTACAAACGAAGATGAAAAAAATATCTTAGAGAAGGTTAGCAAAGAAGAAATAGATACCCTAAGGGAATATATCTTAGAAAAGATAAAGTCGGAAAAGAATAAACCCTGGGAAATCCCTGAAGATAATCTCAGTAATCGTATAAAAAATACCAAAATTGTCATAATTGAAGATGTAAAAGAAACAGGGGAATATATTAGAGATAATCTTAAAAAAGCAGGATTTAAAAACATATCTTTGATTTTAAAATTTCAAGATGTTGAAAAAATTATTAATTCAGAAATTATAACTGCATCCATCTTTATAATTGATTATCGTCTTTTAGATGAGAATAAAAATTGGTGGCCTTATCAGGGTTATGAAATAATTCAGAAAATTGCAGCTAAAAAGCCATCCGCACGCTTCTTCATCCTATCCGGCAAGGATGAAGAATTTTTACTTTACATTCCCTCACATATCAGTACAAAAGTTTTTTCCTTTTCCAAAAACCTTATTTTAAAAGATCAATCAAAGTTTGACCTTTTCGCAAAAGAAATTTATGACCAAATTTATACTCTAATTTTAAGCAGTGACTTTATTAACAGATTAATAGAAAAAGCTATTTTAGAAAAATTAATTAAGGATTGTGAGAATAGATTAAACATTCAGTTTGATAAAAAAGAATTTATAAAAATTATAAAAAGTGTTATAAGAAGTGAAGAAATAGATAAAGAGATAAATAAAATAAAGGCTATTATAAAAAAAATTAAGAATAAAAACTCTGAAAATATATCTCAAGCAGTAGAAAATATTCTAAAATTAATTAAAGAAAAGATGCCCGAAAAAAATGAAATACTCAAAAAAATTTTAGAACTTGACAATCAAGAAATACAAGACGAAGTTTTTGAAAATTTAAAACCAGATGGCACGTTAAATTCTCAATTTTCCCCATATAAGGGTGAGCCTAATTTTGAGGACGATAATTCTATTAAAAAATGGGTGATAACTAGGAGTATTATTATGTGCTACTCTGATTATTTAGAATATGTTAAGGGAATTAGTAACTATGAAGAAAAATTGAATAGAATCGCAATGGATATTATGCTTAGAGGAGAGGGAAGCAGCTCAAGGATTAATAATCAAAAGAAAATGATTAATAATAAATTATATTTGACTGAAGATTCTTTTAAATTTGAAGAGGGATATATATTACCAATAGAACAAAAAATAAGAAAAATTTTTATCTCTCAGTTTATGGAAAATTACATAAAAGAAAAGTTTGAAGAAATAAAAAATGTTAATGAATTTGAAATAATTAAGAAGGAATTATCTGAGTTGAATAAAAAGATAGAAAAAATAGGACCCGATATTATTGAAATGAGTGAAGAGATTAAAAAATTAGATGCAAATGATTTAATTAAAAATTCAATCAATAAGTTTTCATTTTATTTTCGTCTTAAAAAAACAAAAAAAAATTTTCCTCAGTTCAAGGAGCAATTGAGAGAATTAGTTAATTTATTAGAATCATTGTTAAATTTTTTAAACATTGAATCTGTAATAGAAAAAATAAAAAATATATTAGAATTAGATTTAACAGTCATTTACAATACTAAACAAAGTTATTATAAAACTCCGGATGGAAGAACTTTCCCTACCTCAATATATACTAAAAGGAAAAAAGAAGAGATAAACACGATGGTAAACGAAGAGATTATTCGGGATATTATTGAAGGATTTCCTGAAAAATTATATGAGAAAGATGAAGCCGAAATTTTTGATGTTGAAAATGCTTCACACAAAAAACGTCGTCGATCAACATCGTTTAACGAGAATCTAACTGACGATAACAATGATAACTTAGTCAATTATTAACATACCCAGCCACTGACCTGAACTCTCCGCTTTTCGTTCTGTAGATTTCAATGCTTCTAATACACCTCTTATCAATCCGCTTTATTTCTCCTCCTTCAAAATGAAAAACTATCTCCTCCCCATCAATTTCAACCCCTTCCAAAAATCCACTTATGCTCTCCCTCATCCCACCCCTTATATGAAGAACCTTTACCCCTATAGGGTCATCTTTATTTGCTACCTCCTTTAAAAATTCAATGATTTTCTCCTTCATCTTTTGAAAGAATTTAATTTTTACCTCTCATTAATATCAAAAAGATTTTCAGTTTCCTAAAGTTACCTCCCAAAAGCAAAAGTAACCACAGGTAACTTAATTTAAACCTGTATCATATAAAGAAGAGATTCCAAAACTAAGTGTTAAGTAACTTGAAGTAACTCTTTTCTCACCTATTATATATGAAGACGGAAGTCATCAAAAACAAAAAATCCAATTAAACATGGAATCAAAACTTTTCCTAACGCTAATCGGAATCCGGGACGGTAAAAGGAATTTCCCACAAAGCTGGGATGAAACTATAAATCAACTCCCTGGATATGTTGAAAAAATCAAAACAAACACAGAAAGACGGGCACTAGATACTATGTATCAAAACATGATAAAAATCCAAAAAATCAACGATGAAATCCAAAATATTAACCCTTCTGACACATCCTTTGAACCGGGAATTTTAACCAAGAGAATCGGGCTTTGGATTGTAAGAGTGCTTTTACTCATTGGAGTTATTTCCCTTGATATGATACTGGGGAAAAGCATCATGAAAATTTTTGATTTAACTGATGTTGAAGCCGAATGGATCGCATTCTTAATAGCATTCCTGCTCCCGGTTGCCGAAATTTCATTTATCTCAGTGCTAAGAAAGAGTACTCAAATCAGTTCCGAAACACTCAAAAAAATCCTTTTAATTACATTCTTCGTCTTTTTTGTTGCCTTGGCTATTATAAGAGCAATTTTTTACTCCAATGAAAAACTTCCCCCTTTTCCAAACTTCTTGCTCATAAGCACTATCTTCTTTGCGCCACATCTTTTTTTGGTTTTTTACTGGTATAAGACAGGCGAAACACTTGATGAAATAGCTAAAAAGATCAGAATGAAAAAACTGAAGGATAAAAAGCATAAACTCTTCTTAAAACTGAGACGCAAGATTGATAACTTCATCAGAAATAAACAGAAATTAATAGACACATACTGCTCATGGAATGAGCTTAACAGAAAAGACGGGGCGAAATTTAACCCAGATATAAAAATTATCCAGAATCCAATGATTAATTGCTCATCCCCGGAAGAATTGATTGACATCGTCAAATATTATATTTAAAAACAAATTGAGGAAGCAAAAATGCTTTACTTAATTTTAACTTCAATCCTTCTACTTGCCAATTTAAATTCCAGCGAAGCTCAAATTAAAGAAATCCTCAAAAGCTTTCTAATCTCACCCGAAACAACAAGAAACGAAGGGGTAACATACATCGGAAAAAGCTATTTTGTATTGCTTGACTACTCAGGTAGCTTTGCACCTAACAAAGATAAATATAAAGATTATCTCCTGAACATATTCAACGATTTAAGCCCCGGAGATCGGGTCTTTATACTCAAAATATCCTCACTCTCAGAAACTGAAATTACAAAGCTTTTTGAACTGGGCGAGAAAATCTCAGCACCAAATGAGTATAAGTTAAAGCAAAAATTGAAAGAACTTAAACCCAAAATTGACTCATTAAAAGAGGTAATCTTTAAAGAACTTGAGAAATATTTCTCTTCTAAAGAAAAAACTCAATGGACAGACATTCGTGGAACTTTGCGACAGGTAGCTCAAATAAAAGCGGAGAATAAAATGATCTTTATCCTTTCTGATATGCAAGAGGATAAACCAAACTTTAGAATCCCAAAGTTAAAACTTGACGATAAGATGATTCAAAAAGTAATTGAGCGAGATAAAAAAGAGGACTTGCTCCCCGATTTAAAAAATTCAACCGTAACAATTATCGGGATTAACGCCCCAGATGAGGAAAAATTAATCCAAATTAAAAAATTCTGGCAAAAATACCTTACAGAAGCCGGAGCAAAAGAAGTTAAATTTACAATTTATTAAATGTAAGTAACTGACTGTAACTTTCCGAGCTTAAATAATATTGAAGGCATAATTCTCAAAAATAAAACAGGAGGTAAAACCATGAACCCCGAATTCTTCCCACCAACCGCAGTCAGAACACAGCGACAGCTGATTATCTTTGTCCTTGACAAATCACCGTCAATGAGCGAAGAGACACTCGGCGGTGTCTCTAAAATCCAAGCGTTGGCAAATGTGATGAAAGACCTTCTTCTTACTCGCCTGAAAAGATCAAGGATTGTCCAGAACTTTGATATAGCTGTCGTTAACTTCGCAGACACCGCAAGCGTTGAACTTCAAACAACTCCACTTGTTAATTTGCCAGAGAACTTCTCCATCCAAAGCTCAACTTATGGCAATGGCACGAACATGACCCAGGCGCTGGAAGAAGTTCAAAGAATCTGGACACAGTACAATTCAATCCAGTCGGAACTTAAGACATCAGCCGTCGCTCTCTTGGTTACGGATGGCGAACCCAATATAAGACAGGGTGAATTGATCGACATCGCTTCAAATCTGAAATCTCAAGGTGTCACAATTGCTTGCTGTTTACTGCCATCGCTTGATTCAAGACAAGACCAAGCCCGGGATCTTATGAAAAAAATCGTCACTGGAAATCTCTACTTCGAAACCAGGGATCCCGAAACCTTAAGAAACGCCTTCCTCGCCAGTATCGGCAGTTTCACAGGCACTAAGGTCTAATAAAATCCCCGCCTCTTCGTGAGGCGGGGTTAAACTGTAATTGAAAACAAAATAAATAAAATCAAAATGACCGAAGCAATATCATTTACAATAAAAAACAAAAACGAGGACTCATATAACTTCATCTCTGGCGATGATAACGACCTTCTCATCATTGCTGACGGCATCAGCTCACTCAAAATCTCCGCTGAAACATCTAACTTCACAACAAAATTCATCAAAGAAAATTATGAAAATGGCTTAAACCTCTCAAAAATTTTCTCAATTATCAAAGATGTATTGCTCAATTACGCCAAACGCGAAAACCTTAATCCCAAAGAAATGGGCACAACCATCATCTGTATTGAAAGAATAAAAACCAAAATTAACATCTACTGGCTCGGCAACGGCGCAATCTTTATCCTACAACCAGAACATCTGCACATTAAATATAGACCACTCGTTAATATCATCTCCCCAGATGCCATCTTCAACAACCTTTATAAACACCTTACACCGCTTTACAACTTTAAACCAAACTTTATCTCAATTGAGCTCAACCCACCCCCACTTATAATCGCCTGCTCAGACGGGATTTTCTCCCAAGAGTCAGCTACCATCGCTGAAGATAGCAACAAAAAACTATGGCAAAAATACCCCGAAGAAATTAACTCCCTTGTTGATGATTTAATCAATGGAATTAAAAACGAAAACCTTGACCTGAAAAAAATTCTAAATGAATTCAAAGACAACATCATAAATCAAATTGAAGATGATGCAACAATAGGAGTCATCATCTCAAATGAATTTATTGAAAAAACAAAAAATCTAAAGATATGAAGATAAAAATCACAAAAATTATTGAGACAATCCCTTTCCCAAACGATACCCTTTACCTTTCAGATAAAAAAATTGGTGAGGGGGCACAAGGAACTGTTTATCTAACCAATGATGAAAGGTTCGCCGTTAAAATTTTTCACGATTGGTCAGCTTTGGAAAGCATAAACATACTTATCCCTTTGATTGAAAAACTAAAAAATAACTTCAAAAATTCCCCAAACGACATTTTTTCCCATCCATGCTTGCAAGCTTTCCCGATCTGCGTCTTTAAATTTGATTCGCAAAATGGCGAAAGCTATGGAATGGTTTCCTTCTACCTTAAGGGCTGGAAAGATTTGCTCGCCTCCTGGAACCTAGTTGCACGACTTAATAACGAAATGAAATATAAATTGTGCCGCGATATTGCAAAATGCTTTAATATGTTCTTTTCTATCGGATATGTTTATATTGATATCTCATACTCAAATATCTTGGTTTCTCCTTCAACAACCCCGCAACTTGTTTTGCTTGATTTTGAAAGTGGAGGACTCCTCACCCAATTGAATTCACGCCCAGCTACTATTGGTAAAACAGAAGGCTTTGAAGCTCCTGAGATCTTTTTGAAAAATGCAACTAATAAAATAAATGCCTATACCGACTGGTGGGCACTTGCTGTTCTGTTTTTTATCATCTTAACAAGCGGTATTTACCCCTTTATCTTTCTTAAAGACCTTGGCCAACTCGTAAATTATGTTAATAATGCAAAATGGCCAAATTACGACCCGAAATTTTGGGTTAACGGCAATCAACGACTACATAACTTGTTTAGGGATTCAATCAGAAAAATGAACCCAGAACTTTTAAAACTTTTCAAAAAGACATTTAACGAAGGGATTTTCGAACCTCACAACAGAACCTCCCCATACGAGTGGTTTTTAATTTTTGAATCCCTTCTGAATGGAAAGAAAAACACTATCAGCGTAAAACCAAACCAAGTAAGCCCTTTAAAACCAAAATTCATCCACCATAACATTGAAACAAAACAAATCGGTCGGCAAAATTATATCATAATTCAATGGAAAACGAATAACTCAAAATTTGTCATAGTGAAATTTAACAACAAATTTACTGCCCAAAAATCTCCAAACGATAAAATCATGATCCCTCATAAAAATCAACAAATGGAAATAAAATTAATCGCTTTTTCTTCAAAAGATAATTTTGAAACCTTGACCTTAAAAATTTAAAGCTAATAAACTTATCACAAATTTTAACCATGACCAAACTCCTTAAAATAATTTTCTCATTTTACCTCTTCTTTTATCTAACTTTGTTCATCCTCTATCTTCTTTGGCGCACCTTCCCCGAACTCTTGATAGTTATCCTGTACATCATCTTTCTCCCGATCTTCATCATAATTTTAATTATCCTCTCCATCTACCTTTTCTTCCGATTCGTTTTGTCCATTTTCAACCTGTTCTTTTAACTGGAATTCACAATAAAAACAAAATTATTTAATTACGCCATGCGCCAAAAACCAAAAGGAAACCCCTTCCACTCCTTCGCCCTGAAACTTAACGAACTAAAGGTAAACCCCAAACAAAACTCCGACCCAGAAAAACTCCTGAAAAATAACATTGATAAACATATAACTCTCATTGACTCCCTCATTGAAACATCACCGCTCCAGTCATTCAAATCAAAACCATTGATCACCTATGAAATAAAATACATCTGCCCTGGCAAAACAAGGGAAGGAAAACCCGAGGAAGTTGAAGTCCTTTTCATCTGCCACATCAAGAACTTGACAAAAGACGAGTCCTCATCAATCTTCAACTCAATCACAAACACAATCCAATCAATCTTTGACGAATACTCA
>Ga0272445_1001336_pt1 | contig 19470 bp, 16 predicted proteins | sample YNPCB0031_FD_194404 | JGI IMG/M metagenome (GOLD analysis project Ga0272445, IMG submission 194404) | Hot spring sediment microbial communities from Yellowstone National Park, WY, United States - YNP-CB-003-1 | ecosystem: Environmental > Aquatic > Thermal springs > Hot (42-90C) > Sediment... | reverse complement strand
GTAGGGCCTTTTAGAAAACCAACAAAAGAAGAGCTAAAAGAAGAGCTGGAAATTTTAAAAGAAGAAAAGGCAGAAATCGAAAAAAGGATTGAAGAGCTCGAAAGGCTATTAAGAGAAGAGGGCTAAAACAAGCATTTAATGAAGTGCAAAAAAGAATATTTTCGTTTATTGTTAATATAAATTAATTATTGACTTTTTTTTTAATTTTGTTATAATTTTATGGTGAAATGGAGCAGGAAATCCTGACAGGAAATGTGTTACCCCCATCTTCTGAATATGCGGAAGAACCGTCAGACGTACCAGAAGGAATTTTTGGATACACTCTTTGGACTCGGGACACGATAGCACCCCATACTTGGGTATATGCCCGGGCTTTTGAAAATCCTAACATAAATGCTTGGTCCCATACTTCTTGGATATGGCCAGACGGAGCTTTTTATGTCCATAATCGTAACTGGATCAATCCAATTGAATACCATTACTCTTATTTCATTAAGGGTTTACACTGGTACCCGAGAGATTCAGCAGATTATCCTCCTCGTAGGCCCGGCACCACTCCTTATAACTCAAGGCCCTCTTGGGCTCAAGGGGCATATTTTTCCCCTACTTATTACACTGTATATAGATATGGTCCTGACCGAGGTGAACGGATGAGTATTCACTTAGATGTAATTCTAAGGCGTTACCCTATTATGTGGTAAATATCAATTTTATTTAAGATGTGTAATTAAGAAAATGGGGTATATTTGGGTAATTTTTCTGATATCTTTTCCAATGCGAGATTCATTGAACATACGAATGAAGGGAGCCTGGCCATTTGGATCAATTTATCCTTTTATTCCAATTTCCGACAGTATTTTATATTGTGCGAGTGGCAATACTTTTTACATTTTTAATGTAACTGACCCTACAAATATTATAAAGATTGATTCATTTGAATCTCCGTGGCTGGGTTATCTCGGTGTTTATTCCATTTCTGATACCTTGCTTTTGACAACTCAATTTAAAGGTGGTATTACTCTTTATAATATTGCTAATGAGAAAGAACCAATTATTATCAGTAATTATCTTACCCCGGATATTCCTCGTGGTTGTCATTTTATTCCGCCACTTGCTTATGTTGCCTGTTTTGAAGCTGGTTTAAGAATATATGATTACTCTAATCCCTATCTTCCAAGAGAAATAGGTGCTTTAAATCTACCTTATATAGCTGAGGATGTAAAGGTAAAGGATACTTTTGCTTATGTGGCAAATCATCTGGGTGGTTTTAAGGTAATAAATGTTGCTGACCCTTATAATCCAAGAATGGTATTTAGCCATGAAATACCAGGGCAAACTGCTTCTTCAATATTAGTAATTGATACTATTGCCATTATTGCTTGGGATTATGCGGGTTTAAGGATTTGGAATATAAGCAATCCAACTCAACCATTTGAGATTAGTAATGTTTATGGCCCTGCTGGTTTTATTGATAGAATTAACGACACCCTTATAATTGTTCAGAGAAGTGCTACCGAACAGCATATTTTTAATATTAAAAACCCAAATTCGCCAATTAGAGTAGGCATACTTCAAAATGTGGCCTCACCAGCCATTTGGAAAAATAGATGCTATGTAGCACTTTCCCGACCCACAATTCATCGAGATACCCTTATCGTGTTAAATATTGAAAATCCTTCTTCTCCCATTGTTTTGGGAACTTATGGCGAATTTCATGGTTTAACCGAAAAGATTTTTGTCAGCGGAAATTACGTATTTACTGGCACCAGAGAAAATGGAATTAAAATATATGATGTAAGTGTTCCTTCAAAGCCGAAATTAATTTCTCAATACGGAGTAAATATAAAATTAATTGGGGGTATTTTAGTAAAAGATACAATTGCCTATTTTACTTCCGAGTCAACTTTATATGTTATTAGTATTAAAGACCCAGAAAATCCCAGATTGATAACTACCCTCACATCTTTATCAGGCAGTTTATATTTAAAAGATACCTTGCTATTTGTATGTGGAGACTCTTTATGGATTGTAAATGTGAGAAAACCTTCCCTTCCCAGAAGAATAACCGCAATTCGCTCTCAAGGTACCCGCTTTACTAACTGTGCTGTCTATGATAAACTGCTTGTAACTACTGAAGGTTATTTCGGGATGAGAATTTTTGATATATCCGACCCAGCTAATCCAGTTTTTCTTAGTAAATGTGATACTACCGCCCATGTTAATGGAGTAGTAATTAAATATCCTTATGCTTATCTTTGTGGTGGTTATGGATTATTAGTTTTTGATATTTCTGACCCAAGAAATCCTATCTGGCTCACATATTATTTAACGCCTGACTATGCCTGGGATGTGGAAATAGATAGTAATATCGCCTATTTAGCCACTGCTTGGTATGGTGTTCGGGCTATTGATATTTCAAATCCAAATTCACCAAGAGAAATTGGTTATTATATTACCCCGGTATGGGCCAAAGACCTTTATATTAAAGATGGATTAATTTATGTAGCCGATGAAGAGGGTTGGTTAATTTTGGAATATTATGGTTCAGCAATAAAAGAAAAGCCAAATATAAAAAAATTAAAATATCTATTTTATCAACCAAAAACAAAAACCCTGCTGATAAAAGCTGAACCTAATACTATTGTTGAATCGCTAACCATATTTGATGTTCTTGGACGAGTAGTTTACTCCTATCACAATAACAAAAAGAATGATTTAATTATAAAACCTATGGAATTAAATCCCGGCTGTTATTTTGTGAAATTATCCCTTCGGCAAAAAGAGAAACCTTTTACTTTTATTACCAAATTAAATATTGTGAAATAATTTCTTAAATAGTTGATTTTTTCCTTTTTCTTTTATAAAATAATTTATGGGTAATTGGTTTTTTCTTTTATTATTTTTATTTAGTAAGAAAGAGGTTGATAAGATAATTGGTGATTGGTGTTATACGATCTATGCCTTAGAGGCTTTTAAAGCCAAAGCTTCCCTTCAAAGACCAAATCTTTCTGGACCAGTAGAATATATTGAAGGTGACCGATTTCGTGTTCATTATACCAGAAGCGGTAGCGATGCGGTCTCTCGGGCGTATGCGGAATCAGTGGCCTCTTATATTGCCCATTCTTTTCGTCTCCAAGTAGATAGTTTAAACTGGGCACCACCGCCGCCAGATTTTGGTTTGGGTGGTGATGACCGTTATGATATTTATATTAAAGCCCTGCCTTCCGGAATTGGCGGTTATTGCGCACCCGAATATTATTATCCAAATCCTTATCCTGATGGCGCCACTTCTTATATTGCGGTGGCCAATAATTTAAGTATCGGTGGATTTTTAAAAGTTGTCTGTGCCCACGAATTTAATCATGCCTGCCAATTTCGTTACAGTTCGGAAGAAGGAAGTTTTTGGTATGAAAATACTGCGGTTTGGATGGAAGATGTCTGCTATGAAGAGATTAATGATTATGTCGGCTATCTCTCTTCTTCTCCCGGACCATTAACAACTCCTTATTATCCAATAAATACTTTTATCCAAGGCGGTCTTTATCAATATGCCGGTGGGATTTGGGCGATGTATTTAGAGGATAGATTTGATACCGATTGTTTAAGGAAAATCTGGGAGCGTCAAGGAGTTGTTAATGGTAATAATACTCTGGAAGGTTTTGATTATGTTTTGAGAAATTTTTATAATTCCAATTTAAATAATGCTTTAAAAGAATACGGTATCTGGCGATATTTTACTGGTCAAAGGGCAATTCCGGATAGGTTTTTTAAAGAAGGCAACCTGTGGCCAATGGTGAGTGTAATGAGCACTCATAATTCCTATCCTTGCCAAGGAAATTCTTCTTCTTACGAGCCAGTTGTTCCGGGTGGTGCTGACTATATCAATTTTTTGAATGGTGGTGGAAAGTTTTTTCTCTTTTTTGATGGCGACGATGGGTTTAATTGGCAGGCAATTGTTATTGGTTATAAAAGAGAAGAACCAAGAATTTACGAATTAAATTTAAATAGCCAAGCCCAAGGAAACGATTCTTTTGACTGGCGTTATGAAGATAATTTTGTCCTGATTCCAATTGTTGCCCATTGGGAATACGGTATTGGTTATCAATTAAATTTCAATTATTCTGGAAATATTCGGATTCTTTTTGATGTCGGTGTCGAAGAGATAAGGGGATTCCCTTCAATTGCTGATTCCCATCAGTTAGTTTATCCTAATGTTTTAATAAAAAATTATGGCCAAAGAGCAGCCGATTTTTCGGTAAGATTAACCTGCGGTAATTTCTATGCCGATATCCGAAATATCTCTTTAAATCCCAATGATACCCAAAGAGTCTATTTTTTGCCATGCACTTTAAAAGCAAGAAATTACCAGTATTATCGCTGTACCACTTTGCTTTATAATGATGAAAGACCCAGTAATAATCTTAAAGAAGGTAGAATTTTTGTAAAAGTGGAAGATTGCGGAGTAGAAAGTATTATTGAGCCATCGGGCAATATCAGTCAAGGCTCTTATGTCCAACCAAAGGCGATAATAAAAAATTATGGAAATTTAAGAGCGGAATTTAATGTTATTTTTGCCATTGGTGATTGGCAGACAATAAAGAGGATAAGTATTCCAGCAAATACGGAAATCTTGGTTATCTTTGATTCCTTATGGTATGCGGCTACTCTTGGTGAGCATCTGGCAAAATGTTCAACCGCTTTAGCCAACGATTTAAATAGAGATAATGATAAGAAAGAGATAATATTTTATGTTACTTTACCAGCAGTGGAAGAAAATAATTTTTTTAACAATTTAAAAGATAATGATTTTTTAATTTTTGATATTAAAGGAAGCAAAGTAAATACCAATTATTTTAAAAAAGGTATCTACTTTCTTAAAAATAGAAAGCAATTAAAAAAGATAGTTATAAAATAAAAAAGGCAGGGAATTAAAAACCCCTGCCTTCGCCTTTTTAGAAAATTTTTTTATTTAAGAATAACTACTTTTATTGGTTGGGAATTGTCAATTTTTAAGAAATAGATGCCACTTTTTAGATTATCAGGTCCAAGGATAATCGGTCCTTTTTCGGCTGTCAGCTTTCTTACCAGCGAGCCTTTCGTATCATAAATCAGTAGGTTTTTCGTATTCGTTAATTTCAAAGGCATCTTGAAGATATTATTAACAATTGCTTTTTTGAGGATGTGGTTATTCATTTCTTCAACCATTGGCGGATGCCAGCCAGCAAAGATTAATGTTCCGTAGGCAGCCGCATTATTCCATTGGGTACCAGGCATGGTTGTTGGCCAAGTTCCCCAATAAACATTTCCCGGAGCGGCCGCGGCATAGACATAGAGACCAACGGTATCCCATTCAGGATTTAGAGTGTAATTCCATTTGAGATTTCCTTTATTAATAACTGCTTCAAATTGAAGATTACCAGCATTGGTGCTTGTTCGCAAAATTCCATTATCACTTGCCCATCTTATCCAATAGGCAGAAGGAATATTACCAGTACCTAATAAAGCCCGATAAACAACGGTATCCTGATTTAGCCAAACAAACCAATGGTTTCCTTCCGAAGAATCAAGGGTCCAAGTTCTTGAATAGTTTTCATCAAGATAACAACCAAATTGGTCATAATTTTCTCTGATGGTCTTTGCTTTAAAGTCTAATGCCCAATAGACATTGGAAGAATCATGCTTGCAATAGAGAAAGACACTACCCGCTGGGCGAGCACCACTTCCTTGCATATTTAAAACATCGGAAATATCTACTTTTAAGGCGTCGCGCCATTCTAAACTGTCAATAACACCATCAATAGTGGGCGTAACCTCGCGGAAAGGAGCAACTAAGGTATCACGCACTAAGAAAGAGATGGTAGATTGTCTTAAGGTATCATTTCCCCTATTAGTATCATTGGGCAAATTGGTAAACATCGTTATTTGATAGGTATTGCCAGCATTTCCCACCTGCCAAAATGGGAAAGTTACTAAAGCAGTATCATTAGGTGCTAAAGGGCCGGGATAAGTTACATTCTGCTCGTAGATTCTTACATTAGCAGAATCAATCCAGCAATAGATCGGAATATCCTGTTGGGGTAAAATTCCAAAATTTCTAATTTTAGCAATCGGCGTAATCTGAGAATTAGGTGAAACTACACCTCCCGGACTTCTTATTGCCTCAATTCCGACATCGTTTTCATAAGTGATAAAACTACCTTCTTCATTGACAGCTAAATAATTGGTTGTCCCCCAATCTTGCGAACCACCAACCACATAGATTTTATCTCGATAGGCGCCAAGAATTGCCCAACCGCGACTTGTCGGCATCGGTGTTTCTACTTCCCAAGTATTGGTAGTCACACTATAACGCCAGATAGTATTTACTGGATTAGTGCCGTCACCCGTGCCACCAATTATAAAAATGGCGGTATCATTAAAGGCGACAGCACTATGATATTCTCTCGGTCCGGGCATATTCGCCTTTTGTGTCCAAGTATTATTTTGGGGGTCAAATTCCCAACAATCATTCAGGACACCGGCAGAACCAGCACCACCAAAAACATAAAGTTTTCCACCAGCACCAGCCGCCGCCGACCATCCTCGACCAACGGGCAAAGTTGCCTTTTGTGTCCAAGAATTGTTAGTTGGGTCATATTCATAAGTAGTTCCGGTTCGGTTCTCATCACCCACGACATATAACTTACCACCAACCGCATCACCACAACAAGCCCAACGAGCAGCAGGCATATTGGCTTTTTGGCTCCAGGTTTTGGTATCGCAATCAAACTCAAAAAGGGTTGCAGTTGTGGTATTTGTTGAATCTCTTCCGCCAGCATAATAGATTTTATTACCAATTACGCCACCCGCACCAGCTCTTCTTGGTGCCGGCATATCCGGCATTGAAATCCAAGTGTTGGTCTCAGGTACATAGGCATGAACTTTTCTTGTTGAGGTTTGACCTAAGGAACATCTACCGCCACAAACATAAAAAGTATCTCTCACCACACCTTTTCCACCCGCCCAATATCTGCCGTAAGGAATTGGTGCCTTAGTAGACCAGATGATTGTTAAAGTTTTTGGCGCTTGCGGTTCATTGGTGAAAGAAGACGAAAAAGCCGGAGCAACATCATTGGTACGAGAATAATTGGCAATGAGGGAGTTTTCATTAGCGAAAATAAGAATTACCAATAATAAAATAAATAAAATACTTCTTAATTTCATCAAAACCTCCTTTTATAAATCAACCTATATTATAAGAAAATTAAAAATAAAATCAAATATGTTTTTGCTTAGCTTCTGTCAAAAGAAATATTAATAGCCCCGTAGATAGATTTCTTTTATTTTATTATCACTTTTTAATATTTTCAAAAACCTTTCCGCCACTTCTTTTGGGTAAGGTTTAATCTTTTGGTATCTTTTACTTTTGGCATTCTCATTAACAAATCTTTGTAATACCCACCTTTTAGCACCACCTAATTCTTCTTTTATCAAAAGCAGGTCTTTTTCATCAACCAATTTCGGAACCAAGGTAGTCCTAAATTCATAATCTACTCTTCCTTCTTTCAAAAGGGCAATACTTTTCTTTATTAAAGAGAGCTCTAACTTCCGGCCGACCGCTTTTTCATATTTTTCAAAAGAGGTTTTGATATCCATTGCCACATAATCTAAAAGATTGTTTTCAATTAAAGAGAGAAGATCAAAATAAAAATAGCCGTTGGTATCCAGTTTAACCAAAAAACCTTCTTCTTTAAAAGTTTTTATTAATTGGGGAAGGGCAGGATTAATTAAAGGCTCACCGCCAGAAATAACTACCCCATCAATAAATTTTTTATTATTTTTTAAATAGTCAAGAATTTCCCCAATTTTAAATCTTCTTAAGAGCTTATCCCTTTTAACAATTGGGGCATTTTGGCAATAGGGACAATTAAAATTACAGCCGCCAAGAAAAATTACCGCGGTGATTTTCCCATCCCAATCAATAAAAGAATTTTTAATAAAACCTAAGATTTCCACAGATTATTCAGTTCTTCAAAGGTGGGAGCAGTTTTTTGCCATCTTTTAATAACTTCACCATCTTTTATTAATAATACTTGGGGAATATCCCAAACATCATAAAAACAGGCTTCGGCCATACCCTCCGGTGTTTCCGTATCAAAGTAAACAATTTCTAAATTTTTATTGAAATTTTCTTGGTAATAATTCAATTTATTTAAAATATCTTTACAGGCTTTACAATTCCGATTGCCAAAAAGATAGATTTTCATTTTAAAAAGACCTTTTTAATCAGTCGACCTTTCTCTCTAAGGAAAATAATCCCTTTTGATTTATTGATTTCTTTTATTTTTTCACCGGTGATATTAAAATAATCTTTATTAATTAATATTTTCTTAATTGTTTTTTTAACCGGTTTTTCTTTCACAAAACTTAAAGTATCAGGAATGGCACAAAAGATATCCGGATTGCCTTCTCGGGTATCCGACCAGGCCATAAAGATTTTTGTGGAATCAATGGCATCTAAACCAATATATTCTCCTAAACGACCGGCATCAATTGGTGGAGGAAAAAGATTGGGATTAGAAGATACGGTAGTTATTCTTTTATTAGGTGTCCAGGTTAATCCACCATCATAAGAAGAGGTGAGATAGACATCAAATAATAAATTATTGGGGTCTAATCTTCGGTCGTAAAAAATCACATGGATGGCACCGTTATTGTCAACCTTTAGCCACGGATGAAATTGGTCGCGCAAATTTCCTAAGGAATCATCATTCAATCTTATCGGATTTGACCAAGTATTACCACCATCGGTTGAACGAGTAAAATAGATATCGGTTTCTTGGGTTGTTGGTCCATAATCCATATAGGCAATGTAAATATTGCCGGAATAGGGAGAGTTGCTGATGTCCACATCCATTGCCGGAAAGGAAAAAACTAAAATATCCGGATTTATATACCCATAGCCAAAGCGCACATTAGCCACTGTTCGGTCTTCGCCCCAAGTTAAACCGCCATCCGTTGATTTATCTATTCTTATTGACTGGGGCGATGATAATCTCACCCAGGCAATATAAACTTCGCCGTTAGGACCAATCGCACCGACTGGCCACTGAACCGAAGCACTGCCATCACTTACTGGAATTGGTGAAGACCAGTTTAATCCCCGATCAGTAGAGCGGGAAATCATAATTTTGGTATCATAAAATCTCGTCCAAAAAACATACAAATTGTTTTGGAAAGGTGAATTTGTTCGGTCACAGATAATCAATTCTTTATCCTCAAAAACATTAGGTACCTGATTTACCACCGGAATTGGTTCTGACCAGCTTCGGCCGCCATCCGTTGATTTATAGACAAATAACCCGTTCGGCTGAGAAGTGGAAATAAAAGAGAGCAGACAAGCATAAAAATTTCCCTCTTTATCTACGGTTAAACCGGGATCTGATTGATAGGGATATTGGGGTTCATAAAATAAAGTATCGCGCCAAGTTAAACCACCATCAAAAGAATAACCAACTCCCACCCGACGATAACCAAGACGAAAATCTCGCCAAACACAAACTAAATTATTGTGATTTAAAGGATTAACGACAATTTGGCATTCATTTTGTAATTGAGTTGTTGGGTCAGAATTGATTTTTATGTTTAAATAAGTAAATAACAATAAAATAATCAAACTCATAATCTACTGAGCATCAAACCTAAGGAATAAGCTTTTTTTAATAATTTCTCATCTTCTAAAACTTCCGTCTTTTTATATTGATAGCCAAAGCCTTTAATTGTTTTTACCACATTAATCTTGTGCCATTTTAAAACTCTTTTTATATCTTTAATCACTTCATCATAAATATCTGGCTTTTCCCATCCGTAGGTTATTACCAAAACCGCTTTAAGATCTTTGTTAACTTTTGGTGCCTTCGGATGGATGTAAGGAAAAAGACGGTCAATAAAAAGTTTTGTTTGGGCACTCACATAATTCATATAAATGGGCGAACCAATAATAAGAAAATCTATCCTTTTTAAAAGCTGATAAATCTTTGCCATATCGTCTTTCTGTTGACAACCAGAATTATCAACGCAGAAATAGCAAGATTGACAAGGATTGATTTTCAGTTCGTGAAGAAAATATTTGTAGATTTTTACTTTTTTATTTTTTTCTCTTATTCCCGCTAAAATTTTATCGACCAAAACTGCAGTGTTTCCTTCTTTTCGAGCACTACCAATAAGGGCCAATACTTCTTTCATAATTTAAATTGCTCCTTTATTTTTTAGAAACGACCGCCAAAATTGATGGCTTTTTGTTTTACCTTCAATTGCTACAAATTTTGCCATATAAATCATTAGCAAAATGAGTATTTCTTGATAACTTTAATGGTTTCTCATCTTTCTTAAGCTTTCTAAAAACAAAAATATGTTCGTGCATTATTTTATAAAAATCATAATATTTTTTTCGCCAAACAGTCCGATTAGTAGTAACATTATGTTGAAGTTTAATAATATCTTCTTTTAAAATAAAACCAACTTCTAAAAATTTTTCCATAACTCGATAGGCCAGAGGAATATAATGTTTATGCTTTCTCGTATCACCGATAAGAATGGCACAATATTTGTTTTCTTTTAAAACTCTAAAAGATTCTTGAGCAATTTCTTTAATTGCTTCTAAATAATCTTCAAATTTTAATTTAGAAATGTCGCCTTTTACTTCGCCTTCGGAATAGCCAATAATATTAAAATAAGGCGGGTGGGTAACTATTAGATCTATTTCTTCGTTTTTTATCAAAGCAAGATTGCGAGCATCGCCAACATAAGTTTTAATTAGTGGTTCTTTATCACCGGGAGGTAAATATTCAAAATCAAGCCGATTTCTTGTTAAAATTATACAATTGGGATTTATATCGACGCCGATACCGTTCCTTCCCAATAGTTTACATTCAATTAAAGTTGTCCCACTGCCAACCATTTGATCAAGAACATAATCACCAATATTAGTATATTTTAAAATTAAATTTCTCGGAATATAAGGCGAAAAATTACCCCGAAAATCACCAATGTGGGTTGCCCAATTTCCTCGGTCCGGGAAACTCCAAACGGTTGTACTTTCTAAGGAATAATTTTCTTTTGGCAAATACTCTTTTATCTCCCATTTTTTATGCAATCTAATTTTATTTTTCCCAATAATTACAAAATCATTTTCTTCAAGGAATTTTCGGTATTCTTCATAGGTCAATTCCCTCATTTCCAATTTAAGGGACCTAAATTTTTTATTTTTTCAACAAATTCATTTGCTGCTTTCTGAAATTTTTCTCCTTCGGCGGCGGAAATGAATTCTAAATGAAGCCTTTCTTCTTCAATTCCTATTTCTTTTAATAATTTTTTCAAAAGGAGAATTCTTTTTAAAGTTTTTAAATTACCTTGCTGATAATGACAATCTCCGGGATGACAAGCACCGATAAATACTCCGTCGGCACCATTTTTGAAAGCTAATAAAATAAATTTCGGGTCTATCCTTCCCGAACATAAAACCCTGATTAATCTCATTTCTGGGGCATATTTCAAATGGGAAGTACCCGCCAAATCAGCCCCCGCATAACAACACCAATTACAGGCAAAACCAACAATTTTTATTTCCATAATAACCCCTCAATCTGAACTTCAATCTGTTCATCAGTATAATGTTTCATAATAATTGCGCCTGATGGACAGGCTGAAGGGCAAACACCACAGCCCCGACACAAAGCTTCATTAACTCTCATCACCTTCTTTTCTTTATCAAATTCTAAAGCGGAATAAGGACAGAGCCCCTCACAAATATGGCAACCTGAACAGTATTCTTCGCGCACATACGCTTGAATGGGTTCTAAAGTTACTTTTCCCCGATTAAAAAGAGCGATCACACTACTAGCTGCTCCTTTTGCGGAAGCTACACTATCGGGAATATCTTTAGGACCTTGGGCACAACCACAAAGATAAATACCATCAATATTAGAATCTACCGGCCTTAATTTTGGATGGGCTTCTAATAAGAAATTATCAGCGGAGAGAGAAAGTTTTAATTTTTTAGCCAGTTCTAAAGTTTCTTTTCTTGGGACTAAACCCGTTCCCAAAACCACTAAATCAGCTTCTTCTTCAACAATCTCTCCTAAAAGGGTATCTTCGGAGCGCACAATAAGTTTATCACCTTTCTTATAAATCTCTGAAGGACTGCCACGTCGATAAATTATCCCTTCATTTTTTACTCGGGTATAAAATTCCTCAAAGCCTTTACCAAAAGCCCGAACATCAATATAAAAAACGGTTATCTTACAATCGGGCAGTCTTTCCTTTACTAAATGAGCTTGTTTAGCAATGTACATACAACATACCCTTGAACAATAAGGATTACCAACTGTCTCATCCCGAGAACCTACACAATGGATAAAAACAATACTTTTGGGAACTTTACCGTTTATTTTTATTTCCCCTCGGGTAGGGCCAGAAGCATTGAGAATTCTCTCAAATTGAAGGCCAGTTAAAATTTCTTTATAACGACCGTAACCTAATTCGGGTTTTACTTTTGGTTCAAACTCATCGTAACCGGTAGCGATTACCATAGCTCCAAAGAAAATTTCCTCAAATTCATCTTCATCATTGAATTTGATGGCCTGGGTTGGACATACCCTTTCACATACTCGACAGCGCTTTGTTTGAAAATAAATACAATTTTCTTTATCAATTACTGGTTTATTGGGAACTGCTTGGGGGAAGGGTGTGTAGATGGCTTTTCTTGTTGTTAAATAACCATCAAATTCTGAAGGGACTTTTTTAGGACATTTTTCCGAACAGAGTCCACAACCGATACATTTATCCCAATCAACATACTTTGCTTTTTTTCTTATCCTTACTTTAAAATTACCAACATACCCAGAAACATCCTCAATTTCGCAATAGGTATATAATTTAACATAAGGATGTTTAGCAACCTCCACCATTTTCGGAGTTAAAATACAAGCCGCACAATCAAGTGTGGGAAATGTTTTCTCTAATTGCGCCATATGACCACCAATCGAGGACTCTTTTTCTACCAAATATACTTCATAACCAGCATCAGCAATGTCTAAAGCCGCTTGAATGCCAGCAATACCGCCGCCAATTACTAAAGCCCTCCTGGTTACCGAAACATCTTTTTCAAATAATTCTTCCAATAAAGATGCCCTCAATACCGCAATCCTAACAATACTTATCGCCTTTTTAGTCGCTTCTTCTTTATCTTCGGTAACCCAAGAAACCTGTTCCCGAATATTTGCCATTTCCAAAAGGTAGGGATTAAGATTTGCTTCTTTCAAAGCCTTTCTAAAAGTTGGTTCGTGCATCCGGGGAGAACAAGAGGCAACAACAATGCGATTAAGTTGGTATTCTTTAATATCTTTTTTAATTAAATCCTGACCAGGATCCGAACACATGTATAAATAGTCACGAGCAATAACCACATTTTTCATCTTCCCAATTTCTTCAGCTACTCGCTTCACATCAACAATACCAGCAATATTTGTTCCGCAATGACAAACATAAACACCAATCCTTATTTCTTTAGCCATTTTCTTCTCCTTTTATTAAAGATAATAAAAAATCAGTAAAATAAAAAACTGGGTATTGGTTTTGATATTTCTCCAGATTAAATTGACATAAAGGACAGGTGGTTAAAATTAAAATATTCTCTTTTTTATTTTCTTCAATTGATAAAACAATTTTGCTCACACATTCTTTTACTACTTCTTCATTGGCATAAGTAAGATAAGAACCACAGCAACGGGTTTTAAAGGGGAAATCAACAACTGAAAAACCGAGTTTTAAAAAAAAATTTTCGAGCTTTTGGGGATTAATGTCATTAGCCAAAAGGGCAATCCCGCGCGGTCGCGTTAACAAACAACCATAATAACAAGCCAATAAAAAAGAATTTTTCTTTTTAATTAAAGAAGAAATAACTTCTATCTTGCTTTCTAAAATCTCTAAAAAATGGATAATTTTTATTTTTTCTTTTAAAGGTTCTTCCAAATAAGCATCAATTCGGCTTCTTAAAAGGGCGGAAGAGAAATAACTTTCTTGGGCACGCACCAAAACATTATAACAGGCAGCACAGGCAGTAACCAGCACCCCACCCTCCTTTTGGGTTTCTAAAAGATTTCTTAACGGTCCTAAAAATAAAGAAGGAGTATCCGGAAGGGAGGTATAAATTGCTTGACAGCAATACCAGGAAGAAAGTTCCTCAAGCTCAATCCCTAAAATATTCGCTAAATTTTTAATACTTTCATCAAATTTTTTACCAGTAGTTTTTAAAGTACAACCCGGATAATAAGAATACCTCATAATTATTAATAAAAAGCCATCTTTCTTATAAAAGCAATAAAAAGTTGCTGCGGACTTTCGGTAAGCACTTTTTTATCAATCTTATCAACCTCAAAAAATGAGGGTAATTTTAACGTTGAGGCTTCTCTTAAATAAATATGCCTTAAAGCATCGGCAACCCGAGAAAAATCAATATTTTTCCGACAGCGCGCCTGACAAGAAAGACAAGAAGCACAAAGCCAAATAGTATTTTTTTCCAAAACCTCCTTTTTGTTATTTATAAGATAATTAATCAATTTTTGGGGAGAAACTTCCATAAATCGGCTTACTGGGCAAGAAGCCGAACAGACACCACATTGAATACATTTAAAAATATTTTCATCACAAATATTTAAAAATTCTTCCAAAATATTTAATTCCATAATTTCAAAATTATATTCATTTTTACCTTAAAATCAATATAATATATTAATATGGGTTTTTATTCTTTTTTCTATCTCTTTAATGCGCTAATTTCTGGTTATGTTTACGATTACCAAACTAAAGAACCGTTAATTGGTTGTAATGTCTATTTAGAAAATACCGTTTACGGTACCGCAACTAATAAAGAAGGTTATTATTTTTTACGAGTTCCCGAAGGAAGATACACCCTTATTTTTTCCTACGTGGGATACGCCGAAGAAAAAAGAGAAATCTCTTTAAAAAATAATGAAATTTTGAAATTAAATATTTATTTAAAAAAGAGTTCTTTAACGCTTAAAGAAGTATTGGTTGAAAGTAGAAAAAGTGCTGTTAAACAAGAAGTAGGAATTAGTAAATTTCTAATTACCCCTAAGGAGTTTAAAACTTTTCCCCAACTTTTTTCTTCCGATTTCCTCCGTTCTTTACAACTTCTTCCCGGAGTGCTTATGGCTACTGATTTTTCTTCCGCCTTATATGTCCGAGGGGGAGCTGCTGACCAAAATCTTATTTTGCTTGACGGGATAAATATTTATAACCCTTACCATCTGGGAGGTTTTTTAGGTAGCTTACCTACCGAGATTGTTAAACAAGCCGATTTTTATACTGGTGGCTTTCCTGCCGAATACGGCCAAAGACTTTCTTCCGTTTTGGATATTACTTTAAAAGAAGGTAATAAATATAAAAGGAATGCCAATTTCGAAGTTAATAATCTTTTGACAAAAATTATTTTTGAAGGCCCAATTTTAAAAGAAAAAAGTAGTTACCTTTTTGCTTTCCGGCGGAGTTATTTTGATAAATTTCTAAAAATCTTTAAAATCAATTTTCCTTACTATTTTTCTGAAACCTTCCTTAAAGTCAATTGCGAAATTGGGCAAAAAGGAAAAATTTTTTTAACCAATTTTTTAACCGGTGACAATTTTAATTTTCCAGAAGTAAATATTATTTTTCGGTGGGGAAATTACCTTTCTTCGCTTTCGGCTTTTTATACCTTCTCGCCGCGACTTTTTTTAAAATCTTTTTTAACTTTTTCCAATTATTATTATTACATCAATTTTTATAAAAATTTGGTCTTTGTTGATAATTGGGTAAAAGAGTTTTCTTTAAAAAGCGATTTTTATTATTATTTCTCCCAAAATCACAATTTAAAATTCGGCTTGGAAGGAAAATTAAAAAGTTTCTATTATAATACTAAAATTATCGGCGGAATAAAATATGATATTTTAGGAACTCCTAAGGACCTCGCTTTTTATTTAAGTGAAAGAAGCAATTTCCAAAAACTCATTGTGGAAACGGGTTTACGGCAAGAAAATTCTTTTACCAGTTATTATACCAAACGCTGGTACCATCCTTGGGATTTCCGGTTTTCTTTAAAATATTTTCTTTCGGAATTAACCAATCTGAAATTATCCTTAGGCAGTTATTCTCAACTCCTTTGTGCCCTTTTGCCTGAATTTCAACCGATTCCGTTTCTTTATGTTTGGATCCCTACCTTTGGTCCCTATTCACCCCAAAAGGCTTATCATTATATTTTTGGTTTGGAAACCTTCTTTTTAGAAAATATTAATTTTTCTTTTGAACCCTATTACAAATATTACCCTTTAATTTATGAATATAACGAAATGTGCGACCCCTTTGCCATTGAAGGAACAATTTTAAAAAAGGGTAAAGCGCAAGCTTACGGTTTTGATATCTTAATAAAAAAAGAAGCCGGTAATTTTTTAACTTATTTGACTTACAGTTACTGTTGGACAAAAAATTATTTTGACAAATTGGCTTATCATCCCTTTTATGACCGCCGCCATAACTTTAATTTTGTTTTCCTTTTGCCTTTCTTTTTTAAAAGTAATCTTTCTTTGAAATTTGCTTTTTATACCGGTACGCCTTATACGGAAATCCTTTCTCGCTATCGTTACTTTTTCTATAAATATATTATCGAAGACTGGCGATATCTTTGGTTTGAGGAATTGAGCGAAAAAAATAAAGCCCGTTATCCCAATTATCATCGTTTAGATTTATCCTGGGAAAAAGAGTTTAAAAAATTTAAAATAAGGATAGATATTTTCAATCTTTATAACCAAAAAAACTTTCTGTTCTATTATTACGATTACCATTATGAGCCGCCGATTAGAAAGACCTTTTATCAATTACCAATAATTCCTTCGCTTTCCCTTGAATATGCCTTTTAGAAAGATTTTTATTTTTTCTTTTATTTTGTTTTTTTGCTGTCAAAAAATAGAAAAGAATAATTGGGAAAGAAAAATATATGCCTTTTCTCTTTTAAACCCCAAAGATTCTTTAATAAAAGTATTTGTTGACAGCAATTATTCGATAGAAAAGAAAAGTGAGGGTTATGGGATTGAGGGAGCCAAAGTCTTTATTATCAACGAAGATATAAAAGAGACATTATTTTTAGATTATTTTAAATATGGAGAAAATGGTTATTATCGAAAATGGGCACCAGCTTTTGTAAAACCTCTTAATAACTATTCCCTTTTTGTCATTTTTGAAAATGACACTTTAACAAAGAAGACAAAAATTCCCGATACCTTTTCAATCATCTTTCCGAAAAAGGGGGACACCCTTTATTATGATAATTTAACTTATTTCCATTGGCATAAAAGTAAGGGCGCCTTTGCTTACGCCATCTTTGTTTTCCAATTACCAATCGATACCCTTCAAGAATATTTTCCTTTGATTACCAAAGATACTTTCTTAGATATAAAAGAAATAAAAGGAAGCCTTTTTACTACTACTGCTTTTTATTCTTTAAAGGTATATGCTTGGGATTACAATCGCTATCAATGGGCAATAAAAAGGGGAGAAATCGACACCTTATATCAAGGTTTTGGGCATTTTTCCTCGCAAACTGAAGATGAAAAGAAATTCTATATAATAAAAAATTAACTTTAAAAAGTTTCCGGAACCTGATAGCCATAATTCTTTTGGGAAAACCAAGAAGAAATCTCAGTAGTTTTAAAAAGCATTTTTTTATAAGAAAGATTAATAATAAGCAAAGGAATACCTAAAAGGGGCAACCGATATCCTAAGGAAAATACTCTCTTGAAAATATTTTTATAGGAATAAAACTGATACCAACAATAATCAAGCCCTTCTTGAAGTCTTTCCACACTCATATTTTTTGGTTTAAATACTGCGTGGCCACAATCATAAAGACGCCAATCATAAGTGATAATCCGGTTTTCTTCCTGTAATCGCTTTTGTAATTTTGTTCCCGGATAGGGTGTTAAAATGGAAAAACTGGCTAAAGCCATCTTTGATTTAAAAACAAATTCCAAGGTTTCATCAAAAATATCTGGGGTGTCGCTATCTAAACCGAAGATGAAACTTCCTTCAATTAAAATTCCTTCTTCCTGAATTGTTTTTATCTTCTCTAAAAGCTGTTTGGCTTTCTGATATTTCTTATTAATCTCTTTTAAACCACTTTCCTTTATACTCTCAATGCCAATAAAAAGACCCGAACACCCACTCCTTTTTGCCAATCTTAATAACTCCCGATCATCAGCAATGGTTAACGATGCCTGAGAAAGCCAGCGAATTTTTAAAGGAATTAATTCATAAAATAATTTCTTAGCAAAAACTTTATTACCCATCAGATTATCGTCAAGAAAACCGATTAACGGATGATTAAGCTTTTCAATCTCCTTCACAATTGCTTTTATATCTCGAGTACGAAAGGAACGACCAAAGAAAAGCGATACGGAACAAAAATCACATTCATAAGGACAACCCCGGGTGGCTTGTAAAATTGAAGTAAAAAAATAGCCTTTATCTTTAAAAATTTCTCTTTCCGGGGGAATAATATCTTCACTTTTTACTCGCACACCATAATAAATAGGTTGCAACTCTTTTCTTTTGAAATCTTCAATAACTTTCGGCCAAACATATTCGGCTTCGCCAATCACTACCGAATCCGCATATCTTAAGGCTTCGTAAGGTAATATTGAAGGATGAATGCCCCCAAGAATAACCTTGGCTCCCCGATTTCTAAAATTTTGAGAAATTTCATAAGCTCGAGGAGCCGTAGCCGTCATCACGGTTATCGCTACTAAATCAGCACCACATTCGTAATCAATATCTTCGATGTTTTCATCAACATAAGTTAGCGAAACGTCTTTGGGAGTTAAAGCCGCTAAAATTCCTAAGGAAATTTGGGGCAAACGAAAGGCTTTACCCTTTAATCTCTTTTTTTTATCTTCTTCCATGGCAGGTACAACCAAAAGTAATTTCATAACTTATAATTATAAGCCTTAAAATTTAAAAAATCAAAGAGAATAAATATCTTGATTTTTTTATTAAATTTGTTTATAATATAGTAAGTCGAGAAAAGTAATTGTGTAAGAAAATCGGTATCACTGGCTTCCAACAGGGGTGGGGTTGGAAGCCAGTTTTTATTTTTTATCAATTACTATTTGGTATTATTTAAATTGTAAAAAATTGGTTATTTTTTAACTTGATGATTAAGATAGATATTTTCCCAGATAGGTTTTGTTAAATTTGCTAATTCTTCGTCATAACTGGCCATTTTTTCTACATAATTTTTAGCATCCAAAGTTTCTGGCGGAGCATAATCTATAGGATAGGCATTATATTCTTTAATTATCCTTTTGGCGGTTAAGAAATGGTCTCTTATCGGACAAGGTCTCAACCAATCACCACTCACTTTGCCACCTGATAAAAAACCATACT
>Ga0272445_1001334_pt1 | contig 19481 bp, 21 predicted proteins | sample YNPCB0031_FD_194404 | JGI IMG/M metagenome (GOLD analysis project Ga0272445, IMG submission 194404) | Hot spring sediment microbial communities from Yellowstone National Park, WY, United States - YNP-CB-003-1 | ecosystem: Environmental > Aquatic > Thermal springs > Hot (42-90C) > Sediment... | reverse complement strand
GCGCTTCCACAAATGAAAACTGTTAGCGGCTTCCCAACTTCTTTCTCCCAAATTTTGAGGGCGCGCAAAAGTAAATCCTGCCCCTTTTCCGGGGAAATCCGGGAAAGCGTAAGAATCACGGGCCGGCCGCCCAGTTTGTAAACCCTTTTGAGATTCGCAAGCTCCTCATCTACGCCGGGCGGCTCGGGCTCCTGAAGCGTTCCCCAGGGAATAACGGCGATGCTTTCCTCCGAGCGCCAAGGGTAAGAGGCGCGGAGAACCTGGGCCATCCCTGAAGACGGAACTACAAGGAGGTCGCAAAAGCGAGCACAAGCCTCCTGCTTAGAGAACATAAGTTTTAGGACATCGGGGAGGACGCGGTCGAGCCGCAGGCTAATAATCTTGCGCCAAAGCTTTGCCAATTTCGGCGCGTCCACTTTTCCCCGCAAATAGATGTTGGCTACGTAATCCACTACATCCACATGAAAAATAGCCACTTGGCGAAAACCCATGTGCGCGATGGCTTCAAAATCCCCGGCTTCGGCAATGTCGTTGTGAAGGACCAAAACGTCTTGGGGGTCGAGCTTTCTCCTCAAATCGGAAAGGAAGGAGACCACGCCGCGCTCGAATTCCCGCGAAAGCCGCGCGTATTTGCGCACGGAAAAGTCCGTGAGAAGCCCACGGGCAGAAGGCGTCTCTACTCGGTGGTACTTAAGCCCCGGAAAAGGAAGGTCTTCCCCTGTTCCCAAGACCCAAAGCTCGAAGGGTTTGGTTTCCATCCAGCGGCGGATCAGGGCGTTCCCGACTGCAGCCCCGCCCCCAATGGGGACTTTCGCGGGGTCGTAACCAAGATGCGCACCGCAAAAGACAACGAGAGGCACAATGAATGTTGGTTTCCCCCATCCCCGGCGTACCATAGGGGATTTGTATAGGATTTGGTTCTTTCCCGAGGTGGCAAAGGAATCGCATCCCATATAAGCTCTGCTGGGAAAGGGGGTAGGCTTTCTCGTCGCTGTGAGCGATAACGTAACCGTCCGCCAGGGAAAGCTCGAGGATATCGAAACTCTCGCTCAACTCCTCATGGAAGCTTACCGGGGGATGGAGGAGTACGGCGAGGAGAGCCTCAACGAAGCCAAGCGCTATTTGAAGTGGCTCCGGCGTACTTGCAAAGACGGCTTTCTTGTCGCGGAAGCGGATGGGAAACCCGTCGGGTTCATCGCCGCTTGTCCGGATTGGAAGGATTGGGAATTGGGGGTCATCCTGGAAATCCACGAGATCGTGGTGGACCCAAGATGGCAAGGAAAAGGCATTGGCAAAATTCTTCTCCAGCATGCCTATGAGCTTGGCCGGAAGCATGGGCAAAAAATAGCCGCCCTTTGGGTGGGCGAAGGAAATACCCGGGCTCGGGAATGGTACCGAAAACTCGGTTTTCGGGAGGTAGGGCAGTGGGGCGAATGGATCCGGCTCTTTCGGCCTATTCCTGAGACCACCGAGCAATGAGGAGGGCCAACACGCGGGCCAGGGCCTCAAGTTCCTTCAAATTCACGGCTTCATGCCAGGTGTGGGCCAGGGATAGATCTCCAGCCCCAAAAACTGCGGTGGGAACCCCTTTCAACACGAGATTTGCAGCATCGGTCCAAGAGGGCATTCCGGTGTAGACCGGAGGAGCCTGGAAAACTTCTTGGTAAGCTTGTGCGAGCTTTTGCACCACTTTTTCCTTGGGGTCAGTTTCCCAGGGCTCCCAGGCATCGGTGACGAAAATGCGTTCTGCCTCGGCCATGGCTTCCTCAGTCTGGCGGATCACCTCGCGGGCAGAGAGCCCCGGCGCAAAGCCAAGGTCCATTTCCATGCGGCAATGAGGGGGAACGACCATGGTGTCGTAGCCTCCCTCGATGCGGCCGAGGTTCACCCATGCTCCTTTTGGGAAAAGGGGATGGCGGTGGGCCATAAACGGCGCGGAAAGAAGGCGCTGGTAAAGGGAAAACGCCCGTTCAATCGCGGATTCTCCCGCCCAAGGGGTGGTACCATGGGCAGGCTTTCCCCGCACCAACACCTCCAGGCCCACGGAACCCGCCTCGGCAATGGCGATCTTGAGGTTTGTGGGCTCAAGGACCACCGCACCGATGACCCCTTCGGGAACCTCCAGGGCTTCGGAGCCCCGGCCGAGTTCTTCCTCGTCTACGACCAACGCGACCTGGACGGGTTCTTTTGTTTGGTGTAGGGCCGAGAGGAGAGCGGCGATTTGGCCCTTGGTATCCACTGCACCGCGGCCTACGATCCAATCCCCGTCCAAACGGGGCTGAAAGGGATCGGGATGATCGAAGGGCGGGTAGACATCGAGGTGGGTAACGATCCAGGGACCTCCCTCGCCGCGGCTTCCGAGGATATTGGCATTCGCTCCTAACACGGGCTGTTCCCATACCTTCAGGCCGGCCCGGCGCAGCTCCTCCGCGAGGTACTCCGCGCAAAGCTCCTCCCGGCCGGTGACGGTGGGAAAACGCAAAAGATCGAGAGCCCAACGGGCAAGTTTTTCCCGCATGGCACTGCATTTTACCGATGAACAGCAAACCTGGTCACACGCAGTGCGCACGGTTATGGTTTATGGATGCCGCGACCAAGGTATGTCCTCATGGTGCTTTCGGGAAAGGGCGGGGTGGGGAAGACCACGGTGGCGGTCAACCTCGCCTCAGCGCTGGCCCATGGCCACCGCGTGGGCCTCCTCGATGCCGACCTTCATGGCCCGAACGTCCCCAAAATGTTGGGCCTCGAGGGCGCAACCCTTCGAGTGCACAATAATAAAATCCTTCCGGCTGTAACTCCGGATAATCTTTTGGTGGTGTCGCTGGAATTTGCTCTTCCTTCGGCGGATGCGCCGGTGATCTGGCGGGGCCCCCTAAAAATGAAGGCCATCCAGCAATTCGTGGAAGATGTGGATTGGGGTGAGCTCGATCTTCTGGTGGTGGATCTTCCGCCGGGGACGGGCGATGAGCCCCTCTCTGTAGCTCAGCTCCTTGCGCCCGTGGATGGGGCCCTGATCGTCACGACTCCTCAGGAAGTGGCGTTGTTGGACGCCCGCAAAGCTCTTAACTTTTCCCGCCAAGTGGGGGTTAGGAAAATCGGCGTTGTGGAAAATATGTCCGGGCTTAAGTGTCCGCACTGCGGAAGGGAAATCGCCCTCTTTGGCCAAGGAGGAGCGGAAAAGATGGCCCAAGAGGAAGGGATTGCTTTTCTTGGCCGTATCCCCATTTTTCCGGAGATCGTGGCCGCCGGGGATTCCGGCCGGGTCCTCGATTTCGGCGGTGAAGCCCGGGAGGTTTTCCTCCGTTTAGCTGAGCGGGTCTGGAACTTCCTCGAAGGAGGATGAGGTGCGCACCTATCCCGACTGCATCCCCTGCATTCTTCGCGCTTCCCTGACCGCGGGGAGGCTGAGCGGAAAAGGGGAGGAGGAGCTTTGGTCTGCGCTTCAGGAGGCGGCCCGGGTTTGCGCGGCTTGGGAGCGGGAAAGGCCGCCCATCGCCTTGGGCGCGGAGGTGGCCGCGGTCTTGAAGCGAAAGCTCGGACAGGGAGATCCCTTCTGGGAAGCCAAAAAAGAAGGGAATGCCGCGGTTCTGCGGCTCTATCCCGCGCTGAAGGAGCGCGTTCGTTCCTCCGAGAATCCCCTCTTTGAAGCCCTGCGGCTCTCCGCCGCGGGAAACGCCTTGGATTTGGGGGTTCATCCGGAAGTCCATGCGGAGGAAGCCCTTTCCTTGGCCCTGCGTCAGCCCTTGGGCCGCTGGGATTACGAGCTTTTCCAAAAGTACCTAAAAGATGCGGAAAGCGTCCTTTACCTTGCGGACAATGCCGGAGAAATTGTGGTGGATCGCATCCTCATCGAGGAGCTTCTCACTTTTGGGAAAAAGGTAACGTTGGCGGTGCGGGGCGGCCCCATTTTGAACGACGTGACCTTGGCGGATTTGGCGGAGGTAGGCATTCCTAAGGAGGTGGAAATCATCTCCACCGGTTCCGATCTTCCCGGGGTTTTCCTTCCCCTTTCTTCCCCGGAATTCCTCGCTCGGTTCCATGGGGCGGAACTGATCCTCAGCAAGGGTATGGGGAACTTTGAGGGCCTCCATGGCCAACCCGGCCCGATCTTTTTCCTCTTTCAGGCCAAGTGTTATCCTGTGGCCAAGGAGGCCGGGGTGAAAGTGGGAAGCCTCGTGCTCCTTGGGCCAAAGGATGAAGGAAGAAAAAGCTGATCCTGTGGAGATTTTTGTGGCCTTCCTTCGCCGCGAAGGGCTCAACGTCACGCGCAGCCGCCTCGCCGTATTGCGGGCCGTTTCCGCTCAGCCCAAACACTTTGAAGTCGCGGAGCTCCAGTCTTCCCTTCGGGCCCAAGTTTCTCCGGCCACGGTTTACCGTACGTTGGGGCTCCTGGAGCGCGCGGGGCTTGTGCGCAAACTCTCGTTTGGCGAAACCCATGCGCACTATGAGCGCGCGTTTGGCCGGGAGGATCACGGCCATTTCATCTGCCAGCGATGCGGCCGCGTTTGGGAGTTCCCCATCAAGGGGATGCGCGCCACGTTGGAAAAGGCCGCCCAAGCCGCCGGTTTTTCCCTGCGGGAGGCGGTAGTGGAGGGTTATGGGTTGTGTCGGGATTGCCAAGCCCAAGGAGCCAAGCCGGTATAATCGGGTAGGCCGAGGTGGCGGAATAGGCAGACGCGCGGGACTCAAAATCCCGTGCCCCAAAAGGGCGTGTGGGTTCGACTCCCACCCTCGGCATAAATGTCTTTTTCTGATCTCTTTTGGATCCTGCGCTACCTCCTCCAGGGGAAGATCAAGCTTTACCAGTGCTACACCAACGTGAATTGGCGCACGTGTGAGGCCTGCCTTTCCTGGCATGGGAGGATCGTCCCTCGGCCCGGGGATTTTCCCGCGCATGATTCTTGCGCCCACGAGGTCTTAGCTTTCCCCGTGTGGAAAATTGGCGAATACCGCAAGAAGGGGGAGCGCATGAGGAGGAAGGCCGAGGAGGAGCTCTCCCGCCGGGAAAAGTGGCGGAAAGCGTTGGAAATCCTTGCGCAAGATTGGGAAAAGGCCCTCGCCCTCATCGAAGAGGCAGCCCAGGTGGATGTGTACCTCCCCGAGGTGGAGGAGCTTGTGGAGAAAAACAGGGATTGGCTTTTAGAGAACCACTCCATCCGGAAAGCCCTGAGGGAGATTTTGATCGCGGGCTGGAAGAAAAAATTTGCCAAAGAAAGGTATGAACGGCAGCCGGAAATGGCCAGGGTTTCCCAGGAAAAATTCGGGTTGCAGCGGCTTGGCGAACTTCTCCCCTAAGGCTCCTCCGCGCTTTTGGGTTGCCTGTTTTCTCCTTTTTGCCCTCCTCGTGTATTTGGGGATTCGTTTGATCCCGCCCGGAAAGCCCCCTTTACCCGAGCTTCGGCCGATCGCGGTCGACGCTTTGGTGCTGCCCGTGGCGTTTGTGGAGGAGGGGCCATTGGATATCAATCGAGCCACGGCTGCGGAGCTGGAGAAGCTTCCGGGAATCGGGCCGACCCTGGCCCGGCGGATTGTGGAGTGGCGGGAAACCCGCGGCCCGTTCCGCTCCGTGGAGGATCTCCTTCAGGTGCCGGGGATTGGGCCAAAAACCCTGGAAGGAATCCGGGACAAAATCACCGTGACGCCGCCGCCATGAGGAGGGAAAGATCGCCCGCGGCGTTTTCCACCTGGTCCACGGTGTTTCCCAAAGCCAAAACCACCTGCACGATGTGGTACCGATCGAAGGGCGGAAGATCCTCCCGACGGTAAACGATGGCCACGATTTCCCGCTCCACAAGGTCCGATTCGTGTTCCAGGCGATTCACGAGATCGACGTTCGCGGCGATGTCCGCGGCCTTCGCGCCAAGACCCCCGGAAAGGAAGGCGTCCTCAAACGTGCTTATCGCTAGGACATAAGCGTGGACGGCCTTGGTGAGGAGCTCGCCCAAGGCCCGAAAGGCGTCCTCCAATTCCAGCCCCAAATTCGGCCGGCGCAGGGCCATGAGGAGGGCGCTATCCTGACAGAGATCCGCGATCTCGTCCTGGTGCCAAAGGAGCTCCAGAAGCCGATCCTGGGGAAGGGGAGCGGTATCGCTTTTCGCCAAGGCCAGGCGAATCTCGCGTTTCACCGTATCCGCGGCATGCTCCTTTTCGCTTACTATGTCCGCTTGAACGGTCTCGTTCCTTATCCACGAGCGGAGCTGTTTTGCCAGTTCTTCTGCGGTTTCCTCGACCCTTTGTGCGTGCTCTTTGAGCCGCAAAGCCGTGGGTTTTCGGAACTTCTCCCAAAACCGCATCCTCTCACCCCCTAGAACGTCAGGCTTGCCGCTACGGCCACGGTCAGAAGGTCCGCCACATCCTCCATGGCATTGGCACAGGCTTCAAGATGATTGACGAAATCGCGGGCCTGGATTTTTTCGGCCAAAGGCATGTCCACCGCGAAGAGCCGGAGGATCAGCCGGCGGTGGATGTCATCCAGATAGCTTTCCTTGTGGTCGACCTCGTCCGAGAGGCGTACGGTTTCCGTGGCGTTGGCGGAAAGGAAAGCCCGCACGGCCTGGCACAGGGTGGTCCATTCTTCATTGAGTCCCTGGAGAAAATCGCGGATGAGGGGATGTAGGACCTCGGGAACTTTTACCCGCTGATACACCAGAAAATCCACCGCCGCTTCCGCGCTATTGGCCACGAGGTCGAGCTCGTCCAGGACGTTGAGGAGATTGCGGCGGGTGCCCACGAGGAGGGCGCCGCGGACCAAGGTGATCTCCGCCTCTTTGCGGGCGTCGTCGGCACGGCTCTCCCGACGGTGCACTTCCACCGCTTTCTCCTCCAGGGCCTCCCAGCTTTCGCCGGAAAGGAACGCGGAAACGGCCTCGTTCATGGCGGCCAGCGTCTCGCCTACCCAATGGAGGTGCGCCTCCACCAGATCCCGCACTTTCTGGACGGCGCGGCCGCGCAACCCAAAGATTCCCACTTTGTCCCTCCTTCGCGCCTAGGATATACTGGCCAAAACGTTCCTGGCAACTTCCGGGGTGATTCTGATGGGAAAACCTTACAGCTTTTGCCTTGTTGGCCATTCCGGGTCGGGGAAGACCGCGTTGGCTGAGGCAATGCTCAAGGCGGCCAAAGCACCGGAGGCCGCGTTCGATCGCAGCCCCGAGGAGAAGAACCGGGGCATTTCCATCGATTTAGCGCTGGGTGCGTGTGTGTGGAAGGAGCGCAAGGCCACGATCCTCGTGACGCCAGGTCTTGGCGAGTTCGTGGAGGAAATCCATAAGGGCCTGGATGTGGCGGACCTTGCGGTTTTGGTGGTGAACGCGGAAAAACCGGTGGAAGTGGTCACGGAGCAGGCCTGGGAAATCGTGCGGGAGACGTATCGCCGGCCGGCCATGGTGTTCGTGAATATGATGGACCGGCCCTTGGCCGATCCCGCTAAAGTCCTGCAGGATCTGAAATCCCTCCCGGGGAAATTTGTGCCCCTCTATTTCCCCGTTCGGGAAGGCGGGAATCTCAAGGGCCTTGTGGACCTTTTGGCTGCGGATGCGAACCTTCCTCCGGAGGCCAAGGAGCTCCGCGCGCTCCTTTTGGAAGAGGTGGCCTCCTTCGACGATGCGCTTTTGGAGAAGTTCCTAGCTGAGGAGGAGGTGGGCCGCGAGGAGATCGTAAAGGCCCTTCGGGTGGGCTTTTTGGCGGGGGAACTGGTTCCGATCCTTTGGGGTTCCGCGACCACAGGCACGGGGGTTCCCGAGCTTTTGGATTGGACAGGCCTCCTTGCTCCGGAGCTTCCCGAAGGGACGGACACCAAACTTCGGTGTTTCAACCTCGCACTTGATCCGTACCTTGGTCGGCTCACCTATGTGCGCGTGCTCTCTGGGGAGATCAAGGAGGGTGACACCCTCTACGATCTTTCCACGAAGAACCGGGTGCAGCTCCGGGATATCTACGGCTTCTTTGGCACGAAAATGGAGAAGGTGGGCCGTGCGGGTGCCGGAGAAATCGTGGCCCTCGGGAAACTCGAGGGCATTGGCCTCGGGGCCACGTTGAGTACGAACCCCGAAGCCGAGCCTCTCCCGCCCATACCCTTCCCCAAGCCCGTGTTCATCCGGGCGGTGGCCCCCAAATCCCAGGCCGACGAGGAGAAGATGAGCACGGTCCTGCGGGAGTTCGTGAGCACCAAGGCCACCCTAACCTACGCGCGGGATCCCGTGACGAAAGAGGGGATCGTCTCGGGAATGGGCGATATCCACCTCAACGTCCTTGCGGAGAAGCTCAAGAACCGTTACGGCGTGGAGGTCACCTACCGCATCCCGAAGGTGCCGTACCGGGAGACGATCCGAAAGACCGCGATTGCGAGCTATCGGCACAAAAAGCAGACCGGCGGCCACGGCCAATTCGGGGAAGTGCACCTGCGCATCGAGCCCCTCCCCCGCGGGGCAGGGTTCGAATTCGCCGACGAGACGAAGGGCGGGGTCATCCCCCAGGAGTTCATCCCCGGCGTGGAAAAGGGCGTGCGGGACGCCATGGAGGAGGGTTTCCTCGCGGGCTTCCCCATGGTGGACATCAAAGCCGTGGTCTTCTACGGGATGTACCACGAGGTGGACTCCTCCGAGCTTTCCTTCCGTATCGCTGCCCGACAGGCTTTTAAACTCGCCGCCGAAAAAGCTGATCCCGTGCTCCTTGAGCCGATCATGCTCCTTACGGTGACCACGCCGGAAGCCTTCACCGGGGACATCATCTCGGATCTCAACGGCCGGCGCGGCCGGATCCTGGGCATGGAGTCTGAAGGCGGCCGCACGAAGATCCGGGCGGAGGTTCCGCTTGCGGAAATCCTTTCCTATGCTCTGGACCTCAAGTCCATGACTCAGGGTCGAGCGACGTTCCAGATGGAATTCCTCCGCTACGACTATGTGCCCGGCCCCTTGCAGGAGCGCGTTTTAGCCCAGCTCCGCTCCTCCGCGAATGGTGGTTAAAGAGTGGATGAGCGAGTTTGCCCCGGCGGTGGTCTCCTCCACCCCCGTGCGGGAGGCCCTCAAAGAGGCCGAGGAAAAAGGCCTTGCTGTTCTTTTTGTGGTGGACGAGGCCCAACGCCTCCGGGGATTCCTCACCCGCAAAGCCCTGAACGCCGCCCCTTCCCCGGACCTGCCCGTGGAGAAGATCCTCGTTCCCCCTCAGGATGTCCTCACTTTGGACGACCCATTGGAGCGCGCCTCCGTTCTCCTTTCCCATTACCTTGTGCTTCCCGTGGTGGATGGGGAGAGGAAGCTTGTGGGGACGCTTTCCAAAGACGGGCTTTTGCGGGCCCTTTCCCATCTTGCTGCGCTGGGAGAGGAGGGTTTGCGGATCCGGCTGAAGCCCCAAAACCCGGCGGAAATCTACAAGGCCTTGGCGGTTTTGGCTGAGGAAAACGTGACCCTGGTGGCGGTCCTCCGGGGACTTGAAGGGGAAGTGATCTTCCACGTCCAGGGCGTGCGCGACCCCAAGGCTTTGGAGCAAAAGCTCGAGGGAGCCCTGAAATGACTTTTCGGAAGACGGGGATCTCCATCCATACGAAGGCCCGGGAGGAGATTCTGGATATCACGGCGGAGGTCAACGCCGCATTGCGGGATCTCGGCCTTTCCCAGGGCCTGGTTCTCCTCTTTTGTCCCCACACCACCGCCGCGCTCACCGTGAACGAGGCTGCGGACCCTTCCGTGGCCGAGGATATTGGCAAAGCTCTTGCGAAAATGGTTCCCAATATGGCCTTTCGCCACGGGGAGGGGAATTCCCCAGCCCACATCCGTTCGGCCCTCCTTGGCCCTTCGCTTCTTCTTCCCGTGGAGGGCGGCCGGCTCGCGTTGGGGACTTGGCAGGGCGTTTATTTTTGTGAATTCGATGGCCCGCGGCACCGGCAAGTTTGGGTCTACGGGCTGGTTGAGGGGGAAAGGTCAGGAAGCTAGAATGGGTGCGTAGCCAGTGTAGCTCAAGGGGTAGAGCATCCGCCTTGTAAGCGGAAGGTTGCCCGTTCGAGTCGGGCCACTGGCTTAGGCCCCAAAATGGGGTTTAGGAGGGGTAGCGAAGCGGCCAAACGCACCAGGCTGTAAACCTGGCGGCCTTCGGCCTTCGGGGGTTCGAATCCCTCCCCCTCCAGTACTTGCGGCGAGGCTGCGCGTTCGGGTAGACTTGTTTTTGGGCCCGTGTAGCTCAGTCGGTAGAGCATCCCGCTGGTAATGGGAAGGTCGCCGGTTCGATTCCGGCCGCGGGCTCTCGAAAAGAAACTCAAGGAGGTTGGGAATGGCCACAAAGGAGCAGTTTGTCCGAACGAAACCGCATATCAACGTGGGGACCATTGGGCATATCGACCACGGCAAGACCACCCTGACCTCGGCCATTACCAAGGTTTTGGCCTGGAAGGGGCTGGCGAAGTTCCGCTCTTACGATGAGGTGGCGAAGGCCGATGCCAAGCTCTTCCGTCGCGACGAAACGAAAATCCTCACCGTGAACGTGGCCCACGTGGAATACGAGACGGAAAAGCGGCACTACGCCCACATCGACTGCCCTGGACATCACGACTACATCAAGAACATGATCATCGGCGCGGCCCAGATGGACGGAGCCATTCTTGTGGTCTCCGCGGTGGATGGGCCCATGCCCCAAACGCGCGAGCACGTGCTTTTGGCCCGCCAGGTGAACGTGCCGGCCATCGTGGTCTTCCTGAACAAGGTGGACCTCGTGGATGATCCCGAGCTTTTGGACCTCGTGGAGATGGAAATCCGGGAGCTCCTCAATAAGTACGAGTTCCCCGGCGATGAGGTCCCCGTCATCCGCGGCTCCGCCCTTAAAGCCCTGCAGGCCAGCTCCATCGATGACCCCGCGGTGAAACCGATCCTTGAGCTCCTCGATGCCCTCGACAACTACATCCCGCTTCCCAAGCGCGAGGAAGACAAACCCTTCCTCATGCCCATCGAGGACATCTTCTCCATTAAGGGCCGCGGTACGGTGGTGACCGGCCGCGTGGAGAGGGGAAGGCTCCGGCCGGGCGATGAGGTGGAGATCGTGGGCCTCACCGACGAGATCAAAAAGACGGTGGCCACCTCCATCGAGATGTTCAACAAGGTGCTCGATGAGGCTGTGGCGGGCGACAACATCGGCGTTCTCCTCCGCGGCATCGAAAAGGACGAGGTGGAGCGCGGCCAGGTCCTCGCCGCTCCCGGCACGATCACCCCGCACACGGAGTTCCTCGCCCAGGTTTATGTCCTCTCCAAGGAGGAGGGCGGCCGGCACACGCCGTTCTTCACCGGCTATAAGCCCCAGTTCTACTTCCGCACCACCGACGTCACCGGCGAGATCATCCTTCCCGAGGGCGTGGAGATGGTCATGCCCGGCGATAACGTCAATAACCTGCGCTGCAAGCTCCTCAAGCACGTGGCTTTGGAGGAGGGCCAGCGGTTCGCCATCCGCGAGGGCGGGAAAACCGTGGGCGCCGGCGTGGTGACGAAGATCCTCAAGTAAAATGGCCAAAAAAGAGAACGTACTCATCGTGGCTTTGGCCTGTTCCCAGTGCGGGCGGTATAATTACTACGTCCGCAAGAACCGCCAGAAGAGCCGGCAAAAATTTGCGTTCCGCAAATATTGCAAGTGGTGCCGGAAGCACACGGAACACAAGGAGGTGTGAGGCCCAAGGGCTACCCTTGGGCATAGACAGGCCCGTAGCTCAAGTGGCAGAGCGGCGGACTCCAAATCCGCAGGTTGGGGGTTCGAGTCCTCCCGGGCCTGCCAAGGAGGAAGGATGTCAGTCCTAACGAAGGTGCGCGAGTACTTTGCGTCCGTACGGGCGGAGGTAAGCCGGGTGAGCTGGCCCTCCCGCCGGGAGGTCCTCACGTTCACCGTGCTCGTGATCCTCCTCACGTTGGCCTTGGGCGTGTATTTGGGCCTGGTGGACCTGGTGCTCCAGCACCTTCTTAGGCTGCTTCTTGCTAAGTGATCCGCGATGCAAAGGAAACGTTGGTACGCCATCCAAACCCACACCGGTTCCGAGCTGCGCCTAAAGGAAGAGCTCGAGGAGAGGGTGCGCAGGCTCGGCTGGGAGAGGTATTTTGAGCCGATCAAAGTCGGCGAGCGGGAGGAACTGTTTTTCGTGCCCGTGGAAGAGGTGGTGACCTCCCGCTCCGTGCGCGGCCGCTCCGCGGATTTCCGTATCCCCTACGATTACGATCTCCTTGTGGCGAACAACACCCGCATTCAGCGGGGCGAGCTTTTGGCGCGGAAGCCGCCACGGCACATCCCGGAAGATGCAGAAGTGGTGAGCATCGAACCTTACTGGCGGATCGTGGTGGAAACCCCGAACCGCACGGAAAAGGTCTACCTCGTTCCGCAGGAGAAGATCCTGCGGCGGGATGTGCGCGTGGGAAGCCGCGTGCGGCCTGGCCTTCCCATCACCGTTGATGCCGATGAGCGCTATACCTTCGCCGAACAAGGGGAGATCGTGGAGCGGGCGAAGGTGAAAAAGGTGACCCTGCGCTACGCCTCGGGAAAGGAGGAGAGCGTCATCGTTCCCGAGGCCTTGCTTCCGCCCAGGGTTAAAGTGGGAGCGAAGCTTCCTGCGGGCACGGAAATCGAACAGGAACACAAAATTTACGCGAACGCTTCAGGCCTTGTAAAAGTCCGGGAATACAAGGACAAAAGGGTGGTGAGTATCCAAAGGATCGAGAAGCGGCGGCTCATCCCCGGCTACGTTTTCGCCAAAATGGGCTTGGATGAGGAACAGATGCGGGAGCTTGTGCGGGGTTTGGAGCGGGCCGCGCGGTTTGTGGGCAGCCGTTCCACGCCCGTTCCCATCGACGGCCCGGAGGCCACCCTTTTGGGCCGCATCACCGGCGCCGTCGCCGCTCCCACGGTGGAAGGGAAGCCCAAGGTGGAAGTGGGGTTCGAGGTGGGCGAAGTGGTGCAAATTGTGGAGGGTCCGTTTGCGGACTTCACCGGCGAGATCAAAGAGATCGACAAAGAGGCCGAAGAGGCGGTGGTCATGGTCCGCATCTTCGGCCGGGAGACCCCTGTGCGCGTGAGCCTAAGCGGGATCGAGAAGATCTGAGGAGGGGAGGATGCCCAAACAAGTGGTGGCCAAGATCAAGCTCCAGATTCCGGCAGGGCAGGCGAACCCTGCGCCGCCCGTGGGCCCGGCTTTGGGTGCCCATAAAGTCAACATCATGGAGTTCTGCAAGCGCTTCAATGAGGCCACGAAAAACGAGGAGCCGGGGACCCTCATCCCCGTGGAGATCACCGTCTACGACGACCGTTCTTTCGATTTCGTGCTGAAACAGCCGCCGGTTTCCGTGCTCCTCAAGCGGGCCGCGGGCATCGAAAAGGGCTCCTCCGCCCCCAATAAGCTCAAGGTGGGCAAAGTCACCATGGAGCAAATCCGCCGCATTGCGGAGAAGAAAATGCCGGACCTGAACACCGACGATCTTGAGGCTGCGATCCGCATGGTGTTGGGGACGGCCCGCAATATGGGCATCGAGGTGGTGCCATGAAGCGCAGCAAACGGTATCTCTCTACGGTCGCCCTCGTGGAGAAGGAGCGGGTTTACCCGGTGCGCGAGGCCATTTCGCTTCTTAAGCGCACCGCCACCGCGAAATTCCCGGAGACTGCGGAGGCCGCGTTCAAGTTGGGCATCAACCCCAGCCAAACCCAGGTGCGCGGGACCTGCGTTTTGCCTCACGGAACAGGGAAAACCGTGCGCGTCCTGGTCTTCGCCAAGGGCGAAAAGATCCGCGAGGCAGAGGCCGCGGGCGCGGATTACGTGGGCGGCGAGGACCTCGCGGAGAAGATCCTAAAAGAGGGCTGGCTGGAGTTCGACCGGGTGGTGGCCACCCCGGACATGATGCCCCTGGTGGGTAAGCTCGGGAAGATCCTGGGCCCGCGGGGCCTGATGCCCTCGCCCAAAACCGGGACGGTGACCCAGGACATCGCTCAGGTCGTACGGGAGCTCAAAGCGGGGATGATCGAGTTCCGCGCGGATCGCTACGGGATCGTGCACGCCGCGTTCGGCAAAACCTCGTTCACGGAGGACCAGCTCTATGAGAACCTCCTTGCCCTCACGAAGGCCATTTTGGAGCGAAAGCCGGAGGGCGTGCGGGGCCGGTACATCCAAAGGGTTTCTATCTCCTCGACGATGGGGCCGGGGATCCGGGTGGACGAGCGGGAGCTCCTTTCGTTGGCGGCGCAGTTGCGCTAAGGAGGCCCCATGCCTAAGCCGGAAAAGGTAAAAGTGGTGGAGGAGCTGCGGGAAAAATTCGCGCAGTCGAAGGCCCTGGTGATCCTGGGGTTTGAGGGGATACCGGCGGCGGAAATGACGGCCCTGCGCCGGGCCGTGCGCAAAAAGGGCGTAGAACTGAGGGTGATTAAGAACACCCTGGCTCTCAAGGCGGCCCAGGAGGCAGGGATCCGCGGCCTTGAGACGTTCCTGCGCGGGCCCAACCTCGTCATCCTCGGCCGCGACGATCCCACGGTCCCGTTCAAAGTGGCCCAGGAGTGCTTGGAGAAATACCCGAATTTCTTCCGCGTTCGCGGTGGGGTGTTCGCAGGCGAGCTTGTCCCTGCGGACCAGGTCAAGTTTTACGCCACCCTTCCCTCCCGGGAGGAGCTTTTGGCCAGGCTCGCCGGGTCCATGCTCGGTCCGGTGCGCGGCCTGGTGTTCGCCCTCTCCGGGATCCTGCGGAAGCTCGTGGTGGCCCTAAACGAAGTGCAAAAACTCAAGGAAAAAGAGGGGTGAACGATGACGAAAGAGGAGATCATCCAGGCGATCGAGGGCATGACGGTGAAGGAGCTCGCGGAGCTTGTGAAAGCTCTGGAGGAGCGATTCGGCGTTTCCGCCCAGGTGGCGGCGCCGGTGGCCGTGGCGGTGGCCGCGCAGCCCGCGGCCGCAGGGGCTACCGCCGCGCCGGAGAAGACCACCTTCGACGTGGTCATCACCAACGCCGGCCAGCAGAAGATCCAGCTCATCAAGGTGGTGAAGGACATCACCGGAAAAGGCCTCAAGGAGTGTAAGGATCTTGTGGATAACGTGCCGGCGGTGGTGAAAAGCGGGGTCTCCAAAGAGGAGGCCGAGGAGATCAAGAAGAAGCTGGAGGCTGCGGGGGCGGAGGTCCAGATCAAGTGATGACCGCACGGCGCTTCTACGGGCGGGTCAAACCCCGCCTCGAACCCCCGGATTTCATCGCGCACCAGCTCTCCTCCTACGAGCGGTTTCTGCGGGAGGGCATCCCTCAAGTGTTCGCCGAGGTGAGCCCGATCCGCGCCGCCGGCAGGGAGGACCTGTACCTGGAGCTTGTGGACCCCTACCTCGGCGAGCCGCGCTACGACGAGTGGGAGTGCCGCGACCGCGACCTCACCTACGCTGCGCCCCTTAAGGCCACCGGCCGGCTTTTCGCGGAGGGGAAACTCCGGCAGGAAGCGGAGCTGTACCTCGCGGATATCCCTCTTATGACCCCGCGGGGAACCTTCATCATCAACGGCACAGAAAACGTGATCGTAAGCGAACTTGTCCGCTCACCGGGCCTCTATATCACCCAGGATGAGCCCCACCTCTTCCGCGCCCACTTCCTCCCCGAGCAAGGGGCGTGGCTGGAGATCGAGCTGGATGTGCGGCGCTGGACGCTGCGGGCGCGGCTGGATCGCCGGGCCACCGTCCCCGTCACCACCTATCTCCGCGCTTTGGGCCTGGAGACGGCGGACATCCTCCGCCGCTACTCCCTGCAGGTCCCGGTGGAAGCCCTGGATGAGCTTTTCGGCCGGTGGAAGGCGGTCATCCTTGCCGAGGATATCCCCGCTGGGGATCAGGTTTGGTCCGTCGGCGAGGAGCTGAGCCCGGAGCGCGCGAAAATCCTGAACCGCCTGGGCCGGGCCCAGGTGCGGGTGGCCCATCCCGCCATTGCCCGCTCCCTGGAGGAGGAGAAGGTCTCCTCTCGGGAAGAGGCCATTCGCCTCATCTATTCCAAATTCCGCTCGGGTGAGCGCGTTCCCCTCTCCCAAGCCGAGGAGTACCTCCAGCGCTTCTACTTCCGGCCGGACACCTACCACCTCACGCCCGTGGGCCGCTTCAAGATCAACCGGAAGCTCGGGCTCCATCGGGAGGAAACGTACCTCGTTCCCGAGGATATCTTTGCTGCTTTGGATCTCCTTTTGCGTGCTCCCGATGATCCTTCGCTCCTGGATGAGCCGGATCATTTGGCGAACAAACGCGTGCGGCTTGCGGGTGAGCAGGCGCAGGCGGCGCTGCGGGAAGGGCTCCTCCGCATGGCCCGCGTGGCCGAGGACAAGCTCATTCACCTGGAGCTCGAGGAAAAGGACCTCATTCGCCGCATTGTTTCTACCCGCACGATCCAGGCCGCCCTCAATAGCCTCTTCTACACCGGCCGCCTCTCCCAGTTCCTCGAGCAGACGAACCCGCTTTCCGAGCTCACGCACAAGCGCCGGCTTTCCGCGCTGGGGAATGTGGCGCCCGCGGCGCGGCGGGCCAAAGTGGAAATCCGCGACGTCCACCCCTCCCACTACGCCCGCATTTGTCCCATCGAGACGCCCGAAGGGCAGAACGTGGGCCTCATCACCTCCATGGCCGTATACGCCCGCGTCAACGACTACGGCTTCCTGGAGGCGCCCTATGCGGTGGTGAAAAACGGCCGGATTACCGGGGAGATCCGGTACCTCATGGCCGACGAGGAGGAGCAATACAAGATCGCTCCGGCCACGGTGGAGATCGACGAAAACGGCCGCATCCTGGGCGAGAAGGTCCTCGTGCGCACGGGCAGGGAGGAATTCCGCTACGTTTCCCCCAAGGAAGTGGACTTTGTGGAAGTGGCGCCGAACATGATCCTCGGCGTCTCCGCGGCCCTCATCCCCTTCCTGGAGCACGACGACGCGAACCGCGCCCTCATGGGTGCAAACATGCAGCGCCAGGCCGTGGCGCTTCTCCGCCCTCAGGCGCCCATTGTGGGAACCGGCCTGGAGGCCAAGGCCGCCCGCGATTCCGGTGCCGTGGTCGTGGCCGAGGAGGACGGAACTGTTGTCTATGTAGATGCCCAAAGGATCGTGATCAAGGGCAAAAAAGGCCAGAAGACCTATCGGCTGAGGATCTTCGAGCGCTCCAACCAGGATACCCTCATTCACCAGCGGCCGCTTGTGCGCAAGGGCGACAAAGTGAAAAAGGGCCAGGTGATCGCGGACTCCCAATTCTCCGAGGGAGGGGAATTGGCGTTGGGCGCGAACCTCCTCGTCGCCTTCCTCCCCTTTGAGGGCTACAACTACGAGGATGCCATCGTGGTTTCGGAGCGGCTTGTGCGGGAAAACATCCTGGACTCCATTCACATCCAGGAGTTCGAGGTGCGGGCGGAGGACACGAAACTCGGGCCGGAGGAGATCACCGCGGATATTCCCAATCTTCCCCGCTCCGCCATGCGCAACCTGGATGAGCACGGGATCGTGCGCATAGGAACGGAGGTGCGAACCGGCGACATTTTGGTGGGGAAGATCACGCCCAAAGGCGAAAGCGAACCCACTCCTGAGGAGCGGATTTTCCTCTCCATCTTTGGCGAACGCATGCGGAATTTCAAGAACACCTCGCTTCGGATGCCGCCTATTACGGGTACGGCCACGGTGATCCGGGTAAAACGGCTTTCCCGGGCCGCCGGCGATGAGCTCGAGGCCGGGGTAAACGAGCTCGTCAAAGTCTACGTGGCCCAGCGCCGGAGGATCGCGGTGGGCGACAAACTCGCGGGCCGGCACGGAAACAAAGGGGTCATCTCCGCCATTCTCCCCGTGGAGGACATGCCCTTCCTTCCCGACGGGACACCGGTGGACGTGGTGCTCAACCCCTTGGGGGTTCCTTCCCGCATGAACCTGGGCCAGATTTTCGAGACCAACCTCGGCTGGCTCGCCGCACTCCGCGGGGAGAAGGTGGCCTCGCCGCCCTTTGACGGCGCCAAAGAAGAGGAAATCCTCACCGAACTCACCGAGGAGCTGAAAAAGCGCGGGCTTTCTGACGGCTCCCGCACCGATGGCAAAGTCATCCTCCGCGATGGCCGCACCGGCGAGCCCTTCCAGTCGCCCGTGACCGTGGGCGTGATGTACCTTCTCAAGCTCGAGCACATCGCGGCCGACAAGATTCACGCCCGCTCCACGGGGCCCTATGCCCTCATCACTCAGCAGCCTTTGGGCGGCCGGGCCCACTTCGGCGGCCAGCGGCTGGGTGAAATGGAGGTCTGGGCCCTTGAAGCTTACGGCGCTGCCTCCCTCCTCCAGGAGATGCTCACCCTCAAAAGCGACGATGTGCGGGGAAGGGTGGCCCTCTACAAGGCCATCCTGCGGGGCGAGGATTTCCCGAGGCCCGGGATTCCCGAGTCCTTCCGGGTCCTCTGGCAGGAACTCCGTTGTCTTGGTCTTTCCCTCAAGGCTTACGACAAAAGCGGCCGCGAACTGGATATCATTTAGCCAGTTATGGAGGAGCGGGCAGCGGGTTTGATCCTGTTCCGCGAGGACGGCGGCCGGCGAAAATATCTCCTCATCAAAAACCGACGCGGCGGGCACTGGGGCTTCCCCAAGGGCCATATCGAACCGGGAGAAGACGAATTCCAAGCGGCGCTGCGGGAGGTCGCGGAAGAGGTGCGGATCAATAACTTTAAGGTTTTGCCGGGCTTCCGCACCGTGGTGCGCTACACCTTTTGGCGCGAGGCGAACCCCGTCCACAAAGAGGTGGTCCTCTTCCTCGCCCAAACGGAAGAGGATGGCGAGCCGTTTCGGGAGGAAGTGGAGGACATGGTTTGGCTTCCTTTCCAAGAGGCCGTGGAACGCATCACGTTTCCCGAGCAGCGGGAAGCCCTGCGTCAAGCGGAAGCCTGGCTTAGCGCGGGTTAAACTTCACCCTTAGGTATGAACTCCGCTGCCGCGTTCACGTCGCTTGCCGTTTTTGTTGTCACCTACGCCCTTATCCTCTCCGGACGCCTCCAGCAGACCCTGGCCGCCGTGGTCGGGGCCACGGCGATGATCCTTGTGGGCGTGGCCTTCCGTTTTTATAACCCCCACACGGTCGCCGAAGTCATCGATGTGGACACCATTTGGCTCCTCGCGGGAATGATGATCATTGTGGGGCTGCTTAAGCGCACCGGGTTCTTCCAGTATGTGGCCATTAAGGCGGCCAAATGGTCCAAGGGAAACATCACGAGCCTATTCTTAGTCATGAGCCTAGCGAGCGCCGTCCTTTCCATGTTTTTGGATAACCTGACCACCATGCTCACCTTTTTCCCCGTGACCCTTTCCATTGCGGAAGTTCTGGGAATTTCCGCGACTCCTTTTGTTTTGGGTGAGGCCATCGCCGCCGATATTGGCGGGGTGTTCACGCTGATCGGCGATCCGCCGAACGTTCTTATTGGCTCGGCCGCGCGTTTCTCCTTCAACGACTTTCTTACCCATACCGCTCCGGTGTCTCTCCCTGTCCTCCTTTTGACCCTCGCTTTTTTGGT
>Ga0272445_1001332_pt1 | contig 19494 bp, 18 predicted proteins | sample YNPCB0031_FD_194404 | JGI IMG/M metagenome (GOLD analysis project Ga0272445, IMG submission 194404) | Hot spring sediment microbial communities from Yellowstone National Park, WY, United States - YNP-CB-003-1 | ecosystem: Environmental > Aquatic > Thermal springs > Hot (42-90C) > Sediment... | reverse complement strand
CTCTACGAGCTGGAGCGGAGGGGGCTCATCGAGGCGCTGGGCGGGAGGGTTAGAGCGAGGAGGTGGGTGGCGCTGCTTCTCGGGCTCAGCTAGCGGGCAGCGCCATGCCGTACTACGCCCTCAAGGATCCCACCGGAGAGGAGAGCTACAACCTCTTCCTCCTATACAAGGCGAGGAAGTACAAGAGCTTCTTCATCGGAACGTTCTACCTGCCGAGGAGGGGTCGCCTAACCCCCGTCTTCAAGGTCCCCTGGGAGGTGAGCGACGACGTCTTCGAGATCGTGCCCTCGAGCGAGGTCAAGGACGCTTACAGGATGCTCTGCGTCTCCTGCGGCCGCTGCTGCGCCCTGAACAGCGGCGCCTTCGCCTTCGAGGACGAGATCGCCCCGGTGCTGGAGAAGCTGGGTTGGAGGGATCTGCTCTCGAGGGAGGTCAGAGTCCACAGGGTGGGAACCGTGAAGCTGTACGAGCTGGCGGTGGGGCCCGGCGGCTCCTGCGCCTTCTACACCCCCGAGGGATGCGAGATCGAGCTGAAGCTATCCTGGAGAAGCAAGCCGATCATATGCCTCGTCCACCACTGCTCCCTATACGCCGAGCGGCGGGGCGAACCCTACGTGAAGGTCGGCGTGAAGCGGGTGGGGGGCAAGCTGGTCCCAGTTTACCGGCGCGTCACCCGCAGCGAGCTGGAGAGCATAGCCGAGCGCGAGAGGGCCAGGATCCGCGAGATCTACCGAAGGCTAGCGGGTCGGGGGCGCGGAAGCCCGCTTGAAGCGGCGCGCGGCAGCGTAAGCGGCGGCGAGCGCTAGGGCGACAAGCAGCGGAGCTAGGACATCGAGCGGGTTGAAGGGGTGCTCGACAACCTCGACTTCAACCCTGCGCTGCCCGATGTGAATCGACATCTTCTCGTCGAGCGGTAGGCTCAGCCACAGCTGTAGGACGTAGGAGCCGGGTCCCAGCTGCGTGGTGAAGCTGAAGCGGACCGTGCCGTTGGGTTCGACTTCGGCCGTCCGCTGAGCATCGTACACGGGCCGCCCTCCCCCGGTTAGAGCCGCACCGAGCTGCACTCTCGCGCGCTGGCTCGAGCCGCCGGTTACGCTGATCTCGAACTCTACCCTTCCGGCTTCGACCTGAACCCTTTCGCCAGCCTCTCGCCCGTTCACCTTCACGCTCGAAATCCAGGGAGTCTGCCTGCGGAACTCGAGGACGTTCACCTTAAAGCTTTCCACCGTGACGTTGACTTCGCCCCAGAACTCGCCGAGGCTGTCGCCGCGCGCCACGTAAACCCTGCACGCGTACTCGCCGGGCGGCAGGCCGTAGAAAACGACCTCCACGTGCTCTTCGCCGCCCGAGAAGCGGGCGCTAGCTCTTCTCACCACCTGCCTAGCCCATCGGTCGCTCGCGGCGCCAGCCGGCTCCTTTAGCGTCAAGAGAACGTCAACCGCGCCTCCGCCTTCGGGCATCGCCTGGCCTGGCGCGTAGGCTACCCTGACCACAAGGTCGCCGGCAGGAGGCGCATCGAGGACCACGAGCCTGATGGCCCTCCCGGAAACGGGGCGCTCGGGGATCCGCCCCTCCCGAAAGACCACGTCCCAATCGTCTACGGATAGGTTCCACGCGGCGCTCGCAACCTCCCCGGGGCTGCTAACCCACCCGGCGAAGAAACCGATGTAGTACACTCCGGGCTTCAAGGGGGCCTGCACGTCGATCTCTACTGTGAAGTACGAGACACCCTTCCCAGCGTTTTCAGCTACAACCCCGGCTAAGCCCCTTTCCCAGCTCGCTACCCATACCACAGGGGTCGTCCTGTTGCCCGGCTGGACGTTCTCGACGGTTATCGAGACCCACCCGATCACCCTGGCTCCCGGGTTGACGCTCAGCTCGAAGTTTCTTTCGTACAAGGCCACGTCGTTCAACCGCGCGGAGTAAAGGTAGACTTTGAGGTACTGCTCCCTAGCTTCGACCGGCACCCGCAGCGCTCGCTCGTTGTTGGCTTCGTTAGCCTCGTCAACCGCCCCTGTGGGGTCAACGACAACCCTTATCGTGTGGTTCCCCGCCGAGCCCTCAGGCACCACCCACACCCAGCTGCTCACCGCGTAAGCTCCAGGAACGAGCTCGATGCGTATGGGGCCGTCCCTGTACACCCGCGCGCCGTCCAGGTAGTAGTCGACGAACCACCCCGATGGAGCGCTCGCGGAGCCCGAGTTCTTCACGAGGACGACGACCTCTACAGTGTCCCCCTCCCTAGGGTTGGAGCCGGCAGGCCTCCCCTGAACCCTCACGTCGATTTTCTCGATCACGAGGTCGGGTTTATCGCGCGTGGGTGCGACGAAGCTCGGAGCCGGCAAGCCCTCGCGCGGGCTTGTCGCAAGCGCGTACGGGTGCACGAGCGCGAGCGCAGCTAATAGAGCGGATAGCGCCACCAGCCTGTAGCAAACACGGTGCGCGCAAGCTCGGCGAGCCGAGCGCTCGGCGCGCCCCCTCACGCTCTATCCTTTATATGCGCCTGGGAGCGCTATTTGAACTTACCCGTACTCTCGCGCCGCTCGGCGTTCAGAGGAGCTGGTAGGAGACAGCGTACACGGCGGCAGCGGCAACCTTCAGCAGGCGGTGAGGCTTGGCAGCGCTCTGCGAATTCTTTTGGGGTACTTTGAGGCGTACTTCGCGAGCTTCTCGGGGTCTAGAAGGTCCGGGTTCAGCTCGGGCGGCGCTCTGCCCCTAATGTAGATCGTGTCCAGGAGCGCTTTCTCCGGCTCCGCGATCGCCTTATCGGGGTCGAAGCCGAAGTAGAGCCTCCTGCTGATCCTGTGGAGCTCGAAGGTGAAGGCCTTGCTCCTCGCGACAGCGCGCGACGGTTTTCAGCTCGTAGTGGGCGCGACTGTACCTCCTGCTGAGCACCTCCACCTTCACCCGCAGCTTCCTGCCAACCAGGCACCGCGTGTCGAAGACAAGAAAGTACCTGTGGAAGCCGCCCGCCTCTTCGAGCTTAAAGCCCGCTAGCTCAACGCCAACACCCTCCGGAGCTAAAGCCCTCCCGAGGAAGTTGCGCAGGATCCTGGCGTGACGCTGCGATTCTGCCGCAGCACCCTCCAGCGTGAAGTCGAGATCCAGCGACAGCCTAGGCGAGCCGTAAGCGAGGCGCAGCGCTGCACCTCCCTGCAGCGTGTACCTCTCGTTGAGGTTGAGCTGAGCTAGCGCGTACGGCACTAAGCGTTGCAGGTGCTCCCTCAGCACCCACTCCCTTTCCACCCCCCTGCGGGAAGCAGGCTCTCGAGCATCCACCAAGTTGTTCCAGGTGTGCAACATAAATGTTACACTTTTGGAACAAATCTGCGCCTCGGAGAAGATTCGGGACTCGCACGTAGGCTCTGCTCATCTTGCGAGGACCGTGTAGGCAGCGAGACAGGATACAGCCTGCGGGACAAGCCCGATAGCTTCGAGGTCTCCGAGAGTATATCCCTCCACTCCCTCTGGGGCCGCAACAGGAACCGTGAATCCCCGGAGCGCGTCAAACGCTCCGTGCAGCGATGCAGCTAACAGCACGCTGCGCGCTAAGTTCGTTCCTGGAGCGCGGGAGATCCGGCATGTGAGAGCCCGTTTTCAATAGATATAGTTTATAACGCGGAGGTGGTGGGCGGCAGGATGGCGGTTTCCGAGGGTGCTCCGGCGGCGAAGCTTGTGAGAGAGCGGGCAGCGGCCGCCGTAGCGTACGCGGTGGTGGCGCTCGGCTTCTACCTCATGAGTCTCTTCCTACCGCACTTCATGTCTGGCGTCAGGATCCCCGGCCTGCCGGACCCTGTGGCGCGCCTCGACTGGCTCCTCTGGGCTTTCCTGTTCCTGCTGGCTTTCGCTTTCGCCGCCACGGCGATTTATGACGCGATGCGCGCGATAGATCCCCTGTTCGCCCTGCTCTCGCGGAGGTTTGGGAGAGCGGCGGGGCCCGGCAAGCGCGTGGCTAGAGACCTAGCGTACGCGCTGCTCGCCGCACTCACAGCCGTCGCGCTGGCCCCCCTCACCGAGCCGCTGGGCCCGGCAGCCCCGCTAGCGAGAGCGGTGCTGGGCGTTGGCGCCCTGCTGGTGCTGGTCCTCCTGCTCTACGACGCCGCGAAGACGATCTACGCGTACGTGCGCGAGAAAGTTGAGGAGACGGTCTCGAAGTTGGCCAGGTGAGAGCGTGGACCCCACCAAGTACCTGCTGAGCTACTTGCTTGTCGTCCTGCTGGCCGTTTCCGAGGCATTTCCCATGTCGCTCTCCGCGATGGTAGGCGCCGCTCTCCTCGTAGCCTTCGGCGTGAGCGACGGCGTACTCTCCTTCAGCGAAGCGCTGTCCCTCATTGACCTTGAGCTGCTCGCCTTGCTCGTCGGAGTGATGATCGTCGTGGAGGTTGTGGACAGGTGCGGCACCTTCCGGTACCTCGCCCTGAAGGTCGTGCGCAGGGTGCTCAAGAGGCCGGTCCTGCTCCTGGTTGTCGCGGGTCTCATGAGCGCCCTCACGTCGCTCCTGCTCAGCGACGAGGCCGCGCTGCTGCTCATCGTGGCGATCCTGCTGAGCTTGGGGAAGGCGGGAGCCCTCGATCCCGTGCCATTTGCTGTGTCCTCCGCCATAATGGTGAACTTGGGCGGGACGGGGACGCTGGTGGGATCGGTGCCCAACATGGCCATAGGCATCAGAGCGGGGTTCAGCTTCGCGGAGTTCGCCTTCTACCTGCTCCCCTGCGAGTTCGCGCTCTACGGCGTTACGCTCGCCCTCCTCTACCTCTACTACCGCGGGAAGCTGCAATCGAGCGGCGGGGAAGCGGAGCTGGAGGAGATCGAGGTCAGCAGGGTGGACGTCGCCAAGGGAGCTTTCCTCCTCTCGCTGATGCTCTCGCTCCTGATCGCGGCCGGCATCGCGGGTTTCCCGGCGAGCGCGGCCGCCCTCGCGTCCGCAGTGGTCGCGCTCGCCCTCGCGGGCTTCGACACGCTGGAGGTTTTCCAGAGGCTGGACTGGGACACAGTGTTCTTCACCGCCGCCTTCACGGTGATCATCGGAGCCCTCGAGCGCGTTGAGGCGCTGAAGGGGTTAGCCCTGTGGCTGCAGGGGGTGGCGGGCGGCTCGCTCGCTCTCGCGTCGCTCCTCGTCCTCCTCGTCAGCGGAGCCGCCAGCTTGCTCCTCCCCAACCTTATCGTCGCTCTCTCCTTCATCCCAGTGGTCGAGGCGCTGCCTTTCGCCGACAAGCGCGCGCTCTGGTCCGCGCTCGTCCTCGGCGCGAACCTCGGGGGCGTAGGGCTGCCAGTCAGCAGCTTCGTTATCGTCATGACGATCGGGGCGCTGAGGCGCGAAGGCTACGAGATCGACCCCTGGGCGGTCACGAGGGTCGGGATCCCCGTGACGGTCGCTTGGCTCGGTTTCTCAGCAATCTACTTATTAACCCGGTTCAGTCTCATATAGTTCGGTGGTTGCCATGGCCAAAATGGAGAATCTTATCGAAAAACGCTTCAAGTCGGTTGAGGAGAAGTACCGGGAGGAGCTGGACCTCGTGAGCGAAGCCTTAGGCAAACCCTGCATAATCCTCCACGTCCAGCTACCCGAAGGCTGCGAGGAGTACAAGGAACTTTTCGAGAAGCTTCCCGAGGACGAGGTGTTCATGGCCGAGCTGCAGGAGTTCGTCAGACAAGCGCTGAAGAAGAGAGCCGGGAAGCTACTGCAAGAGAGGAACCAGGGTTAGGGCAACGGTTTCTCTATGACCGCTTTTAGGAGGGAGATCGCGTAGTCGATATCGCTCTTCTTCGCCAGCGAGACGGGCGCGTGTATGTACCTAACCGGCACCGAAACCGCTGTGGCCGCCGCGCCCACTTGCGCGAAGCCGCCGGCGTCGGTCCCGCTGTAGGGGGAGAGCTGCAGCTGGTGCGGCACGCCCAACCTCTCGGCAAGCTCCTTGACGTGCTTCAGCAGCTTCTGCGACGCGACGATCGTACGGTCCATCACCCTGATCGCCGGACCCCTGCCGACCCTCGTGACGACCCGGTCGGGGGGCGTGCCCGGCGTGTCGTTAGCGATCGTCCCCTCCACAGCGATCGCGTAGTCCGGCTTCAGCTCGTGGGCGAGGGCGGCGGCGCCCCGCAAGCCCACCTCCTCCTGCACCGTGAACGCCACGACGACAGTCCCCCTCTCGGGCCCACTGCACCCGCGCAGCGCCTCGAGGAGGGCGTAGCAGCCCACCCTGTCGTCCAGGGCCTTCCCCGCCACGTACTCGCCCCAGTCGCTGAAGCTCGGCGCAAAGGCGACGGGCGAGCCTACGCTGATGCCGGCCCGCGCCACCTCCTCGGCTGAAGAGGCGCCCACGTCCACGTAGAGGTCTTCGACCGTCAGCTCCCTCGGCTGCGCCTCCCTCAGGTGGGGAGGCGTCGCCCCCACAATCCCCGGCACGTCCCCTCTCTCGCCCATCACGACCACCTCGTGGCCCTGCGCGGTTGCAGCATTGACGCCTCCTAAGGCCACTACGCGCAGGAAGCCGCTGTCCTCCACGTGCCTAACCAGGAAGCCGACTTCGTCCATGTGGGCTGCGAGAACTAGCAGGGGGCGGCCGCCGCCGAGCGTGACGTATAGGTTGCCGACCGCATCGGTTTTCGCATCGTATCCCATTTTGGCGAGCTCATCGGCGATCACCATTCTGACTCGCTCCTCGAAGCCCGAAGGGCCTAGGGCTCGAGCGAGCTTAGATAGCGTGCTCGCGTTCACGGGAACCCCATTCAACACCCTTTTTAAAGGCTCGATCGGAGCCCAACAGGGAAAAATTTATAAAGGGGTGTAAAAAGGTTGCTCCGCTTTCCCTTCCCCCTTCGAGCACACGTCTCCCTCGAGGTGATCCCTATGTTCAAGCGTATCGCGCTGAGCCTCGCGCTAGTGAGCGCTGCCGACGCCGTTTACGTAGCCCTAACCAGGCCGCTCGTTGGCGTCGACTCGCTCGGGGTGGGCGCTCTCGTGCTGCTCGCAACGGTGGAGAGCCTAGCTTTCGTTCCAGCTTTCGCCGTCGCGAGCTTGAGCGAGATCCTCGGTAGGAGGCGGGTCGCGGCGCTAGCGGCAGCGGCTGCAGCGGGTCTCTTGCTGCTGCTACCGCCCCGCGACCTGCCAACAGTGCTTGTCGGCGGGGCTCTCTACTCCTTCTCGACGGCTACTCTCTACAACCTGGCAGTGGCGGGAACCCTGGAGGATCGAGAGGAGGCGTTGAGAAGGTACGCGCTAGCGGGATTCAGCATGAGCCTCGGCTGGGGGATCGGTTCGTCGGCCGCTTGGCCCCTCTACTACGCGGTAGGCCCGTTGGGCGCAGCCGCGTCGGTGCTGGCGCTCGTAGCTTCCGCCGCAGCCCTGGGGACTTGGGGCGGGGGGCGCGACGACCTGGACGCAATCGAAGCGATGAAGCACCCGTTTAGGACCTTGGGTTTCCTACTCCCGGTGGCGGCGGCCGGCTCGGCGCTGCACACTGTCGGTATGAGCGCCTACGGGGTTGACCTGGACAGGGCCCTGAGCTTCCTCTTGGCGAGCGAAACGCAGGGGCGCATGCTCTACGGCTTGTTCCGCGGCGGCTTACCGGTGCTGCTCGAGGCTGCGCTCAGGCTCCGAGGTTCGAAGCTGGTCGAGAGGTTCGGCGGAGCCCGCTTGCTGCTGGCGAGCATCTGGCTGAGCGCGCTGCTTTACAGCCTGCTACCCCTGATGCCCGCTCACGCGATGGTGGCGGCGTGGTTCGCGGTCGTCGCCGCTTTCACGCTTTACGACGTAGCCCTCTACGCTCTTGTCGCAGAGCGTTTAGACGGTCTCGAAGGAGCAGCGGTGGGAGCGCTCAGCCTCGCGTCGGGTGCAGGCAACCTAGCGGTCGCGGCGTTTGAGGGCTGGCTCGCCGTCAAAGCGGTCTACGCGCTCGTGGCGGTCGGCCTAGCGGCAGCGGCGACCGCGCCGGTGTTTGCAGAGACGAGGAGGGTCGCGGGCGAGCGCCGCTTCGCAGCTACCTTGCTCGCGGAACAGGAGGTGGAAGCGGTGGAGCTCGCCACTGGCGCGAGCGCCATCCATGGTTGACGTGGCGTAAAGCGTATTATCTGGCTAGAACCCGTGGCCCCTCGTGAGGAGCCCTTTCAGGCCGAAGATCGAGTTAAGCGGCTTCTGGAGGTTTAAGCTTGATCCTCGAGGCGAGGGCGAGCGGGAGGGGTGGCACAGGGGTTTCGAGTCGAGCGACGTGGTGTACGTGCCTTCCTCGTGGAACGAGCAGAACCCGCTCTGGGACGGCTACGACGGAGTCGCGTGGTACTCCACGAGCTTTTACGTTCGCAAAGAGCTTGAAAGCAAGCTGGCGTGGCTCGTTTTCAAAGGCGCGGGCTACCACGCCAAAGTTTGGCTTAACGGGGAGCTGCTCGGCGAGCACGAGGGTTCCTTCACGCAGTTCAGGCTCGACGCGACTCGGGCGGTCAGGTTCGGCGACTTCAACCTCCTCGTCGTCAGGATAGACAACAAGGTGGCCTTGGACCGCCTGCCGCCCGGGCTCTCCTTCAACAGGACGGCGTTCGACTTCCTCCAGTACGGCGGCATCCACAGGCCCGTTTACCTCGAGTTCACCGAGCGCAGCTACGTGGACTCCCTCTCTATCGAAACCGACCACGAGGGCGCGTTAAAGGCTGAGGCGCGCGTCGCCAACGGCGGCGGGCTCAGAGTCAAGTTCAGGCTCCTCGACGGGCGGGGTGCGGAGCTGCTCTCAGAGGAGGTGTGCTGCGACGGCGGCGTAGCCCGCGTCGACCGCCGGGTCAGCGGCGTGAAGCCCTGGTCCCCCGAGGAGCCGAACCTCTACACCCTCCGCGTCGAGCTGCTGGGGGAGCGCGGGCTCCTCGATATGGTGGAGGAGAGGGTGGGTTTCAGGAGCTTCAAGGTGGTGAAGGGGCGCATCTACCTGAACGGGAAGCCTATTTACCTCAAGGGCTTCGGGAGGCACGAGGACTTCCCGGTCACAGGGAAGCACGTTCCGGGCGCCGCGCTGATTAGGGATTTCTACTTGATGAAGAAGCTGGGGGCGAACTCCTTCAGGACCTCGCACTACCCTTACAGCGACGAGCACCTGGACCTGGCGGACGAGATGGGGTTCCTGGTGATCCTCGAGTCCACCGTCTGCCTGTCCGGCTTCACGGGCCTCTTCAGCGACCAAGCTAAGGCTAGGGAGTGGTTCAAGGATCCGCGGATCCTGGAGAAGGCGAAAGCGGTTTTGAGGGAGATGATCGAGCAGCACAGGAACAGGCCTTCGGTCGTCATGTACAGCGTCGCGAACGAGCCTCCGACGGACTGGGAGGAGGCGGCGGAGTTCGTGAAGCAGCTGGCGGAGTATGTCAGAAGCCTAGACCCGACGAGGCCGGTGACGTTCGCTTCGCACAGGCACTCGAGGGACAGGGCTCTAGGGTTCGTGGACGTAATTTCTCTGAACGTGTACTTCGGCTGGTACAGCGAGTGGGGTTCGATCGAGGAGGGCGTCCGGAGGATGCTGGAGGAGCTGAAGCGGGTCCACGAGATGCACCCCGATAAGCCCGTGCTGCTGGCGGAGTTCGGGGCTGACGCGGTCGCGGGCGTCCACTGGGACCCGCCGGTCATGTGGAGCGAGGAGTACCAGGCTGAGCTCCTCAAATCCTACATCGAAGGGGTCCGCGGGCTCGAGTGGGTCGTGGGGGTGCACGTGTGGAACTTCGCCGACTTCAGAACCCCACAGAGCCCGGGAAGGACGGTCTTGAACAGGAAGGGTGTTTTCACCAGGGATCGGCAGCCGAAGCTCGCGGCTCACCTCATCAAGGACGTGTTCTCCAGATTGCCCAGCTGGGCTCAATCCCTAGGGCGGGGGTAAAAGCTTATACGCATGCGCGGAAGCTCTGGTGTGCAGTGTTTGCCCCGGAGAAGCTCGCGAGGTTCAGGGTGGCTGCGCCGTCCGATTACGAGTCTAAGCTTCTCGCCGCTTTAGCCGAAGTGGGGAAGGTTCACCTGAAGCGCAGTCTCGAGGGGTTCGAGCCTCTCCCGCCTCTCCTCGCGGCGGCTGCCGAAGGGAGGCTGGTGCCGGAGAGCTTAGACGTCGAGGAGGCGTTGAGAGTAGTTCGAAGCTCTCTAAGGCCCGGTAGCGAGCTGCTGCTCAAGTTCGAAGAGCTATACGCCGAGTACGCTGGACTTGAGAAGCTTAAAGCGCTAGCCGACGCGCTGAACCGCTTGAAGGTCCCGTTCGAGAGCTTGGGTAAACCGCGTTTCTTCACGGTGGTAGACCTCCTGGTCGTGAAGGAGGAGGACGTGGGGGATGCGGCAGCGGAGCTAGCGGCGCTCGGCGCTACCGTGAGCAGGCAGCGCCTACCCGGAGGCGAGTACGCGGTGGTTGCGGTCTACAGCGCCGAGAGGGCTGGCGAGGTTGAAGCGCTGAAAAGGAAGTACGGCGTCAAGCTGACAATCCCACCGTGGTTCTACGAGGGCTACGAGGCCGCTGTGAAGAGGGTGGCGCTCGAGCAGCTGAGCCTCAGGAAGAGGATGGTGGAGATGCTGGCGGAGATCGCCGCCTACCTCAGGGGTTTGCTCGACGTCAGGAGGGCTGAGTGGCTTGAGGCTGTGGCAGAGGCCTACAGGGGGGTGCAGAGGCTCGACGAGTACGCTGAAGAGCTGCGCCTTTTGCTGCTCGAAGCTGCGGCGGTCGCTCTCGCCTCGAGGGTTGCTGGAGGGGAGCGCCCTCCCTGGCTGCCGGAGGAGATCTCGAAGATTCTCCGCGCGCTCGATTCGGGCGAAGCCTTGGACCCCGCTTCAGCTCGAGAGGTTTTAGCCGGATTGTGCCAGCAGAGTGAGCTCGAAAGGCTCGCGAGCCTCCTCGATCGGTACGCGAGGCTTACGGCAGCTGAAAGGCTCGCGAGCAAGCTCGGCACCAGCCCGGGTGAGGAGCGCAGCTTGCTCGTGGCTTGCGCCAAGCGCGAGGCGCTGCTAAACCCGCAGGCTGCGAAGGGTTTGCTTAAAGCGCTAACGGGCTATGGAGGCTCTCTTGTCGTTAAAGAGGAGGCCGCTGGCGCCCTCGCTCTAGCCGTCGAAGCGCCAGCCGAGGTCTCCGAAGCGTTGGCTGGAGAGCTTGCAGCGCTGCTGGGAGCCGAGGTTCTCGGTCCTTACCGGAGCGCGGCTGAGCTCGAGCGGGTCGTCGAACGGCGTAAGTTCCTGGTCAAGCGCTCCATAGCAGCCTGCTTGGTTCTGGAAGCTTTCTCGAAAGCTGTCCCCGCCGACGCGGCCTCGTGGGCGGGAGGGAGTATCCTGCAGGCTTTCGAGCGGTTGGAGAAGCTGGAGGATGTCGAGCCTTCACAGCCTCCCGAGGGCGATTGGGGTCCCTACATCAAGGAGATCGCTCAGAGCGCTAAGCGTGTGGGCGAGGGGCTGGAGCAGCTGAAGGACGAGCTCGAGAAGCTGAAGGCCCTCGTGGCGGAGGGGGAGGAGCCAGATATATCCAAGGTGTCCGCTGCCGTGCTGGAGCTGGCTGGAGAGCTGGAGCGGTTGAGGGCGCACAGCTGGCTCGTCGAGATCCTTTACCGGGCTTCACCGTTCGTGGAGGAGCTGCGCTTCTTCCGGAGGAAAGGGGTTGTCGTCGTGGAAGGTTACGTCCCGGTTAGGTACTTGGGCGAGCTTAAGGGTGCTCTGGAGAGAGCTGTGCCCCGCCTGCTGTACTTCGAGGCCGAAGAAGTGCCGCGCAGGGCGGAAGCTCCGACCTACATCGAGCACCGCGGCCTCCTGAAGTACCTCTACGCTGTAACCGCGATGCGCGGAACACCGGCTTACTGGGAGGTTGACCCTACCCTGATTTTCACGATTCTGTTCGCCGCGATGTTCGGCATGATGTTCGGCGACGTGGGCCAGGGCGCGCTCGTGGCGCTCTTCGGTGCTTGGCTGTTCAAGACGAGGTACAGGCTGCTTGGGATCAGCGAAGAGGGGGCTGCCAGCGTGGGCGCGCTCGCGCTGCTCGCGGGAGCCTCCAGCGCGGTTTTCGGCGTACTGTACGGCTTCACGGTCTTCCTCAAGCCGCTGACCGAACCCGTAATCTCCCCCATCCGCGACATATTCTCGATCATCGCCATCGCCCTCTGGTTCGGGTTCGCGCAGCTGTGTATAGCCATGCTGCTCAACGTGGTCAACATGCTGAGACGTGGTGAGCGTCTCGAGGCGCTGCTCGGCGGCACCGGCGTGGCGGGGCTCGTATTTTATGCTTCCGGCGCGGTTATCGCTTACAGGTTGGCGGGCTCAGGCATGAACTTCGCGGTTCTCGAAAGCCCGGAGCTGGCGCCGTGGGTCTCGCTGCTCGCCTCGTCCGCTCTCCTGGTGCTCGCCTACGGCTTCTACGAGGCCCGGAAGGGTGGTCTCCAGCTGGGGGCTCGCGCGCTGGGCGAGCTCATAGAGATGCTCGTCGCTTTCCCCGCCAACTCGCTTTCGTACATTAGGCTGGCGGCTTTCGCCATCGCGCACGAGGTTTTCGGGGTGATGGCCGAGGCGATGGCCCCCTTCGTGGGCGCTCTAGCGAGCCTAGCCGTGGCGAACTTCCTTGCTCTGGTTATCGAGGGGTTGGCCGTGGGGATACAGGCCATGAGGCTCGTCTACTACGAGTTCTCCACGAAGTTCTTCAGGGGGGAGGGGCTGGAGTTCCAGCCACTAACAGCTCCAGGAAAGCTTTTAGGGAGGACGCGGAACCCCCTCCCTTATGCGCAAGGGGGCTAGAATCCTGGCGCTCGCGTACCTAGCTACAGTGGCTCTTTCCGCTTCGGCTCTAGCCGCTGCCACGATCGAAACCATCTCGAAGCCTCACGCCGCCGACCCAGCGATCGATTTCAACGCGGCTCTCGCGCTGTTCGCGGCGAGCTTGTCGGTGGTGGGCTCGACTTTCGCGGCCGGGTGGGCTCTGAGGAGCGTCGCTTCGGCGGGCTTCGCGGCAGCCGCCGAAAAGCCGGAGCTCGCCACCTGGATGCTCATCCTGGGCGGTCTGGCGGAGGGAATAGCTATCTACGGGCTACTGGTAGCAATACTGATAATCACTAGGCTCTGAAAGTTAATGGACGATCACGCAGTACTTCAGTACCTCTTCCCGGCTTGAACCCAGGTGAAGGCCTGTGAGTATCCTTTCCAGATTCTTCGCCTCCAGCCTCGAATATATCTCGAAGGCGTAGAGGAACGGCGCCTCCAGGGGGTACTCCTTTTCCAGCGTTTTCGCGATCGTAAACGCTAGACGCCTTTCAGCCTCCACCGTGCTCCACTTTTTCACAGCGAGTTCCTGAAGCAGCTCGCCGGCTCCGCCCATACCCGTTCTCCTAGCGGCATCGAGCACCATATCGAAACCGAGGATCGAGGACCAGTACGATAGCGCAAGCGCGCACTCCTGGAGGGCTGCCCGCTCCAGCCTGCCCTTGCAGCTTCTCGAGATCTTGGATGCCTCGATCCCGCGCAGCAAGTGCCTATAGTAAGCAAGATCGAGCGCGAACTCCTGATCGGCCAAAGTCCCCTCCTCAAGCTGGGGGACTTCCTCCACTAGGCCGACCTCGGAAAGCGCCTTCCACACTTCCCTCCCGCTCCGTATGGTTGACAGCCTTGAAGGCCCGATGTGGCGCCCGTAAGGGTAGAAGAGCGCGTACGCTTCGCTGCCGGCTAGCCTCCTCAGCTGGATTTTCGAGTTCTCGAACTCCAGCCTGTCCAAAAGCGCGTTGAGAAAAGGCGAAAGCTCGGGGGTTGAGCTAGCTAGCAAAGAAACCCTCCTCACGTACACCCTGTAGACCTTCTCCACCTTCTCCTCGAGCGTATCCCTATCGGACACCGCGCTGTAATCCGGGTGCTCGTACAGCCCTTTCTCTCCGCTCGCGATCGCCTCGTAGTCATTCCGCCTCAGCAGCCGGGACTTGAGCCCGTGTGCCCGCACGACGGCGTAGAGCTCCACCCTAACCACCTCTCAACCTCATGACCCGAATGAAGTCCTCCAGCTCCCTGCTCGCGACCCACTCCTCCACCCTCTTCACAGCGTCCTCCAAGCTGGGTATAACGCTCTTCTCCAAGCTGTTCGCCACCTGGTTGATCCTCACCAGCTGCTTCCCGACCTCGGCCGCCGCTTCCTCCATGTTCGCCACCTCGATCATGCTCGCCAGAGCCTTCCACAGCTCCTCCGCCACCTCCCTGAACTCCGGATCGTGCATACCGGTTAGGTCGGGGCCCTCAACAACCCTAGCTTGTCTCACCGGAACACCCTGGTAGCTCACGGTTACGATTTCCACACGCGGCGGCTTCGCGAGCGAAGCCATCGAGCGGAACTCGAACTCCCCCCGCGAAAACCTCAGCACTGCAGCTCGCTGCAGAGCTCTCGCGAAAGCATCCTCGGCTTCCCGCCTCTTCTTCAGCTCAGTCAGCAGCCGCACGAGCTCCCTAGCCAGCATCTCGCGCCTCATCTGCAGGACCGTTAACCCGCGCCTCGCCAGCTCGAGCCTGTTGCGCAGCAGCTGTAGAGTCCCCCTGGAAGGGGGTAGAAAGGCGAGCCACGAGGCCAAGCTCTCACCGGTACTTGGGGTGGTACTTCTCGACGATGCGCTGCGGGATCCTCACCAGCTCCTCCTCCGGCAGGAGGGAGAGGACCTTCCAAGCCCTGTCGAGCGTCTCCTCCACGCTCCTGTTCTCGTAGAAGCCTTGGCTGAGGAACTCGCTCTCGAAAGCGTCGGCGAACTTCAGGTACAGCCTCATCCTCTCGCTCAGGTTCATTTCGCCGACGATCCTAGCTAGGTCCCTCGCTCTGACGCCCCTCGAGTACGCGTCGTAGAGCTGGTCGGCGACGTACGGGTGGTCCTCGCGCGTCCTACCGGGGCCTATACCAGACTTCATCAGCCTGCTGAGGCTGGGCAGCACGTTGACTGGGGGGTAGATGCCGCGCGCGTTAAGCTCCTGGGAGAGGATCACCTGCCCCTCGGTTATGTAGCCTGTGAGGTCGGGTATCGGGTGCCTGAGGTCGCCGCCCGGCATCGTGAGTATCGGGAGCAGTGTTAAGCTCCCTTTCCTGCCCTTGATCATCCCCGCCCTCTCGTAGAGTGTGGCGAGGTCGCTGTACATGTAGCCGGGGTAACCGAGCCTGCCGGGAACCTCGCCGCGCGCGGCGCTGATCTCGCGGAGCGCTTCGCAGTAGTTGGTCATATCGGTCAGTATGACGAGGACGTGCATGCCGAGGTCGAAGGCCAGGTACTCGGCTACGGTGAGCGCGATGCGAGGCGCAGTTAACCGCTCGACAACGGGGTCCTCGGCTAGATTGAGGACGACGACCATCTTGTCCAGAACGCCAAGCTCCCTAAACTGCTCGACGAAGAACTCAGCTCTATCCCTCCTCAACCCTACACCTGCGAAGACCACCGCGAAGCTCTCCCCCTCGCCCCTCACCGTCGCCTGCCTCGCGACCTGGGCTGCCAGCTGGTCGTGAGGGAGGCCCGATACGCTGAATATCGGGAGCTTCTGCCCTCTCACCAAGCTTAGCATGCCGTCGATCGCCGACACACCCGTCTGCACGAAATCGCGCGGGTACTCCCTGGCCACCGGGTTGATGGGGGCTCCTTCGATATCGCGCAGCTCGCCCCGCACGACCGGCGGCATGCCGTCGATCGGCTCGAACCTTCCGTTGAACATCCTGCCCAGCACGTCTTCCGAGACCCTCACCTTGAAGGTGGAGCCGGTGAACTTGACCGCGACGTCCGTGCTCAACCCCTCGATCTCCCCGAGCACCTCGATGAGAGCGTAACCTGCCCCCGTCTCGAGGACTCTCCCTACGCGCTCGCGGCCATCCTCGTCGAGTATCCTTACAACCTCGCCGTACGCGGCGCTGAATGGACCTTCCATGACGAGCAGGCTTCCCTTCAGCTCCCTAGCCCTTCTGTAAACTTTCCCCGAGTAAAGCTCCACGACCTTTTCCAGGAGCTTATCGCTCATGCCTTCCCACCGGCGGACAGACCGTATTTGCCAGCGAGATCCTCGAGCCTCCCCATAACCCTGCTGTAGAGCTCTTTAACAGCCTCGAGGCCGCGCTCATCCTCTTTTACCCTCTGCATCTCGTAGATCTCGGGGATGCGCGCGATCTCTTCGACCGGCACCCTCCCCTTCACCAGCTCGTAAGCCTTCTCGAAGAAGTCGATCATCATCTTCAGCATCCAGTACTGCTTCTCCGGTTTGCAGAAGACATCCTCCCCCCTCATCGCCGTCTGCCTGAGGAAGCCCTCCTTCAGGATCTCAGAGGCGAGCAGCACGAGCCTCTGCTCGTCTGGGAGCGCGCTCTCGCCCACGACCGACGCTATGCTCTCCACCTCGCTGGCCAGCGCGAGCAGGCGGAGCGCCCTCCTCCTGTACTGGGGGAAGTCGGGTGAAACGTTCTTCGACCACCAGCCTTCCAGCGTATCCGCGTACTGGCTGAAGCTCCTGAGCCAGTTTATGGAGGGGAAGTGCCTCCTGTAGGCGAGCTCCGTGTCCAGAGCCCACATGCCCCCGACGAACCTCAACGTGTACACGGTGACGGGCTCGCTGAAGTCGCCGCCCGGCGGCGACACCGCGCCCAGTATCGTCACTGAACCCACGCGCTCGGGGACTCCGAGAGCCTTAACTCTCCCCGCCCTTTCGTAGAACCGGGCGATGCTGTCGGCCAGGTACGCCGGGTAGCCCTCCTCGACGGGGATCTCGCCCAGCCTGCTCGCCGACTCCCGTATTGCTTCCGCCCACCTGCTCGTGGAGTCCGCTATCAGCGTCACGTCGTAACCCTGGTCCCTGTAGTACTCGGCGATCGTAACCCCCATGTAGATCGACGCTTCCCTAGCGGAAACCGGCATGTTGGAGGTGTTCGCGATGATCACGCTCCGCTCGAGTATAGGCCTGCCGGTCGCCGGGTCCGTCAGCTTGCTGAACTCTTCGATCATCTCGGCGATCTCGTTCCCCCGCTCGCCGCACCCTATGTAGACGACGATCTTCGAATCACTGTGCATAGCGATCTTGTGGAGGGTGACCGTCTTGCCGGTACCGAAGCCGCCCGGGATCGCCACGGCTCCGCCCTTGGCGACCGGAAAGAGCGAGTCGATGACCCTCTGTCCGGTGATGAGCGGCTCGGCGGTAGGTAGAGCTTCAGCGTAGGGGCGCGGCTGCCTCACCGGCCACTCCTGCTTTAGCGTGAGCTCGACTTGTCGGCCCTCGCTCTCTAGAACGATCACGGGGTCTTCCACAGTGTAATCACCCTCTGGCGCGACCTCCCTCACGCGCCCGGCCAGGTAGAAGGGGGTTGCCAGCTTGTGCTCGACAAGAGGGGTTTCTTGGACAACCCCGAAGAGGTCCCCCGGCGACAGCTTCGCCCCCTCGCGCACAAGCGGTTTGAAGTGCCATTTCGCTTTACGCGAGAGAGCGTTCACGCGCACTCCGCGCTTCACGAAGGGTCCGCTGACCTCGGCCACTTCGATTAACGGGCGCTGGGTGCCATCGAACACGGTGGTGAGCAGCCCTGGTCCGAGCTCGGCTGTAAGCAGCCTCCCCGTTGCTGCTACCGGCTCTCCAGGGCGTAAACCGCCTGTGTCCTCGTACACTTGAACTGTGAAACCGCCAGTTGATACGCGCACAACCTCACCCAGCAGCTGGTCATTCCCCACGTACACCACTTCCCCCAGTTCCACGTCTTCAACGCCTTTCGCCACGACTATCGGTCCTGAGACCTTGATCACAACCCCTTTTCGCTCCAAGCTCACCTAGCTTCACCCCAAACCAGCTTCAAAACTTCTGGGAGCAGCCTTTGCTCTAACTCCCCTTTCCTGGCTTCGATCGCTGCGTTGAATAACTCCCGCCCGTCCTCAGAGATCAGGATGAAGCCGTACCGGCACCCCAGCGGGCTCCCTATCGAAAGCTGTAGGTCGGGCCTGATTTTCCTCAGCCTTTCCCAGTTTTCTGCGATCAGCATTTCCACGAGCTTTTGGTCTTCAGTGCAAGGGTGCACGATAAGGTTCGCAGAAGCCATGGACGTCACCCCCTTTTCCAACCCGCGTTGCAGATACATGAGGCGGTACTCCTGGTTGCCTTTGAGAAGCGCGAAAGCCTCTTCGAGAGCTTTATCGAGTGCTTTCTCGGCGAGCGTGTAAAGCTCGTTCCAGAACCGCTTCTTTAGCTCGAAGCGCTTAAGCGCGATCTCCTTCACCATCCTTTGCTTGAGCTCCTCTTCCCTACGCTTCCTCCTCTCCTCCCTCAGAGCTTCGGCTTTAGCTTTGGCTTCCTCGACAATCCGCCTCGCCTCCTCTTCGGCCGCAGCGATGATCCGCTTCGCTTCTTCATCGGCAGCCGCTTTCAATTCTTCAATCACAGCACTCAGAAACCCTTTTTCCCCGCTCACCTTCACCACCACTCGAGCAAAGCTATCAAGACCATCTCCCTAAGCTCGTCTCCACGCTCCTCGAGAACCCGCTTAACACGCTCGAGCCTACTGGCTATCTCGCTCTCGAGATCCACCAGCTCCGCTCCAGCATCAAAGCTGTCCGGCTCCTGCTCGGCTTCTCTCACGCTCTCTTGAAGGATCCTTTCTGCCTCCTCTTTGGCTCTCTGCAGAATCTTTTCAGCTTCCCTCTTCGCTTGTGCCACCTTCTCCTCAGCTTTGCGCAGCTCTTCGAAGACGACGTCGAGCTCGACAGGGACCGGTACCTCTTCCGCAGCGGCTTCAGCGTTCATCTACCAGTCACCCCCAATGCCGCGTAAACCCTTCTAGAGATTTCCTCGAATCTTTCAGTTTCCTCACCAACTTTCGATGGAGCCACCACCAGCAAGGGCGGCTCGGCCAGCTTCTCCAGCATTTGCTCCAACTCTCCCCGCATCTTCCGGTACACCGAGCCTTCCACAACGAGCACCTTGCATTTGGCAAGCAGCTCGAGCAGATTCCCAGTCTCACTCGGAGGCTTCACAACGTTGACCCCGATCAACCTCAACGCTTCAAAGAGAGGAGTCTCTGCGACAGCTACTACGCTCAAGCAATCACCTAGCACGCGCCGGCCAGGCTCCATGATTTATACTTTTCGTACCAGTTAAAGGGAGCAGAGCAGCATATCTCAAACGATCACTCTGGCGCACTAGTTTTAAGAAGTTAAAACAAAACAATCAGATAAATAAAAAATAATTTATTATGGTTTACCTTTTTGGCTATTCCCTTTATTTCCTTTGTCTTTAGCTTCTTGAGCTCTCCTTGCTGCTTCTTTTTCAATATTCTTTCTTAATTCTTCAACTTTCTTGTTAATTTCTTCAATTGTTTTTGGAATTTGCTTTTCTTTTCCTAACTTTCCTAATAGTTTTTCAATATTTTCTATCCTCTTCTCAATGTTCCTCAAATCTTTATCGCTCAGATTTCCTGCTATAATTATTTTTCTTAACGTTTCGTTAATTTTCTCAGAGAGCTTTTCAGATAATTTACCTTTCTTTAGAGCTTCTTTCACCTCGGTCTCATTGATTTCTATCTCGACCTTCCTAACTTCTTT
>Ga0272445_1001328_pt1 | contig 19533 bp, 15 predicted proteins | sample YNPCB0031_FD_194404 | JGI IMG/M metagenome (GOLD analysis project Ga0272445, IMG submission 194404) | Hot spring sediment microbial communities from Yellowstone National Park, WY, United States - YNP-CB-003-1 | ecosystem: Environmental > Aquatic > Thermal springs > Hot (42-90C) > Sediment... | reverse complement strand
CTCTTGTTATGAATGTGAATGGACCTATCCGTGTTTTATGTTCAACATAGATTGTAGTAGTGGTTTGCCCCCTTTGGCACAATGAATAATTTTGCTCTAGCTTGAGCATGATTGCTATCTCTCACTTAATTCTATTGATTTACCTCACGGTTGATGATCTTTAATAGGGAAAAGCATAAATAGCTTTATCATGCATAAAACTTAAGTCGGTTTCAATTGTGTTTTAAACGAGGATGAATAAAGATGAAGATAGTAGTTGTCGATCATGTTTGCCTAGATAATGAACATGTCAAAAAGTTAAAATCGTTGGGCGAAGTCAAAATTTTCAAGGATCCGCCTGAAACAAAGGATGAGCTAAAAAAGAGAGTGGAGGACGCTGATATTGCAATAGTTGGTTGGAGTATTCTAACGGAAGATGTGCTTGATTCTGCTAAAAACCTAAAAATGGTCTCTATATATGCTACTAGTTGTCACTATGTGGATCTTGAGGCGGCGAAGAAGAGGGGAATCGTAGTTACACACGTTCCTAGCTATGCTACTGAAGCCGTTGCCGAGCATGTCTTTGCTCTGTTGTTGGCGGCTGTTAGAAAATTACTGCTGGCTGACAGACATGTTAGGAGAGGTGAGTTTGACTGGAGACCTTTCATTGGAATAGAATTATTTGGAAAGACTCTTGGAGTGATTGGCACAGGGGCGATTGGATGTAGAGTCGCGGAAATCGCTAAAGCCTTTGGAATGAGGATTTTAGCTTATGACAAGTTTCCCAACTTAAAAAGAGCGGAGGAGATCGGGATGAAGTACGTTGATCTTGAAACGTTGTTGAGGGAAAGCGACATAATTACTTTACATGTGCCTTTGACGCATGAAACAGAAAAGCTTATTGGGAAGAAAGAATTTGAGGCCATGAAAGATGGCGCCGTTCTAATCAACACATCCCAAGGTAAAGTAATAGACGAGAAAGAGCTCGTCAACGCATTAAAGTCCGGAAAAATAGCCTTCGCAGGATTGGACGTTTTCGAGGAGGAGCCTCCGCGAAAGGATAATCTGTTATTTAAACTTGACAATACAGTGCTTTCCCCTCACATCGGGTTCTGTACAGATAAAGCGATAAAGAGATGCGGTGATATTTGCATCGATAATGTGGTTAAATTCTTGGAAGGTAAACCGCAAAATCTTTGTAAATAAGGTGTATTGAATAAAATGGGGTAACTGTTATGTATCTTACCAAAGAAGAAGAAAAAATACTTTGCGGGGAATATGGCGAGGGAATGCAAAGAGCGATGGAATTACTTATAGCGATTGGAGATGCAAATGATGCAAGTAGGATGATTCCCATAAGTCGCGCACATGTAGCTTGCAGCGGGCAGGAGGCGGATTTATACTTTATTGAGCTTCTAGTTAGGGGAGGGGCCTCGTGTAGCGTGCCTACAAGTACGAATCCAATTTATGATATTGATTATTTTAACAAGATGTTCGAAATTCCTGAAAATGAGGCTGAAATTCCTCAAAGAGTAATTGAGTGTTATAAACGAATTGGTGCTATGCTTAATTGGTGTTGCATACCGTATATATCAGAAAATATTCCCCTTTACGGTGAACATGTTGCCTTCTCTGAATCCAGTGCTACACCCTACGTAAACTCTGTAATTGGTGCCAGGACAAACCGTGAAGCAGCGCAAAGCGCTTTGGCTGCGGGAGTTATTGGTAAAACCCCTGAATATGGTCTCCACCTTCCGGAAAATCGAAAGGGCAATTTTCTAGTAAAAGTAGAAGCAACATTAAAAGATGAGTTTGATTATTCCCTCTTAGGATATTATGTTGGAAAGCGTATCGGATATGGAATACCAGTATTAACTGGTCTAAAAAAACGTCCAACAATGGAGGAATTCATAAACTTTTGTGCGATGTCAAATACATCTGGGGCCGTGCCTATGTTTCACATACCTGGAATCACTCCTGAAGCTCGATCAATAGAAGAGGCATTTCACGGAGACGTCCCAGAGGATGTAATAACTGTAACAGACGAAGAACTTCAACAAGTTAACGAAGAACTTCAAACGACGAGCGGGGAAATCGACCTTGTTATGCTTGGATGCCCGCATTATACATTCAACCAAATAGCTGCTGTTGCAAATCTTTTGAAAGGGAAGAAAATCCATCGTAATGTAGCCTTTTGGATATGTACATCAGCTACTACTTGGCTTCTTGCAAAAAGAGCTGGTTACGTGGATATCATAGAGAAAGCTGGTGGACATGTGGTAGCAGATACCTGCATTGATCAACCTTGTTGGCGAGAGTACAGGGACAAAGTAGGCATCACTGATTCGCCAAAATGCGCCTATTATCGAAGATTTAAAGAGGTTATGGTGAGGAGGTTATCTGACTGCGTTGAAGCTGCGATCAAGGGGAGATTGGAATGAAAACTTCAGAAATTATCTTAAAATGTCATAAAATTGTTGGCGGTTACGGGGAGGGCGAGGCCTTAGTTTCTAATGAACCCATATGCTTCTATCTTGCAGATCCTAAAACAGGAATAATTAAAGAAAAGGGTCACGAACTAGAGGGTGTGAGTCTAGCAAATAAAGTGCTTGTTTTTCCATCAGGGAAGGGTAGTTCTGTAGTTCAAGTAGATGGACTCTTTAAACTAAAGGCAAATAATAAAGCTCCTATGGCGTTGATTGTTAAGGATGTTGAAACGGTGCTCGTTGTCGGTGCAGTAATAGCTAGAATACCCACCGTAAATAAATTGGAGAGAAACCCATTCGAAACCATCAGTAACGGCGACTTTGTCAAAGTAGACGCAGATAAGGGCATAGTCACTATATTAAAGAAGCATATTTAGATTTTTTCGCTAACAGTGCAAAAAATAAATGAATTATATTTTATGAGAGGTTCATGTGAAAATAATCACAGTGCTTAAAATTTCTTCAACGATATTATTGTGATACTTGCCATTAGATGTTTAAGAATTAGCCATCTTCTTAAGACCTAAATAAAGTTTGCCTAGTTCAGGATGAGTCAAAAATTCTTTAGCGTCGCCTTGATAGGACAGCTTTCCGCTTACAAATAGAATAGCTTCATCAGTAACTTGAAGGGACTTTCTTGCGGCTTGTTCAACTAATACCACACTTATTCCGTATTTCTCTCTGAGATCCTGCACTTTAGTTAAAACTTGATTGGCTATCTTTGGGGCAAGACTAGCGGTCGGTTCATCGAATAAATGCGCGCGCTTGTAATGTTTCCAGCAAGAAGCAAAGTAGAATCAGTAAAGTCGATTTAAAGTAACGAGAATTAAGGGTTCCTAACTTAACTTAAAGATTGTAGCAGTGTTCTAAACACTCTCTGATATTTCTCATACCTTTTTCAAGCTCATGGTATGAAACGGAGTAGGATATTCTTAAGTGTCCTTTACCAGCTTCTCCGAAACCAGAACCAGGCACGGTTACAACTTTAGCTTTCCTTAAGAGATACAATGCCATTTCATCATCTGTTTTTTTGAAGTTTGAGAAATTTGGAAAGACATAGAAGGCTCCTTTAGGCATAGTGTAAAATAACCCCCTGATTTTATTAAGCTCATTTACTACAAATTTTCTCCTTCTATTATATTCTTTTACCATCTCCTGAACACAATCCTGCGGGCCTGTTAACGCTGCCAAAGCAGCCTTCTGTGAAATAGAGTTTGGGCAAAGGGTTGTATAATAATGTATCTTACGAAGTTTAGCTGAAAGTTTCTTTTCAGCCGCTACGTAACCTATCCTCCAACCTGTCATCGCGTAAGCTTTTGAGAAACCGTTCACCGTAATGGTTCTATCCTCCATGCCAGGTAAGGCTCCTAAACTCACGTGCCTTACGCCCTCGTAAACAAGTTTCTCATATATCTCATCTACAAGAACTATCAAGTTATATCTTTTCGCTACTTCGGCTATAATTTCCAAATCCTCCTTAGTGAAAACGTGACCAGTCGGGTTGGAAGGGTTACACATCCAAATCATCTTAGTTCTTTCGGACACTTTTCTTTCAAGAGTTTCTATATCAACCTTATAATCTTCTTTCTCGTCGAGAGGAACGGTTACAGGAACAGCTCCTGCCAAGAGAATGTCTTCAAAATATGCTGGGTAGTATGGATCAAGGATTAGAGCTTCATCGCCCTCATTTAAGAACGCCATAGCCGTGATGAACATGGCTTCTTGAGTTCCTGAGGTTATTGTAACTTCTGTTTCAGGATCGACGGCTATACCATTTTCTCTCTCAAGTTTTTCAGCGACAGCTTCGCGTAACTCTAAGATTCCATTGGTATCAGTATAGTGGGTAAAGCCTTTTTTCATGGCTTCCTCTGCTGCTTTAAGAATGTGATCTGGAGTCGGAAAGTCAGGCTCACCTTGCTCTAAATGGATAACGTTATCCATTTTTGCTGAAAGCTCAAGCATTTTTCTAATTGCCGAAGGTTTTATCAAATTAGCTCTACGAGATCCCTCCATTTTTGAAATCGCCTTCACTTCATATTTTTAATTATTTACAAATTTTAAAAAACTTTTTAGTTCTATGTCTCTTTTAGTCTCTAACTTAAAAACTTTATTTATTTCATTTTCTTAAATTCTTTAAACATAAAGGGGATTCAAGTTGAGCAGCCTTAAAGAGATTATTAAAGAGGGCTATTACGACCCGAAAACTAGGACCGTGAAGGCGATCAAAGGCTCCAAGCTGCATTGTGCAAACTGGCAGATCGAAGGTATCTTAAGGATGCTGTTCAACGTCTTAGACGAAGATGTCGCCAAGGATCCGAAGAACCTCATAGTTTATGGAGGCATGGGGAAAGCTGCAAGAAATTGGGAGTGCTTTGAAACCATTGTTGAAACTTTGCTTTCTCTTCAACCTGACGAAACCTTGGTTGTTCAGAGCGGAAAGCCCGTTGCAGTGTTCAAGACACATAAATGGGCTCCAAGAGTGGTGATATGCAACTCTATGCTTGTAGGGCGATGGGCGACATGGGAACACTTCTGGGAGCTAGAAAAAAAGGGGCTAATCATGTATGGGCAGTACACGGCTGGGTCATGGAATTTCATTGGCATTCAGGGAATCCTACAAGGAACCTACGAGACATTCGCAAGCGTTGCAGACAGACACTTTGGAGGTACTTTAAAGGGTAAATTTGTCGTCACTGCAGGTATGGGGGCAATGGGGGGTGCGCAACCCCTTGCTATCAAAATGAACGATGGAGTTGGTCTTATAGTTGAGGTCGACAAAGAAATTATTAAAAAGAGAATTGATGAAGGATGGCTTGATACATGGACAGATGACTTAGACAAGGCTGTTGACATGGTTCTAAAGGCGAAAGAGCAAGGAGAGGCAATAAGCATAGGCCTATTAGGGAACGCTGCAGATATTCTTCCGGAACTCTTACGTAGAGAAATCATACCAGATGTGGTTACGGATCAAACCCCTGCACATGATCCTTTAAGCTATGTTCCGTCTGGACTAAGCGTCGAAGAAGCCGCGGAGCTGCGGGAGAAGAACCCACAAAGGTATGTTGAGATGTCTATGAAATCCATGAGGCGACACGCTGAGGCTATAGTTGGCTTCGTAAGGAGAGGAGCTATCGCATTTGAATACGGAAACAATTTGAGGAAGATGGCGTATGACGCTGGGTTTAAGGACGCCTTCGAATACCCAGGCTTCATACAAGCCTATATAAGACCTTTGCTCGAAGAGGGCCGAGGACCCTTCAGGTGGGCAAGTCTGCAAGGAAGCACGGAAGACATAGCTAAGTTGGACGATATGATCGTCAGAGAATTCGGATACAACAAGAGACTTGTAAGATGGATAGAAAAGGCTAGAAAATACGTAAGATTTCAGGGTCTTCCAGCAAGAGTCTGCTGGCTCGGATATGGTGAACGAGCTAGATTCGGCAAAATCGTTAATGATATGGTTGCACGCGGCGAAATAGGTCCCATATGGGTTGGAAGGGATCACTTAGACACTGGAAGCGTCGCCTCACCCTTCAGGGAAACCGAGGGAATGAAGGATGGAAGTGATGCAGTTGCGGACTGGCCTATTTTAAACGCTTTGCTAAATACAGCGGCAGGTGCTACATGGGTTGCTGTACACCAAGGAGGGGGACAGGGTATGGGTTATAGCATATCTGCCGGGTTCGGAATGGTATTGGACGGCACCAAAGAAGCAGAAGAGAAGGCTGTTCGTCTCTTCACAGTAGACCCGGGCATAGGTGTGGTGAGACATGCTGATGCAGGCTACGAAAATGCTATAGCAATAATAAAGAAAGAGAAAATAAAGGCACCTATGATAAAATAAGGACTAAAATACTCTACTTTATCCTTCTTCCATTTTATGCCACTAACTTTCCGTTTTTAAAGACTTTTTCTGCCAAGTTGACACCATAATGATAGGGAAAGAATTTGTGATTTGGAGCATCAAAAATGACAATGTCTGCTTTCTTTCCTATCTCAAGGCTTCCTATCTCATGGGCCCTCTCTATAGCGTGAGCTGCGTTGATGGTTGACGCTACATGCGCGCGCGTCGGCTCTAATAGCATGGTCGCAAAGGGGTAAATTCTTCCTTCCGACAGGATAGCATTCGAGGGAGCATTCTACCGAAAAAAATTCCAGAATCGCACGCTGAACCAATAGCTCGTCCAATTTAGAAAGATCTGGTCACTTTGCAGGTTAGGTATCACTGTTTTTGCAAATTTCTCGTGACTGAAGGCTGGTACAGTCATCATCACTATGTTGACGCCGTCAACAGCCTCCTTAATGTTTGAGGTCATCATGTTAGGTGTGAAGAAGCCATTCAAAATAGCGCCTCGCGCCTCTATTCCGCCACGCTCTTGTAGGGGTTTAAGGCTCTTTTCTGCAAATTCGGGGAGTTCATATAGATTTACCTGGAAGCCTTTACTGGTTAGATACGCCGCTAAAGTAATACCCGCAGCACCACAACCACAAATTGCCACTTTGAGCTTCTCTGCCAAATATTACACCTCACCTGTTATTTTGGGAAGCATCCCTATTTATATTTTTTACATTACATACGTATTGACCCATTTTATAATAACCACATAACCAAATATGGGCTACTAAAATCATGATGCGGTTTGAGGTAATCTCTACAAATTGTTCTTTACGATATTATTCAATTCCTATCATTTACTTGTCTCGGACCAACGAGAACTTTAAAATGGGGCCAAATGCCAAAATCTATACTCTAGCCCGGAGACGGCGTGAGGAATGTGTTTAATGTATTGGTATCCTTTTTACGTATTAAGGTGGAAACTCCCATAATATAGCAATTTAAATAAATATCTTCAGAAACTAGACTGCCTTCTTTTTTTATTAAATAGTCTTTCTAAGTTTTGGATTTAAAATTTCTTCCATCGAGTGCCCTAGGATGTTGAAAGCAATGACTACCGTCAAAATCATGATCCCAGGAGGTATAAAGTGCCACCAAGCATTACCTGTAAAAGCCCCTCTTGTAAAGGCATAATAAAGCATTGTTCCCCAACTTATATTAGTGGGATCTCCAAGTCCAATCCATGAAAGAAAAGCTTCGGAAGGAATAGCCCAGCCCATAGCCATAATCATCGTAGAGAATGCCAAAGGTAGCACTCTTGGAAGTATGTATCTGGATATAATTCTCATGTTTGTATTTCCAACCACTTTGGCTCTCGTAATGTAAAGCCTCTCCTTTAAGGAGAGCACTTCTGAGCGAATTATCCTAACTGGTTGTGTCCATACGACAACGACAATAGACAATATTACGGTCTGGAGACTTGGTTTCAGAATAAACGCTAAGATAACCATCAAAGGGAAACTGGGTATAACTAGAAAGAATTCGGTTATCCTCATAAGTATATTATCTACCATTCCACCGTAATACGCGGAAAGCATTCCTATAGGCATTCCTATAACGATCGCTAAAAACGCTACACAAAAACCAACGATCATGGAAGTTCTAGTCCCATAGATCAGCAGGGATAGAACGTCTCTGCCCACGTCATCTAGTCCTAGGGGATGGGCTAAACTAGGCGGTTCCCAAGCGGAACCCACGACCTCGGTTGGGCTATAAAGAGAAAAAAGCTGTGGAAAAATAGACATTACAACCAATATAAAAAGAATTATGAATGCTAAAAGGGCAGATTTTTTCATTCTAAGTTGATTCAAGAAATTAACAACTCTCTTTATATGTAAACTAAGTTTCCATTTTAACATTTCAATACGAGTTGAGGTTTTCATTCTCATTTCAACCGCACCCTCGGATCAATGTACATATATAGTATATCAACAGTAACAGTCATCAAGATCATCACTGTGCTAAAGAAAAGAAACAGTCCTTGTAAAAGGGGGTAGTCATTGTAAAAGACAGCCTCAAAAAGCAACCGTCCAAGACCCGGCCATGTGAAGACGGTTTCAATAGTTATCGAACCTAATAATATATAGCCAAAGTTAAGGCTGATCAGCGTTATCAATGGTAAAGAGGCATTTTTTAGTGCATGTTTTCTTATTGCCTCAAAATCAGTATATCCCTTAGCTTTAATTAATTGCATGAAATCCTCGGAAAGAACATTATTTAAAGAATTTCTTAACACCAAAGTGTATTGACCGGAATAAATAACACTATATGTTATCATAGGTAGGAGAAGATGGTATAATACCTCACCAGCATTACCCCAACCTATTTTCGTAGTGGTATAACCTACAATACCGCCCGTCGGAAAGAGAGGAATGTTAACTGCGAATAAATAAATCATTATCATTCCCCCCCAGAAGGATGGAACCGACCAAAATAAAGTGGCCAAAGATGTTATCACAGTATCTATTAACGTTCCTTGGCGCCAACTAGCAATTATACCCATAAGAATGCCCAGTAAAATGGATAGGATGGTGGCTGGTACTAGGAGGATTATAGTATTCCAAAGCCTTTCCAACAAAATTTGTGTCACAGGAAGCTTATACTGGAAGGATATGCCTAGATTTCCTTTAAACACATTTGCAAGGAATACAAAAAACTGTTCGAAGAGAGGCTTGTCTAAACCAAACATCTTATTTAGCATCTCTCTTGTAGCAGTTGGTAACCTCGGGTCCCCTGAAATGGCTACTGATGGATCACCTGGAAGAACTCTAAAAAGAAAGAAAGAAAATGCAATAGCGGCAAGTATCATAATAAATGCTTGAATAACTCTCAAAATCACATAAGTTCTCATGTTACTTTGATACATATGCATCTTTCAATGAATAGGTAAAGTGATCATAATAAAAGTTTCGATGTTATGGTGTTAAGAATAGTTCATGATGTCGAAATTAGATAATCCCAAAAGAAAAATAGGAAAGAGTCTATCTATTTTCTTCTTTTAATTGCCCAAACAGCAACTCCAATTGCAATAGCAACAGAAACCACTGAAATGCCTATTAGCGGCCACTTCCATGGCCATTCTTCAGTTGGCTGGGCTTTCACAATTTTATATGCGTAAACAAGGGCTTTCGCGTTATGGCCTTCCCATGTTAGGTGACCTGGCTCTGTAACTATATCGACCCAATCACTCCACCATGCACCCGTATACGCTTTGAGGTAAAGAGGCAGTTCTACGACGTTCTGAACAAAGTGTTCTTGTAATGCATATTGGACTGCCAGAAATTCGCTGTAATTTTTAGCTTGAAGAAGCGAATTGTATAGCTCGTCAAACTCTGGATTGTGATATCCGCTACTGCTCCATCCTGCGGGTATGGCCTGGCTTGTATATGGATACCAGCAACTTATTGCGTCATGTACACCCCAGTCCCAAATTACAAGGTCCCAATCATGAGGTGGAGACACAATGACGCTCCATAAAGCTCCACCTTCCATTCCTTTTATTTCTAGATCCATTCCAGCTGATCTGAAACTCTCCCTAATAAAATCAGCTGCACGCATCTCGTCCGGAAAACCTACATATACATATAGCCTGAACTTAAGCGGTTTATGAGTTACTGGGTCTTCCCTTATACCGTCACCATCAGTATCTCTATAACCTGCATTCTCAAGCAGCTCTGAGGCAGCAGTCGTATTGTATTTGTAACAGATCTCTTTTAGCTTAGGATCAAATTCAGGCCAGAACGGGGGAATAGGTGCACCGTAGGTTTTTCCATAAGTAGGATGTACAATGTCGTTAATGGTATCTCTATCTACGCACATGGCTATTGCTTTTCTTACGGTTATATCGTCTAACGCCGGATGACCTGATTTTGGCTGTGGATATTGATTTATATATAGGGATATGTAGCCTGGTGTTAAGGATGTATGGACAATGAGTCCGGAAACTTGAGTCAATTTAATAGCCGCTGCTGTTGGTGCAAGGTCCACTGCGTCTATTTCTTTGGCCTTTAAAGCGCTTATCATGGACTCGGCTGAAGCAAATTGCCTTATTATTAACCTATCGATTTTAGGTCTTCCAGCAAAGAATTTATCAAAAGCTTCGCAGATTAAGTATTCGTCAGGCTTATAATCAACAAACTTGAAAGGTCCACAACCTATTGGTGGGACATTCTCGTAGGCTAACGCGCTTTCATTAGTTAAACCCTTAGGTTCCCATATATGCTTAGGTACAGGCTCAGTTAGGCCTGCTAAGAAGGGGGCATATCCACCCATTGGATACTTCAAAATAACCCTGAAAACTTTTTCGTTTATTACTTCAATATCTTTCACTCCCTGCAAGAACCTAGTCATGCCGCAAGGGTACTTAAGCGCCAGGTCCCATGTGAACTTAAAGTCATCGGATATTACGGGTACTCCATCATGCCAATAGGCATTATCTCTTATTTTTATTTCCCAAGTCAAATCGTCTATTCTCTTGGCGTACTCTGCGAGCCAAGGCTCAAGACCGTACGTTTCGTTGTAAGCAAAAAGAGTGGTATAGAGAACACTTCTATATAGAAAGTATTGAAAACCTGTGAGCGGATTGAGCTCCAGTTTATTTAATGTTCCCATAGTAAATGTTAGTCCTTCCTTGGCCAAAGTTGACCGAACAGTAGCACTAAAAAGCATCGAACTTAGAGAAATAATCATAATCCATGTGATAATTTTTTTACACACTTTCACTTCTATTCTCTACCTCCTTCGACGGTCTAAAAGTTTTTATATTAACTGATATTAAAGCTTTGTGTAGAGAAAATGTTGAACACTCCCTTATTAGAGGTTAAAGACCTTCATACATATTACTATCGCAAAAAGGGAGATACGATTAGAGCAGTTGATGGAGTGAATTTTGAAATTGGTTATGGTGAATCTCTTGCTTTAGTTGGCGAATCTGGGTGTGGCAAATCCACGGTTGCTCACACTATAATGCGATTGCTTCCTTCAAATGCAAGAATAATAAAAGGGCATGCGATTTTTGAAGGTAGCATAGATTTAACAAAGGTTGATGAGGATCAGTTGAGGGATATAAGGTTTAAGAAAATATCGATAATCTTTCAGGCGTCAATGAACATGCTTGATCCTTTGATGAAAGTGGAAGATCAGATAGCGGAGTTGATAAAGCTTCACAGGAAGAGTGTAAGTAAAGATGAAGCTTTACAAGAAGCTAGGAAGTTGCTGGAAATCGTGAGCATTCCCCCTCAGAAGGGCAAGGATTACCCGCATCAATTAAGTGGTGGTCAGAGACAAAGAGTGTCAATCGCAATGGCGATAGCTCTTAAGCCAAAGTTAATCATCGCTGATGAACCTTTTACGGCACTTGATGTTATGGTACAGGCGCAACTGATTGAACTGCTTAAGAGCATATGCAAAAAAATTGGGAGTTCATTAATGCTAATTACACACGATATTCAAGTAACTGGTGAACTCTGTGATAAAATGGCAGTGATGTATGCCGGAAAAATAGTCGAATACGGAAATATTAAAAGGATAATAGAATCTCCTGCACATCCATATACTATAGGTCTCTTGAATTCCACTACAGATATTACGAGTTTAATTGAGCCTAAGTCAATACCAGGGCTTCCTCCGGACTTGAGTAATCCACCTTCTGGTTGCCGTTTTCATCCTAGATGTCCAAATAGGACTAAACTTTGTGAAAAGGAGGAACCCAAGTTATTTAAAAAAGGGAATGATCACTATGTGATGTGCTTTTATTCATAAGATGAGGTGGCAAACGGATGGAGCATGAGTCGATCCCGCTTCTTCAAGTACAAGATCTTACAGTATGGTTTCCGGCTGGCAGAACAGGCATTTTCTCGTTAATCAGAGGTGAAAAAAAATATGTGCGTGCTGTTGACGGTGTGACATTCAATGTAAACAAAGGAGAGGTGTTCAGTCTTATTGGAGAGTCAGGAGCAGGCAAAACCACTATAGGACTGGCGATAGCTGGGGTTTATAAACCTACCAGAGGAAAAATATTATTTAAAGGGATAGATATTAACAGTAGCAGAAAAATAGTTAAAAATTTGAGAAGAAAAATACAAATGATTTTTCAGGATCCCTTTGAATCTTTACCACCTCACATGACAATCTTTGACATCGTTGGGGAGGGAATTGATATTCATAAGCTAGCTGGTTCTTTTGAAGAGAAGATTAGAATGGTTAAGGATGCCCTTGAAAATGTTGGATTATCCCCTCCAGAAGAATTTTTCAATAAATATCCTCATCAATTAAGTGGTGGTCAGAGACAAAGAGTTGCCATAGCATCAACACTTGTTCTCCATCCGGATCTTATCATAGCGGACGAACCTGTATCCATGATCGATGCATCGCTGAGATGGAGCATAATAGAGCTTATGATGAACCTTAGGCGCAGATACGGACTTACGTATATATTTATCCTTCACGATTTGGCCCTAGCCAAGTACATATCAACTCATTTAGCAATATTGTATCTTGGGCAGATAGTTGAATTAGGTACCTCAAACGATGTAATTAAAAAACCAATGCATCCATACACAAGAGCCCTTATGTCGGTTGTTCCCTCACTTAGAAAAACTAAAAATGAAAGAGAAAAAATAATATTGAGGGGAGAAATACCCAATCCTGTTGATTTGCCCACTGGTTGCAGATTTCATCCTCGCTGTCCGTATGCCTCTTCCAGTTGCGAGCGAGAAAATCCGGAGCTTATAGAAGTAGAACAGAATCACTACGTCAGGTGTTTAAAAATCTGAAAAGAAGAAAAAAGAAGAATATATATACTTAGTTCCATCAATAAGTGAAGCAATAAGTGAAGTTAACCCTGTGATTCTCTTCTCTCTATCTCTTTAACAATCTTTGTTAGTTCCCTCTCTATACCCGGATCTAAGGGTGTAGGCTTATGTTCTTTTAAGATCTTCAAAACCTCTTTTCGAGCAATATCCCTAAGATCCTTTGATCCAGACATATTCCACTTTTCCCATTTTTCTCTGTTAACAATAACCGGGATATAGTGCTCCTTCTTAAAGTTCTCGAGCGTATGCTTTTGAGTTAAGTAATGACCTTCAGGCCCCACGTTTTCGATAATATCAACCGCTAACGTTTCATCATCAACCTTAACTCCTTTAAGAACTCGTAGAACCATCCCTGCCAGCTCGTTATCAATCACTAGCTGTTCATAGCTCATTGTAAGTGTTGATTCAAGCGTGCCAGCGAAAGAATATATGAAGTTTATTCCAGCAAGGGATGCCAACAGTAATGTTATTGCCTTCTCAATACCTGCCTGAATATCAGGAACTTTTGAATCTGTTGTACCACCTGTACCTCGGGAAGGAATGCCATAATATTGAGCTAATTGAGCTGTTGCAACATTAATTAATCCTGCCTCTACAGCTCCTAGTGCGATATTACCTGTCCTCATGTCCGCAATCGTTGAAACAGTTCCGTAGAGCACTGGGGCTCCAGGACTAACTAATTCTGCTAAAACAATTCCACTTAAAATCTCCGCGTTCTGCTGCACTAATAGCCCTGCCAGCGTGGCCGGCGCCGTAGTACCTGCTTGGCATTCCGGCGCAATAACGAGAGGCTGTTTATATCTTGCATAAACAATAAGGCCTTCAATCATATCCTTGGAATGTTGTAAGGGGCTTATTGGATTCTCAATGGCATATAGAAGCGGTTTTTTCATAAGCTCTTCCTTACTACCTGCAACAACGGAAGCCATTTTTATACAATCCTCAGCTTGCTTTTTACCGCGGATATAACCTTCCAATGGCTTTGTTGTGTTCTTAAATCCTGAAAGTAAACCATAAGCGTGAACTAGACTCTCAGGAACATCCTTCGGAGAAACAGCCCAGTCTAGTGCATGTATATTCTCTAAGTAATCACCCAACCTGAAGAACAAATCTATATCCATTAAGGTACCCCTTCGTCGCATTCCTGTCTCTAAGTCTAACACATAAGGAACCCAACCGAGTATAGCAAAGTATACCCGTTTATCTTCTAATTTCAACTTATATTTAAAATCGCGTCCAAAAAGTGTAGTACTGCATGGTGCTTTCTTAATGGCTTCCCTTACGAGATGCTCGGGAATTCTGGCTATTTCTTTCTTAAAGTCAACGTAAGCTCCAGCTTCTGCTAATATTTGTAAGGCCTCCTGTGACTGGAATTTTACGCCAACATGTTCAAGAATGTTCATAGTGGCCATATGAATGTCATAAATTTCGTCATTAGTAAGAAAACGTAGTTGTCCACCTTTTACGCTCAATTCCGATCCCCCAAAAGTTTTTTAGCAACTTCAACAGCCTTAGTTGCATCTTCAGCATAACCATCCGCACCTATCTCCTTAGCCCACTCTGCGGAAGCAGGCGCACCTCCTATGATCACTTTGACTTTACTCCTAAGGTTGTGCTTCTTGAGAGCTTCGATGACATCCTTTTGAACAGGTAGAGTTGTGGTAAGTAATGCTGACAGCCCAAGTATATCCGGATTATATTTTTTGACAGCGTTAACAAATTCTTCAACGGAAACATCTTTCCCTAGATCTATTACCTCGAAGCCGGCTGCGAACAACATGGAAGCAACTATATTTTTACCTATGTCGTGAATATCTCCAGCCACTGTACCTATTACAACGCGTCCAATAACCTCTCTTTTAGCCCCTTCTTTTTTAAGTAGAGGTTCTATAAACTTGGACACCGCCTCCTTTGCAGCCTCACCAGCGGTAACCAGATGTACAAGGAAAAGTTCTCCCTTTTCAAACCTTTTACCCACTTCACCCAATGCCGCAGTAATTGCATTTATAATTTCAATGGGATCATAACCTTTCTCTAAACTTTCCTTTACAACTTCAGCAAGTTTCTCCTTTTCAAATGACAATATCGCTTCTTGTATCATTTCGGAAATTTTGGACAATCAATCGCCCCCTCTTAGAGTTCTTTTTACTGAATATTGAAGGCTTTATATGTTTTGTGGTGCTCTTCCTTACTTGAAAAAGTTATTTTATTCTGCTACCTTATGGATTCTGCATGGTATTGCTCTAAGCGGCCAACTTCCAATTAGCTGGTCGCATTTCTCCGGGTCATCATCTATAATAACGTTTACATTCGATTCCCACAAACCGTAAAGGATAGGGTCTTTTCCAGGCATTTCGGGAAACCACCAACCATGCTCTGCGTGAACTACATCTCCAGCGATCCTTTCGGTGAGCTCTGCCTTCTGTTTTATTTTCCCAAGATGAGTTTCGATCCACACCCAATCGCCATCTTTTATTCCAAATTTTTTGGCTGTTTCCGGATTAATTTGCACTTTAGGATCAGGATGCAATTTGCGTAACAAATCTATTTGCCGTCCCATTGAATGGAACATTGAACTGATTCTCCCGCCAGTAATAAGGATTAAAGGGTACTCCTTCATCGGAGCTAATGAATTTTTAGTGCATTCTGCAAAATCTTCGCATGCTGGTAATGGATCATATCCAAGTTTTTCGAGTATTGTCGAATAAATTTCAACTTTACCTGATGGAGTAGCGAAACCTGTCTTTTCATACTTTTTGTACTGCCGATCAGGTAAAACCCATCGAACTTTTTCCACAAAGTCTTTCCAAGAGTAACCAATAGGCTTCAAACGATATTCATAAAGCTCCTCTAAGGATTTCCAAGGCCATTCTTGACCCAAGGATACGCCAAGCTCTCGTAGAAAATCAAACTCAGATTTAGTTTCCTCTAGTGGCTCCACAGCTTTATCGCCACCTATGACATAGTCTCCGCAAGTATAAGTATCCATGTGAGGTCTCTCAAGCCACGTAGTAGCCGGAAGTACATAATCAGCCAACATAGCAGTCGGAGTTAAGAAAATATCATGAACTACTAAAAGCTCAAGTTTCTTTAAGGCTTGATAAACAAGTTTGGTGTTCGCGCATGTGACAAGGGGATTACTCGCTATACATATGACCGCTTCAACAGGGTAAGGTTTACCTGTCAGAATAGCACGCCACACGGTCGGTGTATGGGCATGTATCAAACTGTATGAGGGAATACTCCTCCTAAAACCTATTCTTTCTGCATAGTTATCCAAAGAGTCATATACGTTCCAAGAGCATAGCCTAAATTTATTGACACCGATTAGCTTATTTTTCTTATCCTCGGGAAGTTTCTCATTCTCTTCGATTTCAGTTTCGGATACAAGTGTTGGATGCAAACCTGTGAGTAAATCGCCGCCTTTCACATCGAGATTTCCTGTTATAGCACGGAGGATAGCTCTAGCCCGGATAGCTTGGCTTGCATTTCTACCTATATGGTCTAAGGATACTCCCCAAGTTATTGTTGAGGGTTTGACTGTAGCATATAATCTAGCAGCTTCTTCAATTTTTTCTGCAGGCACCCCTGTAATATTGGCAACTTTTTCTAGTGAATATTTCTGGACTCTTTTTTTAAGCTCTTCAAATCCAATTGTCCAATTTCTAACGAATTGCTCATCGTACAACTTTTCGTTAATGATCACATTTAACCAGCCCATAGCCATTGCGCAATCCGTTCCAGGTCTTAATTGTAACCATACATCTGCTTTCTGTGCTGTCAGCGTCAATCGAGGATCGATTACGATAAGCCTAACCCCTCTTTTTTTAGCATCTAAAATCTTTCTCCATCTTACCCTATTTGAGCTCGCCGGGTTACTACCCCACTCAACTATACATTGAGCATTTTCCAAATCAGATATAGTCATCCACCCATAAGTGATACATTCAAGTAAAGCAGTATTATCCCAGCAAACTTGACCGGCGGGACCGAACATGTTCGGGCTACCAAGTAAATTCATAAAACGCCTCAAAATATAATCTAAGCCTCTAGGATGCCCGTGAACCAAAGCTATACTCTCGGGACCATATCTCTCTTTAATATCTTTTAGTTTTTCCGAAATCTCGTGTATTGCTTGATCCCATGAAATTCTCTCCCATTTGCCTCCCCCTTTTTCTCCAACCCTCTTCAGCGGATATCTAAGACGATCTTTGTGATTTAGCAGTTTTACAGTAGCAATAGCTTTTTCGCAAACGTGACCTTGGGAGAAAGGATCATTTGGATCACCTTTAATGTTTATTATATTTCCATCTTTCACTTGAATAATCAAACCACAATTATTCCCGCATCCACCGCATATAACTCTCTTCATTGCTCTAAAACCCTTTTTATGTCTTCAATACTTGCTATAACTCTTTTAAAAATCTTTTCCCCTGGGCCACTCGTAAGCATAATTGTTCAATGCACGCGCAAAAGTTTTAAAGAGATCCTTTAACTATATAGAACCAGAAGGTCTTTCACATGTTTAAGTTCAAGACGGAACAAAAAATCTTTGATATCGCGGGTGTCAAAGTAGGTGGACAACCTGGAGAAAGACCTACAGTATTAATAGGAAGCATTTTTTACCATGGGCACAAGGTGGTGGCTGATGAGAAAACAGGTAAACTTCACAGAGAAAAAGCTGAAGAACTAATCAAACTTCAAGAGGATTTTTCAAATAAAACAGGGATTCCTTGCATGTTGGATGTTGTAGGATCCACCAAAGAAGCAATTAAAGCGTTCATAGATTTTGTAATTGATGTTACAGAAATGCCTTTTTTAATAGATTCTCCCAGCTTTGAGGTTAAAGTTGCAGGATTAAAACATGCGAGCGAAGTCGGTGCAGAAAAAAGAGTGATTTACAACTCTCTTATTCCAGAATCTAAACCTGAGGAATTTGAAGCCCTAAAGGAATACGGAGTTAAAAGTGCTATTTTGTTGGCGTATGAAAAGGGGAATATGACAGGCGAGGCGAGGGTGAAGGTCTTGAAAGAACTCTTGTCAAAAGCTGAAAAAGCGGGGATAACGAAACCTCTTCTCGACACTTTTGTGATAGATATACCGAGCCTTTCAATGGCGTGTAAGGCGATGCTGGATATAAAAAAAGAGCTTGGGCTTCCAACTGGTTGTGGTGCTCACAATGCGATATCAACATGGGTTGGCTTAAAGCAACGTTTTGGCGATGAGGCTGTGAACTCATGTGCTGTTGCAGTGAACATAGCTCCAATCGTTTTAGGGGCAGACTTCATACTTTACGGACCAATACAAGACTGCAAATACGTGTTCCCGGCCGTACACGCAATAAACACTTCATATAAATATTTAAGCAAAATGGGAGAACGAGTAGAGTTCTAATGTCCTTTAATCGAGAGTAACATTGGCGACGTAACTGGTGAATATTTGTGACAATAAGGCTTGAGGTTGTTGATGAAAGCTGCGGCATGAAAACTTGATAACAGTCTCAAAAATTTCAAACGACCTATTATCCCTCGACATTCAAACCGACTGTCAGCATATCAAAAGGTTATTCGAAGCTGTTGGCTTAAAGATAAGTAAAATTGAGGCAGTTAAACCTTTCAGTCAAAACATAATTTACTTGAAAGCCGCTGAGATGATGGCTGGATGCATCCCATGCGCTGTGCCTTGCGCCATAATTAAAGCTCTATGGGCTGAATTAGGTATGACCCTACCGAAGGATGCAAAAATACATTTTGAAAAATAAATGTTAAATTCTTTAGAAAGTCTATTTCCATCAGGCCTAAAACGTTATGCAAGATTTTGGATGTATTTCTTTGCGGATGGGAATTTGTCTATGACGCGGTTTGGTATTGGGATTGCGTTAATAAACTCTGAGTTGAAGTCTGGATCAGCTGCAAGCTCATGGTAACAAACGACTCTTATTAACGATTCCGCAGCCTGCCTAATTCCCTTTGATATTAAGGCCATTTTTGCACCCATAACAGCTGTATTGCCTACAAACTTTATCTTTTCAGCTGGCACATCCGGTATTAGTCCAATAACCTTTGCGTTTTCCGAGTTTATGTAATTTCCGAAGGCACCTGCTAAAAATAAAGTACTGATCTCTTTTTCCTCAAGTTTTTTCCTTTTCATTAGGATTGAACATCCTGTGTATATGGCTGCCTTTGCAAGTTGGAGTTCTCTAACGTCCCTTTGTGTAATTGTTATCTCCCTTCCTATGGCGGTTTCGTTTCGCCATGCGATTATAAACTCTAAACCCTCATCGGTTCTTTTCAGTCTTGGAGTTTCCACGTTTGGATTGAATTTTCCATGGTGATCTATTATGCCATGCTTAAACATTTCT
>Ga0272445_1001327_pt1 | contig 19544 bp, 15 predicted proteins | sample YNPCB0031_FD_194404 | JGI IMG/M metagenome (GOLD analysis project Ga0272445, IMG submission 194404) | Hot spring sediment microbial communities from Yellowstone National Park, WY, United States - YNP-CB-003-1 | ecosystem: Environmental > Aquatic > Thermal springs > Hot (42-90C) > Sediment... | reverse complement strand
AGAATGATGCAATGAAAAATTATATGAACTTATATGAATCCATGTAAGAGCTGAACCCCACTAAATGATATCGTGAGTATAGACTTTTACTGTAGTCCCAAACATTCTCACTCTCGCAGGAACCCTCGCCCTTTAGGGCATGGTCAGAAATATTTCTCATACTGAATATCATAATTCTTAAATAAGGAAAAATAAAATAATTTTATTTTTGATATTATTCTTAAAGTCGGTGATAAATTATTGAGTAAAGAAAAAGTAAGATTAGCACGTTCTGCTATATACTTAACATTACAAGGGTTATCTTCTTCAATACTCGGAATAATTTATTTTGCATTTATTGCAAGACTTCTATTAGAAATCTCAGATCTAGGAAAAATAGTATCAATTTCAATGTTTTCTGATCTTTTAGTTACATTTACAACACTTTCAATTTCATCAGCAGTTACTAAATATTTTTCTGAAAGCATAGGAAAAGAGGATGAAAAAGGAGCACATGGAGTTATAATAAATGGTCTTAAATTTTTATTACTATCTGCCATATCAAGTAGTGCAATATGTATAATATTTGCATCACAAATTTCTTTAATATTTTTAAAAGATTCAAAGGATTTCTTTTATTTTTGGTTATTATCAATTAATATATTTCTTGTAATTTTATCTCAATTATTTACATCAATAATATATGCAGCACAAATGTTTAGAGAATACTTTATTACATACATAATATCAAATTTCATTAAGACTTTCACATCGATAATATTATTAGAAATGAAGTTTGGGATAATTGGAGTATTAACCGCATGGATTGCTGGAAGTTCTTCACTTTTTTTAGTCTCATTAATTTTTTCTAAGAATTTATTAAAAATAGAAAAGAATAAAGGAGAATTTTCACTTAAGACTATGTTAAAATATTCTGTCCCAATTTATGGATCTTCAATAATTAGCTATTTTCAGTCTACCATAGATAAGTATGTAATATTGCTATTGACTAATCAAGAAATTCTTGGATTGTATGCTCCAGCAGTAACTGCCATGGCATATGTAGCTGGATTCTCAGGATATATCACATCAGCAATTTTTCCAAAAATGTCAGAACTTTTTGGTAAAAAAGACTTAGATACTATGTTGAAAGGCTTAAAGGAAGTTTCTAGATATGCTTCTATAATCTACGTTCCATTAGCATTTGGTTTAGCTGCTGTCTCTATTCCTACTATAGATCTTTTTGCAGGAAGTAGATATTTGGGAGGGGGGCCGGTATTAATGATATTAGCATTAACATCAATAATATTACCGATTAGTAATACCCTAGGAGTTTATTTCGCTTCAATTGGTAATACTAAGGTATTCTTTATTTCATCATTATTTTCACTCATCATGGGAAGTACTTTTTCATTAATACTTGTTCCAGTATTAAGCATAATAGGTGCAGCATTAGCTAGAGGGTTCTCAACATTTTTTGGTTTTATTATCTTTCTATTCTATTTAGAAAATAAAAAAATTATAGATTGGAAAACTTTTCTGAAAGTTTCTATTATTTCATTAATAATGGCCATAGTTGTATATGGTCTAACATTAATTGTTTATTCTAAATATCTTCTTCCAATCTACATATTAATAGGCGGCATAATATATATTACATTAATAATAATATTAAAAGTAATAAATAAAAGTGATATTGAACTTATGATTGATATACTCCCAGATAATATTAAAAATAAAGTTAAGATAATAATTTATAAATTCTTTCCTTTATCCAATTAAAATTACCGTCAATAATATTTCTTTTATTAAAAATTTCTTCATAAATCCTTCTACCAAATTCATCATCACTTTTAACTTTTAATATTATAGAGTTTGGATGTAATTTTTCTCCTTTTATTAATCCATCTTTATCACCATCAATTATTCCTATAATTGGAATATCAAATCTTTCTAGGATATCACCTACAATAGCTGTAGTATCATCACCTATGGTTACAGCACAACATATTCCTTCTTCTATAAATTTGAAAATATTGTAACCAGCATGTTCTATATAAGCAATTTTTTCTTTTTTGACCATAGGGATATAAGTTCTTTTATTACTTTCATCTCTTAATAAAGAAATTGAATCAATTTTTGCATTTTTTAAATCAATTTTTCCAATTTTCTCAATACCATGTTTTTTAATTTCTACTCCTTCTATATCAATAATATTATTATTTTCACAAACTATAATTACATCATTACTTTTAACTTTTCCAACTATTATACCATTAATTAATAACCAATCTCCAATTTCAGTTGCTAATACTTTTCTATATTCTCTATTTCCATCTATCCAATAATTATTCCCAAAATCTATCCCTTTCATTAATTTAAATTTTAAATCATTGGCAATTTTTTTAGCGATATCTTCTATTTCTTCATTAATATAAGCAACAGTATGAGTATTTGTTTCTATTCCTATTATAGGATATTTAATTTTCTTTGAAAGATGCCAAATATCAGCAAGCATACGATTAACTGATGTTGTATGTGTTGCACTAATGACTAAATCAAAATTCTCTTTATTTATCCAATCTACAAATCTTTCTTTTAAAATATTAATATTACTAACATTATTATCCATCATAGCAATTCTTCCCATAGTTCCTGCCACAACACAACATAGCTCTCCATAATTTTTTATAACATCTATAATACGATTTGCCCAACCATTATCAAAAATTTTTGACATATGAAATCTTAAGCAAATTCTTTTAATCATTAAAAAATAAAAAATTCAAAGGATCAATATATTATTTATGGTTAAAATTTCTGTTATTATTCCTACATATAATGAAGAAAAGAATATTGCTCATACACTTTATTATTTATCAAAACAAACATTACCAAGAAAGGATTATGAAATTATAGTAGTTGATGGTGGAAGTAAAGATAGGACTATAGAAATTGCATCAAAATATGCAGATAAAGTTATAATGCAGAAAAGTAAGGGTGTGGGAGGAGCAAGAAATGATGGTGCTATAATTGCAAGAGGAGAAATTATTGTTCATACAGATGCAGATGTTATTGTAGAGAAAAATTGGCTTGAAAATATACTAAAAAATTTTCATAATGATGTAATAGCAGTATGTGGAATAGAAGAACCATTAGAGAATGAAATAAAATATAGAATACTTTATACTATCATAAATTTAATTACATATATAGCAGCAAAAATAGGAATTGTGTGGACAAGAGGGACGAATACTGCAGTACGTAAAGATGTTTTTCTAAAGATTGGAGGTTATAAGGATTATCCTATATGTGATGATGGAGAATTGGGATTGAGATTGAGAAAAATTGGTAAAATAGTTTATTCTAATAAAATTATTGTGAAAATCTCATTGAGAAGATTTAAGAAATATGGAATATTAAAAGTAATTAAAGAATGGATAAAAGGAGATATAATGGTTCTCATGGGGAAAAGACCTTATGCTAAATATCACAAAGAAATATATTAAATTCATATGACCCTTTTTAGGAATATTTAGGAGTATAAAATAGTATTAAAAATTGGTATTTAGTCATCATCCACTTGATCATATCAATAATATCAATGTTTTCAGTTTCTTTTGGATTTATTCCAAATCTAGAAGAAAGCTTCTTCTTAATCTTGTCTTCGAAGATATTAGTACTATCCTTAAATATATCCCTAAGAAAGTTACTGACCTCCTCTCCGCCCTAAAGTGCGAAGGTTCCTTTTGGACGGATCATCAGTTCCCCTCATCTATTCAGGCTTACATCTGTCATGTAAGAGGGAAAATCTGTCCAGATGATCAAACTTGAGCTGATTTAGCATTGTAGAAAGCAATATTTTTAGACCAGGCTTTGGCAACCTTATCCAATAAGAGCAGTTCTTGAATACTACATATGGTCTTGTGGTCACATTCCGAACTATTAAATAGTGTAAGCTACCCAATCTTGTGCATAGATGCACTTCTCAGCATATAATTCAATTGTTGTCAGACATGGAAGAAAAGAGTTACAGAGGTAGAGGATAAGGAAATTTCTGGTTGTTTCCCTACGAACTCCTTATAGGCAACAGAAAGACACTCTTTCAGAAAGAGTGACCACTTGTTACCAAATTCGTGGGTAAGCAATATTCCCTTCTTACTAGTCTTATAATCGGTTGTTTCTTCATATCGGGCCCATCGGTAAAATTCACATATATAATCTCTCACAACATTGCAAAAAGATTGCAAATTAGTTGACCACCCTCGCATAAGAGCAATATCTTTTAGAACCACAGCAACAGTATCTCTAGCTATCATAACAAGGGAGTCTTCTGGGATTTTGCTTAGAAATTCTTTGAAGGTAACCTTAGGAAAACCTATAAATCCATAATAATCCGCATAGAACAATAATTTGCAATACCTTTCAAGTATGTTATTAAGTAGCCTATTACTACTTATTTTATTTTTAGCAGCAAATTTTTTTAATTCCTCTAACAAGTCCTTGCTGATCCTGAATGAGCGAATGACCATATGTTGGGATGGTGCCAAATTATCATATCTTTTCAACATATTCAATTCTCCCATCTACAATATACTATTAAAACTCTTATAAAGATAGTCGTTTAGTTAAGATATACCTTGTATAGATATTTATTTCCAAAAATGAAAATAAATTAACTTTAAAATAAAAAATTTATTACAAAAAAATAAGAAATTATGATGGTACTAGGTAGGATGGAATTTGAAGACCCTTTTCTTTATAATATTCGTATGCGCCAGGATGAAGAGGAATTGACATTCCATCAAATGATGAAAGGTAAGTGTAGGGACCTTTAGGAGTCAAAAGTTCGTCTTTATGTTCCATTACAGCTTTTGTAATATTGTATACAAGACTTTTTGGAAGATTTTTGTTTACAAAATATATACTAGGCTGAGCCAACGTGGTAACGGTATAATTGACCCCCTTGTATGAGTTTGCAGGAATTTCTCCCTTGGAGAAGAATGGGTACTTAGAAGTTATCTTGTTGATAGCATCATCAGGCAGACTTATTATTTTTATTTCTCTCACTTGGGATAGGTCCACAATCCACTGAACTGGTATCCCACTACCTCCTACAATCGATGCTTGAATTCGACCTTCCTTGAGAGCATCTGCAATATCAGCCTGTCTTAGCCCGACCACGTTCACTTTGTCCCACAGACCCAATTCCTGAAGGACAATTTGTGCAATCATTTGTGATGCAGATCCTGGAGGACCAATGTCGATTGTTTTCCCAGCCAAGTCATAAACACTATTTATGTCTGAGGACTTTAGTGTGACAATATGGAAGTAGTTCATCTCGCACACGAAAATTCCGCGAATATTTCTATAGGTCTGATTGAACCATGGTTTTGTACCATTCCAAGCAAAAGCGACAGTTATTGCTGTGGCTGAACCCATCTCTGACAAACCTTGATCAACTAGCTGGATAATTGCGATCCCCCCTGCAGTTGCCTCAGGTACTACAGTAACCCCATTAACGTACTTATTGATCACAATGGAAAGAAAACCATCCTTGTAGTACATAGTTCCACCAATCGCACCCGTAGCTATAGATAGTTTTGTAGGAACTGTTTGAACAGGAGTTGTTGTGGTAGGTATAGATAGATAATATGCTGCTACTGCAATAATAACAATGATAATAACTGCTATTATCACTAGACTGAGCTTAGAAATTCCTTTTTTGCCTTCTTGTTTGGAATTTCCCAAATCTCTCCCCATTAAATGATGGATAAATAGTTCCTAAAAAGATTGTTATTACTAATTGTTATTATGTATTATAATATAACATTTAAAAATTAATAAATTTATTAGTAATGTAGAAATTTTTTGCTAAAATTAAAAAAAGAACATTATATAAAAAATTCTTTCAATATTAATTAATTGTTGATTTTCTTTTTAAAAATTTGAGTAATATGCCAAAAGCAAACAAAACTACAAACATCAGTAATCCAGCAATTGTTAGCTCAAAGCTTGGATGTAATAACAGTAGAACACCGCCGATTAGCCCAATCGCTCTCTCTATAATACTTAGTTTTCTGGTAAGAATTCCCTTTAGTGAAGAAGTTATAAGCAGAGTACCTATTGTTGCTAGAACAAATCCTGTAAAGATCTGAATTGGTGTGCCAATCAATAATAAAGCAGGGTCAAAAACAAATGCATATGGCAATAAAAACACCGGAAATGCTATCTTACATCCTTCTATTGCGACTTTTAAGTAATTATCGCCTATCATTGCTGCTGTCACAACAGGGGTTGCACAAATTGGCGGTGTTAATGCAGCCATGACTGCATAGTATAGAATAAACATATTTGCCACAAATGGATCAATATTTAGTGTTGCTAAGGCAGGACCTACAACAAGTGCAGTCAATATGTATGCTGAAGATGTATTGAGTCCCATGCCCAAAATTATGCAAATAACCATTGCAAGTATTAGTAAGATCAAAGCTGAGCCATGTGATAAAATTATCAGGGTATTGTAAAGCATAACTAGCTGACCTGAAAGAGCCAAACAACCAACAATTATACCAGCAGTAGCTAACAGAGCAATTATGGGTATACTGCTCAAAGCACCTCTCTCTAATATTTCTATTAAAGCCTTAAGGTTTTGACGCCATTGTTTAGGTCTTAACAAGAAAAATATAGCTATGTCTACTATAAGTGCGTAAAAAGCAGATGCTTGAACAGAATAGGAGGCAATTATTAAAAAATATACTAAAACTGCCAATGGAATTATAAATGGCCATCCTTTTTTAAGAACTTCTCTCATTTTGGGAGCTTCATCAGAAGATATGCCTTTGAGGTTGCGTAATCTGGCCTCAGCATCAATGACAAAGGCCATTGTCAAGAAATAAAGGAATGCAGGTATAAATGCTGCAAGAGCGACTCTAGCATATGGAACACCAACTACCTGAGCCATAATAAAAGCAACAGCACCCATGATAGGAGGGGTGAGTTGACTTGCTGTGGCAGAAGCAGAAACAATAGCTGCAGCAAACCTAGAGTGATATCCAGCACTTTTCATCATAGGTATTGCCAATGTACCCACGGTAGCAGCAACTACGTTGCTACTTCCTTGAACCAGGCCAAAAAGGAAAGAGGCCAAGTTAGCAATATGTGCAGGACCACCCCTTATACGACCAACTGATGCTTTAGCCAAATCGACTATGAAGTTGCCAGCGCCTGTTACCTCCAATGCCGTGCCCAAAATTATGTAAATAACGAGCATTACAGTACCTAAATCGAGCAATGAACCAAAGATCCCCTCTGCTTCCGTTAATGTTAAGTAAGTTACAACTCTCTGAAATGAAAAAGCCTTGAGTGTGAAAGGTTCTGGCAAAAGCTGACCAATAAAAAGGACATATAGTAACGAGAATAGTGCAATCAAAGGTAGAATCGGTCCTTGTGTTCTGCGGGTCGCTTCCAAGGTCAAAGCAATTAAAGTAATACCAACAATTATATCCATTAGAGTTGGAGAGGCAACTCTATAGTAACAGAAAGGCAAATATTCCAACATCACGTAAACACAAGTATATACCGCCAATAATATAAGGACAAGATCTAAGATTGTAGTTAAATAGTTTCGATGGATCTTCTTAGCAACTGGATACTTTATAAAGGCAAGAACCATCACTAATAGAAGGCATAATGGACGCTGTATCCAAGATGCCAAAGTGCCAAAACCAGAGGTGTAAATGTGAAAGATAGAAAAGAATACTGTTATAACAAGAACAAACATTCCCACTAACTTCGAAAACGACTTTCTTTGTTGGGAGTTTTTTTCAGCAGTCATAAAGGTCAAAGCTCCTCACCCCTAAAAAGTTTAAAGATTTCTGACATATCTTCAATTTTATTCAAATTATCTAAAACCGAAATTATTTCATCAATACGTTCTTCTGGTATTGATGGTAAGGAAAATTTTAAACAGCTTTTAAATTTCTGAACAACTTCCAAATCTGTCATTGGTGGCAGAGTCTTCTTCTCCTTTCTGCAAACCTTACCGTTCATGGTAACCACTTCCATTTCTAGCTCTTCGCCCTTCAAAGATTCATCAGGCGTAACTTCGATTTTTTCGAAAAGCCTAATAACTTGTTGGTCCTTGAGGACGTTTTCATTTATTTCGTAGAGCGAAAAACGCTTTTTCGCAAAAGCTATTGCGACTGCAAACCGCTCGTTCCATAAAATTTCTGAGGGAAAGGAAGGCTTACCTCGCCCATGGACCAGCTGATAATAATTCAACTCGCTTACTTTTATTCTTACTTTTGAGATCTCCTCCGGTCTTATGCCTTCGCTCACAATTTCCAGCGCTGTGGCTACCGCATTCTGTAATCCACCACATCCAGGGTATCTTTTGACTATTGGTATTAGATGATCATAGTCCTTGCCCAATCGATCTAACAGGAGTGAAGGATCGTATTCTCCGTTTCCGTACATATTATAAAGACCCCATTTACCCTCAATTATGTCCTCTTTTGAGGCCGTGAAGCCTCTATCAGCCAGCAGTACGCTTAGAACCCCAGCCTTAGTTCCCAATCCCTGACTTACTTGCGCCAAGTATGAACCCCCCTCCCCCACAACTGCCCCATAATTTCCGAAGCATTGGTTGTAGGCAATACCCATCGCGTTGCGAATCTTATCCCTATTAAACCCAAGGAGTTTGCCACCTAAAGCAGCTATTGCTATAGGAGCAAAAGTTTCAGCTAACCAACCTCCTCCCATGGCGGTAGCTGAGCCTCCAGCCACGCGCAATCTAAAGTTTAGATCCAAACCCAATGCAATGGATGTGAGAAAGTCCTCACCATTGATAGGCTTCCCTTTTTTATGCTTACTGTACTCTGAGAAGGCAAGAGCCGCAGGTATAATGCTAGCAGGGGCATGGGTCGCACCTTTTGGCATGATACTCTCAAAGTCGTATCCACGAGCCATTGTTGAGTTTATCCAAGCAGCATTTATCAGGGGTACTTTTTTATTGTAAACTAAGATAGTCCCTTCAGGGTTACCTCCCCATTCGATAAGAAGTTGTAGTAACCGAGCAGAGACATCGGCTTTACTTCCTGCCACGATAGCACCCAAAGTGTCCAAAACGTGAATTTTCAAAAAATTTATTGTCTCTTGTGGTAGGTGGTAGTACTCTAGTCCTAATGCATAATCAATTATGCAGTCTGTGGGGCTTTGATTTTCCAAGCGCATCTCCATTCTCATTTCTGAGGTAATACTCCTTTAAGTGTCTTTATCTCCTCTAAGGTTTTAATCACTCTACAATAATACTCATACTCTCTTTCCCAGTACTTCTTTTTCCTTGGTTTACTGAAAAGTTTCTCGCGATATTTTTGCCATATGTAGTTATTTATATCGAGATTTTCTAATTCAGCTTCACTAAGCTTAAATGGATCTAGGTTATCAGTCATTTTCTTTACCTCCATGTTACACGCCTTCCCACACACCTGGGGACATTATTCCATCAGGATCGAGTAAGCTCTTCATTTTTCTCGCAAGATCCATGTAGGTTGGTATGATTCCTACCTCACCTGGGCGAGCGATACCGTATTTAGCATCTAATCTTAAACCGAGCTTAACTAGAGCTTTGAAGTATTTTGGACCGAAACGAGGGGCAACTTCTCTGACCAGTCGAGGGTCTGTTGGATGACCTGCCATCATTAATTCAAACATTGCATAATGACCATTTTGTTCTGGATAAACTATGGCACCTCTCTTCCACTTTACGTCTAGCTCATCTGGATCTCCAAGCAAGGGATCATCCAGATAGAGCAGCGATAGAAGTTTGAAGTATTTTGGATACATATGCAATGGAGCTATTACCATGCCAGCTGGGGCACCGATTGTCCCAGGATAAGCCCAGTATTTTATGGTATACTCAGAGAAGAGAGAGGCAGATTGATTGAGTTGCGCATCCTCAAACATTTGGTAAAATGGAAGCTTATCAGTAATTATTATTCCGCCGTGCTTTTGTGTGATTTCCCTTACTTTTTTCTCCTCATATTCAACCCATCTCTTAGTCCCTTGTAAAGAGAGCATTAACATCCAGTCAGGATTTACTCTATCAAGCCTGTCCGCAGATTCGGGAGTATCGGCAAAGTACTGAGCGTACTTAAATCCGGTGTACATAGCAGTTCCTGTGCAAATTTCCGACTTTACAATTTCGTCCAGAGCAGCTGTCGCCTTATCGACATTATTAAAAGCGGGCTGGAAGACCTTTACTTCCTCGTCGAGTGGATGAATCCTCACAGCAACCTTTGTGACAATCCCCAAACTACCCTGTGCCATTCTCGGAATATGGCCAAGATCCGGTCCTGGACCGTGTGGCCAGATTGCTCTTGGATTTGCGTAGTTGGCCATGCTACCCGTTCTTAGCACTCTTCCATCTCCTAAAACCATTTCATATCCAACTATCTGACGGTTCACATAGCCCAGTCTTGCATTTGCTTTATTTGTAATACCATGCGTGAAGTGTGATCCAATAAGAAATGTGGAGCAGGCCCCAGGCTGATGTATGAACATCCGCCTCTTTAGGAGTTCAACTTGTAGTTTGAAAATGGGGCATCCAGCCTCTACTATCGCGACCATGTTGTCCTCATCGATCTGTAAAATTTCATCCATCCTAGATACGTCCACCAGTATTCCACCAGCCCGTGGAATACCCCAGCTGAATTGGCTACCAAAAGACCCCACAGGAACTACAGGTATACGGTACTGTCTAGCAACCTTTACTATAGCTTTAACTTCTTCTAGAGTTTTGGGTAAAACAACAATTTGTGGACACATACTCTTCCAATCGAACTTTAGATATGAAGCATAGTCACGTGAATATGCAATTAATATAGCAGGATCGTCAGAAACCCACTCAGTACCAACTATATCACTTAAAATTTGTTTTATTATCTTAATTTTTTCATTCTCTGCCATCTTGGTCACGCTCCTATTGCACTTTGAATCAATATGAGAATATTTTCAACTAATAATCCAAATTCATTACTTATTGGACCTAAACTAGCTTCACAAGAAGGACAAGAAACCACTAGTTCTTTTACACCAGTACTTGCAGCTTCTGCCAACCTGATCCTAGCAATCATTTTAGTAACGTTGGGATACCCAAAGGGAACAGCGCCGCCAGCGCCACAACAATATGTATTGAGCCGGTTTCTAGGCATTTCAACCACTTCTATCCCTAATAATTTTAGTATTTCTCGTGGTTGCTCTGTAATCGAGAATGGCATTATGTGTCTAACGAGTTGGCATGGATCATGATATGTTACTTTTTTGTTTAGGGGCTTGATCTTGTCTTTGTTTTCCTTGAGCAGAGGAGCCAGAAACTCAAGTACATGATAAATTTCGAAATCTGGACTAAGACCACATTCAGGTCCATCGACTTTGAATGTTCGGTAATCATGAGGACTTAACACAATTACCTTTTTGGCGCCAGCTTTCTTTAACGCCTCAAAGTTGTGCTTAAGTAATGCCTTACCTTTTTCACGGAATCCACCTCGGAAAGGCAAATATCCACTGTGCCATTCATCCTCATACAATAACCCAAAGCTAATCCCAAGCTTTTGTAATATGTTAACTGTGGCCATTGCCAGCTTATTGTTCTTATATGCAACATCATCACCTATGAAAAGCATCACGTCTGCACTCTTGGGAGGTTTTTGGTTGTCTAGCCAAGCAAACCGCATTTCATGAGGTTTGCCATATGGGTTGTGAGATACATCGATATTAGTCATTATTGTTTTATAATGTTGTGGAACAGCTACTTCTTTGACGTAGGTTTCTTTCATGATCTCCATAATTGTTAATGGATGAGTACGCATAGCCACGTTGCACCAGAATTGGCAGTGACCACAATCAGTACATGTGTAAAGTATATGTTCTACAGTATTGCTCCACGCCAATCTCTTCTCGACTATGCCCCTAGCAATTTCCAGTGTACCGCTCGCATAGTATGAAAGATGCTTGAAGATATTGCCCCTTGGGCATTGTGAAACAAATCGAGCGTCCTTAGCATCTGGTGCAAATATGAATTTACAATAGCCACATTTATTGCATAATATCATCAAGTCGTAAAAGTCGTCTAAAACTCTCCTCCGTACGGCAGGAAAGATCCATAATTTTTCGATATCTTGTGCCTTGGTATCTTGATCTATTTTCTCAGTCATTATTCATCACCTCCTAAACGCAGTCTTCTTGGATTCATTATGTTGTTTGGATCAATCATACGTTTTATCCCCAACAAAATCTCGTAATATGTTTGGCACTTTCTATAGATTATGTCGGATAAAATACCATACGGCCTACTATAAAACGCGCCCAAATTCAACAAAGCTTTTGCAGACTCTATATAAACCTTCTTGACTAAATCTGTGTTTTGAGGAGATTTTGGATCTCTGGCAAAGCTAAAGGAACATGCAACCACACCTATTCTATCTGTAGGGATTATAGTAACACCAACATCCTCCTTGGGATATCCAAATTTTTCAGAGATCTTTAAGACTTCGTTATACATTTCAGGAATGTCTTTAATCGAGGAGATGAATGGAATTATGTTTCTTGCACCTTTATATTTGCGCCATTTTAAAAATCCTGCAGGGTTAGCAATTTCTTCTAACACTTTTTTGGATGAGATCCCACAAAGCTCATCCATTAATTTAAAAGAGTTGGTAACTGTGACGTCTCTCAGATCTTTTTCCATCACTTCAATGGCATCTGCTTTCCCTCGTAAAGTAAACATTATGACCCATTCAGGCAGTGATTCTTTCATGTCATTAACGTGTTCTGAATAGTTGGGAGATTCTTCTGCAAACATTAAGGCAAGATCTTGTTTATTTAGGATGGCCATATCACGAGGATATCGTAACCACATAATCTTGCGCAGTATCTTGGAAAGATCCTCGGCTCTATTCACAGGTATGAAAAAGGCTTTTTCTACATCGCCCTTTGGTTTTAGCTTGACCCATCCTTGTACAACTATGCCTAACCATCCCTGAGATTGATACCAAAGGTAATTCATTAGACCGGCATAGGGCGATGCGTGTGAATGCATGTAAGGATAACGTATTTCTGGAAATGCAGCTTGACCCGTCTTTAACAAATCCCCGCTTGGCAGAACCACAGTCATAGTTGTGAGGTTCTCTTCTCCGTAGTAGACCCATCCATAGAGTGGTACGAGGTCTAAGTATGTAGAAAGTACAGAAGTTGATGCAGGGTATTCAGAAGGAGTCAACACCCTTAAGCCATGTTTATTGGAGATCTTCTGAAGTTGAGAGAATGTCACTCCAGGTTCGATTAAGGCCATCCATGATTTAAGGTCGACATCCAAAACACGGTCCATTTTTCTTAAATCTATAATAAGACCGTTTGGAGAAGGAATTGTCCCCCCTAAGTTGTTTGGTTCACCTGAGATAGGAGTAATGGGGACCTTATACTGATTAGCTAGTTTTATAATTTCTTGAACTTCTTCAATTGTGTTAGGCCTAGCGGCACAAAGAGGAGTGGCAGGAGTCACAAAACTATCATCATTTGAGTAAAATTTCAGCATTTCTGCATCTAAGATTACATTTTTACTTCCTACAATTTTGGAAAGTGATTCAATTAAAAGGTCTTTCGTTATCTGAGTACTCAACATTGTTATAGACCTCCTTCGATTAATTGCCAGAGTTCAGGGTCTGATTCAATTAGCTCCTGAAGGACACTAATTACCTCAAATATGGTAATCCAGTCACTGAAAGCAATTCCATCTTTATAGGAGACAGAATTTTGCGGATTTGCCAATGAATATACTACTCTTTCTTTGCCTAAAACCATGTCCTTGAAGAGCTCGGGGGACATCTCCACTGATAAAACAGGATCCATTCCATTTCTAGGTTCAACATGGAACATGCCATTTCTATCAAGGCTTATAGTGAAAGTGAAAGAGCCCTTAATTTTAAAAGTGATGAGATCCTTCCCCAGCAAAATACTCTTAGGATAACCTTTTGCCTTGGTCCAACCGGTTGGATCCATTGCCACATTGGGTGGCGGGTATGGCCCAGCACCTGGATACGGAGTTGGGCCTCCACAAAAAGTGCTGTAGGGGGTCAGCCTCCTCTTAAGTTCAGGATCATCGTTAAGAAATGCCTGGTATTTTCTAATCAATTGAGAGAATATTTCTGAGTCTGACATTTTAGCCCACTTTTTGATTTTTTGCTAAAATGAAGTCTACTGTTTAATATATAATTTATTGTTATGATATGATAATATTTGTTATAATATGTTATAATAGCATTATCTAGAATGCTAGTATACTTGAGAGAGTGCTATTTAAAAATAACACTCTAGTTTTCTTAAGATAATCTAAAATAAGATTCAATACCATTCGCTTTAATAAACGGTATTGCTCCAATATTGGTTTAAACTCGGTTATTTAGATAAAAATAAAAAAATAAAAAATTATTTAGTAGACGTCTGTACGGTTGTTTCAACAGCTGGTTTCTGGGCTTTACTTTTAACTAAGAAAGCCCCGATAAGCAAAACTATTAGGGATGCTAACATGCCATAATATGCATATGAGATTTGTGTTATTTTATCAATTCCTACTATATACCCAATCCATGCAACAATGAAACCGGCGAGTATTGCAGAAACTCCAACTGAAGGGTTTAACTTGAATCCTTTAACATTCAGTACCGCGCCCAGATAAATTGGAAGAAGCAATGCGGCCGATGCAAATCCGAACGCCGTTACTACAAAGTCCATTGCAATGGGTAATTGAATAGCTAAACCTGCTATGAAGAAAACCATAACAAGCGTAACTATGCGAGTGACATTGACGATCTTGTTGTCAGCAGCTGCAGGGTTGATTACATCAACATAAATATTCTTCACAAGAATAGAAACCAGTGGTTGCAGAGATCCTATCAAAGTGCTCATTATTACGGTGAACTCAAGTGCAATAAATAGAGCAAATAGCCATGGAGGGACTTGAGTAGTTATAAACCAGCCTAAGGATTGCTCTCTTGTTCTCACAGTAAAACCTGTGGGATTAATGGCCCTTATTGCAAGCCCAACTATGACAGCGTAAGTGCATCCGACCAAGAAGTGTAGGATTGCTGTTAAGAATGTGCTTCTCCTAGCAATTTTAAGATCTTTTGCTGCGAAGACATTTTGCATGAAAGCTTGGTTGGTCAAAGTCCCGAGACCGACCGAAGCAAACCAACCCATTACAGCGGCCCATCCTACATTTATCAAACCATCAGGGATAGCAATGATATTTGATGGAACTCTTGACACAATACCATTGAATCCGCCTGCAACACTAAAGGCGTAAATTGCCACGGTGAGTGCCACCGGTATAATAAAGAGGGACATTAGGACATTAGCCCATGCCACAGTTCTAAGCCCTGCCGGAATTACATAAGCTGCTGTTAGGATAGCAAAAATAATGATTAGTATCCTCACATCCACCCCAGTATAAGGTGCGGTAAGATTTGCAAAGGAGATAAGACCTGAGCCTATACCACCCAAAGGCGGGATTATTGCCATAAGTGCAACCAGACAGGTTAATACTTTGTTCTGTCCATAGATTCGTCTGAAAATATCACCCATTGCTGTAAAACCATGTCGCCGCATCCAAGGTGCTGCTATCGAGAGAAGAGTTAGACCAATAAATTGGCAAAAATTGTAAGTTATTGCAGCCAGACCCCATATATAAGCCATCCCTACCCGTGCTACAAGGGCGCCACCACCAAAAGCGGTTCCAAATGCCAATAATGTGGCAACCCCTAAACTTAAGGATCGCCCTGCCACTAGCCATTCCTCCGAGCCTTTGAATTTTCTAGTTATGTAGAGTGGTAGTATCAAAGTAAAGATGGCTGTAATAGTCATTGAAACGATTGCCAGCATAACTAGCTCAGGATTCATACTTTCGCACCTTTTTGTAGTTAGAAAAAGATATATATATTGTTTATCAACACTTTATATTATTTTATGTGAAATATAGTATAATTTTTGTTATTAAATGTTATATTATAGTAGTATAAAGAATTAATATTTGAGCTTTAATTAAAAGTATACATTAGATATAATTATTGTCCGATGTTCTAGACAGGTAAGATAAGATTTCAAATTATATTGTAACATAAAATGTTAATAATTTATTAATTTATAATATATTTTAACAATAAACTATATTAAAATCCTTTTCCTCCTAACAAAAGGAAACTGATGAAAAATTAAACGGACAGAAAAGGCGACATAGAGATACAATATTAATGCATTTATATGGGAAGTGTTTCTCATGAATGAGAAAGATAATGTTGTGTTGCTTGGAGTCGGAGACATTGCAGTAATGACATATTCGCCTAAATGGGAAAACTTGATCCGAAGTATTAGAGGTAAAGAGTCAATTTTCGCAAAAGTATCTGACATGTTGAACAAAGCGGATGTAGCATTCTGCCAACTTGAGATCCCCCTCACTGACAAATCTCCTTTCAGTTTACCCCAGGCAAGACGCGCAGATTATGCCCGAACGGAAACGGCCTATGAACTCAAAAGGGCAGGTTTTGATGTAGTTTCTTTTGCGAGTAATCATTGCATGGACTGGGGTCTTGAAACTTTTTTTGATACTATAAATGCACTAGAAAAGGCGGGTCTGAAAGTAGTAGGGGTAGGCAAAAATTTGGAGGAGGCAAGAAAACCAGTTTTTGTAGAAAGTAAAGGAGTTAAAATAGCATTTCTGGCATATAATTCAATTTTGCCCATGGGTTATTGGGCAACGGATAGTAGACCCGGATGTGCCCCACTTAGAGCTTTTACCTTGTATGAACAGATTGAGCATGACCAACCCGGCACGCCATGTCGTATTCATACATTTCCTCATAGGCAAGATTTACAGGCGATGATAAGCGACATAAAAAATGCAAAATCTAAGGCAGATATAGTGATACTCTCGTTACATTGGGGGATCCACTTTATTCCTGCCGTATTAGCTGATTACCAGAGAGATGTTGCTTACGCCGCTATTGATGCTGGGGCAGACTTGATATTGGGGCATCATCCACATATTCTCAAACCAATAGAAGTTTATAGAGACAAAGTAATCTTCTACAGTCTTTGCAATTTTGCCGCAGACCTACCTTTCACCAAAGAGATGTTACAAGAAAAGGGGTTCAGAGAGATACAGAAACTTAATCCAAAGTGGATACCAGATCCAGAATGTCTTTACAACCTCCCCCCGGATGCAGAAAAAACCATAATTGCCAAATGTGAAATTTCCGATGGGTCAATTAAGAAAGTTTCATTTTTGCCAGTATATATAGACAGAAAAACGGCGATGCCTGAAATTTTGAAGAGTGGAGACAAACGGTTCAAAGAGGTGGTGGACTATCTGGAAGAGATTACGCGGTCACAGGGCATTGATACTGAGTTTACAGTTATCGGAGATGAAGTCGTACTGGTATGACCGAAAATATTGACCTAACTCTTGCCAACTTTATAATCAACACGGATTATTCAATGATTCCACAGAGAGTGGTAAAGATTGCCAAAAAAAGTCTGCTTGATACTTTAGGTGTGATGTTGGCAGGGAGCACGCTAGGAGAGGGGTGCAAAGAATTTGCAAAACTGGCAGGAGAGTGGGGTAAAGGGGATTGCACAGTAGTGGGATTTGGTATAAAAACCTCACCACCTCTGGCAGCATTTGCAAATGGGTCAATGGCACATGCCCTTGATTATGAAGAGGCTCATGATAGAGCACTAGTTCATCCAAGTGCACAGTCCCTTCCGACACTCCTTGCTATTTCTGAGACAGTCGGAGGGATAAGCGGTAAGGATTTTATAACAGCACTTATTTTGGGTAATGAGTTGACTGTAAGACTAGGACTTGCTCTGGCTTGTAACCTGCTAGAGTTAGGGTGGTATCCTCCACCCATCCTTGGGGGGATTGGTGCTACCGCAGCAGGATGCAAGATCTTGGAGCTTAGTGAAAGAGAGGTGCTCTCCGCACTTTCATTGGCACTTTGTCAGATAAGCTGTAGTGCTGAGATAATTCACAGTCCTAAATCTATTATTAGAGCTATCCGTGATGCGTTTCCTGCTATGGCAGGGGTAACTTCTGTGATGTTGGCTAAGAATGGGATTACAGGATTTGAGCGCCCGATAACTGGAAATGGAGGGTTTTTCAAGATGTATGCAGACGGTAATTATCAACCAGCAGTGTTAACAAAAGATTTGGGAAAAACCTTTGAGTATGCAGATGTGAGCCTTAAGCCTTGGCCAAGTTGCAGAGGGACACATCCCCTAATACAAGCGGCAATAGCGTTGGTTGAGAAAAACCCTCTCAAAAGTGAGGAGATAGAGAACATTCACCTTGTTGTTGGACCCGCAAACAGAATGTTATGTGAACCTCTGGAAAGTAAAAGAGAACCGAAAACTAGTATAGACGCAAAATTCAGTTTGCCGTTTACAGTAGCTACAGCCTTAGCAAATAAGAGGGTTGGTCTAGATAGCTTCTTTGAGGAAAAATTAATCAATAAAGAAATACTCAATCTGGCAAGGAGAGTGACGTATGAGATCAAGGCAGATTATAGGCCAACAGAAGGGCTTATAGAAATTAAGACAAAAAATGGAAAGATTTACTCAAAGAAGGTAAATAGTAATGAACTTTATGGTAGTCCGTCTAACCCTTTAACTGAAGAGTTCTTGATAAACAAGTTCATTGAGTGCTCAAAATATTCAGCCTTGAGGATTAATGAGGACGTGCTTAAGGAAGTTATTGAGCTCGTACTAAATATTGAAAAAGTCGAGGATGTAAGAGTAATAACCTCGAATCTGCAAGCAGTAAAATAGTATTAGCTTAGCCCTAGAGGCTGATCAATACAAAATCCTGTTACCCTACCTATTGAGCAAATAGATAAAAAATAGAAAAAATTTAAATATTCAAAGAATGTTCTGTTCTTTTTATAATTTCATCTTGAATTGATTTTGATAATTCTACAAAGTAAGCACTATAGCCAGCAACCCTAACGACTAGGTCGCGGTAGTTCTCAGGATGCTTTTGGGCTTCTATAAGTGTCTCCCTGCTCACAACATTGAACTGGATATGCTTACCGCCAAGGTTGAAGTAGGTCTTGATGAGAAATGCCAGCTTTCTTAGATCCTCTGTGCTGCTCAGGGCTGATGGGTGGAACTTCATGTTCAGTAGCACAGATTGGAAGCGGTATTGGTTTATCTTGGAGGCACTTTTTATAACAGCTGTCGGACCATTGACATCCCTGCCACGCATGGGAGAAGCGCCACCATCTGCCAAGACTTCCCCAGCTAGTCTACCATCGGGAGTTGCACCTGTTATGGCACCACCAGCCCACTGGGATGTTATTGATATTGCAGCAGGAATAAAAGGAGCACCTCGAATTGTGAAGTACTTTTGGACTTCATTGGCAAAGAAGTTATACAAGTCGACAGCAATGGAGTCGACATAGTCATCATCATTTCCATATTTTGGAGCCTCAAGGCACATTTTCCTGATATGCTCG
>Ga0272445_1001323_pt1 | contig 19605 bp, 20 predicted proteins | sample YNPCB0031_FD_194404 | JGI IMG/M metagenome (GOLD analysis project Ga0272445, IMG submission 194404) | Hot spring sediment microbial communities from Yellowstone National Park, WY, United States - YNP-CB-003-1 | ecosystem: Environmental > Aquatic > Thermal springs > Hot (42-90C) > Sediment... | reverse complement strand
TGCCAAAATGATAGGCTTCTTCAAAAATCTGCTTTATTATGGCTTTCATGGCATGCCTAAACCTTTCTCCGCCTAATCCTATACAGTTTTCTGATCTTTTTGGTTTTTAGTCTTATTCGCTTTTGCTAGTCTACTCTTCCGCCCCTCTCTAGTACCGCTAATCTGATAGAGCACGTTTGCCTAAATAAGCTATGGGCTGCCTTAATCCTTCGAATCATATTGTGACGAGGTTTACTGCGCTAAGATCTATGTAGATGGCTTATTGCCTCCTTTAATATCCTTTCCCTAACATAATAGGCACCAACATACTACATTAAGCTATACCAGTAGTAGCGAATATCCAAGATTTATCGGCAATTCACCACTGAAGTTCCCAGGCTTTCTTGTCGAACCTTTATGTAAGGTGGTTTAAGGCTATTTCAGAATTGATTGTTAAAATCAGAAATTTAGGTGTTATTCATCATTAATGTCAGCAGAAACCTCCTTCATCATCAACAAATATTTGTTATTTGCGTTTCCGTAAAAATTTTACTAGGCATAAATGTTCGGTATCTGAAAAAGTTGTTAGGTTAAATTTTTTGGGTTCAGTCTCGGGTAGTTTCATCATTAGTCAGCGATCCGGATTCTCATCACCAGATGAAACTTTACCTTAAAACAATATAAAAGGTTTAGTAGCGGAGATCCCACAGTTCATCTTAGATTTCAGATGAATACCCTATTTCGCCACTTAGCTTCTGATGGATTGCGAATGCTAGCGCTATTAGGGCTGAAGCTGCCGCTAAATCTGTTGCAATTGTTACTCCTGGGCATAAGTCTACGACTAGATTTGCGAACCTAAAGATTCCATGAGGTATACCCTCCCTAGAACCGATTAGGAAGTTTACTCTATCGCTACGAATCGTTATTTCAGCAAGCTTTGAGGCTATAGAGCTAACTGGCTCACCTTCAGGCTCAAAAACGATTATAGGCTCTTTTATCCTTTCCCTCACGAGCTCATATAAGTTTTGGATATAAACCTCAGTTTTATGGGGTTTATGCGCATATGTTCTAGTCTGAATTTGATATCTTGATTCTATGCCCTCAAAAATCCCCCTTACAAAAGCATCTAAATCATCAGCCTTAATAATACCTATTGGCGCAATAACTAATTCGCCAACCTCAAAGGTTTGGGCTTCTCGACCAATTCTAACGCCCATTTCATGGGAAGTCTCTAGACCACCAAGATATGGCATCTGAACAAGTGAAACCTTTTTAAAGTATTCTTTAACCTGAAACTTTCTTGGAGTGATCTTCCTTGGAAACTCGCTTCCATCAACAACTCCTATATAGGCGTGTGGACCAATAATCTCAATGAAGACAACTTTATCTGGAAAGTCTAAGTTAACTGGACACCCGGATGCCTCCTTTAATATCGCACCAACTTTAATATTTACGTCTATACTTGAGAAGGCATGGCGCCCTCTTCTAACAGTGCTTACGGCAAAAGATTTTGCACCAGCTAAATCACCCGCAATCTTCTGAGCGGCGCTAGAAATAGTTTCTATTTCAGCTGGCACATAATATCTTACCGGCAAAACCCTCTCAGCTTCAGGAACTCTCAGCTTAATCTCTCTAGCCAAATCCTCCGGGGGAACATCAGCTTTAACTAACACTATGCCTGAAAAGTTTAAAGGAGATGCCAGAATATCTACGCCCTGAAAGCTCTCCCTCAAAATTTGAGCTACAACACTCTCGTAGTTTCTTAATGTTTTAACTATGACTGATGCTTTATTGAATTCGAAGTTCGCTGAATCCATGTCTAACAAGATAACTTTGTTTTTACGATGAAATTAAGTTTAACGCAATTTTATGAGACTGCCAGCTGTGATCTACCCGCTGCTTATTCCTTCATAAACGGCAATTTACTAATGGAATAAGCGGAGATGGCTTGCTAATCGAAAGAGACCTATTTAAACTAGTTACTCGCCTATTAAAAACTAAAAACGTTTAAGATAAATATCGCATTTTACAAGTTAATTCTCGACATTTACTAATAAACATGTAATCCAAAATCTGCAGAAAAGAGGGATGCGTAGGAGATGGCGAAGAGGCTGGAGTCTGGTCTTTTAACAGAAGAAGATCTATTCCTCTTCGTCGACTATTATGAGTTAACTTCCGGGAAATGTAATTTCGACCATAACGTGAATAATATGATAACTGAGACTTACTTCTTTAGAGAAGTACCAAAGCATCTAGGCTCATATGTTATTGTAGCTGGACTAGAGCAATTTATAAGCTATATACAGATTTTAAATAGGGGCTTAAGTAAAAAGCATCGCGATTGGCTTGAAAGAGTTGCTGGTAAAGATCTCAGCAAAGAGTTCCTCGACTACTTAGAAAACTTCAGGTTTAGGGGGGATATATACGCTATTCCGGAGGGGACGCCGGTATTTCCAAACGAACCCGTCATAAATATTACTGGGCCATCAATAGATGTTCAGCTGCTCGAAACTTATTTACTTAACATTATGAATTTTGAAAGTTTAATCGCCACTAAAGCTTCCAGAATAGTCTACGCTGCTAAAGGTAAAAATGTCATTTACTCGCCTAAAACGGTTGTTGATTTCGGCGCTAGGAGAGCTCACGGCAGAGATGCCGCAGTTTTGGGAGCTAGAGCAGCATATATTGGTGGAGCTGACGGAACATCTCTTGTAATAGCTGCGATGAAATGGGGAATACCTTTTGTTGGAACAATACCACATAAGTTTATTGAGGAGCGCCATAGGGGGAAAGGTTCATTTAAGGAGACTGAGATAGCAGCATTCAGAGAATATGCTGAGAGCTTTCCACATAACACTATACTCTTAGTTGACACGTATGAGACGATTGAGGGTGTGAGGAATGCGATAAAGGTTGGTTTAGAACTCAAAGAGAGAGGCTGCAATTTGGTCGGTATTAGGCTTGATAGCGGAGATCCAATTGAACTCAGTAAAAAGGCGCGTAGAATGCTTGATGAAGCTGGTCTAACAAACGTTAAGATTTTTGCAAGTGACCGTTTAGATGAGTTCGTTATAGAAGATGCTCTATCGAAGGATGCTCCAATAGACGGTTTCGGCGTTGGAACAAAGCTGATAACAGGAGCAAATTATGATTCACTGACTGGGGAGGGCGGGGTCTCAGCGCTAGATGGAATATTTAAGATTGCTGAAACAAGCGATGAAAACGGTAGAATGATACCGGTAACAAAGTTCACAAGCAGCATGAGTAAAGCAACCTTGCCTGGAAAAAAGCAGGTATGGAGAAGAATAGAGGGCGGGCATTACATTGAGGACATAATTACATTATGGGATGAGGAAATTGAGGGCGCAAAGCCCCTACTCGTTCCAATAGTTGTTAAAGGCGAGCTTGTTTATGATTTTCCGGATTTAGGGGAGATACGGAGATACTGCATGGAACAGCTTTCTATGTTACCAGAGAAATATAGGCGCTTAAGAAATAGCGAAATATATCCAGTTAAAATAAGTGAGAAACTCATGAAGTTAAGGGATGAATTGTTTGAAAAATATAGGAAGGAATATTTAACCCCCCTATGAAGAGTTAACTCCAAATATTATTGGCGGCTTCTTAATCCGCCTGCCCAATTTCTCAAGCATATTAATTGTCTCAGGATATTTTGTTAAATCAGCGTATGGTATAAATTGTGAATTTAGGAATTCATCTTGAAAACCTGGCTCAGCGCCAAGCTCAACATAATTGACTCTTCTGGATATTTCTTCAGCCTTTAACCTAGCTGATTTAGAGATCAGCGCCATTCTAGCACCTGTCCCAGCAGCGTTGCCAACCATGCGAACTTTGCTCAGCGGTATTTCAGGATACATCCCTATTATTCTAGCGCTCTCCGGATTTATGTAGGAGCCGAAGGCTCCAGCTATAAAGAGCAAGTCTATATCCTCTTCAGATATTCTCATCTTTCTCATCAGTATTACGCATCCAGTATGTATTGCTGCCTTAGCCAGCTGAATCTCCCTAACATCCCTCTGTGTTATAACAATGTCTCTGCCAACGGCTGTTTCGTAGCTCCATGCTAAAACAAATTCTAATCCATCTTCACTCCGCCTAACCCTTGGGGAGTTAATATCGCTATTAAATGTTCCATAAATGTCAATTATTCCCGCCTTAAGCATTTCAGCAACAGCATCCACAATTGCGGATCCACATATACCACGCGGCCTAACATTATCCACCGTTTTATATTCAACATCGAGGGTTTCAGGATTTATCCTGACGCTCTCTATTGCTCCACTAGCAGCCCTCATCCCAAATTTTATATGAGCCCCCTCAAAGGCTGGTCCAGAAGCACATGAGCATGCCAGCATGCTATTTTTATTGCCCAAAACAACTTCAGTATTCGTTCCAATATCAAGCACCATGCAAAGCTCATCTCTATTATGGAGCTCCGTTGCCAATATATCTGCAACCGCGTCAGCTCCAACAAATCCACCTATCACTGGGAGAACGTGAACATTACCACATGGATTAATGTTGACACCAATATCCCCCGCCTTAACATTCACACCACTCCTAACAACTGGCTGGTAGGGTGCTAGAGCAACATATTTCGGGGATATTCCTAGAAAGATATGGTGCATAGCAGTGTTCCCAACAACAGTCATCTCATAGACCTCATTTGGGTTCACGCCAGTTTTATCAAGGAGACTTTTCAAAATTTGGTTTACACCCTCAACTAGAACTTGCTGAAGCTCCTTAAGCTCCTTTTCACCCCTAGATGCATAGGTGATCCTTGAAATTACATCCTCGCCATATGGTATCTGCGGGTTCATTAGGGAGCCTACGGCTAAAACGTTGCCAGCATTTAAGTCCATCAGGTAACCTGCAATCTTCGTTGTCCCAACGTCAACAGCGAAACCAAATGCTCTCTCAGATGTATCTCCCATCTCAACATCAATTACTACACTGTTATCCCACACTGTCGCCGTAACCTCCCAGTTTCCATCCCTAAGAGTGAATGGCAAACGCTTAAGAATATCATATCTTAATCTTAATCCCTCAAGCCCATAAGTATCCTTAAGGGCGTCTAGAAGCCTATCAGCATCAGATTTAATATCCAGAAGATTTGGTCTGGATAATTTTACAAAAAACTTCTTTATGTAAGGTTCAAGTGGAGCCAGCGTTTTAATACCCTCAACTAAGAGCCTTTGTTTACCAGTCCTACTCTCCTCCGGAACCTTAATGATGAGTGGACCGAGCACTATTGTTTGACACGCAAGCCTGTAACCCAAAGATATCTCGGTCTCTCGCAGCAATTTCCTCTCAACATTAGTTATAGGGCCAGCGTTATCTGCACCTTGCTCAACTATAACCCGGCATTTTCCGCATACACCCTTCCCACCGCATATAGATGTTAAGTCAACGCCACCAACCTTTGCGGCATCTAAAATTGTATCTCCACGTGAAACCTTCACCCGTTTTCCTTCAGGTTGAAATATTATTTCAATGCTCAATTTTTTGAGCACCTTCCATTTTTAGGCAAAATGGCATAAGCATTTATTTATCTTTTTATTCTCACCCATTTTTGAAGCATAAGAAAAATCAGGGTAAAGTTTATGAACGCTAAGTCCATTTTTAATGGATAATGTAGAGAATTGAGAATGTAAATCTGCTTAAGAGCAGGTTTACCGCCCTCAAAGAGCCATATATACTGAAGGGTATTCCTTAAGCGCTCTTGAAAAAGAAAAAATCCAGGAAATAACTGAGAAAATCATCAATAAACTAAATATTAGGCTCTAACATTCAAGAATCCCAGATAGGTTCATCCAAAATCTCCCAGCTTAAAATGAGAAGTTTTAATCAGCCTACAAATTTGGAAGGTGTCGCTGAGAGTGGAATTTTTAGATTTCTTTAGTAGAAAGATTAGGTGACACTAAAAGTTTAGGATACTTTAAAGAAGAGCCAGCCTCCCTCCTGCTTCTTAAACTTTATTAAGCAGTATCGCCCCTTCAGTTTCTCACCATGAATGTAAACAACTATCTTCTCGTCGCTCCATTCCTCAATATCGAAGGTTCCTCTATCCCATATTTCAACAGTTCCAGCACCATATTCACCCTCAGGTATAACCCCCTCGAAGTTTGCGTATTCTATTGGATGATCCTCAGTCTGAACAGCCAATCTCTTAATCCCTTTAGTTGTCGGCGGCTCTTTTGGTATTGCCCAGCTCTTTAGGACCCCATCTTTCTCTAGCCTAAGGTCATAATGTAAGTGGCTAGCAGCATGCTTTTGAATCACATATATTTTTCCATCCCTATCAGAAGGATTCCTTTCACCATGAGGTTCAGGCGTCCTACTAAAATCCCTTTTCCTATAATATTCATCCAAAGACATCGACTATCACTCACCCTACAATATTGTTTAAGAATTATGGATCATTAAAATTTTTGGAATTTAAAAACGAGAACAAATAAATACTTCAGCAGCTTCAACATTTTTTGGGATGATGCTTGGCGACGGCGCGGAGCCGTCTTCAGATTGGCTATGACGCCTCATGAACTAACCTCCGCTGACCAAAAAATTACTCAAAATTTTTAAAAATGAAATGCTTTCTACCCTATTATAATAGCGTTTGGTAGTGGAGGAAATGATGTTGAAGCCAAAGGTTATGGTCTCCCCAAGCGTGAGAGATGATAACCCTGGGTTAATTGAGGAAAAATTGGGTGATCTGGCAGAGATAGTTTTTCACACATTTAGAAAACCTGAAGATATCAGCGAAGAGATTAGGGACATTAGGGCAATGATATTATCACTTGAGCCAATAAACGATATTATACTGAATAATTTTCCAAGTTTAAAGGTCATCGCCAGATATGGTGTAGGCTATGATACTGTAGACGTTGAAGCGTGCACAAGAAGGGGGATCTATGTGACCCACACGCCTGGAATTTTATCACATGCAGTTGCGGAGCTTACAGTTGGCTTAATGATTTGCCTTTCAAGGCGGCTCATAAATGCGGATAAATATGTGAGAACTGAATGGGCAAAGCCTAACAGAGCTAGATTAAGGATGGGAATCGACCTTTACGGTAAGACTCTTGGGATAATTGGTTTAGGTAGAATAGGATATGAGGTGGCTGTGAGAGCGAAATCCTTCGGCATGAAGATAATATACTATGATATAGAGCGGAAGGTTGATGCTGAGAGAACCCTTGGGGTTAAATATGTTGATCTTGAGACTCTTATGAGGGAATCTGACTTCATATCGATTCATGTTCCGTTAACGTCTCAAACCAGGGGGCTTATAGGGGAAAGAGAATTGAAGCTAATGAAGCCAACAGCATATTTAATAAATACTTCGAGGGGGCCGGTCATCGATGAAAATGCCCTTTGCAAAGCTTTAAAGGAGGGGTGGATAGCTGGAGCTGGATTAGACGTATTCGCTGAAGAACCACTTCCGCTTGAAAGCCCGCTCATAAACATGGAGAATGTAGTTTTAACGCCTCATATTGGAACCTACACCTTTGAGACGAGGAGAGCTATGGCGCTAATGTGCATAGAGAATGTACGGGCGGTATTAATGGGAGAGACCCCACCGAATTTGGTGCCGGAGCAGAGGGGAATAATATTTAAGCGTTAATTCCACTGCTAACTGCCTTTCATAAAGACCCAATAGGAAAGCTTGAAACTTCGGTTTCGGAATGAATAGACAACTCTTCTTTAAGACCTGGCAACTTAACATGTAAGGGCTTTATATTTTAGGTTGCCACATCCCTTCTTTAAAGCAAAAGATTGAAATTATCCTCTTCCATTAATTTATTTTGGGATTCATGGTTATGGAAGATTTCAATTTACTCGTTTCAACATCTAAAGGTAACGAGAACAATGCTTGCTCAGAAATATGGTTTCTCTTAGGTGAGCTAGGTGATAGAGAGGCTTTAGTTGATAGAACCGAGGTTTCCGGGCTGATAGTCGCCAAGACGAAGTTGGATCCCTTCAAGGTTGTGGAGGGATTAAGGAAGATTCTTAGGGAGAGACCTTGGGAATTCCGTTATGTTTTGAAGGTCATCCCGATAGAAATTGTTGTTAGAACAAGAATTGACGAGATAAAGAGGGCCGCCGCCAGCCTACATCATAAAATCCTAGAGAATGAAAAGTTCCGGGTCACTATTGAGAAGAGACATTCAGATATATCAACAAAGGACATAATTAACGCTGCCGTCGAAAACTTAAATCGGAAAGTAGATTTAAATAACCCGGATAAAATAATTCTCATAGAGGTTCTTGGAAGGTTAACGGGTATCTCTATAATTAAGCCGAATGATATATTATCCGTAACAAAGGAGAAGCCTACTTAAATTTGCGTTATTAAGAGGGCAGATCGCTCAATAAGGATGTGTTTTAAAGCGTCCTTTAAAGTGCCCCTCATAGATGCATCCAATTCAAGATTAGATATTCCAAACGAGTTGATTATTCCCTGAATTTTTTCCTCGGTTAAATCGATAACTCTTTGGTCAGCTTCACCATCAATAATCTTCGAGATCTCCTTAAGCGTGAAGATAGCTTCATCTCGATTATTAGCAACGATTATTAAGGCGATGTTCCGGGAAGATTGCTTAACCCCTAAAATTTCAATAGCCCTCCTAATTTGATCTTGACCTGAAGCATAGAGTAAAATTTCGACAGCTAAACTCTTTGATATATTTAGACCTAATCTAAAGGATTTTAAGGCGTTTAAAACTGCAAAATATATATGCTCGAACCCAGCTATAAATGCAGCATCCAAAACTTGCACTTGACATCTACCAGACTTAGCCCTGATTAAACCTAAAAACTCCTCAACACTCTTAATCTTAACATCTTTAAACCCTTCAACAATCAGATAATTCCCTAAAACTTCTGCTTCTATCATTTCATCTCCTCCATAACCTCATTTAGGAATTTTTCGAATAGGCGCTGATCCATCCCGCCTTCAATCAATCTTCGCCTAACTTCACTTATAGGTATGCCGCTTCTTTTACATCTTTCGATCAGGTTCCTCACGGTCTCTTTTCTCTCCCATGGAAAGACAATCCAGCGCTTGGTAACCCTTACATAATAGTCAGGGATAATTATGCTCCACGGCTTATAATATATTGTCGCAATTTTAACAATCCTTGCATTATTATTCATAATGTAATCCCTAACAACCTTTAAACTTTTACCTGTATCAGCAACATCATCCATTATGAGAACCATTTTATCTTTAGCTGGCATAGAGAGGGGCTGCGTTATAATTGGCTCGCTTCCAGTTTCGGCAATTCCACGATAAAATTCAACACGCACATTAGCCAGCTCAACATTACCGAGGAGATCAGACATAACCCTTGCTGGCGGCCATCCTCCCCGTGAAACGCCAACTATAATATCTGGGCGGAAACCATCTCTTCTAATCATATCCGCTAAAGTAAGCAGCATATCGTAGATTTCATCCCATGAGGGAACCTCAAACTCTATGTTTAAACTCAAATAATCTTCCTCAAAAGAGGAAAAATCACGCAATAATATAAAGTTTAAGCATTTTATAGCAGTGATTTCTAAGATTAAGCGCTGATAAATGAAACGTGTGACACAATAAGGAAATAGCTCAGCATTATGAGAAAACTTATTCATGCGGTTCCTAAAAAATTTAAGATATAAAATTTTGAGGAGACTAAAAATTTGGGATACTATTTAAAAGATTGCTGGTTTACATGAGTTCTTGCAGCGCCCTTAGCCTCTTTATAATGTTTGGATGCGTTGAGAATAATTCAGCTATTTGATCCAGCAATGTAACCTTTCGCCTTAAGTATTCAGCTACTAGCTCGCTATCCTCTCTTAATACGCCTGCTCTTGATAGCGCTATGGAATCTTTTTCCGCCCCATCCGGGTCTGATATCAACAGAGCTTTAAATGAGCTTAATCCACCCATATTAGTGTAGTATCTGCGCATTCTAGTTGTTGAATGAACTATTTTTACTAGCCCCTCTGATAGCTTTCTCGCACCATCTTGTACAATGGATGCACTATGCCTATCAGCGTAATATTCCCTTAGCCTACTCAAATATAGTGTGAATAATGTTAGTATCCAGTATACTGCCATGCTGAGTAAACCTATTAATGCAAGTAAGCTTCCATTTCCGCGCTTATCTCTACCGCCGCCACCATAATACATTGATGAGTACATTAGCGAGTAGCCAACATAGTAGAATATTGCGGGTAATAGTGAAACAAACATCATTACTTGGACATCCCGATGTTTCAAATGACCAATTTCATGTCCTATAACTGCTTCAATCTCCTCCATATCTAACGTATTAAGAAGCCCTGTTGTTACAGCTACCCTATTACCGGTTAGAGGCGAACCATATGCGAAAGCATTTGGTATTGGAATTTGAGCTATCCTAATTTCCGGCGTCTTTATGCCGCTTCTGGCACTTATCCTCTCAACAATATTATAGAGCTCAGGCTCCTCAACTTTAGAAACTTTTCTAGTACGGTACATTGCATCAATTATATATGGCGCTATAAGCCACTGCAGCACATTTATGAAGATTATAAATATGCTGAGCGTTAAGAGATCTATTGGCCCTAGTAACGAAAGTATGATTGTAATGAACAGGGTAGACAGCCCTATTATCATTGCTAGTGTCGCAAGCATCGCAAACCTAAGCTTAAGCATTCCCATCTCCACATCACCCTTCTAAAAGATTGAGAAACCGAGATATATTCTTTATTCAGAATCATTTTGTTGCTTTACGGCCTGATTATTTTTTGATTGATATTTTGCTCATTTTTGAGAATTTTCAGTCATATTCTGCTGCGAGATAAATTTTAATCATCAAACTACAACAAGCAGCATAAAACTTAACGGCAATTCATCCACAACTGAAGTTGAAAGGTTTTCTCACCGAATTCACGTAATTCTTTTTTCGTTATTCCATATTTCAACGTATCGTGTTTCTTTTTCAATATCTGGACTTAAATTATTTAGAATTTCCCCAATCTTTTTATGAACCGTTTTTCTCAATCTCTCAGAAATATAGCCTTTCTCAGCGATTTCATCTAATTTCTCAAAGTCTATTTTTTGAATCCTTCCATCCGGCCACATGCATATGTCTGCCTCTAAGTCTACATACCTGATTTTAGATGGATAAACTTCTATCGGCGTATTTATGTTAACATAAGTGCCCTTATATTCGCCGTTTTTAGAAAAATATGATGTTTTATAGCTCCATTCACCGATAGACATGCTTGTAACAGCGTAGTCCCCGGGCTCCTTAGGAATTTTGAGTCCATCATATATACCCGACGTTGAAAATACTCTTAAAATCTTTATCCGCATATTTTGCTCATCTAACTCAATTATATGCGCCTCACCCAAATGAAAAACTTTACCATCCACTTTTACATGCTCTATACTTATTTTTGATCCTTTATGCGGGTATTCACGTTCTATTAACTCACTAAATAATTCTTCAACCTCCTTCACCGGGCACCCCTTCTCTAGAAGCTTCTCAGCCATCTCAAGCATATAGGCTATTTTCCCACCACAAGCCTTGTAATAGTGATGTCCATTCAAGGTTGGAACAACTGTGCTTCTGATTTCATCCAGTTTTCTCTTCGATAGGCTGGGAAACTCGACGTCAACTCGAAGCCTCCTTTGTAGAGTTGATGTCTCTGCCTCTTTCAATGTCTCACTTACAATTTCCATAATACTGGATTGAGCTCGCTCTTCACAGGGAACTAGCTGAGTTAATGTATATATTGATGGATAGCGCCTAACGACGACATCTTCAAGGTTCTCAAACAATATTGAAATAAACTTTTCTACGGAAGATGCATCGCCGACAACATTTATTCCCTGCTTGTCTAATCTATCGTTTATCTCTATATCTGGCTGTGAACCCTCCTCCATTATATTTGGCAGCTTAAATCTTTCTCTTATGGGCGCCGAGGGCTGAACTATTTTGAAGCCATTATCTAATAGTAGGCGTGTTAAGGCTGTAGCATATATTCCTCGAACTTTAACTCTAGACATTCTAACGCTCCAACCTAATCTATATTTTTATAACCTTATAGAGACCATTAATTTTCTCGATATGAAATTTAACGCCCAATATTTCCTCTGCAAGCCATACATTTGATTCGAGATGATCTGACACCATTCTTGTTAAATATACTGATTTACCTTTAGCTAACGCTACATAAGGAATGAGCATATCAGCCATATGAACGTCAACAGTTGCCCTTACATCTATCTCTTCAAGGAGACCTTTAGCAGCTTCTTGAGCCACAGTCTCACTTGTCTTCCCAAGCTCCCCTATTGAATCGCTTCCAACAAGCGCACCCGTATCTGTCTCAACCCATAAAACTAGTGAGCTACCCTTCTGAAGGGGGTTTGAAAAATCATTTACCACGCGAATCTCCGGCTTCAAGTTTCTCGCTTGAAGTAGTCTCTCAGCCTCTTTAGCCTGCCTTTCAGCAACCCTTCTATCAGCTAGAAAAGTGCAAACGGATATTCCTTTAACAGCCCTTATTTCACCAAATTCCTCCAGTCTTATCGGATTGAGGTCCCTGCAGGGCTGAACCCTTAATATTACCTCACCCATCCCCTTCGGATAATATCCGTATTTCTTAACGTCTATATGAGCTTTCAGCCCCATCCTCTCAAGAACCTTCAGATATACGTTTGCTAAATAATTTATTGTCGGAGAGTTTCTAACATCAGTTCCACCTTTAGAAACCCTCAATGTAACTGGATGCTTAGCGAAGGCACATATTGGTAAAACAGTCATTATTAACATTGGTATACTGCCCGCGGTACCTATTTCAGCATCTATTTCTCCACCAGATATCTCCCTCGGCTCAAACCAAAGCTCTTGAGAACCAACGTAAGCGCCCTGTACATCAGCATTACATAATTTTGCAGCTGTTAAAACAGATTCAAGATGCTGCGGTCTTAAACCTGGTTCGCTGCGCTTTCTCCTTATATTGTAGATGTGCAGCGGTTCACCCAGTATGCTAGCTAGCGCAACTGACAATCTCAATATTGTTCCACTGCCACTCTTCTGACCGCCATCTATCTCAAGCATCTGCTGATTCCTCTTAAAAAATAAAATTAAAAAGATAAATTTAATTTCTTAGGGTAAGAGCGCTCCAAGAAATATTCATAAGAAATCATTAAATATCTGGAGTTAAATAGAGACTAAATCTAGGGGTTAAAGCGTCAGCCACCAATCATATTATTCAAAGGAGCGATGATAGAATAAATGAGCGAAGAAGATCTTAGTGTTGAAGATATTCTTAGACGCTTAGACGACCTAATAAATATTCTCAAAATAATCTTGAATTATTTATCTGACATATCGAAAACTTTAAGGGTTCATGTTAGCTCTAAAATTGAGGAAACTCCTAGCTTAAAGCTTAGTGTCGGTCAAGCGCAAAGGTTAAAAACAATTGATGAGATCCAGAGAGTTTTCCCACAAGATTTACTGGGACTTTTACTCTTCGAAGTTACGGAGGATTACATAATTGTTAAACCTAGGCAATATCTTGGCTCCGAGAATTTTGCTAGAATAGCTTCAATAGTTCGCGATCAACTTAAGGGGGAATATGTTAGTCACGGTAAAGAATCCCACTTTAGGATTCCAAGAAAAATTTAAATGAAATTGAACCTAATAGAAGAGTGCTTACATTTTTTTACTAAATCTAATTTCCTAAATATAGAATGTTTCACTGGATCCTCTTCTAGCCCTTTCTTCAGCTTCCTCTCTAGCCTCTATAAACGCGCCGCTTTTTCTAGCACCCTGCTTTGTAACCTCAATATCATATTTTATGAAGTCTTGAACAAACTCCGCCAACCTCCTATTCATTTCAGCCAGCTCTTCCCTATTAAACGAAACCATTATATCTGGATTATTAACCCAATTCATCCACCCCAACAGACTTCTGTGTAGAGCCATTAGGACGAAGCGCATTGATTGAACCAGTTCAAGCCTATCCATATCCTTCCTCTCAAGCAATCTTCTTATTTGCTCTAGGGCTCTCTCTGAAGCCTGTATCCACCCCTCACTCAATATTTCCCACCCCGACAATTTATATTTCTCCTATCTCACCTATTTACTTATTGGTTCAGCATAAGAGACTCACAATGACTAATATCTCTTTTGGTTTTCTAGAGAAAAATTTAAAAGAAACTAATACCTGATTTGAAAACTTTTAAATTCACCTGTTGGATTCTCCCATATAACCTCAACATTCTTGACAACAGCTCCAGGTGGACCCCTACGACAGAAATTAATCATGGCTTCAACATTCTCCCTCTCGCCTTCAAAAACAGCTTCAACCCTGCCATCCGGTAAATTACGAACCCATCCAGTAACATTATTTCTTATAGCCATCAAGCGAGTTTCATGCCTAAAAAACACTCCCTGAACGCGTCCGCTAACAAAGACATGAGCTCTAACCTTCAAGTGCCAAACACCTTTACGAGTACTTCTTTAATATGCCTTCCTAAATTTTATTGTCTGATTAGATAATTCAACATCATATATTTGGTTAACATCGAAATCAACTCCTAGCTCCTCATACTCCCGCTCAGTAAGGAATAGGATTATTTTCGGCATTGTTATCTGCGATTGAATGCTGAAAAATGGAATCTGTTGCTGAAGCGCCCTAATCATATCCTGAACAATCCTAGCTTCCTCACTCGCCGGCCTAATAGCAAACCTTGGTGTTGTTTCCTCCTGCACGAGCTCTATGCGTTTACCTAGATTTCCCTCTAGATCTCTTACCGACTCTACCCTCTGAACTCTAACCCTCATCATTTAAACACCTAAAAAAATTAATAGGATACAGCACACTTATAAAAATGATAGAATTTTAGAATGAATTCATTCTTAAAATTACTCCATTTCGATGGTTGCTGGAGGTTTTGGCGTAACATCATAATAGACTGCTGAAACATCTTGGCAAACACTAAGTATTTTCTCAGCGCAGCTTTTTAGGCAGCTCCAAGGAATATCAGCAACCTGCGCCGTTAGGTAATCTTCTGTTTTAACAGCCCTAATAATAATCGAATATGGCTTCTTCCAATCAGCCTCGGAAACCATGTATAAAACTCTTGCAATAGACGGGTAGGTTTCAATTATGGACTTCTGCATCTCAAGAAGATTACTTATTGGCTGCGCATAAATTCCTTGACTATTTAAGCATTTCACGGCAACTATATTGCCATACTTACGTTTATTATCTCTTATACCAGTCGCTTTATCACTGAAAATCTTCACTAATATATTTTCCGGCTTAATTTTCAGGGATTCAGCGATAATATTCCTAATATTCTTCACATTCGGGTTAGGTTTAAATTTATTTTCTATTATCGCTGCAAAATACTGGCTTGGCTTATATGCCGCTAAGTTATCCTCAACCACATCTGTAGCCTTTTTTAGCGTCATCAATTTGTCAATCTTGATTTCGCCAACAACCCTAACTGAAAGTCCTGGACCTGGAAATGGTTGGCGCTCACTTATCTCAGGCGGTATCTTCAAATAACGCGCAACTTCTCTAACCTGCCATTTAAGTAAGTTAACTAGCGGTTCAACAACCCTGAAACCATACAACTCACGCGTGCCTATCCCAATCTGCTCAAGAACATTATGCTGAGTTTTTATTCCGCTCTTAGTCTCAATCACATCCGCCAGGATTGTACCCTGAACAAGGTATTCGCATCCTTCCCTCTCAGCTATTTCGCTTAAAACATCATAAAATGTTGCTCTGAAAGCCTTCCGCTTCTCCTCAGCGTTCCTAAGGCCTTCGAGAGACTTTAAGAAGCGCGCTTGAACACGCTCAATCTTAACTGGGAGATTAAGTGGGGGCTTTGATAATATCTCAGCAACCCTTTCAGGCTCATTGAGCCTCATGAATGCATCATCAAGTATAACGCAGATTAAATTGTCTCCAATAGCCATGTGGGTTAAAACTGCACATGTTGAGCTATCAACCCCGCCGGAGACCGCAATAAGCGCTTTACCATCACCAATAACTTGCTTAATCTCTTTAACTTGCTTCTCAACAAACTCTTGAGGGTTAAAGTCCTCCAAATATATCGCAACCCCAACTTAATAATTTTTCCACTAAATATTTATGATTTTTCTTTGCTGCTCAATTTCTCTCTGTTTAAGCCTTTTTTATGGAAACTGGAAGCTTATGATGAAGGGCGCTATTTACCCATAATGTTTTAAAACACTTACACAGAAAATTCTTCAGGTAACCCAAAACCAAAAGGATTTGGACTAGGCAAATTAGCATATAAGGCTTTATATGTTAAATTGCAATGCCCAAGAATTAAGCCACAAAGGTTAGAATTTTCCTAAAAGATGATAAATGCATGAAACTAATGCCTTCAATAATTGAGTTTCTAGAGTATAATTTTGCATCATTCTAGCTATTAAATTCGGCGACTAAAACATTTTAAAACTTAAATCCTTCTATATATTAAGTAGGGCTATTGAGGTGTATTAAGATGAAGCTCGTAACTGTCCTGCTACCAGAAGCCTATCTTGAGGGGTTAGATGAACTTGTTAGACAGAACATGTATCCTAGTAGAAGCGCTGCTATAAGAGCTGCCGTTAGAGACCTACTAAAGAGGGAACTCTGGTCAAAATAGTAACGCTTTAATCCTTAAACCTAAAATGTTAATAGTGCAGCTGGCCGATGAAGAAGCCCGTTGCTAAGGAATAGCAGTAAAATGACTAGTGGACGGACAACTTAGGTCAGCTGCTATAAAATTCCTCTCTCCTTTTAATCAAGTGAAAATTGAGGAGCGAAGAAATCAGCTGCAACTCAACAACACGCTATTAACCGCGCTTAAACCAAACAAATTTGTTTGCTAAATCCCTTAAGTTTCTAGCGGCTTCAGATGGGTCCTCGGCTTCAATTATTGATCTGCCGACAACTAAGTAATGTGAACCAGCTGACAATGCTTCGCCGATATCTCCGCCCTGGGCTCCTATACCAGGAGAATATATTGGCACCCTATCCTTTAACACAGCATAGATTTCCCTTATTTTTTCAGGGTATGTTGCGCCAACTATAACTCCATCCGCCCCCCACTGTAAGGCTTTTTCAGCAAATATTATGTATTGTGGTCTAATTTTTCCTGATAAAAAATCATAAACGCTTTGTCCATATCCCTCCCATGCAGCCTTATGGCTCATGTACGCTAAGAGTATAATACCACGCTTCATCTTCCAAGCTATCTCAAATATTGGTTGGAGCCCATCCTCCCATCCAATAAAGGGATTAGCTATTAACGCATCGAAGCCAGCCTTAAAATAGTTTTCGGCAATTATTCGATTCGTGCTCCCCACATCATTGACTTTACAATCCATTATTGTCGGCAGCTCAAGATCCTTCGCCTTATTAAGTATCTTTTTTACACCATTAAAGAGCCCTAATGGCAAAACTAAATGATGATTGACTTTTAATGCGCATATGTACTCATGAGTTCTCTCGAGTAGAAGCATACTTTTCGAGAGAATTTTCTCAGGGTTCTCGGCGGTGACATCTAAAGCTAAAATTATCCTAGAATTTTTCTTCCTCTCTGATTCCTTCATCATCATCTTAAAGGTTTGAGACAGATTATTCAACCTCCACAAACGTAGATAATCCACCGCAAAACCTAATAATTAAGTTAACCGTTAAGTTCATCGCCTCCTGAAGCATATTTAATTCCACTCCTGGAACACCGCAAAATATTAAAAGAGCATTTCGAGTAGTTTCGGTTATTTTTGTACGTTCAGAGTCCCTAAAGGGGTAAATCGCGATTAAACCCGCATCATCTGATAATACAACCTCACGTCCGCGGAGAGTAATAGGCTTATCCATACCTATGCCATGAAATAATTCTCCATTAACCGCATACCTAACAGTAATTAATTCGCCAATAATCCGATTGATGTCAAAAGATCCAATTGCAACACCAGATTTTGCAGAAGCTAAATTAAGTGAATCAACAAATGTGTTAATCTTTGGCAGCTGATTGCCTAATAGAATCCTCCTTATTATGGCTTCAGCCGCTGGTCTACTTTTGGTTGGGTCTATTCCAATCTTCCAGAAGAAATCTCTGTAAGCTCTAATGCTTGGAGCATACTTTAGAGATTCAACATTATATTTAGACCTAATCTCTTGAGTGATTTCATTCTTCAGCAACTCTAAAAGCGGATTTTCTCTTTCAATCTTTAAGTCTTTTATAATTGTTGCTAAAACCGTTAATTTCGGAAAGTCCCTTCTAATATTTTGGTCGATGATTACCCGCATAGCCTTAACCCTTTAAGGAAATTATTCGGCTTTCCACCAGAAATACTTTGTTATAAAACTGGCTCCGCAACAAAAATATTATCTTTGTTTGATATTATTCGGGCCTTCAGTTTAGCGCCAATCGGAATATTTCCGGCATTTATAAGCGTTATGCACCTGTCATATCTTTCAGTTGCAGCTAATGCTTCACCCTTAAACCATCCCGGCCCAATAACCTTAACAGATACTGTCTCAAAACGTTTATAGGGTATCGGGATTTTTCGACGTCTATGTATTCCAAAATCCTCTGGTTTTAGAATCAATTTAACATCAAATTCAGCCTCCCAGATCTTTAATTGAGCATAAAATCTTCCCCAAGACATTGGCTTAATACCCTTAACCTTGCGCCCATATTTGTGAATTAAATATTTCTGTATGCCTAAAGGCGGAAATCTTCTTCCAGCCCCTAACTCTTTGGCAAGCTTAATTATTTTCGGCATTTCAGAATCATTTAACCCCGGAACCCATACTGGCGCGATAAGTAGATCAATTTTTGTATTCGAAACTATATGTCGCATTAAATCAATAACTCTGCTTGGATTATACCATTCGGTTCCAGAAAGCTTCTTCGCTAAATCTGGATCTAAAGCATCAATTGACATATTAATTCTAGTTAGACCGGCATCGGATAGTTCATCAAGAATTTTCTCAGTTAATATTGAGCCATGGGTTTGCATTGAGATAACTTCAACACCCTCAATTTGGCTTAGGCTGGAAACTAAGTCAACTATCATATTGTATGTTGCTGGGTCGCCAACCGTGTCGATATGGGCTTCTATATGATGATTACCTTTAAAGGCAACTACCCTCTTAAACCAGGCGATAAGATAGTCTAAGGGAACGACATATTCAGTAAGCCTATGCCTAGATCTTGGACCAGCGTCTGTAGAGCAGAATATGCAGGAAAGCGGACATGTTGTTATAGGCCTAACTTGAATAACATTTGTTCCCCTATCGATTAAGCCAAACGCGATACAACCTAAAAGCGGAATGGGTTCATTAACTTCGAAAAGATTCATAACTATAAACTCTTAGTATAAAAAGAAAATAAGGCGGAGTGGAGAGTTAGGAATTAAATGATTTTTACTCAAATTCTCCACCATAGCCTTCCGGACCCTTAGGTGTTTTGGGGGTTTTCATTTTTCCGGCAGCTATTACGTCGTCTATTTTTAGTATCATTGTTGCGGCTTCTGTTGCGGATTTGATGACTTGCCTCTTTACTGCTAGTGGTTCGTAGACGTC
>Ga0272445_1001321_pt1 | contig 19622 bp, 12 predicted proteins | sample YNPCB0031_FD_194404 | JGI IMG/M metagenome (GOLD analysis project Ga0272445, IMG submission 194404) | Hot spring sediment microbial communities from Yellowstone National Park, WY, United States - YNP-CB-003-1 | ecosystem: Environmental > Aquatic > Thermal springs > Hot (42-90C) > Sediment... | reverse complement strand
GGCTGGGCTGTAATCCGTGAATAGCCGCCAGTCCCACGCACATTCAATTTATCCTCCGCATTGTGGTCTAATTTCATCAAGTAAACATAACCGACTGTGATAGGGGTTTTAATCTCCACTGGTTCATCTTCTCCTTCTTGCACATAATACAAAATTTGCTTACCAAGGCATTTAAGATCATTTTGTGCAACTTCTTGCAATTTTTTACTCAAATATTTTATATCTACTTGATGAGATAGAGGAAAAACTTCTCCCTTTGCATTTCCATGCTTGCGGATGACCCAACCTAAACATGCTTCATATAATTGTCCCAAGTTTTGCCGTGAGGGAATACTTAGTGGATTGATAAGAACATCAACATGGGTATGATTCTCTTTAATCGGGCATTTCTTATTATTGCACTGTCCCTTTTCATCATAAAAGAAGGGCATTAAATGTGAAGGCAAGATGCGGGTAACTACACCCTTGTTACCGTGACGCCCCGAAAGTTTGTCACCCACCTGCAAAGGTTTCTCAGAACGGACAGTAATGCGAAAGACCATGCGCACACCGTCAGGCAATTCTTCGCTTTTATCATATACATCAGTTTCTATGACCTCACCATAGATTCCTAAGGGAAGACGGGCATCTAATTTAGGAATGCGATATTCTGGTGGAAGCCCAAAGCGATTAGTTTTTTTGTTTCTTTTAATTCTGTAAACAATCCAAATAAGTGGACATTCACCTCTAATCTTATCACCTTTAGATACTACAAGTTCATACTCTAATCGGCGTCTATCACATTCGCGTTTAATTGTCACATTTAACCAGTTAGTTTTAACATCTTTAGTTTTAACATCTATACTTTTAGCATAATTTAACTCTAGATTCAAATAGTTTTTAAGATTTCTTTTTTGTTCATCTAAAAGTTTATCTAACGAATCTATCCAAGACAAAAGTCGCTCTCTCAACCAATCGGGGCTCACACCTCGTTTACATCCAATTTTAATACTCTTACGCAAATTTTGTCTTAAAGTTTCGTAAATTTTATTTTCAGGTATTTCCTCTTTAAAGATTATTTTAAGCTTAGTTAATAAATCAGTAGAAGTGATATTAATAGACTGATTACGCTTTTTGGGGACTTTCTTGACAAGATTCTTGATTGTTTTTAATTGTTCTCTTAAGACATTAATGGCTTCCGAGGAAAGCAAACTACAAAGAGAACGCATCATATCTTCAAGTATTACTTGAATTCTATCAAGCGATTCTATGTCATTTAGAGAAAAATCATCGGGATATTGAGAAAGGATTGCTTTTAGTTCATTTAGAAGATTAGACTTTATTAGTTCTTGTGCAGCCTTACTAATATAGTCTTGTATATCTTTTAGACACTGCATTTTAACTGCCATGGATATATGTTCACGAACAATATTATGCAATTTTTTAAGATCTGCTCTGAATTCGGCTTCTGAAAGGATGTAAGCATACTCATACATGTGAACGGAAGTCATTGCTTGTGCAAATTGGTCCGAAACGACGATGCCGTCCTCAAAGTTCCAACCAAACCAAGGCATAAAGGCAACCAAAGCGTTCTTTCCGAGAGCGAGGCAGTCGTTTTTTATCATTGAGGGTTGCATAGACACCCAATCTCGTGTTAACTCGGAGCAAACAATCTTTTCCCATCCTGTCTTGACGAGAGGTTCCTCAAGTTGCTTAAGAGGCAGGGCTTGACGCATTGCACTGCATGCCATCATCGCACGATTGGGTTCAGTATGACGAATAAAGGGGATGAGATTCGCAGACAGACTAAAAACCTGTTCAGGGTAAAGGTCAATATAACTTACTTCGGTTGCTTCCACTTCTACCAATTCCTCAGGTCCTTTCCGTGCCAATACCTTTTCACTCCTTAATCTTCCATTGCTATCTACTTGATCACCATAAGCAATGTAGAAAGGTTCTTCTTCAGAGGCAGTTAAAAATACAACAGGTGAGTCCAATACTTTTCCATTCTTTACCTCCCGATAAGGAGCACAAATTCGCCCCAGGCGGTCCACCCATGCATAGGTAGCGAGTGAGAGCAGTAAGCCAATGTTTTTGTTGGTCGGAGTATCAACTGGGCAGAGCCTTCCATAGTAAGACCAATGCATATCCCGGTAATGGGGATTGTAAAAATCATCGCTATCTTTCCGCACCCCTCCAGGTGCCCTTTTCGTGATTCGCCTTCTCTCCACCACAGCCTCAAGGATGTTATTCGGCTTAAGGTAGCGCCTAGCGGGGTGTCTTGTAAATAGAGGCATTAAGTTGAAAACGAGGTTTTTGTTGATTTTAGAGGCAATATCTTCAAATGACAAGTCACGGCTTTCCCCAAAACTTTTAGAGAGTCTCTCAAAAATGGCATTAATTTGTTCCTCTAACAAAAGGTAAAGTAAATCTCCGACTCGCACTACGACATGATTGTCTATATGGTCTAAATCGTCCAGAGGCAATTTGGCTTTGTTGAGGACTTGTAAGTAATATTTCAAAATTCCTTTCATATCTTCAAGAGTGAGTTTAGTTTCTAAATCTTTTTTTAAGTAGTCTTCTTCATTATATGAAATATTCGGAATCTCATTCGTAGAATAGCCAAAATTCTCAAGGCGCTTTAACCTCCGATTCACTTGCCACCTCCCGATACGCCCTATGACCGTGCGGGTAAATAACTCCGTGCAAATTTTATTTACTTTTCCGTCTTCTGACAATGCTTCTGGTAATTCCCTGTTATTTTCGCCCAGTAGAAACTTGTAGACCTTGTTAATAGCCTGTCTTCTTTGCTGTTTCCGTTGCTCATCTTCCTGCCCTGAGTTTTGGGTGGAAGGGACCCCTTGGAGATCTAGCCCAAGAGCATCCAGAAACTCTTGAAGTGACAGGCTTAGGATTTTCCGTGTCCCTGATCGGCGAATCTCAACTCTTACCCTTTCTTCAATTTTGCATCCTTTCTTCGGACGGTGGTGGAAATAAAAAGCATATCCTGATTGAACCCGCACATAGCAAACAGTGGAATTTCCTTCTTTGACGACAAAGAAACCCGGTGAAGGAAGGAGTTGCATAGTGATATAAACATCTTTGCCATTGATGATAAAGGATTCGTTTGAAGTCATTCGGGGCAGCCCACCAACGAAAATGCCATTAAGTTGCTGTTCGTAACTTTTCTCGTCCTGGACAATTCTGTATCTTAAGTTCACCTCGTCGCAGTAAGTAAGCATCCGTTGGCGACAAAAGTTTTCATCATAAGTCTGTTGAGTCTCGTCACAGTGACGTTCTTGCCGAGTTTTCACAAACTCTACACATACGAACTCTGTCCTAAAGTTAGAGGGAAGCACTTTAGATATACGCTCAAAAAAAGACTTAAAGAGGTATGGCATACCTTCATTCTTAAACCAGTCAAAAGATTCTTGATGAGGCTTTTGTATTTGAATGTTTGATTGCCTATCCATCTCCTCTCACTCCTTTTCAGGTGTTTCTGTCAGAAATTTGCGGGCTTCTTCGGTTAACTCCAAGACATGCCCTTGAGAAGCACGCACACATTCTCGGATTATGTTCTCCAATTTGCGGACATTGCTGTTCTTCCAAATAGGACGCTTGAAAAGATCTCTGTCCGCAGGCAACACTACCATTACATGCCTTTCAAACCGTTGGTTAGCCTGGATTATAAAGTGATCGATAAGAAGGTCTATGTCCTCAGGACATTCTTTAAGCCTTTCATTAAGAGATGGCACACGAATGATGATTGATTCAAGCCGATTTAGTAAGTCTAAACGGAACCCACCTTCTTTAAGAATTTCGTCACGAGATTTATTGGTTGCGCAAATTAACCGAATATCTGCTGGGTATGGGTTACCTGCTAAATCTATCGCATACCTCTCCTCAACTACTCGAAGCAACATCGCCTGAACCCATAAAGGCATGTCAGCAAACTCATCCATAAAGAGCGTCCCCGGCTCACCCCAATTACGGATTCTTGATCTGCCCCGCCGATCAGGTGGTTCATAATCCAAATTGCTTGCTTCTTGAAAAATTCCCACAATGGCAGGGTCACCCATATTAGGGCAGTTCCAGGGAGAACCAAACAACTGTGCCTGAACAAGTCCACGGTCCTCGCCAATGACAGCCATGTTGTGCATCACGAGAGGACATTGCCGTCTTCTAGAATTTTCATGATAATGAATAGCTCGAGCGATGAGTTCTTTTCCTGTTCCGCTTTCCCCATAGATAACCACAGGTTCATCGTTTGAAGCTGCCTCTTCAATTAGATCGTAAATAACTTGCATAGAGGGCGACTTACCAACAATAACGATTTGACCCTCCATCGGGCGTGGTTCAAAAAGGCGAATCTTCTGTGCCTCTTTTAACCGTGGATTAGGTAATCGTTCTACATTCACAATTAATCTATCACGGCTTCCCCACCGCTCATGGCGCTCACATTCTCTTTTCGTCCACTCCAAGGCATCCCTAATGGCACTTCGCGCAGTTTCTGTTCTCTGTGGATCATCCAAGTCAAACTTGCGCAAGAAAAACAGGCATCCACCTGATATACTCATTGCTTTTTCAATAAAATCAGATTCACCATGAATTGTAAGAATAACGATTGCTGGAATAAATTCTCCTTTTCTCCTCATTTCACTTAATCCATTTAATACTCTAAAACCAGACCAATTTTGCCAATCTCTCTGTTCATCAAATTCAGCGAAATGTAAGTCAAGAAGAACAGCTTTTATATCATTCTGCTGAATATGATTTCTTATAACTTCAACATCAGGTTCGTTCACTCCTATCCATCTTATGCCTTCACCAAAGATTACTTCAAGACGCGGTATAAGTTCATCGCAATCGTCATCAACCACCAATACCTGAGGTGCGGCTTGCTCTCCCACTCGTTGTCGCCTACCCATATGTATCACCTCTGTGTCATTTCATAATCTCCTTAAACGCATTTTTAGCCTTTTCAATGGCTTCCAGTATATGTTTCACTTCTGACTTTATTTTGCGGCTCGCCTTTGGTTTGCGACCAGTGCCACCAGCAAGGCATGCTTCTAACCTCTTTCCGACAGTCACCAGTTCGCTCAGATTGGATTCCAAAGAGTTTATCGCACTGCAGTAACCAGCGTAACGCAACAGATCTCCAAGCCTACAAGCTGTTTTTTCAAGCCGTTGCCAAGCAGCAATATGTTGCGTGAGCTGTTTATGGAGATCGCCCAAGCCCTTCTTGCGGTTCAAAAAGTCTTGGTAAATTGACTTTCCTTCCGTAACCGCTTTTATGTCCCCATGGTGTTTGACTGAAAACGCTTCAAAAATCAAAGCAGGAACAATATAATTTTGTAACAATTGGCGATATTCTGAATCTTGCAAGCATTGCATTTCGTTAAGAATATCTTTTAAGTTCATTAAGAAGTTTTGATCCAACAACCAAACTACCCTACACCCAGGCAAAAAACACAACCTGTCAGGTTGATTATTGGACTGATCTGGCTTATCCAGTGAGAGTAAGACGACGGGTAAGCGTGAAGCCTTTGAATTCACCGCTCCTCGAAGATATTTGAGATACTCTACCCCTTTTCTTCCATCCTGTAAATTCTCACCCAGGCGGATATTTATGACAATAATAGGGTTTTGGTTAAAGCGGTTTAGTCGTTCTTCTGTCTCTTGAACTAACTTTTCGATGTCTAAAGGGTATGAAGGGATCAAAAATTCTACCTCAAACTCAGGATTAGCAGCCCTGAGCGCCCTGCACAGCGCTTGGGCCAACGGTTCATTGTCGTCAATCACCAGCACCGTTCGCTTCATCGTTCGCACCTCTTTAGTCAATTATAACGACTCCTGCCAGCCGATAACCTCCCGGCACCGTCATAAGGACGCTTTCGGCTTTAAGCCTTTTCCCGTGTCTTCGTAAGGCTTCTTTTATATCTTCACGGGCATCATCCACAAGGCTCTTCAATGCCCCCTCAGGATCTTTAGGTTTCTTTGATTCATATATTGTCTCAATTAATTCATCTTTGAAAACAGGTTCGCCTTTCGCTTCCGCTAGAGTCCAAATGAGACGCGCACGATTTTTTGAAAATTGCACAATTACTTCCTCTGCACCCAGACAAATGATCATTTGTCTGGGTTGGCTGCGGTTTAAGCGAATAACGCCTTGGAAAGGCGGGACTGATTCCATATCTGCAGGGAGAAGAGAAGCAGTTTCTATCTCTCTTTTTATCCGATGAACGGAGTGGATTAACTTACTTTCCCAATTCGGTTCACCTTTTTGGAGGAAATCGCAGGTGCGAACCCCAGCATTCAACACTGCCTTCCGGAGTCCACCGTGCTCTGCATATGCCGTGATGACGACCGCCCCGACATCTGGGATGAACTCGCTGACTTCCTTCAACACCTTCAACCCACCGTCCAGCGATTTTCTTTCTCCGCCTGATTTTTCTGGCAACTCAAGGTCCAAGCAGAGAATGGAAGGGTGTATGGCTCGTGCCATTTGGATAGCCTCTTCGACACTGTCGGCTTCAAAGACATTGTAACCGTATTCCTCAAGGATTTGTCGAATGGTCTTGCGCCATAATGGATCATCCTCTACCAACAGGACCGAAAACTCGGTTGCATTATTAGTAGATTCAGAACCAAGCCATATCACTGCCCGTGCGTGGAGTTGGCAGCCGGTTTCCCAGGAAGGCAAAGTGACGATGCGAACCAATTCTTTTGCCCTTTGAGGTACAACCCCTAAATTTATCGCTATCTGCTTCTGTATCCGGTCTATACATCTCCCAACATCGTCCTGTTGGCATTTCACAAATGAGGCTATTTGAGCGACCGATAGAGCCCGTGATTTTGAACGGGCAAGCAAGGTGAAGATGTCAAAATCTAAGGATAGAAGGGCTATAGGCTTACCGTTAATGAACACTCTCCTTCTATCAGTATCAATTTCTACCTCCCATTCCAATGTTTGGTCTGCTTCTCGGTCTATAACCTTCACTTCGTTCGAAATTTGGTAAAAACCTTTGTTTTGTCTAATAAGGTGATGCGTCTCAATATACCGCTCAGAGCTTTGAAGTGCTTTGTGGATGGCTTCTCTCAACCTGTAAATAGCGTCGGGAACATTTTCTTCCAAAGATTGTCCATATTCCCACTCGACCAGTTTTTTGACATCCTCAGATGTCAAGCCGCGTCTTTGCCCGTGTCGGCACAAAACAGCGAACACATAATAAAGCCAAGGTGGCAAAGGTACCATAATATTGTCAATGCGAACGATATAACGCCCCGTGCTTTTGTCCTCCCCGATCAACTCCACACAGTTCGGCAAAAAACGCGCCATATTGAGGCGGTTATACAACCTTCTTAAGCTATTCCTTAGAGCATGTTCCCAATCCGAGTCTTTCAGTATGTAATCCTGCGGGTTTACCCCCAATCGCGCTGCCAAACGCTGAACGGAGAGAAGGTGACTATGAGAGGTAAGGATGATGACATCCGCATTGGGCTTGAATTCGCGCAACATTTGTAGGATTTCCTCACCTACCTTGTGAGAGACGCCTTCATCGGCAACATCTCTCGGCAGACCGAGGTCAAGAATTACCGCTATGTGGGTGTAGGACCTATTATCAACATCTTCTTCATCTTCTTCTACTACTACCTCAACACTTTCTACCCGACTTTTTACTAATCTGCTCAGTAGGTTCATTAATTCTTTTTGGCTGCGCGCCAAGTGTGGTTCGACTCCCAATTGATCTCGGACAATAGATGCTACTGCCTGCAGCCAAGCATTATCGTCTTCCACGATAACGACCTCCAAAAGTCTCTTGTTATCACCTGTTTCCTCTGAGGCGACTTCCCCCATGTGTTTTCCGATTTCTCCTTGTATCCGAGACAGTTTTTCAGCGATGCTCTGCAATGTGCGGATAGAGATGTCCCTTCTTCCCAACGTCCTTAGTATAGCGGACAACTTTTGTTGAATAGAGTAGGGAATCTCCGATTCGCTTTCCAAGTAATTGACCATCGTCTGAGGGCTGCTGATAATGAGGCGCAATCGTGATATGACGGCATGGACAGGTGTATCATGGAGCCATGGACAAACAGGCTCCACATATTGATCATAGTCCTTTACAGCCTGCTCTATCTCAGTCAGTTTATGGTCCCCCAAGTTACGCACTAAGTGCCAGAAGGATTGCAGGTGTCGGCGAGTTTCCTGTGGCAAGTTTGGGTTATTTGTGATTTTCTCGATCAGGGGTTCTAAGGAGGGTATTTTGGAGGAGATGAAACCATCGGAGTCAGACCATGCCTTTATGGTTCTTTCAATGAAACCCTGCAAAAATCTCATCCTCACGGTCAGCGATTGGGTTGACATTGCAATTCACCTCACGACGAAAGGTTAGCCCCTTCCAATCGGTTATAGGTGTCAAGATGCCGAGACCTCTACCTTGTGCTGACCTTTTGCCCGCTCGCAGATGAGAGCGTGGATAAGCAATGCGTTGAACTTGTTTTCCCCTTCGCACTTCTCCACACCTAGAGGGAGAGGTTCATCTATTGGACCTCCAGAAAGCATAATCACGAATACTCCCTCAGTCAATGCCGCATTCATAAGCGCTGTTCCCAAACGCTTATCACCACCGAGCCGGTAATCACATAGCAAAACATCGGGTGGGTCTCGTTCAAGATAAGCGCACGCCTCTTCATACGAAGACACTTGGCGACAAATGTAACCTCTCAAAGACAATTCGTTCGCAGCGGGGTAATCGTCATCATCTGCGATTAGGATATGAGTGAAGTTTTCAGGTGCCTTATGATCGCGCCACTTTGCAATAATTTGAGCAGCCAGCGGAATCGGTTTGGAGACTTGGATGGATAAACGCTTGGCGATGCAGTTGATAATGTTCTCTATCTCTTGTATATCCGAAGCTGTCTCTAAGTTCGCTACTTTGCGGCTAAGTTCTCTCATCTTTTTCCCCAATTTCAAATGAGGTGCAAAGAACCCAACAACTTCCCTCAATTCCTTGATGATCGCCAATGCCCGTTCTTTGCTACTTCGGACCGCGTTACGAAGGTCATGGATTAGTTTACTACAAAATTCCCCAAAGGCGCACCTTTCAAACCCTACTTGTCTTAGTTCCTGAAGTGTCAATGGCTTAGCCATTGCAAGAGTTTCTTTTAACTCGTTGAGTCGAAACGGCATCTTTACAAAGTATGTCCCTGCAGTGTCTTGCCACAACAAGGGAAAATCTTTAGCCAATCGCTCCCAATTCTCCACAGACAGAAAAACAATGGGCGCTCTCAAATGGAGCAATAACCGTAATTTTTGAGAAAACTTCAACCCTTCTTCCAAGTTACCATCGCGAAAACCTAAGTCCAAAAGCAAAATGTCTGGCGGAGGCATAAGTGCTCTAACCGCATCCTCTTCTAAATAGACGCATTGCACCTGGTAGTCCTTCCGCAAAGCCCGTTGCAAGGAAGTGGAGAAGTCCATGCTGCCACTGATGACAAGTAGGGTTTTTAGCCCGCCCTTTTTAGCCTTATACATCCTGCGAGGGGTTTCCCTTTCCCCCCTCATGACTGACTTCACCTTCTCCCTATCCCTGTCGCAAGGTCATTTAAAAGCCACTCCAAAGTGTAGCGTAACGCCTCAAGGGCTTCATTAGGTGAAGCTACCCCTACTCCTCTACGCTGGGTCATAGTAACTATACCCCTATCCCTTTGATAGGCGTGCACAACTTGGTTACGCAATCTTCTCAAATTTTGATCTTTTGGTGGAATCTGCCAATTTTCAACAAGTCTTTGCCAATTTTCATCCCAAACACCTTTGTAACGCACCTCTTGAATGAGACCCATATTTAGCACTACGCGATCATAAACACTATATTCATCTAATACATTTTCCTTCCAATAAAGGAGCAAAAAACTTTCCTTTAACCAACTTAAGATTTGTTGCCTTTCGCCATCATTTATTCGTCTAAGGGATAATTGCCCATTTTCATATTGAAGGCAAAAAACTGTCTTTTTTACTTCCAATTGTCTGATCTGCAACCAAATTGGACGAAGTTTTTCTGCCTTCTCAATACACTCCTTAATCTCTCTCCTTAAATCACTTCCGCTTGATATCCCCTTTATCCAATAACCGTCTGCGCCAAGCGCTTTTGCTCTCTCGTAACTCAAAGCCTTCTCTGAAGCGGTGAAGACAATGACTGGGATACTGGGATCAGATTTTTTGATTTGCTCTAATAGCCTGATGCCGCTTATCTCCCCGATTTCGCAGTGTTCGTCTGATGGCTGCTCTAACCGCAGGTCCAAGAAAATAAGGGAATATGTCAGGAAAATGTCTTGTAAAGATCGGTTTGCCCTATTATATTCGTTTTTTGCGTTATTATACTCCGATTGTGCTTTCCGAAAGGTATTCATTGCCTCTTCTAATTCTTTTTCTGCTTGTTGGAAACATTCTTCAGCCTCCTGCCATCTCTTTTGAGCGTTTTGTTGCGAGCGCCAAGCATTAATAAACTCCTTTTTAGCCTCATAGAGTATATCAATTCTTTGCTGCAGTTCTTTATCTTGAGCATCTGGATCGAGATCATCTGACCAGATAACTGCAAAATATTCAGAAAAATCTTTTAAAATTTCTTTGAAACTTGTTTCCTTCTTCTGTAGTTGCTTTACAGCATTCTCCAATTTGACTCTTATCTCTTCTCTTTGGTGTTTGCTTTCATTAAAGCGATTTCTTGCTTGTTGTAGCCTTGATTGGGCTTCGTTGTATTCCTGATTTTTCAGGCGATACTTCTCTTCTGCATCCGCCCACACTGTTAATCCATTTTCAATTTGATTTTGATATTCTTCAAAGTATTCTCTAGCTTTACGAAATGAACTTATACACAACAAGCCATCTGTTTCAATCATCTCGCCCTGTCTCTCAAAGATACTTGGAGCAAGGGAGTTACCGAACAAGCCAGTATAAAGCCCCCATGACCACCCTAACTGATGTTCGTCGTCAATGTAAATGAAGCGCTTCCCCCTGCAGCAGTCTATAAGGTCGTGAGGAGTTATCTCACCAGTGGATGGGTGCGTCGGCGATTGCCCTTCCTGCAGGAACTCCATCTTTTTCAGCCAAAGAGAAGTAAGAACCATATATTCGTAACCTCTGCGGATTGGATGGTCAGCAGGCATTAAATCACCGCAAAACTCCTCCAGGAATTTGGGTAACCCTACCCTGTTACGATAGGCATGCTGCGAGGCAACCCTTTCCTCAGTGGTCAGGATAACGAAATCCCTAAGGGATGTTTGCATTTCCTCGTAAGAGTCAAATGGGTGAAGACTATTGATCGTCTCCCGAAGTTGCTGCAATGAAAACGGGAGACGACAGATAGCACAACCCGGCGAAAGGATGATCACATTGTCGGTTCGAAGACGAATATAGCGTTCAGGCGAATCTAAGACAGCCAGGATAACAGGCAAAAGGGACACTCGCCCAAGCGAGGGAGTCAAGCGGATGTGTTTGAAAAGTTCCAAACCGCCACAGTGAGAAGGATCAGGACATTCTTGGTAAACCAGATGGGCGTTGATGTAAAGGACATCTGCCGAGTCACTCTTGCCTTTCAACGCAAGCAAAATTTGGTGAAGAGACTCTCCTTCTGAGACAGGATGAATGCAGACATCAAAGCCCAACGCGACTTGCAATGCCCTTTGAAAGGCTTGCACAAAGGCACCGTTGTCTTGGTTCTCTATAACAAGCACGCGCTGGCATTCCTTAGCGTGTTGGCTTACCTCCATATCTCTCGCCCCCCTACCTCCTCCCTTCCACTTTCCCCACTACATCCCTCAATTCATCCATCGCTTCACATAGATCAACAAGCCAGTTATGGAATTGCGTCCAGTGGCATTTTAGTCCCTCAAGGTCAACTGGCTCTGTTTGCTCCAAATCTTGGAAGATTTGGGTAACTTCTTTCGGTGGTTCATCATTGTCTAGGGATGCCATCTTACCCCATGCTTGGCATATCTTTTCCTTTTCAGTATCGCTCATCCTTGCTTCTGCCTCGTTTATCACTTGTTTAATATCATTTACTAACTCTCGTGCTTGTTTCCACAAATCCTTAAATATCTTGTCAGTATATGGATTCTCCTCACCCCAATATTGTGCTTTATTTCCTACTTCTATTAATCCTTGTGCATCAATGTCAATGGGCAAAAAGAGATAGAAAAGGCGGTATTTGAGGATGCCAAGTCTCTGTTCAGATGTTAGTTCTTCTTTAATCCGTCCCGCAAGCTCTTCAAACAAAGCCTCGAGATTATTCGCGGATTGTGTCAGAGCAAGTATGAGTCCCGAGAATGAACGCCAAATAGGATTTCTTTCCATCCTGCTAAAATCGTTACTAAATAGTCCAATGTTAGGCCATATTTGTTGAAGCTCATTTATAATGTATTGACGCGCATCTGGATCGTTTTGTATCCATGTCGCATGGAAAGCAACGTAAATTTCAGTAACAGTAATATTTCTCAATGCAGTCTTAAGACAGTCCCACTCTGGCTGGCCAGGCCTTTGTTCATCATATATCCACAATTCATGATCGGGCGGAATCTGGACTCGAAGCCAATTTCCGCACTGCCGATTCTGAAGCAAATTGGACAATGAGTCCCTTGACCCATAAGGAGCATTCCCTCGCTTTATAAAGGCGAAGATAATCTTCATCGCTTTACCCCCCTCGCTGAGAGTAGTTCTTGCACAAGGGCATATTTGGATTTAAGGTCTCTGCTGACAGTATAGTGTTCTACGGCAGAATAGCCGACAAAAGGCACCTTTAATTCTGGCACATTGGTTGGGATTCCTCTACCAGAGTGAATAATAATGCGTTTCACTTTGGAGTCCATGCATTCAACCATACTCGATGTCCATTTTAAGACATCATCAGGCGTTTTCTTGCCTATTTTGTCTAAGATTCCGGCATGAATTGAGAGTATATGCGGACGATTAGCACAAATCCATTGATGGATTTTATCTTCGTCGGGATTCTCAAGGTTAAGTTCATCGGTTCGGGGTATAAACAGGCGCATGAATCGGAGACACTCGATGGCAGGGATTTCCGGTCCCGTTCCGTATCTCCACATTACATTCCTACTAAGGATTTGTTGAATCCTCTCATCAAGGATAGCAACCTTGAGAAGCGCAGCGTTAGAGATTCTCCATAGTAACAGAAGTTTTTTCCTATCATCGTTTGGCACATGTGAAAGAGTAAATGAAGTCTGGGTGCCACCTCCATAGGGTTCCCAAAACAGTTTATCACTGTGTGCCTTTGCGATCTTAATTACAGCATCCATACACTCTCCGTGTCTGTCAAATATGACACAGACATTCTGTTGCGAAACTTTCTCTTGAATAAACTCTTGTAACCTTTCCCGATTCCACTCGTCGATCCCAAATACGATAACGAAGAGTTGTAGTTTGGAATTAGAATCCATCTTTAAGTTTTCCCATACCCGATATTCTGGGTCTCCTGGGTTTGCAGGGTGCAGGATGAAACATAAAGTATTCTTCCCATCAATCAGGCTCTGTGCAAACTCAGATTCCAATTGAATCAAAAGTTCCAGTGATTTGTTGTTGTCTTCCAACTTACTTATGTCGAGCGAACGGGAAAAGCGTTTTATGGGTTTAAGCGAGTCATTCCAAGAGGTCCACTCCTCATGTGCAATATCAGGCATAATTAAATACTCAGTAGGCACTATAAAGTCCTGGGGAACGTGGTGCATGATATAGATACCCCTGGAACGCAGATTCTTTTGTAAATCCTCCTCTGCCTCATAACCAACAATTAAAAGTTCCATAGGCTTCATTACATCAAATTCATAACAAAGATATTTGTCACCGCGCATGTAGCAGCGGAGAACTTGATCGCCTCTTTCGTTTGCATGCATGATGGGCAAGCCTTTCAGATAACAAGCACCCACAAGCATTTCTTTCGTGCCCCATCCTTCCGGGATTAACTTTCCTTCAGCGTCAATAATGCCTGCCTTTAAAATTCTATTAATTTCCTCACATGCCCTTTTATCGGTTTCAATCTCCGCCCACAATTTTATTGTCCAAAAGGGAGTCTTTTGTTTATCTACGATTTCTAAGTGAATGACAACCATGCTGTTTTTTTCAACATTTTTCACATTGTGTTTAATCAGATTTCTCCAAAAGTTTTCAAGAATAAGATACCATGCTTGGAAACCTAAGAAGCCTCCAGGAATTCCCATCAATGGAATTGCTGATATATTCTGCGTATTCAGCAAATTATCAATATTTCCTGTAAACCCTATTTCCACTTTGTCGGTGTTATGTTGCAAAACCCACTTTACCTGCTCTACTTTAAATGAAGGAATCTCACTGATAGCGAGTCCCTCTATCAGCTTTCTGTTAAGCACGAAGGGAAGCATTATATCCGTCACAAAGTTAACTGTTCTAACCATGGCATCTCCCTCCAATAGGTTGTGACCTCCGCTACAAAGTCCATCCTTGCCTTTGCATATTCAAGGAAGTTCTTTAAGTCCTTTGCTTCTTCAACACTCAAAGCCTGGCCACTTCTAATCTTCTCTTCTATCTCGGCTATAAGATATGCCAATCCATGACTTCCGGGATTATGCGACATATTCCTCGCCATGATGGCGGCAACTGCAGAGTGAAGAGCGGAAGACATAAATGCTTTCTCGAGCAAATATAAATCTATTTTTTGAAATATGTAACATAAAATGTATGTAAGTTCAATAAGTTTATTCCTTTCTAATTTTTTATTAGTGAATATTGACAACCCAGATACTGCTCGCTTTCTTATAATAGGCGTGACAAAATAGTAGATATAGTTCCATTCAATGAAGTAACCTTCACTTAGATGTTTAAAGACAGTTTTAAAAGTTTTGAAAGCACTTTTTACAGTTATGCCAAGTCTTTTCGCGAGCATCTTAGCACCACGCTCATTTGAGTTAACAGTCAAAATTACATTTGACTTTAAAGATAAGTGTCTTTTATGGGGAGTCCTACTTATAACAATCCATGGCTGCCTTTTTGAGGCAAATCTAAAAATACAATCTCGGAAGCTCAATGAAACGTTATTTTTTTTCATCTGTTCACTGAGTTTTTCCCAATCTTGTAGAACTTGTTCATATTCTATTTTAACTCTAAGAGGACAATAATATGGAAGAAGTCCTTTTCTATCAACAACCCATAAATTTTTTTCCAAGTCATAAAGTAATAGATACGCGAATTGCAATTTATCACCAATTAAATGCTCTAGGATTTCTTCTCCGATGAACTCTATCAATCGTTGACCTAGATCATGCTTCGTGAGAACACTGGCGAGGTCCGCTGTCAAAACTCGATGGAACAACTTGTGGTTCATTTCTCTTCCCTCCTAACTAATGTGATGTATTCAATTGAACGTTCCCAAGCCTTCAAATACTTACGCATGGCGCTTCTGATCTCGTTTGCATACTGCTGTTTCTTTCGGCGCGCATATTCTCTTAACTCCTCTACAGAATTAAACTTTGAAACATTCAAGTTGTTTCTAATTCGGTTAAACAACCGCTTTGAAGTGTGCTTGCCCAAGACTATCCGATATGTTTCTCCAAGTTCATCAGGTGATAGAGGAGCGATAGCTTCAAGATGTCCATCCAGCAGGGGAAATACATGGGTAGCTGTTTCCGTCCAAAACAGTGACCTGCCAACTATAGGCATTCTCAGGGAGGAAATCAAACCTGTCATTTCTTCTATTTTTCGACTGATTTGGAGTATTTTTTTCAAATCAATCTTTATATTACAACCATAAAGTTTCAATAAAGCAGCCACAACCTCTGCCATAGGCGCAATTCCTGCCCTTTCCCCCAAGCCGTTAATAGAAACTTGAATTAGTGAAGCCCCATGCTCCGCCGCTACTAAAGAGTTCGCCACTGCCATGCCGAAGTCATTATGGAAGTGAACACCGAATTCTAAAAAAGGTAACCGACGTGTAAGCCGTTTGAACATTTGAATTGTCTTTTCCGGTGTCAGTATGCCCAGTGTATCAGACAAAATGAACTTAGAAACTCCAAACTTTTTCTTGCATTCCTCAAGTTGCTGCTGAAGATCTTCCACAGGCAGTCGACTTGCATCAGCCATCACGATCCTCAAAGATTTACCTGAAGAGACTAAATGAGGAACCCATGTGTCTAACATTTTTATCACGGTTATTCGCTGCTGGCCCAAAAGGTGCTGGGAAAATTCCTGTGTACAGGGCCACACAAGGTTGAAGTTTAGAATAGGGGATTCTACTGCTTTACTTATCAGCTTCTCAAAGGGAAGTAAAGTGAGAGATATCTCAATATTTTGCTTCTTTAATAACTGGGAATGCAACTTATTGTAAGCAATTTCATCCTCTTCAATCCCCCAAACTCCAATCTCTAAATGTGTAATACCGGCGGCCAAGAGTTCTAAGGCAATACTTACCTTTTCATCAGGACTGAAAGATATTCCGGCAACTTGCTCGCCCTCGCGTAAAGTTACATCATAAATTATGATATTTTTCTCCATACCAACCCCCTCCGAGTCAGCGTAACGGTGAACTCTTGATGTATTAATCCACGTTCGCAGAGCCATTTCTGCATCTCTGCACCTAAATCTTTACGCTCTTTCGTTGATACATTTTGTCCTACTCCGAAGGCTAGCCCATTTCTAATTATATCTATTAAGGTATCTGACTTAAAGGTCACCTTCCATTGAAGGTCTCTATGTCCTACATAGCGCAAATGTGAGACACAACTTACAAGCTGCTGCACCCGTTCTGTAGAGTAGATCAGACTCGTTCGATTATCAACTGGAATATTGAGTTTATGTCGTAGGGAGTAATATGTTCGCCAAAACTCAAAAACCCATTCTGGGATATCTGAAGAACTATTCTCAAAATACTGAGGATCCCCACTAATTAGTCTCATCCATGGATCAACTTGTATAACAATAATTAAGGTTCCATCATTCTTCAATGCTGCTTCCAATGAATTCAGAACATATTCCGGTCTTCTTAGACAATGCAATACTCCTCCTAAGACTGCAATGTTAAAGAATTCCTGAGGAAAATGCATACTTTCAAGGTCTCCTAGACCAATCATAATTCTGTCAGGATAGAGTCTATAAAGTTCTTTAAATTCTAACTTTTTAAACAACTCATTTATCATGTTAGCAGAATTGTCAATACCCCAAAATGACCAATCACTCAATTGCTCAGATAGGATGCGTATAAGGGTCAAAGATATTGTACCTGTTCCTACACCTCCCTCAAAGACTCTAAAATCCGGCTCATTTCTCAAAAGTGCAAAATCCTTTATTATACAATCTAGCCATTTATAAAGTTGCTCTCTTGGGACACTTCGAAGCTTATCATAATGTTTCACAACCTCTTTCCTGTGATAAGGATGAGAAGAACGCTTACAATAAACGTATCCACTAAAGTGATGGGAATAAAAACGGGTGCGTACTAAGTGTCCAGAGAATATTTGGCTTGCTTGAGAGTGATCTTCTCTATTGCACATCAATTTTATGTGATGATCCGTGGGTCGTCTCATATTTATTACCTCCCCATAGCACAATTCTGCCATCTTGAAGGGTCGCTGCCACCAATGGAACTTCAATTTCACCTTTCAAGTTAATTCGTATCTTGCCTGTTATTCCTTCGTGAGTCTTATTTAGTAAATATACCCTCAATTCCGGGATACTCCATGTTTGAAGTGTTGCGAATTGACCAATGATCCTCATAACTTCAAAGGTATAATATGCATCCCAATTCGGCGGGATTTTCGTTTCAGCAACAAATAGCTCAACAAACTTACGAGCATTAGGAGATTGCAAACTTTCAATCATGCAGGACGGAGCCATAAAGATAGGGCTTTCTCTCATTAACGTCAAAACTTTCACCGTTTCCGGCCATGTTGTAGCCATAGAGGTAATGAATTTACTTTTAATTCCCATCTCTCTTGCTTGTTTGATAAAAATAGGAATATCACCAGGATAACCCTGAAAAGATATCCATTCAAGTTTACCGGCTAAATCCTTTAGTTTAGTAAGTATATCTCTAAAATCCTTACTTCCTACTTGATATGACTCGGAAAAAACCAAATGACCTCTAAATTTACTTAAAAATGTTTTATAGATAATTTGACCTAAATCATTATTAGGATAAATGAAAGCAATTTCATGGATTTTTTGAGAATCTAACCACTCCGCTAGTTGGATCATCTCATCCTTTGAATTTGGGCTGATATGGAAAACATTTTTACCGTCTCCAATGTCAGGCATTGAAGTAATTGCAAAAAGAATCCCATCAAAATTTAAAATTATAGGAATTGTGGCAAGAATGGCAGGTGAAGGTGAAATCAGAAAAATTTTGACCCCCTCAAAGGAGTGGAGCCTATTTACTATCGTGACAGCCTCTTTAGGATCCCCTTTATTATCTTGTATATATACCTTTACTTTCGCTGCGCCTTTTACTGTCTTTTGCGCAAGCAGAATTGCAGCTTTTTCCTGTTCACCTATAACAGCCAGATTACCTGTCAAGGGTAAAACAGCGCCAATTTTGATGACCCGTTCTTGTAGTCCAGGCTTTTGTGTAAAGCGAATGCTAACGAAAATGGCAGCGACGATGACGATAACACCGACGATAATCCATAGGCTTCTCATGAACTGATTACCTCCTTATCCTTAATCAGTTTTTGTAGGGATTGAAAAGAAAATCTCTTCTAATTCTCCCGATTCCATTAATTTTTGTGCTTCTTCACATTCTACTTGAAGTTGTCCATTTGTTAAAATCAATACTTTATCAGCAATTTCTAATGCATTTTTAATATTTTGCTCAACTAAGATAATGGTGATATTAAAGGTTTGATTGATAATTTGAATTTTTTGCATTATTTCTTTAACCAAATTAGGAGATAAACCTGCCGATGGTTCGTCTAAAAGCAAAAGCTTTGGTCTCTTCACTAAAACCATCCCTAAGGCTAACTGCTGCCTTTGACCGCCGGAAAGCAGTCCTGCCCTTTTCTTTGCAAGCTCTCGGAGGGCAGAGAAGAGTTCCATTACCTCTTCTACTGCCTTTCTTTTTTCTTGCGGAGGTAATCCATTGGCTCCTATTTCCAAATTCTCCAAAACAGAAAGGCTGGGGAAGACTTGCCCACCCTGCATAAAGTATCCTATCCCTTTCTTCACCCTCTCGTGAACAGGAAGGTCTGTCATGTCTTCACCCTCAAAGTAAATTTTGCCTTCCACAGGTCTTATCATTCCCGCTATCACCTTCAACAAGGTTGACTTACCAGCGCCGTTAGGACCAAGAACAGCACATATTTTCGCTTTGGGCACTACAAAGGACACACCATGCAACACCTCCTTTTTACCGTAACCGGCACGAATGTTTTCTAACCTTAACATACTTTATCATCTCCCTTTAACTGGCACAGAATCATACATTCCCATATACATTCTTCTAATTTCTTTATTTTCTAAAATTTCCTCAGGTAAACCATAAGAGATAATTTTTCCTTCATTCATGAAATAGACCCAATCAGCAATATCTCGAATTATTTGCATATTATGTTCAATTATTATTATAGTTTTCCTTTCTTCTTTTACAAGTCTTTCAATCATATCAAGTATT
>Ga0272445_1001318_pt1 | contig 19630 bp, 20 predicted proteins | sample YNPCB0031_FD_194404 | JGI IMG/M metagenome (GOLD analysis project Ga0272445, IMG submission 194404) | Hot spring sediment microbial communities from Yellowstone National Park, WY, United States - YNP-CB-003-1 | ecosystem: Environmental > Aquatic > Thermal springs > Hot (42-90C) > Sediment... | reverse complement strand
GTCTGGCCTGCAAGATGACACTAAACCATAGTTTTTCAATAGGAAGTGATTTGTAATAACTAGTAGGCTATAGCTACATGTTTTAATCTTCTCTAAAACAACCTCTCTACTCTTCCTACTCCTCGATGAGTCATAGCAAATCACCTTATCAGAGCCTCCCCCAACTCTTTCAGCCTGAGTGAGGATTTTACTATACGTCTGTGCTAGTAGGGACTTTGTCGGCGTTACATATAGTACTCGCTTACCCCTCATAGAGGCATATATAGCGTAGACTATGAGTAGTGTTGTTTTACCCACACCTGTTGGAGCAATTAAAACAGTGTTTTCACCCCTCAAAATCCTCCTAATCCAGTGTCTCTGCGCACCCCATGGTTTAAAACCCGTTAACTCCTCGAAGAAACGCTCAAACTCCCCCTCACTCCCCTTCACGAAGTCCATGTAGACGCGTAGAACGCCTTCACCTCTATCCATGCACTTCTCGCAGACTCCACTATCCACAATACTATCTACACGGGAGTCTCCTCCACAGTGTGGGCAAATGCCCCTATAGATTGGCATAATAGTGTTCAATGCTTCACCCGTTGAAGCATTGGGAAATCACAGTGTTTTTAAAAGACTTGATTGAGTATTACCATGGAGCTTGGCACTGTGGAACTCGTTTTTCTCAACTGAGGAAAAGTTTTTAAGCACAAGTCTCTATTCTAAACACCGATATCCAAATATATGAAAAACGAGGTGTATTGAAATGGCCCAACCACAAAGTGCAAACACGGTATTAGTTGGAAAGAAACCAGTAATGAACTATGTAATCGCAGTATTAACCCTAGTACACCAGGGAGTCAAAGAGGTATTCATAAAAGCCCGTGGTAGAGCAATTAGTAAAGCAGTAGACACAGTTGAGATAATAAAGAACAGGTTCCTACCGGGCAAAGTAGACGTTGAAGACATAAAGATTGGGAGCCAGACACTAACCAATCCACAGGGAAGAGAAGCTAGAGTAAGCATTATCGAGATAAAGCTAAAAGTAAAGGAGTAACAAGAGTAAATACAATACAATATTGTTTTTAAAGCCACCATTTCATCGCAGATCTCCATGCCACGCATCCCCTCAAACTCCACCCTCATAGAGTTAAACCTCTCAGAGCCAAGCACACTGTTTAAAACCCTTGAAGAACTCATCGAGGCCGGTGTAAGAGAAGTAGATGTACTAGTAGAGCCTGTTGTAGTCGAGGCGAGTATAGGCCGTGGAGTATACTCAGTTGCTGTGAATCCACCTGCATTAATAATACCCAGCTCAACATCGCCTCCTGGGTCAATTAGTGGAGTAAGAGTTTTGAGAGACTCTTGGGGAGAGTATATTCGTATTGATCCCCTCACTGCTTTGGAATCCCTTAAATCAATACACTCAAGCCGTGAAACCCGTGTAGGAAAACTAGAGATAAAGGCGAGTCAATCATACCCAGAGTGTAGTGAACCAGTTGTTATCGAGCAATTAGTCTTGAAATACCCCCGTATCCCACACGTGGCTAGATTAAACTATAAACCACTAATCAACCACTACAAGGAGGCGTTGAGAGAAGGGAGAACCATACTAGTAGCCTGTGTAAAGGGGGATTTAATAGAGCCACTTGTATGGCTTGAGGAAAGAGGAGAAACGAAGATACTACACACGTGTAAACCCGTTCGCGGCATTGAGTGGATTATATATGGCTCTCTACTAGACGCAGTATTATACCTAGAATCCTAGCCAACTATTCCGTTTGTCCCTAGATGGTCATTCCCTTCATTTCAGGGTTTTCAAGGTCTCATCTAGGGACTTCCACCTCACCCACAGGGACTCAGAGATCCCTGTGGGGTCATGGGTGGCGGTCGAGCCCAACGGCACGGGGCTCCCATCTATCCTCAACCCGCCTAGGCTTGGAGCAGTGCTCCCATCACCCAAGCGGATCCACCAGTAGGTATGTTAAGCATCGAGGAGTTTATAAATACACCACAGCCCTGAAAAACCCCAAACAACCTCAATCCACCTTATTAAGGGAAACAGCCCCAACTATTTGAGAATATTAAACAACGGTGGTGAACGGGTTTACAGCTGAAAGCCTCGCCTTTTAAGGCGGGGATGGTGTAGAAAGGCTTATAAACTTTCTCATTTTAATTATTCCTTGGTGATGAGTTGATTGTAAGCTGTGGTTGCCCCTAAGCCCATGTGGGATGCGGGGAGTGCAACCACTAAACAAGTTGAAATGGGGGGATTTCTGACCACCCCGACTGCCCCGCAGAGGACAGATGTAGACCCGAATAGATGCGGGGAACCAGTGAACCCCCTAAAGGAAACCCTCGCCCTTTAGGGCGGGGAGGAGGTCAGTTGGAAAGAGTCTACTACACACGGTTCTCGGGTTTGCTGTCCGCTTATAATTACACAATTTAATACATTAGCTTAGATTATTCTATGTCTTCTCGTTCTTCATCGAGGTACTCGCTTATGTCGATGTTTTTCCTCTTTCTAGCCTGGTACTCCTCTGGGGTTTTCTCTAGGATTATCTCGTACATTACTGCCTCTCTCCCACCCGGCTTCGGCCTTAGTAGTCTTCCAAGTCTCTGTATGAATTGCCTACGTGAGGATGTACCGGAGACTATGATTCCCACGTTGGCGTCTGGTATGTCTATGCCTTCGTCTCCAACAGTTGTCACTATTAGTATGCCCCTCTGGGCTTTCTTAAACTCCTCTAGTGCTTTCTTCCTCTCATCCATCGGGGTCTCACCAGTTAAAATTAGTGCTCCAAGCTTCTTCGCGATCTCCTCTGCTTGCTCAACGTACTGAGTGAATACTATTACCTTATTACCCTTCTCAAACTCCTGTTTAGCTATCTCCACAGCCTTCTCGATCTTACTAGACGACTTCGCTAGTAGCATTCTCATGTCGCTGTGGATTTTCAAAGCCATAATCGCCTTTGAATCCCCTCTACGCGCTGACTCTAAGACATCTTCGAATTTCTTGTCTCCAATTAATGCTCTATACTTCCTCCTCAAGTCCTCGTAGAGTAGTCTCTCTTGTCTCGAAAGCCCAACTCTCACAGTTACTACTGTGTATGGTGCTAGATAACCCTGGTTGACTAAGTCGCTTGGGGCTTTATAGTACACTATGCCTCCGAGTAGTGGGAATAGTTCTTCGTGTCTTCCATCCTCACGCGTTGGCGTCGCTGAGAGGCCCATTCTATAACCCGCTAGTGAGTGTATAGCTATATACTTGAATTTATCCGCTGGCAAGTGGTGTACTTCATCAACAATTATCATTCCAAAGTAGGGTGATATAGTGGGCATGTTTCTAAAACCACTTTGATACGTGGTTATTGTGATTGGCGCAAGCTTCTTCTCACTACTGTAGAAAACCCCGACCATGTGTGATGGGATATTAGTGTACTTCAATATGAATTCACGCCACTGTAAAATCTGCTCTTTTGTATAGGCAACTATGAGGGTTCTAACCCCTAGTTTCACGAGTGCTGCAATAGCCACAATACTCTTACCAGATCCTGTTGGGAGAGCTATTACGCCTCTATATTCATTACTAACCCACTTCTCTAAGGCCTCCTCCTGGTAGGGTCTTAGAGTAATGTTGACTAGCTCCGGCTTGTACAGTAGGGATTTCTCCGCAAATAAGTTCCCAGGGTCTTCGATAACTGTAAATGTGTTCTTCAACTCTTTGTAGACATCTATTGCTTGGTATGGGAGGATTTCAAGTATTAATTTATCGCCAAGGCTACCAGTAAATCTAACACGGTATTTCCTCAATCGATCCTTAACTAGGCTATAGGCAGTCCTTGGTAGAGTAAGCCTTACAACACCCCTACTCTGAACCCACTCAAATCTAGGTGTATACTCGCTTAGAACCATCTCAACTCCTCTAGAGACATCCTCATAGTCTACAGCGTACTCCTCGAGGAGGTTTTTAATGTCTTGCGGGGAGTAGCCGTTTCTAAAAGCCTTCTCGGGGTTTAACTTAAAGAGCTTTACACCTTCTTCATACCCAATGTAATCAGCTATCTTCAGGATCTCCCTGAATTCCCCCTCTTCAAGCCACTTTTTAACCTTGAAAACCAGTGTCATCTCACTCGCCCTCCTCTGTGAAGTGAACTATTTCCTCTGGCTCTACAAGCCTCGATTCAATCCACTCTTGCCTCTCCCCACTGCATAGAGAGTAGTATACTCCTAGACTATACTGCCTTGGAATATAAAACAAAGCTGTACCCTCACACCCAATAATTGTTGTTGAAAACTTAAGCAGCATCTTAACCTCATCTCTTAATTCCTCTTTATAGGGTATTTTAATTGTTAAACCCATGAGGCTAACGCGGTGTTCTCCATTCACAGGCTCTACAGCTATGTATACACATAGTTTCCAACCACGGCAAATCCTACAAGTCTTTACATAGTTGTATCCAAGGCTAATTGCCTCATCTAGTATGCTCTCTAATCCATCAATATTCATTTTCTCAACAGCTTCCTCGATAATGTACCGAGTCAACTCGCTCGCCGCGTGGGTTTAACATCACAGCTCAGTACTTAAAACCCCGCTCATCGCTATTTTTATTTAAGTCTTTAAATCCCTTTAATTAATGCAGGTGGCGATCCCCCTTGGAGAAGTGGAGTAGGAGAGTACTAGTCATAAGAAAGCCCACGGAGAGGGAAGTTGAAGAGTTCGCTAAAAAACTCATAGGTGTACTGGGGAAGAGTAAAGCGGATAAAATGAAGTTGAGGCTTCTAGCAGCCGAGGTTTTAAGGCTTGTTAAACCAGCACTATCCTACAGGGATCTATATGAGTTGACTGGACTGCCGGAGTCTGTACTCTGTAGGTATGTTAAGGGCTCAATAATACCGAGTTTTGAGCACTCTACGAGGATACTTGCCCGTATAAGTCTATCCCTCGACCTCGGGCACTTACTAAGGGAGCTTGTAGAGCACGAGAAGAGCCCAATTATAGACTTATTAAGGGTTCTCAAAGACCCGTATATAGCTAGGTTACTGTCAATAATGATTTTTCTCGAGCTAGCAGACAAGAAGATAACTAAGATAATTGCAACAGCTGAGGCCGTCCTCCCTATAGCCACAATGCTCTCAGTTGAATTCAGTGCACCCATAGTTCTAGTTAAGCGTAATAAGAGCTACCCTGGAATACAGTACTATAGCATAAACGTTATGAGGGGGCCTAGAGACGTGGAGGCTCTATACCTAGATAGAGACCTTGTAACGAGGAAAGACAATGTATTAGTGTTGTCGGATGTTGTATATACTGGTAAAACACTAGAGGCTGTTTTACACATGTTGATGAAGGCTAAGTCAACTATTATAGATGTATTCGTCATCATGGGGCTTGGATCAATATGGATGGATAGGCTTAAGCCATACAATGTAAAGGTACTCTCAATAGTCCCATTCGAGATCTAGCCCACTACATAAAACACAACCACAAGTTAAAAGGGGATATGATTAATTCATATATTGGTGGTATAATGTCGATCGAGGAGACAGTGAAGGTTGACTCCAAGGGGAGAGTTACTATTCCATCAGCAATAAGGGAATTATTTGACATAAGAGAGGGAATGTACTTGTTGATCGTCGCTGATAGGAACTCTAGGGAGATCAAGCTTGTTCCACTACCAGTTACAGCTCAATTAGTAAAACTCAGGTTGATAGTCGAGGATAGAACAGGTGTTTTAGCAGACATAACAAAGTTCCTGGCCTCGAAAAACGTAGATATAGTATCAACAAAGTGTATTGTATTGAAGAGAGAGGAGCTTGGAGAGTGTGAAATGATTGTAGATATTAATAGGAGTAGCTACATAGATGTCTCCAGTATAGAGCAGGATCTACAGAAACTAGAACCCGTTAAACAAGTCGAGGCAGTTAAGCTCATGTAGCACAGGGAGTGTTCTTGAAGAAGGTAGTTGTTGGGTGCTGTGGTTTCCCAGTTGCTAGGGGGAAATATTATAGTTTATTCAAAGTAGTTGAGTTGCAGAATACATTCTACGAGCTCCCAAGTATTGAGTGGGCTGAGGGTGTGAGGAGGGAGGCGCCGGGAGACTTTGAATTCACTGTTAAAGCATGGCAAGTTATTACTCATCCACATACTTCACCCACATGGAAGAAAATGAAGAGGAAGCCTAGTGGAAGCCCCGAGAACTATGGGTATTTAAAGCCAAGTAAAGAGAATATCTCTGCATTCGAGAAAACACTCACAGTTTCACGTGCGCTAGGCGCTAGAATAGTTATTCTACAGACTCCGTCAAGTATGCCGGATAATGAGGAGACGATTAAAAACGTTGACTCCTTCTTTGAAAACGCTAAGAGCCTTGTGAAAAACGAGGTTATTGGCTGGGAGATTAGGGGTCCACTACTAAGTAGGGGGGAGTTGTATAGGGTTTTAGAAAAACACAATGTAGTCCAAGTAGTAGACTTATTTAGAGCTAGGAATCCATTTAAGGGGAGTATGAAGCTACTCTACACTAGACTACACGGTATTGGACCAGGAGAGGTTAACTACAGCTACAACTACACAGATGAAGACCTTGAGAAACTCTACAATATGCTAGTTGAGGAGGACTACGTTGAAGCCTATGTAATGTTCAACAATGTGAGAATGCTCAATAATGCCCTCAGATTCAGGGAGATTGTTGTTGAAAAAGGTGGCTTAGAGATAGTTTAATCGGAATCCAAACGTGGAGTTATAGGGGCTTAAATAACTTCTCGAGGTTTTCCCCGTAGGGTGGGTAGACTACACCCCGCTCAGTTATAATAGCTGTCACTAAATCGGGGTCTGTTATGTCGAATGCGTAGTTTAATGCATTTACTTCTCTAGGGGCTATGGGGTTTCCATATATGTACTTAACCTCACTGGGATCCCTCTCCTCGATCACCACTTGATCTATTGTCCTAGACATGTCTATAGTGCTAGTTGGTGCCGCCACGTAGAATGGCTTATTGTGTCTTCTAGCTGCAAGGGCATTCATGTATGTTCCAATTTTGTTTACAACGTATCCATCTCTAGTGATCCTGTCTGCCCCCACAACTACTAAGTCTACGAGGCCCCTGCGTAGAACCATGCCTACAGAGTTGTCTGTTATCAGGGTTACGGGTATACCCTCTTTCATTAACTCATAAACTGTTAGCCTAGCACCCTGGAGCATTGGCCTTGTTTCAGTTGCTATGACCCTTACCTTCTTACCCTTATACCATGCGACTCTAACAACGGCTAGTGCTGTTCCATAGGCAGATGTTGCCAATGCACCTGCATTACAATGAGTTAGTATAGTAGCGTTATCTGGGACTAATTCAGCTCCATACTCCCCGATCCTCAGGTTTGCCCACACATCCTCCCAGTAGATGCTGAGCGCTTCCTTGACCAGTATCTCGGCTACTTTAACCGGGTCGCTCGTCTTTTTCAATGCGTTCTCCAGTGTATTCTCCATTCTCCTAAGTGCATAGAATAAATTATATGCAGTAGGCCTAGTCTTAGAGAGAATACTTATCGCTCTCCTAACCCCTTGTGTAAAGTCATCAATGCCGATACTCGAGGACTTCAATGCATAAGAGCCAATGGCTAGTGCAGCTGCAACACCAATCGCGGGTGCTCCTCTAATCTCCATGTCTACTATTGCCTTAGCCACTCTCTCCGGGCTACTGGAGCAAACAATCTCCTCCACGTGCGGTAGCTTCAATGTATTAATCCAGCATAATTCTCCTCTCTCATTGTCAAACCAAATAGCCTTCACTTTGATTGGGTATGGTGGGTTTCCCCGAGGCAATCTTTTGTAGTTACCTGTGAATATTTCTAAATACTTCTTTGCCTCGGGGTTCCCGGGCTCCGTTCGGGTTTTCATTGCATCACAGCCCGGGCTATCAGGGCTCCACGTAACCCAAAAGCCCCTCATCCGCATTGAAGACAATAACTCAAACACCAAAACTCATCATCAACGAGTAAACACACGCGGGGAGGTTAATAAATTTAAACCAACTATTCATAGCTATCTACAACTAATCACAACTATTTCTAGATCGGTCACAGGCTCCACGCTTAGACATCAGTAGTAGTGATGTGGGACTGACCTCCTCCCTGCCCTAAAGGGGCGAGGGTTCCCTTTAGGGGGTTCACTGGTTCCCCGCATCTATTCGGGTCTACATCTGTCCTCTGCGGGGCAGTCGGGGTGGTCAGAGATCCCCCATAAAATGTATCTGCTTAGTGGTTGCACTCCCCGCATCCCACGTGGGCTTAGGGGCAACCACAACTTACAATCAACTCATCACCAAGGAATAATCAAAATGAGAAAATTTATAAGCCTTTCTACACCATCCCCGCCTTAAAAGGCGGGGCTTTCGGTTGTAAAGTAATAACTGTGAGCTTTATAGTGTGGAAAAATATAGCTTATTAACAGCGTCTACAGTACTACTCCTGTGTAGTTTTGAAAAGGTACTCCTTCGACGTGTAGCCCTCACTAGTAATTACCAATACATCTACTCCGTCTCCTGAGAGTACGTCTCTCTCGATCACTGTTTTAATTGCATCAATAGCCATTTTCTCTGCTTCCTCGAGGGACATGTCCTCTCTATACCTCGGCTCAATGTAGCCTAGTGCTAACTGGTGTCCAGAGCCCACTGCAGCGTATTTCTCCTCGATTAAGCTCCCAACGGGGTCTAGGATGTAGAGTACTGGCTTCTCATCATACCCCCCTACAACGACCTCTGTAAACATTGGGATTAGTTTATAACTATAGAGTATCACAGAGAGCACTTTCGCCAAGCTTCTAGCCTTTATCTCCCTACCAAACTCTAACTCATACATTTTGGCTTCGTAGTCTAGTAGCTTAGTTAAATAACCCACATCACCCATTAAACCAGCAAATGCTACTCCACAGCGCTTAGTAACCATGTGTATTTTCCTAGCCTGTCTACTCAGCACAAAGCCCTCATATGTAACGCGTTTATCGGTTGCTAGTACAACACCACTACGCGTCTTTATACCCACAGCAGTCCCAGGCAAAACCATTCCCAAGATAAACCACCACTATAGACTCCTTGACAATGAATAGAATAGTATACTGGGTAAAATAGTTTTAGGGGATTACAACTGAAACTCATGCCCCTCTAGTATGTGGGAGAGATTAGTTTCGCCAACCCCCCAGGCTCTGGTTGAGAAAACTATTTCTATAATAAACACGGTGTTGGAGGATTCTACCGGGGGGCTGGTTTGAAGTGTCCAGTGTGTGGTGGTTTACTAGTCTGGGATTATGAGAGGGGGGAGGTGGTTTGTAGTCTCTGTGGCTTAGTATATGATAAAATAACTACTCTAGAGGCTTGGAGCTATGGCTTAACTAGTGGAGGAGATGGTGGAGGGGAGAGACGTGTGCTTATGCATGATTATAGGCGGGTTTCCTCTAGTAGGTATAAACACCTCTTAAGAGTCTATAGGAGGACCGTGAAGCTCGTGAAGAATAAGCCATGGCTTGAAGTAGACTACGAGAAGGTTTTTGAAAACGGTAGATTTATTTATACATTGAAGTCTAAGGCCTCGATAAAGGCATTGAAAAACGTCGAGGAGCAGGGGTATTGGGAGATCGTGAAGCAGGGGTTAGACTACATAAACAATGTAAACCCCGCATTCCTCGCTAGGAGTGAGAGAAGTAGGTATGCGCTAGCATACATGGTTGCATTCAAGTTGAAAACAGGGAGGTATCCAAGTAGAGAAGACGTTACAAGAGTCTTTAATATAAGCAACACTAGTTACAAGAGACTACACGACCTAGCTGAGAAAATAACCACTTCCACGACCAGGGGGCTCCTAGCACCAACTACTCAACTCGCTCTAAACTAATACCTCGATAAACACTTATTTACAAGTAAAAACGATCTTTCAAGACAGGGGAGGAGGTTAAGGATTAAATGAAACACCATTAACTTCAACTATTCCTGGTTTACCCAGCTCTCCGTTAACTAGTACGCTTGCCTCGGGCATGTAGAGTTTTGCCACCTCTATTGCTGTAGTCAAGTGCATTGTTATCTTGGAGACACCTACACGGCTCCTGCCATGAGCTAGGAACATGTATGGTATTAGCATGTCACCCATGTGTCTATCAAAAGCCATACCAGTCTCGTAGTCTTCGAGTAGGGATAAGGCTGCCTCCTCGCCAACTCTCTCCGCTGGTTTACCCTTCTCTCCGAGTGCGTCTCCTCCAAGCCTCACGTTTTTATCTGTCTCAACGTAGACTAAAACTCCGCTACCGGGGCCTAGGTGGGGGTCTTTGTCTGGTGGATATGTTTCAACAACTACTCTGGGCTCTACGTTTATATACTTCTTGATTAAGCCTAGTGCTGATTCAGCTTGGCGTCTAGCCACGTGTTGGGGTAGCTTAACGCAGTGGCTTATAATGCATAGTCCCACGGGCTTACCCCTTGAAACTATGTCTACGGGGTTTAATGGCGCTTTAACGGGTTTTACGAGTAGCTCAACTACACCTCCACCCCTCGGGTAGTGTCCCCTCCTCTCCAACTTAATCTCTAGTTCAACCCCGAAGTGTTTTAAATTATGTGAAAACACGTGGATCATGTAGTCTATTGGAGGGCTTAGAGGCACATTTGTACCACCTTTAATCACTACTCTCGAGGTGCAATCGCTATAGAGTAGTACTGGTAGTATTGCTTGAATCACTAGTGATACACTACCAGCTGTTCCAACATCGAAGTAGAAGTCTCCGCAAAGCCTCTCCCTAGGCTTAAATACTAGTCTAGAGCTACCGACAAAGGCGCCTTCAACATCTGCTTTTGTCAAGTCAGCTAGGGCTTTTACAGCTGTTAAATGCTGTGGTCTTAGACCTGGATTACTCCTCTTAGCCCTTATATTGTAGATCTCTATGGGTTTCAAAAGTAGTGCGGATAGTGCTATAGAGTACCTTAGTATCTGCCCCCCACCCTCCCCCATGCTTCCATCAATGCGCAGTATGCTCATCTAGACACAGCCTCCTAACTCTCTCAACCCCCTTGATCTCGTCAATGTACTCAGCAACCTCCAATGGGACGAGTTCTCTCCACTCATCACTACCGTGGATCATTAAGTCCCTTATCCTAGTCCCATAGTACTTACTCGGCTCAACCAACCTAATCCTCTTAACAGGGTATCCAAGCCACTCAAACAAGTAGAGTGTTTGTGGATTTCCAGAGGCCACAGCATCCACTCTTGGAGCCATTGACAGTGTGTAAGCAGTCCAAGTCAAAGGCATGTTTATGTCGGGAACAGTGATCATCCAAACCCTCCCAGTGAGGTTATTCCTCTTCACTACATTATACACCATCTCCCAGCGTTCACCAGCTGTAAATGGGTTTCTACAAGTATAGCCCTCCTGTGCACTACCAATAGCAACCACTACTTCGTCGTACTCTTCTAGTAGCTGTGTTAGTGCAGCGTAGTGTCCCTTGTGGAATGGCTGGAATCTACCTGGGAATAATACACGCTTCAATTAAATCAACCAAGTATATGCTATACACTACTGGGCTGTTAAGTGTATAGAGTCTAAGTTTGATGGTGTAAGGATTCTCTCAGCATAAGACCTTATCTCCTTTGATTTCTTCAATAGTGTTGCAAGAGCCTCAATAGCGCTTGGTTCACCGTGGTTTAGTATTATTGTCTTAGGCTTTGGATTAATATCTCTAGCATAGGCCACCAACTCCCTTTGGTCACTGTGTCCACTAAACCCCTCAATACTCTCAACCTCTAAGGCAACCTTAATTACTTCAACTTTGTTTTCAACCACTATGGGGACTTCCTTCATGCCATCCTTTACCATTCTCCCAAGAGTCCCCTCAGCCTGGTATCCTACAAATACAACTGCGTTTCTAGGATCTTCAGCTAGGAGCTTAAAGTACTCTACTGCCGGTCCTCCATTAAGCATTCCATTAGTAGCGATAATTACGGAGGGCCTATCCTCCACTATATCGGGCCTTGCAACAGGGCCTTCGAGGACTCTAACGTGGTCTGTAATGAATGGGTTTTCACCATTATATATATCATCTCTAACCTTCTTACTCAAGTACTCTGGGTATTGGAGGTGTATAGCTGTTACCTCGTTGACTAAACCCTCTACATAGATGTTTATCTCCGGTATTTGCTTCTCCTTCATGGCTTGGTTTAGTACGAGTAGTATCTCCTGCCCCCTACCAGCCGCGAATACGGGGATTAATGTAACTCCCTTACGCTCTGAAACCCTCTTCACGACATCTATTAACCTTGCTTCAGCCTGTGGTCTCGGCTCCTGTAGGCTTGCTCCATAAGTACTCTCCATTATCAACGCCTCTACCCTCGGGAACTCCGTGTTTGCTCTACTCAATAGCCTTGAGTCAGCGTACTTGAAGTCACCTGTGTAGACAACATTGTATAATCCCATTCCAATGTGTAAGTGGACTATCCCAGAGCCCAGTAGGTGTCCTGCATTATACATTGTTAGCTTTACATCTGGCGCTACATCTGTTACTTCATCATAGTCAACTGTTATAGTGTGTGTTAGCGTGGTTAGTAAGTCTTTTTCACCATAGGGGAGGTATCTACTCGACCTACGTGAAACCTCTATGAGGTCTTTCAGCATTATAGCCATGAGTTCTCTAGTGGGTTTTGTCACGTATACTGGCCCTCTATAGCCATACTTGTATAAGAGTGGTATTAAGCCAACGTGGTCTAGGTGTGCGTGAGTAGCTATAACTCCATCTAGTTCATCTACTCGGAGAATATCGATTATTGGGTATGCCTTACTGGGGTCGTTGAATGCTCCAACGTTTATTCCAAAGTCTAGTAGTATCCTGCTCTCACGGGTTTCAACGAGTATCGAGGACCTCCCAACCTCTTTGAAGCCTCCTAGAGCTGTTACTCTTACATAGTTGTTCTTGTAAACAACGTCTCTATGTACCCTCTCCCCCAGATACCTCATGAATTCAAGCCTATACTCACTCTGCTTCAATAAGTAGTGTGTGATCTCCTTGAGCGTCTTGGTTTCAAATGGTGTGGTCCGCAGCGGTACAACCCTCCAACCCGTCTCAGCGAGTAGCATGTTTCTAAAGACATTTCCCCTCCCCACTATGTACCCAGGCTTTGCAGCCTTAACTATAACCTCTCCACTAGCTTCATCGAAGTATATTGCATCGGGGTCTACACCCGCCTCCCTCGGAGAGTTCTCTATTATGATCTTCTTGGCTTCATCTGGGCTAAGCCTAGCGTCTGGTGAAACCCTTATAACAATTCTCTTTCTAACCTTCTTCGCGATTGATTGTGCTAGTGCTGGGTACTTTACAAGTGCTTTTCTATTCCTAACATATATTACTATCAACGGCCCCTCAAACTCTATGTTGGATAATTCAAGCTCTTGTGGTATTTGCTCCATTATACTCTTTAACAGCATTAATTTTCCTCTATCTAGTATTAGCCTACCAGATGCCAACTAAAACCCCTTTCTCTGCACTAGGATTGGTGTTCTACACGAATCCATGTATGTATAATAACTAGTCCTTTATAAATCCCTTAGGTTAAAAACTAGCTATGGTTTTCTTCAATTGTATTGTTTTCTCCAATACAACTCCTTGTCTCCCAATAACAAGTACGTCTATTCCCTCACCTGTAAATCCATCTCTCATTAAGGCCGCATTCACAGCTTTTACAGCTAAGTCTACTGCCTCCTCAACACTCATATTCCCCTTAAACCCCGTCTCTAAGACTCCGAATGCTACTGGCGAACCACTACCAGTAGCCATGTACTTCTCCCTCGTGATGGTTCCGTAGAGGTCTAGGTAGTAGAGGCTTGGGCCATCTACGTCATCGTACCCTCCAAGTAGGAGTTGTACTATGAAGGGGTATACTCTAAGGTATGTTGATAGTATTAGTGATAGAGTTGAAGCCATGGACTTAATACTCATTGGTTTACCAAAGGATACCTCGTAGTCTCTAGCAATATACTTCATGTTTTCAACTAATACTTGTGCATCAGCTACGAGCCCTGAGATCGTCATAGCGGCTTTATCAGTTATTTTCGCTATCTTCCTAACTGCTTTATGGTATACTGCCGAGCCCGCAGTAGCCCTTCTATCAGCTGCTAGTACAACAAAGTCTCCTGTAGTTACACCGACAGTCGTTGTTTTAGATTCTTGATTCACCATGGAGAACACCAATCGTGATAATTCAATACTGTGAGAATTTAACTCATTATGCAACTTAAAAACCTTCCCAGTTCTAGACTGCAAAAGTACTAGTCTTTATAATTAGTCTTCGACATTAGAGTATCTATAGTGAGCTCTATGAGTAGCATACACGAGATCACGCTACCCTTAAAGGTAATTGTAGGTAATGGTGCAATTAATAGCATACCAAGCGTACTGAGAGAGCTCAGCGAGGGTAAATCCATAAGAATAGGGATTGTAACGGGTGAGTCAACTTATAGTGTTGGTGGATGGGTTGTTGAGGGCATGGCTAGGGGTTTTGGAGAGGTATTCGTGTATAGAGTGAGGGATTCCACGGTGGATACAGCGAGTAGAATTGCTGAAGATGCTTCAATTAGGCAACTAGACGTAGTTATAGGCGTTGGTGGAGGTAAATCTATTGATGTAGCTAAATACGCTGGCTTCAAGGCTGGTGCAGTGGTTATTAGTGTTCCACTAGCCCCGAGTCATGATGGAATAGCAAGCCCCTTTGCGAGTTTAAAGGGTGGTGACAAACCCTACAGCATGATGACTAGGGTTCCATACGCTGTGATCGCCGACACTGAGGTTATTTCAAAGGCTCCACGTAGACTAATACTCTCCGGTATAGGGGATTTACTGGGTAAATTCGTCTCTGTGAGAGACTGGGAGCTTAGTCATAGATTGAGGGGGGAGTACTATGGAGAGTATGCTGCACAATTAGCACTCCTCAGCGCTAAGCATGTTCTTAAATACCACGATGTAATAGCTAGGGGCTCGCCTGAGGGGGTGAGAATACTTGTAGAAGCACTAGTGAGTAGTGGTGTAGCGATGTGTATAGCTGGCTCTAGTAGGCCTGCTAGTGGTAGCGAGCACTTGTTTGCCCACGCGCTTGAACTACTTGCCCCTGGTAGAGTACTCCACGGTGAGGGCGTTGCCCTAGGCACTATTATAATGCTATATGTGTATGGAGATCCATTGTGGAGGAGGATTAGGGGGGTTATGAAGAAGATTGGTTTACCCACAACCAGCGTGGAGCTTGGATTACCCAGCGAGGTCTTAGTGAAGGCTTTGACTATAGCTCACACAATTAGGCCGGAGAGGTATACAATTCTCGGTGAAAAGGGGCTATCCGAGGAGGCTGCTGTAAAAGTATTGAGGGAGACGGGTGTCGTGTAGTCTCCAGTCCCCTAGCTACTCTGCCTCTTTATCTCTTCTTGGAACATTAGAGATGTTACTTGCTCCTTGAATAAGTCAAATACATCTGCAGCTAGTGAGAGCTTTGCGTAGCCTAGGTTTTCCCGTGCAATGTATTTACCGGGGATTTTCACGATGAGTTTTTTATCTACTTCACTGTATTCTATGCCTAGCTCATCGCTCGGTATCTTTAAGTGCCTAGATGCTAGGTGTTTCGCCTTATCCTGGAACTCCTCGATTTTCCTAACTACCTTCACCTTGTAGATTAGGGTTTTACCTGCTAGTGGGTGGTTGAAGTCAACTACTACTCTACCCCCACTGATTTGCTTAACTATTCCACGCTGTCCCCCAATCTCGACGACGTCTCCAACTCCAACGCTATATCCCCTACGCTGGAACTCCCTTAGGCTGAAGACTTTTACTTTACCTGGATCCCTCTCCCCATATGCTTTCCCCGGTGGTAGCTCTATCTCCCTCTCTTCGTTTTCACCTAGTTTGGTGATCTCCTCCTCAACGTGTGAATTAAGCCAGTTTTTACCAAGCACTATTAAGACTGGCCCGTAGACTCTGTTTGATTCAAAAATATTCTCCCTCTTAGCTAGCTCTGCATCAGTTGTATCTATCACGGCATTCGTGTCTTTTACTCTAACCGTGTACTCAACTAGTAAAAAGTCTCCTTTACTAAACACCATGTTTAACCCCCTGTTAACCCATAACTGTTAAAACTCAAGTTTAAATAAGCTTTATAAGTTTATGGGTTTTCCGCTTGTAAACCAACAGTACATGTTTATTCAGTAGTGTGGAAACGTATTTAAAGCCCATATATCCATAACTACCACAGTCTTGGATTACACTTAACACGATTGCATGTGTATCTGGGTGTATTGGCTTGAGTGACACTGCACACAAGATACTCGAGGAGAATGTTGGTAACATAGTGTTGATTAAGACGAGGGAGGGGGTTGCACTCCGCGGGAAGCTAAAGAGCTTCGACCAGCACTTGAACATAGTGCTCGACGATACTGAGGAGATTAGGAGTGATGGAACAGTGAGGAAACTAGGATTGGTTGTTATTAGAGGAGACAATGTAATACTAATATCTCCAATAACCGAGTAGTAGAGGTGTGTGTATTGGTTAAAGGAACAACGAGCATGGGTAAGCACGGTAGGAGCAAAACACACATTAGATGCAGGAGGTGCGGTAGGCATAGCTTTAACGTTGCCAAGGGCTATTGCGCTGCATGTGGATTTGGACGTAGTAAGAGAATTAGGAGGTATAGTTGGCAAAACAAGAAAGTGAATAGAGTGAGGGTTGTCTAGTCCTCTATGCTCGTAGAGATAGTAGGTATTATAGTGTCCAAACAAGATTTATTCTCGTAGTCATGGTGTTACACTTATGGCAAAGTACTTGATTAGAGCGAGAGTAGTAGTGGATGGGGTAGTGGAGAAACACGATATTATAGGGGCATTATTCGGTCAGACGGAGGGGCTTCTTGGAAGTGAATTTGACTTGAGGATTCTACAAGATAAGGGTAGAGTTGGGAGAATAATTGTAAATACTAAGACTCAGGGCAGTAAAACAACCGGGGAGATCCTCATACCAAGCAATCTAGATAGAATTGAGACAGCTCTACTCGCAGCAATGATTGAGACTGTTGATAGAGTAGGGCCCTACGATGCAGAGGTTAAAGTTCAGGATATACAAGACCTCAGACTTGAGAAAATAAAAATGATTGTTGAGAGAACAGTTGAGATCCTGAGAGTGTGGGGTAAGGAGAAAACACCCGATCTAAAGGAGGTAATTAAGAGTATTCAGGAATACTTAAAAGCCCCAGAGCCCGTGTCCTATGGCCCGGAGGGGCTTCCAGCAGGTCCTGATGTCGAGAAAAACGATGTAGTAATAGTGGTTGAGGGTAGGGCAGACGTCATTAACTTACTGAGGTATGGATATACAAACGTCATAGCACTCGGTGGAGCGCGTAGAGTACCCGAGACTATTAAAAACCTCGCCTCGAGGAAGAAGATCATTCTACTCGTGGATGGAGATCATGGAGGGGACTTAATAATAAAGGAGGTCTTGAGGACTATTAAAGTAGACTACGTTGCGAGAGCACCCCCTGATAGAGAGGTAGAGGATTTAGCTGGTAAAGAACTTGAGGAAGCTTTAAACAATGCTAAACCAGTCTTCGAGTACCTAGAGGAGGCATTGAAGACTGGTGAGAAGGATGTACAGGAGTTAATACAAGTGCAGAAGAAGCTACACAAAATACCTGAGGAGGTGAGAGAGGCTGAGACTATTCAAATACCGAGTAGTGTACTCACTACAGCTAAGGGCCTCCAGGGAACACTAGAGTCCATACTATACTCTCAGGACTGGAGTGAGGTGAAGAAAATCCCTGTTAGAGACTTAGTAAATGAGCTTGAATCAATCGAGCCCGGTAAAGTGTACGCTGTTTTAATGGATGGTATAGTAACACAGAGGCTTATAGATACTGCTCTAAGTAAAAACGTAAAGCTATTGATTGCTGCCCGTATTGGGAAGATTCAGGTTAAGCCCCCGGAGTTAACTATTTTAACCTACAATGAGCTGTTTACCTAGGTATTTATTTTTTAGCCACGTAGTCGAATAAACCCTTTCTACCCGTTGACGCTCTCTTCAACTGTGCTTCTGTAACCCCGAAATACTCAAGTATTCTTAGTGCAGCTGGGATTATCTGGTGGTCTATGTAGTAGTTGTAGTCTATTGCCTTGAGGTCTTTTACAAATGTGTATGGGTAGGCTCTATCGGATACAGACCCCGATCCCTTTAATACAACATAGCCTACTTTATCACCCACCTCTACTTTAAACCCCTGTTTCATCATTTTCCTCGCCGCACTAACGTGTGGTGTTGTCGCTTCATACTCCTCAATCGGCTTAGTGAGGGTTTTCCATATTATTAGCTTCTCAAGTGGGATTTTACCCTGTGTTAGACTTGAAACTATTGATCTAACGTATTCAATAGCCTTCTCAACACTCCTCTCCTTGAGGAGTATCTCTACAATGTTCTCCTGTACTTCACGCGCTATTTCAGCCCAGTCGCCTCTAACTGCTTCGAATCCAACAATATCTATTCTACCATCTTCGAGGAGACCCGCATACCTCTTCTTAGCCTCCGTGAAGAACACTCTCTTGTAGACCTTGTCTATTTTAATTTCAAAACCAAGCTCTTCTTCAACAAGCTCTGTAAACACTTTTACTTTATCGGGGATGTATGTGACAAACAAGGAGTCTGTGTCTCCATATATAGCCTTTAAGCCAAGTCCAGAGGCTAGCTCTACAGCTCTCTTAATCAACTGCCTACCCCACGCGGTAACCGCTTCAGCACATGCTTTGCAATACCATCGTGCACCAGCCCAACCCATGTATCCATATGTAGCGTTAGCTAGGATCTTCACCGCCCTCTGCCTCTCATCTAGTATTCTATACTCGTAGCTAGTGGGTGGATACTTCTTCAACTCCTCTCTAAGCGCCTTCCTTAATTGTAGTAGTTTTGCTAAAACACTCTTGAAGAATCCTGGTGGCTCTGCCTTGAAGCAGTGTCCTACTTCGGGTGCTCTATAGTCCTCCTCCTCGTTGCATACATCTTCAACCAGCGTGTCCGGCCCCACATTATACTTGATCATTATACTGGGGTACATACTCGTGAAGTCTAAAACCGCTATGTCGTCGTGTATACCTGGAATAGGCTTGAAAACCACTGCCCCCTTATATGGCTCTGCTTCTCTCTCCTCTCTATTAGGTATTAACTCACCCCTCTTATAGGCTTCATACATTAAAACCCACTCTAGTCTAAACCCAACACTAGCGGCTCCAACTTGGTCTAGTGGTAGCCTAGTAGTGTATGATAACTGCATTGCAAATGGGAGGAATTTATCGCTCAAACCGAGAGTTGAGACTACATCGTCTGCATTGTACTTTAAGAGTAGTTTCCTCTTCTCTGGGTTTCTCCAGTACTGGGGGAACTCTGTGTAGTCTATGAGTACTCTCTCATCCCTCCTCATCACTCCCAGGTACTCGGCTACAACATCGAGGCTCTTCAACTTAATCTCGGGTATTTCCTCAGCGTAGTTGTAGAGATCCATGTTTATCCTACCCGGCACAGAGACGTGTCCATATGTACTAGTTGATGGTGGAGCCCCGATCTTCCTCCCAATGTCGAATCTAACTCCCAGTACCTTTGCCCTCTCTA
>Ga0272445_1001316_pt1 | contig 19654 bp, 17 predicted proteins | sample YNPCB0031_FD_194404 | JGI IMG/M metagenome (GOLD analysis project Ga0272445, IMG submission 194404) | Hot spring sediment microbial communities from Yellowstone National Park, WY, United States - YNP-CB-003-1 | ecosystem: Environmental > Aquatic > Thermal springs > Hot (42-90C) > Sediment... | reverse complement strand
TACACCTGCTTACCTAGGGAGTGCCTTAGGTCATCTTTAAAAACCTTTGCTTTACATAACTCATTAAAATTCATAATTAGACTTACCATGCAATGTTAAAATCCCTGTCACAACTCAGCAACGCAACTGGTTGAACCTGTCATTACGTAGCCCTCAGCAGATAAGGCGGGGTTTAACCACCACCTCTTCTCCTTATTCAAAACCCTAGCTCACTTGCAATACTCTTCATGCTGTTAAGCGCTAGCTGTAGGAATTCCTCTAATTTTAACCCAAGTTCTTCTATCTCTAAAATCCTGCTTCTATCCACACCCTTAGCAAAATCCTTTGACTTAAACTTTCTGAGCAGGGTTTCAGGCTTTACCTCCTCAAGCCTCCTATGGGGCATGACAAGGGCTGTTGCAACTATGAGACCCGCTACGTGGTCTGACGCCCTTAAGGCGTGGGCAATTCTCTTAGCACGCTCATTTTTAATCACATAGTTGTTGTGCTCATTGTGCCCTGCTATAGCTTCTAAGGCATCCTCTGGTAAGAGGTTTGCCAGTATATTCACAGCCTCTAAGCCATGCTTACTCATGTTCCTACTAACGTAGTCGTAATCTATGTCATGAAGAAGCCCAATCAAACCCCAGAGCTCAATGTCTTCACCAAGCCTCTTAGCCAAAGCCCTCATGATTGCCTCCACAGCTATACAATGCTTCACCATCTTCTCATCTTTTAGATACCTCTTCAAAAGCTCCAAGGCTTCACCTCTAGAGAGCAACTGTGAGCACCTTTAAGACCTCTGTTAACAGGTATAAAAAGAGTGTAGTTTAGCTATTTTAAGAGCTGCGAAGGCCTCCACGTCTTAGGTGATCTATGTGAGTAACGCTGAGGTAATAGATTTGGGGGTGTTTGGAAAGGTGACAGTAGTAGAACTAAGTAGCAGTAGTGCAAAGATATGCGCCAATATTGCAAACTACACAGAGGTGTGCCTAACCCTAGAGGTAAAGCCCTTAACACAGAGTGCTGAGGTTGTTGTTAAGGAATTGTTTGAGAGGTATAAGAAAATAGTTATTGATGGTTTTGTCAAGGGCATTCAATATGCTGCAACAATAGCTGAGGTTGAGGAGAAGTCTGGAAAATCAGTTATGTACACGTGATGAGCGAGGGAAGAGCTGACGAGATGATGTGCTCACCCTTTGCTGACCTCTTTCCTAAACTTACGCTTTATGTTTATAAGCACCTCCCCTGTTATCTCAGCACCACTTTGAATAAGTTTGTACACCTCCTCCTCCAGGTCAAGCTCTGTAAAGATCCCTAACATGTTCAGAGACCTTCTCGCATGCTCAAGATCTTTTGTAGCCTTCAAGACCTCTACCACGGGGTTAAGACTTGCAACAACTTTTGCATTGAGAAAGATTGTGAGTAAGTTTATTGGAGATACAAAGGTTTTTCTAGAGCCCTCCCTAAGCTCTGCAAAGCCATGGAGACCTGCGTACGCTAGTAGTGTTGCCTTGCTGGCTTCACTCTCTATGAAGCTAAGTATGTGTTTAAGAGTCTCAACATCCTCTATAGTGACACCCCTAGCCCAGAGGTACCCACCCTTCTTAGCAACTAGGGCAACTCTCTTGAGTATGTACTCTTGAGAAAGCTCACCATCAGCTCCAGGAGAGTGCACAGCTACAACACCCCCAAGCTCAGCTGTAGCCACAAGCCCTACGAAGTCCGCTAAGGGACTCCACAGCTCATCTTCAAACCCTGTGGCGAGAATATCCCCACCGACATCGACAGAGACAAGGTGATCGCAACCGTAGTAGCCCAACACCTCTTGCAATCCCTTAACAACCCCGCTGACCCCACCATACAGGTCGACTACTGCGATAGGCTCTCTAAGAGCCTTGGAGGCGTTAACAGCTTGAAAGGCAACCTCCCTACCACCCCTAAGTGCCCTTGCATCGCCATTGACTAGCATGGAGTACTCACCCAGCTGCCTACCTCCAACAATTTCTACAAGGCGTATAGGGCCGGGGACAGGGTCTATAATGAACCTCTCCCAAGCAACACTAGCTACATAAGCCTTAACACCAAGCCTGCGAGTAGCAAGAGCAAGCATAGCAGCTGAAGCTACATCTCCACCACCACCAACTGCAAAAAACAGTGCGCACTTTGCCTTGCTCTGTAACAAAAACTCCATAGTCCTTACACCACTAGTTGCACTCCCTCGAATCCTAAATACACTTTGATGTGCACTGCAAGTGAGAAACTTCTGCTAGTGTTCAAAGTTAAAAAGGCTTAAAAAGATGTTATGGTTTAGATTTGAAAAGGAGCCTACCTTTAACTTACCTCTACTTCAATTGTCAGGATTCCTGCTGAAGTGTGTAACTCTAGTACAGGCTTTCCTACCACCACTATTGGCATGATTATGGTCTTTGTCACTGTCACCTCTTTACCAGGCTCTACACTAACACCAATATCTATTTGCAGTGGTGATGCTGTGGCTCGCGTAATGAGAATCGCTTTCTCTATAGTCACTGTGCTGTTTCCATTGTTTCTTACTCTAATTGCTATTGAGTACCTATAATCTATAACCCTGCCCCTCTGAAGCCTTACCTCAACCCCAAGCCTTGTTGCCACTGCCTGCCCTTTCTGCTTTAACATGTTGTACAAGGGCTCTAGCCATGCCCTTGCAACTCGTAGTGTTGCCACAGCTCTATTTGCAATTATGAGCGCCTCCACCTTCCTGCCCTGCTCATACAGTTGCTGAGCTTCTTGAAGTAGCTCTTTAGACATGTTAACCATGAGCTCTATTCTCAGCAAGTACATCCTATCGCATATAAGTGGGGGTGGGTATATAGCTATACATATGGTTGGTGTGTTATTCTTAACGTAGCTCAGCATTTCCTCAACCACGCTGAGAAGCTCCATAGCCTTTTCAACAGTTGTATTGTACGCATCATCAAGTGCTCGAGTAGGCATCGTTGCTGGTATCCTATCCACCTGCCTCTTAACAAACCTTATCCATGCCTTAATCTCAGCTAGCTCACGCATGCACTTGGACAAGTCCTCTAGTGTTGTGTTAGCTATTCTATTCCTTAGCTCATCAAGCTTCTGCAGAACCATGTCTATAGCCTCTACAAGCTTTGTCATGTTCTTTTCAGAGGCTATGCTCCTTAGATTCTGCAACTCATTTACAAGCTCCTCAACCTTCTCAAAGACCTCCCTAGTCTTATTCTCAACAACACCTCTAATAATCTCTGTCAAGTTGTACTCTTCTACGAGCTGCTTTGAAACGTTGAGCACTATCTCCTTAGCCTCCCTAATTTTCTCTATAGCGAGTTGCAGAGCCTCTATAGCCTCCTCAGAGGCGTTCAGCATCTTCAGCCTCTCTATAGTGATGTTCAAGACCCTCTCTGCAACAGCAAGGTGCTTGTAAGCATCTTTAACACCCCTAACACTCCTCAGAGCCAGTGCCAAGGTATTCATACTAGCGTTTGCAAAGCTCTGCAGCTTTATAGGTGCCCAGAGATCTCTCTCAAAATACTTCAAAGCTTTGTTAAGCTCCTTTAAGTCCCTGGCCTTAGTCATATTAGCTATTACCTCAGATGCATTAACAATAAACCTCTTCTCAAAGGCTCTAATCCTATTCTCCAACGCCTTTTTAACGCCGCTCAGGTACCTCTCTAGCGCAATGCCAACAGCGTAAGCCCTTCCACCAACCCTAACCTCCTTATTAACCTCAGCAAGTAGCCTAGAGGCATTTATGACCCAGCTCTTAAGATCACTAAAGCTTAGAGTGGATATGTTTATAGAGATTAGCACTGATATCTCGCTCTTCAAATCCTCTGAAATATTTAGAGCAAGACACCTCGATAACATGGCGTTTAGCGCCATTGCCTTGGCTAGTAGCACTTGGTAAGCAATGCTACTAGTATTAGTTTGCTGTGGCATCGTGGTAGTGGTGGCTGTAGTGTCTTGGGCTAGTGCTACTGGTATGACTGAGCTGATTAGGAATAGCACACTTAGAGCTATTACCGCTAGTCCGAGGATTTGAGTTGACTTGACCTGGGTCTTCATTTGACCTCACCTCGCCACTTTTTCTATAGCGTCACATAGTTAATAAGGGTCTGCCTGAAACCACTGTCTCATTTAATATGAAAAGCTAACAAGTTTTACAAACACCAAATCTTTTCATGATGCCAAACCCCTACGTTGCTTAGCCTATGTATAAATGTAGTGGGTTATGTAAATGAGTTGCTTATATATCGTATTACACAAATGAAATAATGTGGTCGCCATGCGCACATTACAGCTTATTTATGAGGGTAAGAGCAAGCGTGTTTATGCTGTAGATGAGGATACCCTTGTCATGGAGTTCAAAGACGATGTTACGGCTGCTGATGGGCTTGTTAAGGCTGTGGCTATGGGTAAGGGTGTGCTAGCCGCTAGGATTTCTGCATACCTGTTTAACCTGCTTGAGAAGAGCGGGATAAAGACCCACTTTATTGACTTTGATGGATTGAGAATGATGTATGTGAAGAGGCTTGAAGTAATACCCATAGAGGTTATTGTAAGGAACTACGCCTATGGCTCTCTCCTTAGGAGAATGCCTCTTTATAAGCCTCTTCGGAGGCTCGAACCACCACTAATAGAGTTTCACTATAAAGATGACGATCTTCACGACCCACTGATACTTGAAGAAGATGTTCTCAGAGTTGGCATAGTTGATGCCCAGACTCTGAGCTATATAAAGGATAGGAGCCTAAAGGCGAATAGAATCTTGACAAGTTTCTTTGAGTCAAAGGGCTTGAAGCTTGTAGATATAAAGTTTGAGTTTGGTGTTGATAGACATGCTGAGGTTATTCTAGCTGATGAGATTTCGGGAGACACCTTTAGGGTTTTAGATGAAAATGGAGAGCACTTGGATAAGGAGGTATTTAGGAGAACTAGGGATGTTGGCCTTCTCCTCAAGGCCTATCTAAGGCTTGCGGAGAGAATTGGTGTAGGTACAGAAGATGTCTACACACCTAGTTGAGGTTGTAATAACAAATAAGGCTGGGGTAAGGGACCCAGAGGGAGAGACGATACACAAGCACTTGATACTGAAGAAGGGGTACTCAGCTATCTCAAGTGTGAGGACTGGAAAGTATCTGCTAATGGCTGTGAGTGCTAACAGTGGTGAAGAAGCTATTAGGATCGTTAAGGAGGTTTGCGAAAAGCTCAGAATCTACAATCCTGTTGTCCACGACATTGAGGTGAGGCTTCGTGCCTAGAATAGCAATTGTGAAGTTTCCCGGCACTAACTGCGATGAGGATGTTAGGCATGTGCTTGTAAATGTTGTTGGACTTTATGCTGAGATAGTCTGGTACAAGGAGTTTACAGTTAATCAGTGGGATGCTGTTGTCCTCCCAGGGGGCTTTAGCTATGGTGATTGGTTGAGGGCTGGTGCAATAGCTGCAAGAACACGAGCTGTTGAAGAGCTTGTGGAGGCAAGAGATATGGGCGTACCTATTTTAGGCATATGCAATGGTTTTCAAATACTCGTAGAAGCAGGTTTGCTACCAGGAGCCTTGCTGTACAATGATACTGGGAGGTTTGTGTGTAGATGGGTTCGCACACATATAGAGAGGCCTCGAGGGCCGTGGCTTGCCCTAGCAAAGGACGGCCAGGTGCTTGACATGCCTGTCGCACATGCTGAGGGGAGGTACTACATTGACGAGGAGTCGTATAAAAGCCTGCTCCTCAAATCCCCTATGCTTCGGTACCTCCAAGGCTTTAACCCAAATGGTAGTTTATATGATGTTGCTGGTGTGGGGTCTGAGGACGGGATTGTGTTTGGCCTCATGCCTCATCCTGAAAGAGCTTCTGAAGCGCACCTAGTCCCAAGGGGGTTCTCCCCAGGGGGTAGGGTGATTTTTGAAAGCCTTTCCTATTCACTAAAGCGGGGGTGGTAATGCCTCTTTCTACCGAAGAGGTGGAGGAAATTAGGAAGATACTTGGCAGAGAGCCTACAGAAGAAGAGTTAGCTATGTTTGAAGCTCAGTGGAGCGAGCACTGCTCATATAAGAGTAGCAGGCTCTTGCTAAAGCTTCTGCCAACCGAGGGAAGGCATGTTGTTGTGGGCCCTGGGAGGGACGCTCCTGCAGTTAAGCTCTTCAAAGACTTTGCAATAGTGTTTAAAATTGAGAGTCACAACCACCCATCAGCCGTAGACCCCTATGATGGTGCTGCTACGGGTATAGGGGGTATTGTAAGAGATATACTGACCCTTGGAGCAAAGCCCGTAGCCCTTCTAGATATGCTGTACATGGGTGAGCCGTGGGATCCTCATGCAAACTGGCTCATAAGGGGGATAGTCAAGGGTATAAGTGACTATGGGAACAGGATAGGGGTCCCAACGCTAGCTGGAGACACCTGGTTTGACACAGCATTTAACACACAGCCTCTAGTTAACGTTGCCTGTGTTGGCGTAGCCCCCCTAAGCATTCTTGTCCTAGGCTCTCCAAAGCCAGGCGACCTTATAATTATAATGGGTAATGCAACAGGTAGAGATGGCCTTCTTGGGAGTAGCTTTGCTTCTAAGCCTCTAGCCGAGGATACTGACAAGGAGATTGGAGCTGTTCAAGTTGGGGATCCTCTCACAGAGAAGCTACTCATAGACTCTCTTCAGATTCTCGTGTCCAGGGGGCTTGTGAAGTACGTTAAGGACCTTGGTGGAGGAGGCCTGACGACAGCCATTAGCGAAACTTGTGCTGATCACGGGCTGGGGGCTGTTATAGAGTTAGAGAAGCTTCACACAAGACAAAAGCTAACGCCACTAGAGCTCCTGGTCTCTGAGAGCCAGGAGAGAATGCTGATCGCGGTTGAGCCTAGCAAGCTTAGGGAGGTCGAGGAGGTTTTGCGCAGCCATGACGTGACTTACAGTATTATAGGGCACTTCACGGGAGATGGTGTAATAAGGGTTTTCTATAACAAGGCTAGGGTGGCTGAGGTCTCGGCAAAAGAGCTTGCTAGACCCAGAGCTGTGAGAAGAGCCTCTTACCCACCTACGGAGGCCCTGAAGGGGCTAAAGCCCCTCTACAGCCTCCCACCAGAGCCAAGCTATGAAGAAGCCCTCGTCAAGCTCCTCTCATCACCAAACATAGCCTCTAAGAGGTGGATATACGAGCAGTACGACCATGAGGTGGGGGTGAGGACTGTTGTGAAGCCTGGGCTGGGAGACGCTGCTGTGCTAAGGCTTCTAGACGGCTCCTCAAGGGGGTTTGCTGTTAAGGGTGACGCTAACCCTAGGTACACCTCTATAGACCCATTCAATGGGGCTGCTAATTCTGTAGCAGAGTGCTTTAGGAATCTTGTTGCTGTTGGAGCAAAGCCCATTGCAATTGTCGATGAGCTGAATGCGGGCAACCCTGAGAAGCCTGAGCACTTCTGGTACTTTGAGATGATGCTCAAGGGTGTTGCGTGGATTACTGAGGAGCTGAGGCTCCCAGTTGTTGGTGGGAAGGTGAGCTTCTACAACGAGGACTACAGGGGGAGGCAGGTAAAGCCGACGACCACTATTGTTGGTGTTGGGAGGGTGGATGACGTGTCAAAAGCCATGACCATGGAGTTGAAGGAGAGCGGCTCTCTAATAGCAGTTATAGGAGTTACTTACCCTGAGCTAGGGGGTTCAGAATACCTCTTTAAGCTCTTTGGGGTTGAGGAGGGGGAGATACCAAGGCCAAGACCAGCGTCTGAGCTCAGAAACGCTACTTTCATTCTTAAGGCAATAAGGCTGGGGCTTCTCAATGCTGTTCACGATATTAGTGTAGGTGGGCTGGCGGTAGCTCTAGCTGAAATGGCGGTTCTCGGGAACCTAGGGGTAGAGGTAAGCATTGACTCTGTTTACGCTAGGGGGGTGCAGAGAGTAGACGAACTTCTCTTTTCAGAGACCCAGGCTAGGTATGTAGTAGAGGTGAAGAGTGATAGGGTTGAGGAGCTCAAGAAGCTTGCACAGAAGCTGGGGGTTCGCATGAGTGTCGTGGGTAGGGTGCTGGACAAGCCGATTTTCACACTCTCAAAAAGCTCAAAAACTATTCTCTCAGTAGATCTAGACCTCCTTAAGGATGCTTACAACAGTCTCGAAAGGGCTATAGAGGGTGGGGCTTGATGTGCGGAATAGCGGGCTACGTTGGCTCTGGAGATGTTGTTGCCACAATATTATCGCTACTCCTAGAGCTCCAGCACAGGGGGCAGGAGTCTGCAGGCATAGCTATAGCAACTACGGATGGAATTATCCACAACATAGTTGGAAAGGGGCTTGTCATAGAGGCTCTCAATGGCTCTGGCCTTAGCAAACTGTACAACTTGAGCAAAGTCTTTGGAGGCATAGGGCACGTGAGGTATGCCACTAGCGGTGGTTACATGGATTCCCAGGCGCAGCCAGTAGTCGTTGGCAATGATGAGTACACAATTGCTGTCGCATTCAATGGGACTATAGCAAATTACCTGCAGCTTGCAAAAGAGTTTGAGTTGAAGGGATTTGAGGGCGATACCGCTGTCTTGGCAAAGGTTCTCCTTAGATTAGCTAGGGAGCTGGGTAACGATATCGTTGAAGCGCTTAAGGTGTTGCCAAACTATGTCATAGGTGGTTACAGCATAGCTGTACTAACATCAGAGCCCAGGCTTGTTATAGCAAGAGATCCCCGCGGGTTCAGACCTTTAGCAGTGTCCATTTCCAGTGAAGAACTCCTCGTAGCGTCAGAGACTAGCGCTCTTGACGCTCTTGGAGTTGCAAACTGGAGGGAAGTTCTACCTGGAGAGGTCATGTCTTGCGATGGGCACTCAGTGGAGTTCACAAGATCATCTATATCCACCCCCGTGTCGCCTTGCATATTTGAGTATGTTTACTTCTCTAGGCCTGACTCAATATTTAATGGCGTTAGCGTGTATGTGGCTAGGGTTAGAATGGGGGAGGAGCTCGCGCAAGTAGCTCCAGCTAATGGTGATGTGGTTATACCTGTGCCTGATAGCGGTAGAGCAGCTGCAATAGGCTTTAGCAAAGCTTCCAGAATCCCGCTAGAGGAGGGCATTGTCATTAATAAGTATGTGGGCAGGGGCTTCATAGCACCGCCAGTTATTAGAGATATGATATCAAAGCTCAAATACGGTTTTGTCAAAAGCTCCATCAATGGGAGGAGGGTCATCCTAGTCGACGACTCCATAGTCAGGGGCACTACGATGAGAAGCCTTGTGTGTAAGCTCAAATCCTTCGGGGCTATCGAGGTTCATGTGAGGGTGGCTAGCCCTCCTTATAGGTACCCCTGCTTCATGGGCATCGATATAGCGTCAAGAGCTGAGCTACTGGCATGGAGGGCTGCTGGTGTTAGGGATATCGCTAAGTCTATTGAGGCTGATAGCGTGGGTTACAACACGATTAGTGGGCTGCTAAAAGCTGTTGGGCTCCCCCTAGTGTGTCACGCCTGTTTCACAGGGCTTTACCCCTTCAAAGGCCTTTCAGTTGATAAACTGGAGAAGATGTTTATTAGGTGAACCGCTATGGGTAGTCTCTTAGCAATATACGCATTTGATGAGCTGTGGAATCTCTCAAACATAGTGAGGTACGGGCTTCTATCCCTACAGCACAGGGGTTCGCAGAACTACATTGTGTGCACTCCAGGGGAGAGGGTTGAGTGCTTCCAAGGCGAGAGCATTGATGAGGTGAGCAGGGGTGCTTCAAAGAATGTTGCACTCGCTATCATAGGTAATGGCTCTGATGATGTGCTTGTTGAAACAGATAGTGGTAGGGCTGTTGCTGTGGCTAGTGAGCGCCAGTGGAGCGAAGCTAGCAGGGTTTTGCAGGCTGTGAGCTCATCTCTAGCAAATGGTGGCGATATTGCCAGTAGCTTTGCAAAGGCGTTAAGTGGGATTGGCGATGGCATCACACCATCTATAGCTGTGCTTACTAAAAGAGGTGAGCTAATTGTTTGGAGAAGCACCTCAAGCCTATCTCCACTAGTTTTAGGTAGCTATGGGTTTGACATGGCTATAGCTACTTCAGAGAGTGTTGCTGTGGATATCCTCGGTGGTGAGGTAAAGAGGTTTCTAAAACCTGGAGAGGGGGTGTACATTGCTAGGCACCTGCTAAAGCACTTTACAGTGCCTACTAGTGGCGGCTATAGAGGCCTCTGCACATTTGAACTTCTGTACCTAGCGAGGCACGATGCTGTTGTTGATGGTACGAGCGTGTATGAGTTTAGAAAGCTACTTGGTAAAGAGCTTGCTAAGTACTTGGAGAGCGAAGTTGATGTAGTTGTTGGAGTGCCTGAAACAGCACTCCCCTATGCAATAGGCTTTGCTGAGAGTGTTGAGAAGCCCTTTGAGATGGCCTTTGTGGCTACAGGTGGTAGGAAGAGGTCAATGCTATACAGCGACCCCTTTGAAAAGATTGTGGCAATACACCTAAAGATGAACCCAATTAGGAGGGCTTTGGAGGGGAAGAGGGTTGCTCTTATTGATGACAGCATGGTGACAGGGTCAACAATAAAAACTGTTTCACAGATCCTTAGGTTCAGAGTGGGGGTACCCGAGATACACTTGTTCATAGCCTCACCCCCACTAGTAATGCAGTGCCCATTCAATGTGATGAGGCTTGACATGAAGAGCTTGCTGGCTGCAAACCTATCAGAGGCCCTGGCCAAGGACTACCTTGAGGTTGATTCCCTACACTGGCTCTCTAAGGAAGACATTGATAGAGTTGCCTCTAGGTTTGGGCTAAAGCTATGTGGAAGGTGCTTTGGAGTTAATTTCTTTGGGTGTGCCAAATGAGAGTACTGCTCATAGGGTCTGGTGGTAGAGAGCACGCACTTGCTAAGCTAATTAGGAGAAGCACTCTTGAGCCAAGGCTTTTCGTGGCTATGGACTACCGAAACCCTGGTCTAGAGAGGGAGGCTGTGGAAGCAGGGGGAAGGTGGTTTGTAGTGCATACTGTGAGCCCTGCTGAAGTTGTTAAGGTAGCTGAAGAGGTTTCGCCAGACCTTGTGGTGGTGGGCCCTGAGGAGCCGCAGTTCCACGGTGTTACGGATGCGCTGAGGGAGAGAGGCTTCATAGTGTTTGGAGCAGGCTCTAGGTGTGCTGAGGTTGAGAAGAGTAAGGTGTTTGCCAGGAGTTTGATGTGGAAGTATGGGATATACGGGAGGCTGTACTTCAAGGCGTTTACAGGTGTTGAAGAGGCTAGGAGGTTCATAGAGTTTGCAGGAGATGTTGTAATTAAGCCCGCTAGGCAGTCAGGAGGTAAGGGTGTGAAGGTTCTAAAGGATACTCAAGCGTACCTCTCTAGGGATAGGGCTGAGGTTAAGAAGACCTATGTAGAGAAGCTGTTTAGCGAGATGGAGAAGTACGGGGATATAGACTACAAGATAATTGTTGAGCAGAGAGTTGAGGGAGTTGAGTACACCTCCATGACGATAACCGATGGCGATGCAGTTCTACCCCTACCACTAGTACAGGATCACCCACACGCCTATGAGTTTGACATAGGGCCTGAAACAGGTGGTATGGGTAGCATACAAGGCCCCGGGTGGGTGCTCCCCTTCATAACTAAGGAGGAGTTTAGTAAAACAGTTGAAGTTGTGACACAAGTGCTTAAGGCTTTGCAAAGCGAGGTAAGGGATGTGTATGTAGGTGCTTTCGCAGGCCAAATGATGCTCACTGGCATCTGGGGGCCTACGGTAATAGAGTTTTACAGTAGGTTTGGGGATCCTGAGATATCCAATCTCGTACCCATTGTCACTAGCGACTTTCTAGAGGTTTTAGATAGAGCTGCTAGAAGAAAGCTTGCTGGTGCAAAACTGAGTATAGATGAGGAGAGGGTTACTGTGGTTAAGGCAGTCGCACCTGCTGGCTACCCTGATGACAGGAAGCTCGCCTCAGGACACCCAATTCACATAGATGAGGAGGGGGTTAGGGAGCTGGGCTGTGAGGCTCTGTACGCAAGTGTTGAGCTTCTTGGCGACGGGGTTATGTACTCAAAGGGCTCTAGAGTGTTTGAAATTGTTTGCAGTGGTGGTAGCTACGGTGAAGCCTATGAGAGGGCTGAGAGGGCTGTCACATATGTGAGGTCCCTGGATGGCTGGCCCCTATTTTACAGAAGTGACATAGGCTCAAGGGAGCTTCTGGAGGATAGGATCAGGACTGCTGAAAGGGTTAGAACAATATATAGCTCCAGAGGGAGGAGGGGGTTGCTAGGTAAGGTGCTTGTATGGGTACCTGGGGAGGGAATATCGGATAACCCTCTTGTGGGTTTTGTAAGGTGATCTTCATGCCCATACACATGAGGAGAGAGTACCTCACAACACCAATGTTTGGAAAACCAATAAAGATCCTGCTCCTAGGTGGTGGTGAGCTTGGCAAGGAGGTGGCTATAGAGGCGCAGAGGCTTGGTGTTGAAGTTGTTGTTGTTGATAGGTATGACTGGGCCCCTGCTATGCACGTAGCCCACAGAAGGTACGTGATAGACATGCTTAATCGCAACGCTGTTAAAGCTGTTGTAGAGAGGGAGAGCCCTGACGCTGTTATACCTGAGATAGAGGCTATATCCTATGAGGCTCTGGAGGAGCTTGAAGCCAGAGGCTACTTTGTGGTGCCCAACGCAAAGGCTGTTAGGATAGCTATGAACAGAGTTGAGTTGAGGAAATTTGCGGCTGAGGTGCTGGGTCTTCCAACAACAAAGTATGCTTTCGCTGAAAACCCTGATGAAGCTGTAGAAGCATGTGAAAAAGTTGGCTACCCATGTCTTATAAAGCCTGAGATGAGTAGCAGTGGTCATGGACACGCAAAGGTCCTAGAGCCCAGGGCATCAATTGTGAAAGAGGCTTACAGCTATGCAGTTGCACATGCTAGGGGTAAGAGTAGGAGGGTTATTGTTGAAGAGTTTGTGAATCTAGAAACAGAGTTCACAGTACTCACCTACAGGCATGTTGGAGACTCAAACAACGTAGTTACTGATACTTGCGAGCCTGTTGAGCACTGGAGATATGGAAAGTACCACTACATAGAGTCCTGGCAACCCTCTAAAAGACCTGGAGAAGTGCTTGAAAAAGCTAGGGAGATAGGCATTAGGATTGCCGAGGGGCTCGGGGGCCTCGGCATATTTGGTGTAGAGGTGTTTCTAACTAGAGATGGGAGGATCCTGTTTAGTGAAGTCGCTCCTAGGCCCCACGACACTGGGATGGTTACCATGGCTAGCCAAGAGCTCAGCGAGTTTGCTATACATGTGAGAGCTGTTCTAGGGCTCCCCGTGCCAAAGCCAAGAGTACTCACACCAGCCGCTTCCCTAGCTATATACACAGATAAGGATGGTGTATGGGCTCCGAGGATTGGGGGTGTTTATGAAGCACTGAAGATAAGCGGTGTTGATATAAGGGTGTTTGGGAAGCCATTTACGTATAGGGATAGGAGGATGGCTGTTGTGCTCGCTAGGGGTAGCACTGTTGAGGAGGCTTTGGAGAAAGCAAGAAGAGCCGCCTCATATATTGTAGTTGAGTGACTCCCCTTGTGGACCTATAGCAGAGCTGGTGTAGATCTCAATAAGCACAAGTCTATGCACAGCTATGTGTTGAGACTCATAGAGGAGCTGAATAGGGGGCTTGGCTACGAGGTGAGGGGGCTCGGCGGTTACGCCACCACTATTAACTATGGCGGGTTGGAGCTCTCTCTACACATTGATGGCGTGGGTACAAAGACCCTTGTCTTGCAAAAGCTAGGCATGATCAAGGTTGCTGGCTGGGACTGCGTCGCTATGAATGTTAATGATGTGGCGTGTAGTGGTGCTAAGCCACTTGCACTTGTAGACTATGTTGCGATGCCCAGACCTGATGAGGAGGTTTTTAGAAGTGTGGTAGAAGGTGTGGTGGAGGCCGCTAGGCATGCAAATGTAGCTGTGCTTGGAGGAGAGACAGCTATTCTACCAGACCTGGCAATAGGCGTAGACGTGGTTTGTGCTGTACTTGCTGTAAAAACCCTGAGCTTTACTAACATAGCTAGCATAGGCGATGTTGTTGTGGGTTTAGAGAGCCTGGGCCTTCATGCAAATGGGTATAGCCTTGTGAGAAAAGTTCTTGAGAGCAGGGGTATGGATTACAGCTCAACTATAAGAGGTGTAAACTTAGGTGAAGAGCTTGCAAGACCAACAGCCATATACTCTAACCTAGTCTTAGAAGCAGTAGAGAAAAGGCTCATAAACTCTGCTGCACACATAACTGGGGGAGCCTTTACAAAGGTTCGCAGAGTGCTCGCAAACAATATGGATATGGTTCTAGAGCCCCCAGAGCCTCCAGAAATATTCAAAGTAATCATGGAGCTGGGGGGCATACCCATAGAAGAAATGTACAGGGTATTCAACATGGGCATAGGGCTTGTGGTGACAACGAAGAGTGCTAGTGAATTTATTGAGCTGAGCAAGAGGCGTGGATTCAAAGCGCACATTATTGGAAAAGTTGTTGAGGGTTCTGGGAAAATCGTTATAAAGAGCTTTGATGGGAAGACTGTGACCTACTAAAGCCTTTTTGTGCAACATCTTAATGTGCTACTCTATGTGAAATACTATACGCTTTTTCTCTAGAGAGCATGCGATGACCTTCCCTCCTCACATGCTTAGCGCTTGTGCTAAGTCCTCTATTATGTCATCAACATCCTCTAGCCCTATGGAGAGCCTCACGAGGCTATCTGTTATACCTAGCTTTACTCGGTGCTCTGGCTCTATGAACATTGATGCGCCTTTTGTTGGTAGCACAGCCATGGACTCTGTTCCCCCTAGGCTTGGGCACCTCTTAATTACCCTGAGCTTCTTGAGGACACTCACAGCATCCTCATAGCCCCCCCTTATCCTGAAGCTCAGCACCCCCCCAAACAGGGGTTTCTCAAAGAGCCTCTTTGCTATCTCGTGGTAGGGGTTTTTAGAGAGCCCTGGGTACATAACCTCTTCGACTCTTGGATGCTCAGCTAAGAACTCTGCAACAGCTTGAGCATTTTTGCTGTGCCTCTCAAACCTTACCTCAAGTGTTTTAATCCCTCGTAGCACTAGGTAGGCTTCGAAGGGTTGTAGAATCCCCCCAAGTAGCCTTCTCCACTCCCACAGATCAGCTACTACACTCTTTTGGCTAGCAACAACCCCTCCTACCACATCGTTATGCCCTCCTAGGTACTTTGTAGCGCTGTGTATGACAAGCTTTGCGCCAAACTTAACGGGTTTAAGTGCTACAGGTGTTGTGAAGGTGTTGTCCACAACGAGCATTGTTTCCCCTAGGTCTAGGTGCTTTGATAGGTAGTCTAAGTCTATCACCTTATTCGTTGGGTTTGTCATTGCCTCGATAAACACCATAGTGGTTGAGCTATCAACAGCCTCAGCTATTGCTTCTGCCGAGGGCCACACCTTCTCTACTTTAACTCCAAGCTTAGAGGCTAAGTTGTTGAGAAGCACAAAGGTTGAGCTATACAGCTCCATTGGGACAACGATTCTGCTACCTGGTTTTAGATGCCATAGGAATGTTGTTGATATTGCAGCCATCCCGCTGTTAAATGCAAGTGCGTCCTCCATTTGCTCTAGCTTTGCCACAACCCTTTCCAAGGCTCTTGTTGTAGGGTTTTCCTCTCTGCCATACCTGAGGTAGTTGCCCCTGTCTATGAATGTTGCTAGCCCAAGCTCATAGTCTATGTACTCATAGATTACGCTAGCGTATATTGGTGGTATGTGCGAGCCATAGACATCTCTATGCTCATGCCCATGCACAGCATCTGTAGAGAGCCTAGCCAAAGCCTATATCACCAGATGCTTAATTAATTTAGCAAACTTTTTAAATTTAATCTCTATGATTCTCCCCTACTCCAAAGAGATGTACCTCTACCAGCAGCGCCTCGGCCATTATCTCTCTTCGGCTTTTCACAGTTCTTGTGCTTATTACTCTCTACACGTGTTCTAGTCTAAAGTAAGAGGGTTGTCTCCGCCATGAGCCAGGAATGTGTCTACATAACTACCCCAATATACTACCCAAACGACTTGCCTCACCTAGGCCATGCATACACAACTGTTTTAGCCGATGTTGTTAGCAGGTGGTCTACGCTACTCGGTTACGAAACCTTCTTTTTGACTGGTACAGATGAGCACGGGCTTAAGCTTCAGAGGGAAGCTGAGAAGAGGGGGGTCAGCCCAAAGGCCTTTGTTGACCAGATGTCTGAGGTGTTTAAGGGGTACTGGAGGAAGCTTGGCATAGAGTACACCAGGTTCATAAGGACCACAGACCCAGATCACGAGGAGCTTGTGAAGAGAGTGATTGCAGAGCTGTGGAGCAAGGGCCTTGTATACCCAAGTGTCTATAGGGGATGGTACTGTGCTGCTTGCGAGAGGTACTACTCTGAGAGGGAGTATGCAGTTGTTAATGAGAGGCCTCAGTGCCCTATTCACCAAAGGCCCTTGGAGTACATAGAGGAGGAGACCTACTTCCTAAGGCTCTCACAGTACAGAGACTACGTACTTAAAGTGCTTAGGGAGGACAACGTTGTGTTCCCAAGGCAATATGCTGAGGAGGTTGCCTCTAAGATAGAACTAGAGGGGCTTCAGGACCTCTCCATAGCTAGGCCTAGGGAGAGGGTGAGCTGGGGTATAGAGCTCCCATTTGACACTAGGTTTACTGTGTATGTGTGGATAGACGCTCTGCTAAACTACCTCACTGGCGCAGGGTTTGCTGCAGATAGGGAGAGGTTTTATAGGCTCTGGAAAGGCTCCGTACAGATCATAGGCAAGGACATTCTCTGGTTCCACACAGCCGTGTGGTTCTCCCTACTAGCCATGCTAGGGCTCCCACCACCAAAGAAGCTAGTGGTGCACGGATTCCTAACTGTTAAGGGGCAGAAGATGGGGAAGTCAACAGGCAACGTAACATCAATAGACGACATGATTGCTAGGTACGGCTCTGCAGATGCTGTGAGATTCATAGTTGCAAGAGTAGCTAACTTTGAAAAGGATTCCGAAGTCTCTTGGGATATATACGACTCTATTTACTCAGGGGATCTTGTAAACAACTATGGAAACCTTGTGAGAAGGGTTACCAGCTTAGCCCTAAAACATCTTGGAGGAGTTGTTGAGAGGATTGTTGACAAGGCGCATGCAAAGGTTGTCGAAGAGTTTGTTGTAAAAGCAATTGAACACTACAATAATATAAGGATAAGTGAAGCAGTCAAGGCAGCTATGGACATAGCCCACGAGACAAACGCATACCTCAATAGAGAAGAGCCGTGGGCAAAGGAAAAGCCTATTAAAACCCTCTACACAGCGTTAGAGTCAATAAGGCTGGCAACACTACTCCTTCAGCCAGCAATGCCAACAACATCAAAACAAATACTAGCTGCAATAGGGGTGGAGCCAGAGAAGGGCTTAAAACAGTTCGTGTTTGGCTACATAGAAAAGTACCACGTGAAAGAGTCTCCAATACCATTCAGAAAACTACCAAAAACCTAAAGGCATAACAAACAAAAACTTTAACCCCCTAACAACACAAAACTAGAGAGAGCCGCCGTAGCTCAGCACGGTAGAGCGCCGGCCTCGTAAGCCGGAAGTCGCGGGTTCAAATCCCGCCGGCGGCTTTAAGCAATTGACAGCTTTTCCACTTAAAAATAATTTGCCCTGCTTCAGTTCATATAATTTGCACAGTTTTGCGTCAAGCAGTCATCAAAGTTGATGAGAAGGGGGCGGAAGCATTTATGATACTTGGCGACCCTATGTCAATAGTCATAGACAGCTCATTCATATTCATTCTAAGGGATAGCGTTAGCAGTGCAATACTTTTCATAGCACGTGGTTGACCCATCTCAACAGGGCATGGTGTGGTAGACCTTTAAGCATAAAATCATTTTTATGTATATGCACACTTTTCACAAGGCTGTACTTATGTCAAGGCAATCACAGCTACTGGGTGTGAGTATTGAGTGTGGCTAGCAAGGGGTGGTCTCTTAATCCAAGGCCTGGGCTTCCTATAAGGATTGTTCTGCTCGTTGCTATGGCACTGTTCTACCTCTACGCGTTGCTCTGGTGCTTGGCTAGGAGGGGTAGTGTTAGAGTTGAGAGTGCTGATGATGTGCTTAGGGTTTTCTACTACGACTTTCTTAGGCTACAGAAAGAGGATGTTGTAGTAGTGAAGCTGACTAGTAGAGAACTTGTCGCTGTCTCTGTGAATCCATGCCCCATTCTAAAGTTCTCCCTCCTACTAAGGGTTGACACCAGGTACTCATGTAGGCTAGTGTCTGAGACTGTGTGCAGAAGGGTTCTGAAGTGCCTAAACCCCAACCTAGCTTTTACCCGAGACTACAATTATATCAGGCCGTATAGCAGTGGCTGTAGGGAGAGAATATGCCTTAGAGACAGGCCTCCCCACGCTAAAGGGGGTGAGGGCTTCTGCTAGGAAGTTTACCAGCTCCTCGCACTTGTTTTAGGTTCGCATCTGTAAAACATGTAAGTAAGGTAAGATTCTATAAAAATAAAACAGTAGAGCACCTCTACCTAGTGCTAACCACTTAGCAGAGTTGTTATGAAGGGAGGAGAACCTGCTACAAGAGTTTTTATGGAGAGCGTCCTCACGAATTTGAATAATGAAACATGATGGGAGAGGTGTGGGAAAACACTTTTGATGTAGCAAAACCCTATGGTTTTTGAACAGCTGCTCCAAGTATTGCTGTAAAGTCTTTTAGTATCCACAAGAACCTCGCTACACCATTGGATGTCCTGGCACCCCATTCTGTGCCTATTTCCCATCCTAGTATGTAGTAGTCTGATATGTCAAATGTTGCAAAGTTTGCTGAGGCTTTCACAAAGTCTATTGGGTTGTAAGCCACATATCCGCAGGCATGCCTCCACCCCTTAGGCTTAAACGCTATATACTGCCAGCCACCCCACGAAACGCTATCCATTCTCCACACCTCCCACTGAGCCTCAACAATAGTCCCGTTGAGGACTATTGGTATGGTTGCTTCACCAACTTTGCCTCCTGCTGGGTTTAGGTTTTGGTTGAATAGCCACACCATGATCTCTAGGTCTCCATTGCCAGGGGCTCTGCCAAGAGACTCAGCTATAGACTCTCTAACGATCCACGCATCAGCAGCTATGTTGAAGTTCATTGATGGGTGGAGATCCTTTATACATATGTAGAAAGAGATTGTAAATGGCGTGGCCTCTCTAACCTTCATTGGGAAGGGGATCCCCAGTCCATTGGTGTAAGATGAGTGCCAAGGCTTTCTACCAATTATAATCTCTGGGTACCCATTTGCCCACTCAGGTGGGTTCACATCTGTTAGGTTTACATAGACCTCAATAGACTTCTTAGGTATATCTATAACTATCCTCTGCTCACCCTTAGCACTTCTCATATTCCACGGATTGATCTCCACAACCATATCCGAGCGACCATCATCATTAAAATCGACCCTAGCCGAGGATTCAAAGGGGTACCTCAAGACAGTTTGGTTTCGAGGAGCCACAGTAGTTGTCATAGTAGTAGTCACTGTCCCAACTTGCGTTACAGTCTCCGTGTAAGCTGTGGTTATCGTTGTATGCTCAATTTTTGTAGTCGTGGACAGGACTTGCAATGTCGTTGTATACAACAGTGTAGAAGTGGCAGTCACATAGATAGCTGAGGTAACAGTTCTATAACT